>Ga0180218_1000902_pt1 | contig 21064 bp, 20 predicted proteins | sample eDN3rd37CKraftBY_FD_151334 | JGI IMG/M metagenome (GOLD analysis project Ga0180218, IMG submission 151334) | Enriched backyard soil microbial communities from Emeryville, California, USA - eDNA 3rd pass 37_C Kraft BY (version 2) (version 2) | ecosystem: Environmental > Terrestrial > Soil >...
CGCGCCGACCTCTTCGGACGGCTCGGAACCGTCCGCGGCCAACCATTCGGGGCACCAGTTCACCATGCCGAGGACGGCGCGTACGGCGGTCGAGCGATCAAGGTCGGTGGCGAATTCCCCGGCCGCGATTCCGGCGTCGATGATGTCTCGGAGTCGTTGTTCGTAGGCATAGCGCTTGGCAACGATCCGGGCGCGGTCGGGTGGCTGAATGTGGCGCCACTGGTGGTAGACGACTCGGGCGCGATTGACGTCTTCGGCCACGACTCGTACATGGGCCTCGACGAAATGGCGCAGTTGTTCGGTCGGAGTGCCGGGCAGCTCGGCCACGGCATCGAGGTACTGGTCGATGCCGCTGTCGATGAGCTGGACCAGCATGGTGTGTTTGCTGTCGATGTGGGCGTACACGCTGCCCGGTTGGATTCCCAGTGCCTTACCGAGGTCTCGCACGGAGGTACCGGCATAGCCTTGCCGGCTGAACAAGCGCACCGCGGCAGCCATGAGTCGTTCTTGTTTGGTCGGCTTCTTCGGTGCCGAAGCGCGGGCATGGGACTGCCGGGGCATGGCGCCTCCTTTCGAACGGGCGGCCGTGCAGCGCGGGCAACACGGCGTGACTTCTGATTGTTCTCTATCCGCTTTCCGGCGAGGTAGAGCGGTCTTGTTAGCGGTATCACCTGATGTTACAGTCAAAAAACAAACGATTGTTCGCCGAGTACGGTGACTCGAACAAAGGAAGTTCGATGAAGCAATTGGCCACACCTTTCGCGGAGTACTCCCAGAAGTACGACAACATCCGGCTGGAACGGGAAGACGGCATTCTCCTGGCCACCGTCCACACCGAAGGCAAGAGCCTGGTGTGGACCTCCACAGCACACGACGAACTGGCGTACTGCTTCCACGACATCGCCTGCGACCGACAGAACAAGGTCGTCATCCTCACCGGCACCGGTCCTTCGTTCTGCAACGAGATCGACTTCACCTCGTTCAACCTCGGCACCCCGCACGACTGGGACGAGATCATCTTCGAAGGCCAACGTCTACTCAACAACCTGCTCGGCATCGAAGTGCCGATCATCGCGGCGGTCAACGGACCGGTGACCAACCATCCGGAGATCCCGGTCATGTCGGACATCGTCCTTGCCGCAGAGTCCGCCACCTTCCAGGACGGACCGCACTTCCCCTCCGGCATCGTGCCCGGAGACGGCGCCCACGTGGTGTGGCCGCACGTGCTCGGCTCGAACCGCGGCCGATACTTCCTGCTGACCGGCCAAGAGCTCGACGCCCGCACAGCACTCGAGTACGGCGCCGTCAACGAGGTCCTCACCGAACAGGATCTGCTGCCCCGCGCCTGGGAGCTCGCCCGCGGGATCGCCGAAAAACCGCTCCTGGCCCGCCGGTACGCCCGCAAAGTGCTGACCCGTCAGCTGCGACGGGTCATGGAAGCCGACTTGAGCCTCGGCCTCGCGCATGAAGCGCTCGCCGCCATCGATCTAGGAATGGAGCCCGAACAGTGACCAGCACAGCACCATCGGCCGCAGCCGAAACGGGGACCTTCCACGTCGACCGCTACTTCGAAGACTTCCCGGTCGGCACGGTCTGCGTCACCGGCGGCCGTACCGTGGACATGTCCGACATCTCGGTGTTCGCCGGCCTGACCGGCGATCACTACCCTCTGCACACCGACGAGCAGTACGCCAGCCGGACCCAGTTCGGAACCCGAATCGCGCACGGACCCTTCACCTTCTGCATCGCCGTGGGACTGGTAGCCCTAACCGGCTTTTACGGCGAGGCCATCGTCGCGATGCGCGAAGTCCAGTCGATCCGTGCCCTCAAGCCGGTACGACCCGGCGACACCGTGCACGTACGGGTCGAAGTGGTCGCAGCCGAACCTGCACGAAAGCCCGACCAGGGCATCCTCTCCCTCGATTACACAGTGGTCAACCAGCACGACGAGACGGTGATGACCGTTCGAATGGTGCTGCTGGCCAAGCGACGTAGCCCCTTGGAAGGCTGACACATGACACTCTCCTCGACCGATCTCGGTTTCAACCCCATGGCGGGCAACCCCCTCGAAGCAGCCTTCGTGGGCATCGCCGAAATCCCCTCCGGGCGTTACCCGAACCGCCCCTTCATCGGCTCTCTCGTCGAGGTCGCGGTCGCCGCGGTCCGCGATGCCGGCATGCAGATCTCCGACATCGACACCGTGCTGCTGATCCCGTGCCTGCACTCCCCGGACGATCAGGCCGACCTCATCTTCTCCCGTGTGGTGGAAGAGCTCGGCCTGCACGGCCGCGCCAAAGCCAGTGCCATGCTGCACTCCGGCGGATCGACCAGCGACAACATCACCCGCACCGCAGCCGGCCTGATCGCCAGCGGACAGGCCAAGAACGTCCTCGTGGTCCAGGCCGACAAATGGGGCTCCGCGCCCGTCGCAGACATGGTCGACATGCTCAGCGGTTACGGCATCCCCCGCGAGTGGGAGCGACCCACTGGCCTGACCTTCAACGCCGTCGGCGCGCTGATCACCCAGCGATACATGGCAGCGTCCGGCTCGACTCCGGAAGAGATGGCTGCGGTGTGCGTCGCCCTGCGCCAGTGGGCCCGCCTCAACCCCAATGCGATGTACAAGGACAAGGACCTGACCGTCGAGCAGGTACTCGGCTCGAAGATGGTGTGCGATCCGATCCATGCCATGGAGTGCCCGATGCTGGCCGACGGCGCCACCGCGTACGTGATGACCAGCACCGAAAACGCCCGCAAGACACATGACCGGTGGGTCCGCATCGCCGGCTCCGGCGGATGCGTGTCGCACTACAGCATCGGCCAGGAAAACGACCTGGCCACCCTGGGCTGGAAGCGAGCCGGTGAACGCGCCTACGAGCAGGCCGGCTGGGGTCCCGAGGACGCTGACATCGCGGAGGTCTACGACTCCTACGCAGCGGTACTGACCATCGGTCTCGAGGGCCTGGGTCTGTGCAAACTGCACGAGGGCGCCCGGCTGTTCGCCGCTGGCGAGTTCTCTCCCGGTGGCCGCCTGCCCGTCAACACCAACGGTGGTCTGCTCTCGGCTGGGCACACCGGTGTCGGTGGCGGCACCGCCCTGGTGGTCGAAGGCATCCGCCAGCTCCTCGGCCGCGCCGAGGACGCCCGCCAGGTTTCCGATTGCCGACGTGCCGTCCTCGGCGGCTCCGGCGGCACGTACATGGACAGCCAGGTGCTCCTGCTCGAGCGCGTGGACAAGTGAGGGACGACATGACGACTTCTTTGACCGACGAGTACTACGCCGCACTGAGCCGGGGCGAACTGGTGATCCAGCAGTGCGGTGAATGCCGCAACCCCATCATGTACCCGAAGTACGTGTGCCCCTTCTGTGGTAGCACCGAACTCGGGTGGACGTCCTCTACCGGCACCGGAACGCTGCACAGCTTCGCTGTTCAACGCGTGGGCGCCCCCACCGGGTTCGAGGATGACCTGCCGTACGCCGTCGGCGTGGTCAAGCTCGACGAGGGTGTTCAACTTCTCGCCCGGCTTCGTCCGAACGCCGACGGGAACTGGGACGACTACCACTGCGACATGCGGGTCCAGTTCGACACGGCACCGGACGAAGGCCGCCACATCGCTTGGTTCCAAGCGGAATAGGAAACGGTTCCATGTCTGTCCCAGAGATGAACATCGCGACTTTCCTGGCCAAGTCCGCGACGCATTACCCGGACCATCCGGCCATTGTGTCCGGCGACCGGACCATCACCTACCGCGAGTTCTACCGCCGCGCTCTCAGCATCGGCGGGGAACTGCTCGCCCGCGGGTTGCGCCGCGGCGACCGTGTCGCATTCGCTTTGCACAACAGCCCTGAGGTTCTCGAGACCGTGTTCGGCTGCCTGGCAGCCGGATTGGTCGCAGTACCAATGAATGCGCGTCTGCACGCCAAGGAGATGGGATATATCGTCCGCTCTTCCGGTGCAAGAGTGTTTATCCACGGATCGGCCTTTACCAGCCAGATCGATCAGAACGTGGACGAATTCGACGGCGCAGTCTGGCGTTTCGAGGTAGGTGGAACGGCGGACATCGAGCCGTACGACCGCCTCCTCGACTCCGCTACGCCACTCGAGGCACCGGTGGAGGTGACCATCGAGGACGCGAGCTGGCTGTTCTACACCTCCGGCACCACCGGGCGTCCCAAGGGTGCCACCTGGACCCACCGGACCGGACGCGTGGTGGTGATGAACTACCTCGCCGACGTCTACAACATCGATCACGATGACGTCGTGCTACATGCCGCGCCCCTGTCGCACGGCAGCGGCATCGTCGCCCTGCCCACCATTGCTCGGGGCGCGACCAACGTCATCCTCGATGCGTTGAGCTTCTCGCCGGAACTGTTGTTCGACACCGTCGCCCAGCACAAGGTCTCCCATATCGCCTTTCTGGCCCCCACCCAGATCGTCGCTATCCTCGACAAATACGACCCCCAGCGGTTCGATCTGAGCACCGTGAAGGCGGTGTGTTACGGGGGAGCCCCGATCTACCTCGAGCACCTCAAGGCTGCTGTCGAGACCTTCGGTCCGATCTTTGCGCAGATCTACGGCCAGGGGGAGGCGCCGATCACGGTCACCGGACTGAACCGGGAGATGCACGCCCGGTTCGCGGCAACCGACGATCCCCGACTCGGATCGGCCGGCATCGCCCGCACCGACGTCGAGGTGCGGGTCGTCGATGCCGAGGGCGCTCCCGTCGAACCCGGTGAAGCCGGCGAAATCATCGTTCGCGGCGACGTGGTCATGCGCGGGTACTGGAACAATCCCGAGGCTACTGCCGAAGCGCTGCGTGATGGATGGCTCTACACCGGCGACGTCGGCACCTTCGACGACCAGGGATACCTCTACCTGCTGGATCGCACCAAGGACATGGTGGTCTCAGGCGGCAACAACGTCTACCCCCGCGAGGTCGAGGAAGTACTGATCACCCACCCCGCGGTCGCCAGTGTGGTGGTCTTCGGCATCCCCGACGAGTATTGGGGTGAAGCCGTGCATGCCGTGGTCGTCACCGAATCGGGCCACGAGGTCACTGCCGAAGAGCTGATCCGCTTCTGCAGCGAGAACCTGGCCGGATACAAGAAACCCAAAGCCGTGGAGTTCGTACCGGAACTCCCGGTCAGTGCCTACGGGAAGATCCTGCGCCGCGAGGTCCGCGACCGCTATTGGACCGGCCATGACCGCAAGGTCGGCGGCGGCGCCCGCGGCGTGGCGACCGCGACGCCGTAACGACTCGGCCACGCCGGGTTGCCGCGATGGAACCACGACCATCGCGGCGGCCCGGCCGCCTCACAGAACCAGGAGTTTTGCCGTGGACAGAGTTTTCATCGCCGGCGTCGGCATGACGCCGTTCGTCAGCCGCACCGACCAAACCCTCGGCGAGATGGCGGCTGCGGCCGTTGCACAAGCCTTGACCGACGCCGCTATCGACACCCGTGACGTCGGCCGGGTGTATTTCGGCAACGGCGCCGCCGGCTTGCTCACCGGCCAAGAGATGATCCGAGGACAGGTGGCACTTCGCCATACCCCCTTGGCCGGAATACCTTTGGTCAACGTCGAGAACGCGTGTGCCTCCGGCAGCAGCGCAGTGCTGGGGGCATACGACGCCATCCGCGCTGGCCGTTGCGACGTGGCCGTCGCCATCGGTGTCGAAAAACTCTCCCACAGCGAAAAGCACCGAACCTTCGCAGCCATCCGCGGCGCGACCGATGTCGCCGAACTCGACGCCGAGGCCGCCGCCCAGGAACTGAAGAGTTCGGCCCTGCTCGACGTCTACGCGGCCGAGGCACGCGAGTACATCGACACCTACGGTGCTTCGGTCGAGGACTTCGCTGCCGTAGCGGTCAAGAACCGCACGCACGGCGCGCTCAACCCTCGAGCCCAGTTCGGCACCCCGCAGACGATCGAGGATGTGCTCGGCGCCCGCCTGATCGTCGACCCGCTGACCCTGCCGATGTGCTCACCGACCACTGACGGCGCCGCCGCCGTCGTGCTCGTGTCCGAGCGCTACCACAAGCGCAGCGGAGCGGGCACGTGCCAAATCCGGGGAATCGATCTGGCCTCGGGCAGCGGCGCAGGCTCGGAACCGGTCGCCCGCGCGGCCCGCGCCGTCTACGACGCCACCGGCATCGGCCCCGACGACCTCGACGTCATCGAGGTTCACGACGCCGCAGCACCGTCGGAAATCCTGCAATACAGCGAAATCGGACTGTGCGAGGACGGGGAAGGGCACCTACTGCTACGTAAGGGCCAGACCGCCCTCGGTGGCCGCACCCCGGTCAATGTCAGCGGCGGTCTGCTCAGTCGGGGACATCCCCTCGGTGCGACCGGCTGCGCACAGATCGTCGAACTGTTCGATCAGCTGAGCGGGCGGGCCGGAGCACGGCAGGTCGAAGGCGCCGGCGTAGGGCTGGCGGTCAACGCCGGCGGATGGATGGCGGGCGCCTACGCCACCACCGTCGCCACCCTCCTCACGCGGTGACCGTCGCCGGCATCGCCAACCTCATGCACAAGGAGACACCAGTGCGGCAAGACCTGGAAACGCTGTACTACGAGCAGGCTGACGACGGCGTCGTCGTCCTGACCCTCAACCGTCCTGATCGAGGCAACGGCGTAGTGCCGGAACTGGTCCGGGACTTCGTGGAGACCTTGACGCGGCTCGAAGCCGACAAGAACGTTCGCGCCCTCGTCCTGACCGGCGCCGGGAAACAGTTCTCCGCCGGCGCCGATCTGAAGGCGATGAAGGACTATCTCGAACATCAACACCGCGTCGAACACGAGCCTTACAACGCCCGTGTGCTGTTCCCCCTGACACAGCGTGTCGTCGCGTCCAGACTGCCGACAATCGCCGCAATCAACGGTGGCGCCACGGCCGGGGGCCTCGACTTCGCCCTCGCATGCGACATCCGCATCTGCTCCACCAGAGCGAAAATGGGAGAGACCTACATCAACATGGGTCTCCCTCCGGGCAACGGCGGCTCCTACTTCCTGCCGCGACTGCTCGGATCGGGCATGGCCGCGGAACTGGCCCTGACCGGGGACGTCATCGATGCACAGCGCGCTCTCGAGATCGGATTGGTCAACCGTGTCGTCGAACCCGAGGACCTGATCCCCGAGGCGGTGGCACTGGCCGGCAAGATCGCAGCCAAGTCCTGGCGCGCAGTCGAGGCCACCAAGCAAGCTCTGCGCTCGACGTGGCAAGTCGACCTGGCAACCTCGATGACCAACAGTTTCTGGGCGGTTTCGGCCCTGCATTACGGGCCCGACTTACTCGAGGGGGTCTCGGCATTCCTTGATAAGCGTCCACCCTGTTTCAACAAGGATCGGACACGCGAAGCGGATTCGCGGCCTGAGAATCCGGCGGTCTCAGCGACTGCTCACACCTCACTACAGTGACCCTGTGAGCACTTCGGAATCGGACCCTGCCGTCGCCACGCGCGAGACGATCCTTGCCGCGGCGACGGCGCTGTTCGGTGACCTCGACTACCCGGGAACTTCTATCCGCGACATCGCCCGAGCGGTCGACATGCTCCCTGGCAGTATCTACGCCTACATCGACAGCAAAGAGGCGATCTTGTACACGATCGTCTCTACCGGGATCGAGCAGTTCGTCGCTGCGGTCGAGTCCCTCGACCCCGCCACCGCCCCAGACGAACGACTCGAGCAAGCGATCCGTGCCCATGTCGACATCGTCGCCGAGAATCCGCAACGTGCCCTCGTCGTCTTCCACCAGTGGCGGTACCTGGGCGACGAATCCCGCGCCAAGGTGATCACTGCCCGGCGCCGATACGAGGAGTTCTTCCGCGCCACGATAGGGGAGGGCATCAAGACCCAGGCCTTCCGCAGCGACCTCGACGTTCGCTACGCAACCTTGACAGTTCTCGGCGCGTTGAACTGGACCCCGGAATGGGTCCATGCAGACGATCCAGCGAGTGCAGACAGTGGGCGAAAGCTCGCAGACATCCTTCTTGCCGGACTGCGACCAGTCGACGAAGACACACCGTAACGCCCGGTAGACCGGAGGGTGGGAGTACCCAGGATCTGCCCGACCGTAATAGTAACGACTGTTTGTTTGGGTTACATTTGTCATGCGGGTACCTACCGCGTAGGAAATGGAAGGGGTGGACATGCCACCGCGACAACGGCGAAGCAGTAGCCGTTCCACGAAGAGTGGTCCGGTGTCGGCCGAGGAGATCCGTGCAGCTGCATTAGCGCTGTTCAGTGAGCGCACCTTCCCGGTCATCGGCATGCGAGACATCGGGGATGCAGTCGGACTGCTTCCTGGCAGCCTCTACGCCCACATCAGCAGCAAAGAGGAGCTGCTCGCCGACATCGTCACGGAGGGCATCACCAATTACCTGGTGGAGTTTCGCCCCTTCCTGGAATCTCGTGATCCGGCTCCTGACCGGATGCGCGGTGCCGTCAAGGCTCACGTGAAGGTGTTGGCAAAGACTCTGGAGCAAACCCGGGTCGCCTTTCATCAGTGGCGGTTCCTCGGCGATGGTGCCCGAGAAAAGGTCATCGACCTGCGCAAGCAGTACGAGGATGTCTTCTTGCAGATATACCGAGACGGCGTCGCGGAAGGTACCTTCCGGAAGGCGCGCAGCGAGCGCATCGCAGTGCTCGCCGTGATCGGCATGTTGACCTCCGCCTCGGAATGGTATTCACCCGAAGGCCGGCTTGGCGCCGACGAGTTCGGTGAAGCTTTGGCCGAAGCCGCAGTGGACGGGCTCGTATCCACGAGCTGATGTCCTACACAAATATTCGGTGCGAGGGGCGTTCCCCCCGCGCCTGGAAAGGTCAGTCTCCGGCTCCCCGGGTGTAGCGCTGGGTGGTGTCACAGGCCCGTGTCCGAGCAGTCGCACCGGAACGTAGACGTTGACCCTGCTGTCCGCTGATGAAGCTGTAAAGGTGTGTCGGAGTTGATGTGCCAGCGCATCTTTCGCGCGTTATCCGTCGGAGCGGGGCGGGCTGCCGATGAGTCTGGGCGCGGACTGCGCGACCGAACGTTCCGACCATTCCGATCCTTGCCGCCGCAGCGCCGCTGGCCACGACAGTGAAGCACGAATTATCCATGCGGGCAGGCCCAGACTGCGGAACCGCTTCACGAACGCATTGACAAGAAATTGTAAGCAACTCGGTCCCGGACGGATGCTGCGCCAGGCAGGGGGTCAGGGGTCCAGGCCGCAGTGCACTGACACCGAGTGAAAGAAGGAGGATCGATAGAGCCCCGTGGGGTGGTGGGCTTTGAGGTCGAATCCTCGGTGCCTACTCGCCGCGGTTGAGCGCGGCGATGGTTTCAGTATCGCTGCTGGGGACCAGCAACGCCATCGACCCTTCGGAGAGGTAGCGGCGCTCGCCGGACTGCCACTCGTCGTGCATGTCGGCCAGGACCGCCCCGACGAGCCGGATCACGGCCCCTTCATTCGGGAATATGCCCACGACGCGGGCTCTGCGCTTGATCTCCTTGTTCACCCTCTCCAGCGGATTGGTCGACCAGATCTTCGACCGATGCGCCCGCGGAAAGACGCTGAACGCCAGGACCTCTGCCTTGGCCTGGTCCATCAGCGGACCGATCTTGGGGAACCGGCCGGCCAGCTGGTCGCGGACCTCGTCCCACGTCGAGGCGGCGGTGGCGGGATCGGGCTGGGCGAAGATCGTGCGAAACGCCGCGGCGACCATGTCGGAGTGCGACGTGGGCACGTGCGCCAGCAGGTTTCGCGCGAAATGCACCCGGCATCACCGGTGCCCGGCCCCCTGGAACGAGCGGCGCAGTGCGGCGACCAGGCCGGCATGTTGATCGCTGATGACCAGCCGGACACCGGACAGACCGCGTCGTTTGAGCGAAGCGAGGAAACCGCGCCAGAACACCTCGTCCTCGCTGTCCCCGACATCGAGGCCCAGCACTTCTCGGGCACCCTCGGCGGTGACCCGGTGGCGACCACGACCGCCATCGAGGTCACCTGTGAGGACGAGTTACGTACGTGCAGATAGGTCGCATTGAGATAGACGTACGGAAACGCGATGTGATCGAGCGGGCGGGTGCGGAACGCGCCGACCACCTCGTCGAGGCCGGCGCAGATTCGTGACACCTCGGACTTGGAAATGCCCGACTCGATTCCCAGAGCCGCGACGAGGTCGTCCACGCTGCGGGTGGAGACGCCGTGCACGTAGGCCTCCATCACCACCGCGTACAGCGCCTGGTCGATCCGTCGGTGGGGTTCGAGGATCGAGGGGTAGAACGAGCCTTTGCGCAGTTTCGGGATCCGCAGTTCGACGTCGCCGGGCCTGGGTGGCCACCAGTCGGGGCCGGGCTCCGTTGCGTTCGGTCGTGCGTGCTTCGGTGCGTTCATAGCGGCCGGCGCCGATCTGTTCGGTGGCTTCGGTTTCGATCAGTTCTTGCATGACCATTCGGACCGATTCGCGGATCAGATCGACTCCTTCTCCGGCACGGAATGCGTCGAGCAGTTCCGACAGGGCAGACTGGGACAGGGCCATCGGTGGACCTCTTTCTTCGATGCGTGCTTGGCCGTACACACCGAAGATCCCGCCGATGGCCCTCTCTACGTCGGAGCCGCGCCGTTCGGTCCCAAACCCCACCACTTCACGGGACGCCTACGCCACCCGCCGTCATCGTCACCATCATCACGGCTCCCCAACTCCGAGCATCTAACGCACGCAAGCTGCGACATAATCGCCCAGCTCGTTCGGCTTGATCGCTTGCGGAGAAGGTCGTCACCCGACGGTATCCCCCTTATCCGTCGGATCCGACGCGCTCCACCCATCTGCTCGAAGCGGCACGTGCGAACGGCCCCGATGTCGCTTCATCCACGGAAGGCCCCCATGTCCAACTTCCGCCGTCTCTGCGTCGCCCTGTTCGGTTCCGGCCGCATCGGCCAAGTCCACGCCCGCAATGTCGCAGCGCATCCCAACATCGATCTGGCCATCATTGCGGACCCGTTCATCGACGGCGCCCGTCGTCTGGCCGAGGAAACCGGCACCCGCGTCGTCGAAGATCCCGAAGAGGTCTTCGCCGAGCAGGGACTCGACGGTGTCATCATCGGCTCGTCGACCAGCACCATGTCGATCTGATCTCCTCCTCAGTCGAACACGGTCTGACCGTGCTCTGCGAAAAGCCCATCGACCTCGACATTCAGACCATGCTCGAGTTCCAGCAGCGACTCCAGGGCACCACGGTGCCGATCATGCTCGGCTTCAACCAGCGCTTCGATCCGCACTTCTCGGCCGTGCGCAGCCGGGTCGAGGCCAGCGAGATCGGCCGCCTGGAACAGCTCACCATTACCAGCCGCGATCCCGAACCCCGCGTCCCGCGGCTACATCGAGACCTCCGGCGGCATCTTCCGCGACATGACCATCCACGATCTGGACATGTCCCGCTTCTTCGTGCCCGAGATCGTCGAGGTCTCCGCGGTCGGCTCCAATGTCCTCAGCGACGACATCGGAGAACTCGGCGACTTCGACTCGGTTGTGGTGACCCTGCGCGGCAACGGCGGCGAACTGATCAACCTCACCAACTCCCGCCACTGCGCCTTCGGCTACGACCAGCGTCTCGAGGCCCTCGGCTCCGAAGGTCTGCTGTCGGCCAGCAACGTCACCCCCACCAACGTGAAGAAGTACTCCAGCGCCGGCACCGAGGAATCCTCGCCCTACCTGCCGTTCTTCCTCGAACGCTACGTGCAGGCCTACAGTGCAGAACTCGAAGCCTTCGCCCATTCGATTCGCACCGGCGCGCCGTACTCCCCGAGCTTCGAAGACGGCGTCACCGCGCTCATGCTGGCGAACGCCGCAGAAGAACCGGTCACCACAGGCAAGACGGTCGCCATCGGCAAGGCCTGACACACAACGATTGTGTTCGAAGGTGTCTGCACCAGACAGATGGTCAAAGTTCACCCGGCGCAAATCGCTGACACTGAGTGGAAGGGGAAGGATCGGGTGCGTTCGGTCGCCTCTCGGCGAAAGGCGCAGCACGGCTCCAGCCGAACGGAACTCCGTGAAGGCGAAGGGTTGAGCCCGGGGGACACGAAAACGCGCCCGACCCGGCAGGTGCAACGCGACCGTACCTTGGGCTATTTCCGGCGGGGGTGATCGTGGACATGATCGCGTGAACTGCACCAGCAAGCGGCTGGACTCAGGACCACATGAATCCGCGTTGTCACCGATACGTGCAGTGCGTGCGACGCGTGCACGCATTGCGAGCCACGCATGCACATTCTGCCGATGCCGGGTAGGGCTTGTGATGCCGCAGGTTAGGTGCTCTGATCCGAGGTCGGGGGGTGGACGTGTCCTCATATTGCATGGATAACGGTGATTATCCGTCAAATAGGGAAGAGGCGGGAATGGGCGACGGGCGGCAGCGACACCTCGGGGACGGGGTTCATCCGTATCGCCATCCGTGCATCACTCGGCATGATGCACCGCGTGTAGAGCGTGCACGCGACGTCGACCACATGGTGTCGTCGCATCGGACCCGTCGGCAAGCTGTGCATCGGCGCAGCGCCGACGGTGACTGTTGTGATGATCGGTTCACCGACGCGATCCGGCCTCGGGACCGGATCGAGCCGAAGTCCGGATCGGCCCGGCTGGGGTCGAGCAGAGTCGGGCCGGTGGCGCGGGACCCCGCAGTGAGGTCGCTCGATACGGATACGGATACGGATACGGATGCGAGGATGCCGAACCGCTCGGGCGCTCTGCCGTAGTCGTCCGGAAGAGGCCCGATTCCACTGTAGTTAACATAACGCAGGTTATCGGCACTGCGTTGACCTGCGGTTACGCGGAAAACCAAGAAGTTCTGCCAACGATGCGGCAGTCTCCATCCGCGACGAGAGCGGGTAAGGCCACGCTAGGTATGCCCGATCCGAGTGATATGTGAGCGTCTTGAGACGTCACCTGGTATTAAGGACGGACGCTCAGGTGAACCTCCGCAACGTCTCATGGTGCCGACGTTGTCCCAGAGCGTCATCGTCCCGACAGGGATTTCACATAGGTAGCGGAAAATTTCCGCAAGTGCGGCGTGTCTGGAGTGACAAAACGAGACAAGCTGACATGATCTGCGGCATGTCCGAATGTGTCCGTCGCCGCCGAGTGGGGCGCCCAGCGCTGCCCTACACGCCCGTGCAGATGAATCTCCGCGTGCACCCCAGCGTGCGCCGGTTCCTGCACGCCGAAGCGGAACGCCGAGGGCTCAACGCCAACACGTTGCTGATGGAGATCGTTGCGGACGCGATGGGAACGACAGTTGCTGACCTGACTGCCGTAGAGGCACAGGAAGAGGAGGGCACCCAGATCCAACGCAGCGCCTGATCGAGTAGATCGGCTCATACAAAGACGAAACCCCCGGCGTGCCGGCCAGGGGCTTCGAAATAAGTCACGTAGAGGAGAAGCGCCAACTTCTCGTTCCTCTACCTCCCCGAAGGGACACTCTTGCCTGAGTGGTCTCAGGGTAACCCACACCCTGAAAAAGGTTCAATCAAATCACCGCGTGTCGCGAGCGATTTCAGGACAGTCACCAAACGCCGTCCGCCCCAAACGCCGCAAACAAGTGATCTGCGTCTCGTACAACACCTGTTCGAGGTGTGTACTCGTACATGGTCACCGCGATCTCGCCTGCGTCTCGATCCGCAGAAGACGCACAACTACCTAGCTACATCCTCAATTCCTGCCTCGGCGCCGAGCGTCCCTTGGGCAACACATCTTGCTGATAAGCAGGGTCGGTTCCGACTATTAGCCTTCGACTTCGACAGCAGTCGCCATGGGCCGGACGTAGCTACTACCGATGCTGACCGACTCTGCTCTGTTCTCGACCAGCTAGATGTCCCCCATTTACGCACTACATCGGGCCCCTCGGGTGGACAGCATGTATGGCTGCGATTCGCACAACAGGGCGCAGCCGCAGATCCAGTGCGCCAGCTCGCCCACGCCCTGCGCCAGCACTATCCGAGCCTGGATCCATCTGCGCTCAACAACCCTGCAACGGGGGCGGTACGACCGCCTGGATCCCCTCACCGCCACGGGGGCCGCTCACTCCCCCACCTACGCGGCCTAGCTCTGGACGACGCGTTGGCGCGCATGACCGTAGGGGCACCCCCGGACGTGGTGCAGTGGCTCCTGGCACGACACCCACATGCTCACCCACCCGAACACAAACACCGCCGCGCTGTCCGGATCATCGAAGACCCGGCCGGGCCCCGTCTGGACCGCCCCCGACGACACCTAACAGCCCGCACTCAGTCATTGCTCGCCACCGATCCCCCACCAGGGAGCGATAGATCAGCTCTCGCCCACAGCATCCTGCTCGGTATGGCTACCGCCGGCCAGACCTTTTCCGATGTCCAAGCAGTGCTCGCATCAGCTCCCGGGCTCACCCGTCTACGTGAAGATCGGGACCGAGGGCGGGACGACACTGCTCGGCAATGGCGACGTGCCGTCGAGACAGCCGCCCAGTTCGCCCCTGTAGTGCTCGATAAGCACGAATCGATCGATGACGAGCTCATCCAGATCGAAGCTGCAGTGACAGCAGATCTCGCCCGCTGGGCACGTCCCGGCGGGGCAAGCGACGAACGCATCCTCCACGCGCTGATCGTTCTCGCTCGCTCGGCACGCACGCGCACATTGGACATCGATGTGCGCAGGCTCTCCGAGGCAGCCGGTATCGACGCGTCCACGGTCTCGCGTCGGCTCCGCGTACTAGCTGCAGAAGGCTGGGTCACGCGCACACGTCCTGGAGTTGGTACCCGTTCAGCCACCTGGAAACTTAATCTTCCCTCTTCCGCTGCAACACAAGGGGAACCCGCCCCCGGCTCTACTCCTGGCCTCTCCTCGACTCTGCTCGCCCACCACACCCACGATGTCTGGCTCAACTACTCAGGTCTCGGTGCGGTAGCAGCTCGTATCCACTGGGTAGTGCAAAGATTCTGGAAAACCATTAGTTCCGCTCGCGGCAGAAAATCTCTTACAACGTTAGTCTCTGAGCTTACTGGCTACACAACAAGGACAGTCGCGAAGACTCTTCGCACACTGCACAGGTGGCGCCTCCTACCACCTCTTCCGACTTCGTCGATCGAGAACCGTATGAACGACGTGGCATCGACCCTTGGCGTGCGAGGAGCTACAGCCCGCAAGGCATACCGTCACTTGGTAGATCGGGAACTACATCGTTGGTGGCTTGAGGAACTCGAATGGAGGACTCGACGCGGAAAGAAACGGGGCGTCCCTGCCACTACGCCCAACAACCTCACCCTCCCAATCGAGGCAAGCGCACGTATGAGGTACGGACGATTCCCTACAACCTCGAAGGGCGGTGCTGATTATCGCTCAGCACGAGCGATAATTGTCGAATTGCTCACTGAGACAATAAGTCCGCAAGCTGCCTAAGGAGCGATTTGTCGCTGGAGAACGGGTCGGGCTCCCCTATGTCCTAACTGCTCGCCAAAATCGCCCGAAGCCCGGTGCAGTTGAGTGGACCATCTGCCGTGACCGGTAGGCAAACATGGAAGAGCTGTCATGCCCGCGCCGCCGAAAACGCGCCGGGCTTGCCACCGGAGGCGACTGCTGGTTCCTTCCACGAAGCAGCGCCGAGACTGTGGGACTCGTGAGGAGAGTCTTTCTTCTATCTGGGGTTAAGCCTCGGTGAGTCTTATCAGCAATATTGTTGAGTGAACTACAGTGGGGGGGTGATCGGATATGCCCGAGTGGGTGATGCAGAGGACCAGGACGAGCAGCGCGGACAGCTCCTCAGCCTCGGGGTACGACCGGATCGCGTCCGATTCGACGCAGGGCTGCAAGGCACCCGCCACCGCCTGCCGAACCGTGACGCACTGCTCGACGAGCTGACGTCCGGCGACACCGTGGTCGTCACCGGACTCGAACGGCTTGCTCGTTCCGCCGCCGAACTCGGAGAGATCACCACCGTGATCCGCGACCGGAAGGCCCGTTTGCGTGTCGGCGGCACTGTCTATGACCCCGCAACCGAGGCCGGCCGAACCGCATTCGAACTGTTCAGCAGGGTCTTTCCCGACTTCGAGGCCGGCATCTACGAACTGCGCCTGACCGGACCACGCAAACAAGCCAAGGCCGCAGGACGATACCCAGGCGGGCAGCCAAAACTCACCGCCGAACAACGACGCCAACTCTACGAGCTGTACATGTCCGGCAGCGAGACGGTCGCTCAGCTGCAAAAACGCTTCGGCCTCAGCCGATCCGGGGTCTACATGCAGATCCAACGTGAACGCGAGACTCAAACTCACCAGGCATCTTCGTAGTGTGTGCGTGGCTCAGTCGGCCGCGATCGCTGTTCGCCGCGAGGCTTAGCGATACCAGCGTGGTACCGGCCACGGTGGACCCGATGATCCTGGTTCCCAACGGCTTTGAGGGCTTATTTCCTGCATATACACGCGATCCAGCTCAGCATCGCTGAGTAGAGCAGCAGCTTCATCATCGAGCTGCTGCTGACGTCGAGGAGGAACGGTAATCGCGCAAGCGATTGCATCACCGGGACGCTCGAATGTTCCTAGGTCGGCCGCAGCCACCACTTCGACGTTGATGCTCTCGGTCTCGGAGCGACTCAATCGGTAAGGGCCGCGGTGAGAAAACCCGGGGCGCAACATTACTAGCACGTGAAAAGGATCTACCGGGTAGAGCACTGCTGCACTTTCGGCTCCCAGGGAGCGTTCTCTTCCAAACGAAGGGCCGGCGACAAAGATCACCGGATCGTCACAGGTAATGATGGGTGAAGCAGTGCGGTAGACAGCCCACTCGCGCTGGTAGAGACCATGAGCGACGGGCCATCGAACGTTCTCGAACAGGAGGTGCAGCGCCTCCTCCTTCGGGTCAGAGTGTTGCCTCTGCATAGCCTCATCCAGTTGCGCAGACGTCAACTGTGGATGCAGGCGCTTCATCACTCGACGTTTCTGCTGGGAAGGGGCCTGGATCAGAGCAAGGTAACGATTGCGGTTGCTCACCGTGCGAGTCGTCTGCAACCCCAGGAAGACGCACATGTCCCGTTTCACTGTCTCGTTCGAGATCACTCCGGTCCAGTCGCCTAGGACATCGAGATGCCGTGTGCAAGCGGTTTCGATTCGACCGAGATGCCTTTCGACCCACTTCAACGGCAAGTCCATCGTGCTGCCGATCCTCGGGAGCGTGTAGAAGTTCGGTTTCCGCGCAACTTCCGCATAAGGCTGGGGATGGTGCACATGGCGTGTCTTCACCTCGGTTCGCTGCACCTTGCCATCGAGTGCCCAGCGCTTCAGATACATCTGAGGGACGAAGTGGTGCTTCTTCGGCGAGCTCCCCGACTCCTCCGCCGCGGCCGCCACTCGACGAGATTCAGCGATGAAGTCCTCGGACAACCACTCATGTTCGAAGTAGGTCTGAGCACGCAGAGCTATCGGATGCGGAAGCACCCCCGGAGTGTAGGAGACGGCTCCGACAACGAATTGCGATGAGCATCTGCTCATAGCGAATGAGCAAAATGACCTCGGACCAGCCAAAAAAGCGTTTACCTGTGCTGTTATATCTCTACCTATAGATGTGTACGGTCCGAGCGTGAGCACCCTCGCTGACCGACCCCTCCGCCTCGCCGCGGTCCTCTGTGTCTCGACCGCAGGGCAGATCGACGGCTACGGACCCGACGTGCACGAACGCGACGTCAGGCGATGGGCGCGGACGAACGAGCGGCGCATCGTGAAGGTGTTCCTCGGCGATGTGACCGGCAAAGCCGGCATCGAGGAGCGGCCAGGACTCACCGCGGCCTTGCAGATGCTCGCCGACGGCGAGATCGGCGGCATCGTCACCCCCAACCTCGACCGCCTGGCTCGCGAACTCACCCAGCAGGAGGCCATCCTGTCGGTGATCTGGGCACACAGAGGCCGAGCCTTCACCGCCGACCGCGGTGAGCACCTCGCCGACGGCGATGACGACCCGATGCGCACCTTGTCCGTCAGGTGATGGGCGCTGCCGCCCACCTCGAGCGCGGCCTCATCGTCAAACGCCTCAAATCCGGCCGACGCGCCAAGGCCGAGCGGGGCGGCTACGCCACCGGCGCCCCCGCCTACGGCCAGCAGGCCGTCGAGCGTGAACTCGCCGAGCACCCCGACGAGGCCACCACCTTGGAACAGCCGCGCGCCTGGCACACCGAAGGTGTCGGGGTGCGCAATATAGCCCGCCGCCTCAACAATGCCGGCATCCCCTCGAAACGCGGCGGCCGATGGCATCCGACTACCGTGGCGCGCCTGGTCAACCCCGAGGCCCGCGCCTACGCCCGCAGACAGTCAGCCTCAACTCGAGCGTTCTACCGCGAACAAACCCATCGGGACCGCGCCGACCGCGTTCTTCAGCGTCTTCAGCAGCGGTGCAGCCCAATGAGCGACTGGACCGTCTACAGCGCGCACGACCCGGCCCGGTGGCTCAACCACCGCGACCCGATGGTCTGGCCCGAGTTGCACCAGGTGAGCCGGTTTTCGGGGTAGTCCGGTGCGTCTGTGCAGGTAGCGGCGGTGCGTGTGCGGAAAATGGCACACTAAAGGCTCGGTAGACTTTCGGCCCGTGGCCGCCTACATCCGCAAAGTCCGCACCGCCTCGGGAGCGACCGCGGTGCAGATCGCGGCCAAACAGGGCCGCCGCGACAAGGTCCTCGAGCACCTCGGATCGGCCCACACCGACAGCGAACTCGCCGCCCTGCTCGAAACCGCCCGAACCAAACTGCTCGCCGGCCAACAAGAGCTCGACCTCGACCTCGGCACCACCAGCTCTGCACCGACGATCACCGGGAAACGCTCCCGCTGGTTGATCGAGGTCATTGCTGCTGCGTGGCGACGTCTCGGCTTCGATGTGGTCGACAACGAAGCGTTCTTCCAGCTCGTGGCAGCCCGCATCGTCGAGGCCACCTCCGTCGCAGATGCGGGCAGAGTGCTGCGCGAGATCGGGATCGCCCCGGCCCACCGCAACACCTTCGTGCGAACTCTGCAGCGATGCATCGCCCACGGCTACCGCGACGACATCGCCCAGCGGTGTTTCGAGCATGCCGCCACCGCGGGGGATCTGAACCTGCTGCTCTACGACGTCACGACCTTGTATTTCGAGGCGGAGAAGGAAGACGAGCTCCGTAAGGTCGGCTACTCCAAGGAGCGCCGGGTGGACCCGCAGATCGTCGTCGGGCTGCTCGTCGACCGCACCGGATTCCCGTTGGAGATCGGATGTTTCGAAGGAAATCACGCCGAGACCCGCACCATCGTGCCCATCGTGCGACAGTTCCAGGCCCGCCACAATATCAACGGGGTGGAGATGGTCATCGCCGCCGACGCCGGAATGTTGTCGTCGACGAACCTGAAGGATCTCGACGCTGCCGGACTGAAGTTCATCGTCGGATCGAGGGTGACGAAGGCGCCGGCGGATCTGGCCAGTCATTTCCACTGGAACGGCGACGTGTTCACCGACGGGCAGATCATCGACACCGTCACCCCACGGCACGCCAAAACCGTGGTCAACGACCTCACCCGTCGCAGTGAGCCGGTGTGGGAGCCGACCGACACGTCGGCGTGGCGAGCGATCTGGTCGTACTCGACCAAGCGTGCCGTCCGCGACAACCAGACGCTGAACGCGCAGGAAGCCCGGGCCCGGGAGGTCGTCGACGGCACCCGTGCTGCCCGAACACCGCGGTTCGTCAAGAGCACCACGAAGGGCAAGTCCCTCGACACCGATGCTCTGGCCCGGGCGCGTTCCCTGATCGGCCTGAAAGGCTACGTGACGAACCTGCCTGCCTCGCTGATGAATCCGCAGGAGGTGATGGAGAAGTATCACGATCTGTGGCATGTCGAGCAGTCGTTTCGGATGTCGAAGACCGATCTGCGGGCCCGCCCGATCTTCAGCCACACCCGCGATTCCATCGAGGCGCACCTGACCATCGTGTTCGCCGCCTTAGCGATCTCACGCTACCTGCAGGACGCGACCGGGATGTCCATCCGGAAGATCGTGCGGACCCTGCGTCCCCTGCAGGAAGTCACCATCACCATCGCCGGCCACGAGCACACCGCCTTCGATCCGCTCACCGACGACGCCGTGCACATCCTCGACTCCCTCGGCATCGCGAATCCCCGGTCCGGGTTGGCACACTAATCTGGTGCAACTCGGGAGCGCGCACGACCCGGCCCGGTGGCTCAACCACCGCGACCCGATGGTCTGGATCGCCGACGGCGAAATCACCGCCGCCCTCACCGATCCCGACATGCCGTTCCTACTCACCCCCACCGGGCCGATCCACCAGGGGATACGCACCGAGGTCGACCTGTTCGCGGCCGCGTTGCACGTCATCCCCGACGCCCGGTGGGCGGCGAGGTGCCTCGGCACCCACTTCCCCCTGCTGGGCCGGACCTCATCTACTAGCTCCGCGACCTCGGCATCTAGCTCTACATCCACTACTTCTGCCAGCAGTTTACGCTCTCGTACATCAGCCCGAACCCCCGTTTCGGTGGTGCATGTTTTTGCCGGTGGTCGCCCTGGGGAAGATTTTCGACAGGGTGACTAGACGGCTCTACCTGGAGTTATCCGCGCGAAGGTAAGGGAGAAGACATGTCCGACGCGCGGTTGAAGTGCCTGTCCTTCTCGGCACCGGCTGACCTGCATCGGAGAATGGGTGGGTGAGCACGCGTCGACACCCTAGGAAGACCTCCCGTCGGGGAGGCGCGTGAGCCCTCACATGAGAGAACGGAGAACGCCGATTGTCCAAGCAGAGTGAATGGATCGCGGTGCTGGGCCAGACCGCCGCTGTGCTTATGGCACTCAACAGCCTCGCCCAGACCGCGCTTCAGTTCGCCCAGCTATTCACCTAACCGCCGGGCCCAGGCTACGGGTAGCCGCCAAGCAAGACCCACGCCTGAGTTCACGGTAACCCGCAACCGAAAGGTGTGCACGCAACGCCCCCACCCGGGAACTGGCGGGTGGGGGACGTTCGTGTGCTCATGTTCGTCTAAGGGCGCGGCTGGCTCAGGGCCGTCGGCATCTTCCAACGGTGGGGAATAGTGGCT
>Ga0180218_1000903_pt1 | contig 21048 bp, 20 predicted proteins | sample eDN3rd37CKraftBY_FD_151334 | JGI IMG/M metagenome (GOLD analysis project Ga0180218, IMG submission 151334) | Enriched backyard soil microbial communities from Emeryville, California, USA - eDNA 3rd pass 37_C Kraft BY (version 2) (version 2) | ecosystem: Environmental > Terrestrial > Soil >...
GGCTCCCGGCGGCGACGCCGAAGTGTAAGGCGAGCGCGGGCCGGTGCTGTTCGTGGAGTTCCGCCACAAGCGACGGCGCCTTTTCCCACTCGGTCGGCAGCACCTCAGCCACAAAGCGGACTTGAGGGAAGACACTACTCGCCTCGCGCGCGATCCGGCGCGCGAGATAAGCGGAGGCGTTCACCGGCACGTTGGGAAACGGGCCAAAGCCGGTCAGCAGCACTGTCGGACGTTCTTTGGACCCCGTAGTCACTGTCGCGGTATTCGCCTTTAGACCTTTTGTTCGACGACCAGCCGACCCTCTTCGGCCTTATGAAAATACTGGCTGTTCACGAGCCATCCCTTAAGCGGTCTGAGCGGGGGAATGCAGGTGATCAGGACGAGCGGCAGACTGGTTACCAAGTGCATCCAGAATGCGGGCCCGTAAACGACCTCGAACCAGCACGCGAAGGCGACGCTCGGAATGCACCCAAAACAAATCACAAAAAAGGCGGGCCCGTCGGCAGGATCCGCAAAAGCAAGGTTGAGACCGCAAGCGGGGCACGCCTTTTTGAGCGTGAGAAAACCGTCAAAAATCTTGCCCTTGCCGCAGCGGGGGCAAAGCCCTCTTATCCCCGTGCTAAGGGGAGACAACTTAGGCCATTCGTGTTGATGTTCGCCGCACACGGCGCTTCCTTTCAAAGTTAAGTGTTGCTACATCCAAGTATTGTATGGCAACAAACGCTGCAGACAAAGCTAATGTATGCGCTCCGCGCTGAAACTCAAAGCATAGAAATTATATCGCGTTTTCAGCGGCTTATCATAATATATAGAGGACGCTTTCAGTTAGTGCGTTGAGGCACCATTACATAAAAGCCCGTACATTTATGTAATGTATGGCTGTCGTAGGGAGAAGGCCTGGACCTATGTCTTCTTGGGAACCCTGGTTGGCGGAGGGCGAACAGCTCAAATACCGCGGCATCGTCGAGGCCATCGAGGCGGACTTGCGGGCTGGGCGAATAAAGCCTGGAGACCGGATGCCGCCCCAACGCATGATCGCGGAAATTCTCGGCGTTGATCTGACGACGGTAACGCGCGCCTTCAACGAGGCGAGGCGGCGCGGTCTCGTCGAGGCGAACGCGGGCCGCGGCACCTTCATTCGCCGGCGGGTGGACGATAGCCGCATTCTGGGCGGGCCGGCTCAGCCGGCTGTCGACCTCAGCATGAACATTCCACCCCAGCCAACTGCGGCCAACCTGAAACGCCTCATTCCGGAGACGATTGCCACGCTCCTCGCGGAGGAGAACGGCATGCAGAACCTCCATTACCAGGAGAGCACGGGCAGCGAGACCGATCGAGCCACTGCCGTAGTGTGGCTGGAGCGGAGACTATCTGGCTTACAGCCGGCTTCCATCGTCCTGACGAACGGCGCGCAGAACGCGCTTTTTGCGATCTGCGAATGCCTTGCATCGCCCGGGGATTCCATCGCAGCAGGGTTCGTCACCTATCCCGGTTTGAAGGCCGTGGCCCAGCAACAGGGCTTGGAGGTACAGGCGCTCGAGATGGACGCCGAAGGCATCGTTCCAGACGCCTTCGAAGCCTGCTGCGCGGCCGAGGCGCCGAAGCTTCTCTACGTCATTCCCGCAATCGACAACCCGACAACGGCGACGCTGCCGGCCGAGCGGCGGCACGCGATCGTTGCGATTGCGCGAAAGTACAACGTGACGATCGTCGAAGATGACCCCTATTCGCCGCTGCAAACCAATCCGCTTCCTCCGCTCGCCGCGCTGGCCCCGGAAATCACGTGGCACATTGCAACCCTGTCGAAGTGCGCAACGCCGGCATTGCGCATCGCATACGTGGTGGCGCCCAGCTCGGCTCAAGCAACGCGGCTTGCAGCCGTGATCAGGGCCGTGAATCTCATGGTGCCTCCCATTAACGCGGCATTGGCATCGCGCTGGATCGTGACTGGCATCTTGGACGACATCACCGATGCGATCCGAGATGAGAATATCGCGCGCCAAAAGATCGCGAAGACCGTGTTCGGCGATGCTCCGATCGCGGCGGATAAGTGTGGCTCGCACATCTGGATGCCCATGCCCGCGCATTGGCGCGCGAACGATTTCGTGCAGCACGCGGGCCGCTCGGGGATCTCGGTCGTGCCTGCATCTGTCTTCGCCACCAGTGGAACGGAGCCCGAAGCGCTGAGGCTATCCCTCGGCGTAGCCTCCGATCGCGACGCGCTGCTGCAAGCCTTGAAGCAGCTGGCGAGCCTTCTTTCGCAACCCTCCGGCGCCGCCAGAGCCATCGTTTGAACCACCTCAAGTTGCGGGCTGATCCTTGGCGCTGCTGAAACGCAGGTTGCAAACGCCGGGAAGCTAGATATCCTCCCGGCTATATCGGTCTCGGCAAAAGGAAATATCCCTAATGCAGGCAGCGCTTGGGTTTACGCGTCCGTTGCTCAAGCTGGCACTGGCCGGCATGATGCTGGCCATTGCGCTTTTGATAGGAACTCAAGCGAGCAAAGCCGATCCGTCGACGATTACCGTCTTCGCAGCGGCCAGTCTTAAGAACGCGTTGGACGACGCTGCTGCGGCCTATGAGAAGAGCACGGGCAATAAGGTCGTCATCTCCTATGCCGGATCGTCTGCGCTGGCCAAACAGATCGAGCAGGGCGCACCGGCAGACATTTTCCTATCAGCCGATCTCGATTGGATGGATTACCTCGGCAAAGCCAAGCTCATCGACGGCAGCCAGCGTTTGGACCTCTTTGGCAATCGCCTCGTTCTGATCGCGCCGCAAGCGAGCGCAGTATCGCTCAAGATCGGCAAGGGCTTTCCGCTCGCCGAAGCTTTGGGCGGTAATCACTTGGCGATGGCGAACGTGAAATCGGTGCCCGCCGGTAAGTATGGCTCGGCAGCCTTGAATAAGCTTGGCGTGTGGACAGCCGTGGAGCCGAAAGTCGCGCAGGCCGACAATGTACGTATGGCTCTCGCGCTCGTTGCCCGAGGCGAGGCGCCATTCGGCATTGTGTACGAGACCGATGCAGCGGCTGAACCCAAGGTCAAGACCGTGGACGTCTTCCCTGAAGACACGCACCCACCGATCATCTATCCGGTTGCCGTTGTCAGGGCGAGCCGGAATGCCGAAGCCGCAAAAGCTTTCATCGCGTACCTGAAATCACCGGAGGCCCAATCGTTCTTCACAAAGCAGGGCTTCACCATCATCAAGCAAACGGGCTAAGCGGCAACGCACGGCGGGAGACGTATAGGTGTTCGGATTTTCACCCGACGAATGGATGGCGATAGAACTCAGCCTCAGGGTCGCAACCGTTGGCACGCTAGCCGGCTTGCCGGTTGCGCTTGTTGCTGCCTATGCCCTCGCGCGCTGGCGCTTCCCCGGCAAGATCATCCTCGACGGCCTTTTGCATTTGCCCCTCGTTCTGCCGCCGGTCGTGACCGGGTACTTCCTTCTTCTGACGTTCGGAAAGCAAGGCGCAGTTGGCAAGGCGATTTATGACCTCTTCGGCATCACATTCTCCTTCAGATGGACGGGTGCTGCGCTGGCGTGCGGCGTCATGGGATTTCCGCTCATGCTGAGAGCCATCCGCCTCTCGTTTGAGGCTATCGACCGCAGACTGGAGAAGGCCGCAGGCACGCTCGGCGCAAATCCGTACTGGACGTTTCTTCTTGTCACCCTGCCGTTGGCGCTGCCGGGCGTCCTCGTCGGCGTCATCCTGTGTTTCGCAAAGGCGCTGGGCGAGTTCGGCGCGACGATCACGTTCGTCTCGAATATTCCCGGCGAAACGCAGACAATTCCATCCGCGATCTATACCTATACGCAGGTTCCGGGCGGCGAGTCGCAAGCACTCAGGCTATCGATGGTGTCGATTGCCATCGCAATGGTGGCGCTCATCGTCTCGGAAGTGTTGAACCGCCGTATCCAAAAGCGCATCGCCGTGTTCGAATGAAGGAAGCAAAACCACTGTTGAGCGTCCAGGCATTGCAGAAGTGGCCGGATTTCACGCTCGACGTTGCCTTCGAAAGCGATCGTGCGATTACGGCATTGTTCGGACCCTCGGGGTCAGGGAAGTCGACGATCCTCAACATGATTGCCGGTGTTCGAAAGCCCGATAGCGGCCGTATTACCGTGGCCGGCAATGTGCTGACAGACACTGAGGCTCGCATTTTCGTTCCCCCGCATAAGCGGCGCATCGGCTTCGTCTTCCAGGACGCGCAGCTCTTTCCGCATTTAACGGTGCAGCAGAACATCAAGTTTGCGCAGTGGTTCAACCCAGCTGAAAAGCGAGGCCTGCCACTCGAAGCAGTGGTCGAAACTTTGGGTATCGGAGCATTGCTGAAGCGCCGTCCGGCGACGCTCTCGGGCGGAGAAAGGCATCGAGTGGCCTTGGCGCGAGCATTGTTGTCATCGCCTCGCATTCTGCTGATGGATGAACCGCTCTCCGCGCTCGACGACGCGCGGCGTGCAGAGATCATGGGGTTGATCGAGCGCATCCGCGATGAGTTTGCGGTGCCAATCGTCTACGTCACGCATCGCGTCGATGAAGTGCGAAGGCTCGCCTCGCGCGTCATAAGGCTGAACGCTGGCCGTGTTGTTGACACCGGCAGCGCTGCCGAGGTGCTCGGTCCGTGAGCGAGGACGCTATGCGCGCGCAGCCGGCGGCGATTTCTTCGCGGGCTTGCGATGGCCTTTGGCGTTTTGAACGAGATGCTTCTCGATCGACGCCAAAGGCTTTGCAAATGCGACAAGCGCCTTCGCTTCCATTTCGCGATACTGCCGCACGAGTTCCGCGCCGAACGGCGTAAGCTTGGCCGCGCCGCCGCCACGACCACCGTGCTGTCGTTCGATGATGGGATCGGCGAAGAGAGCGCCGAACTCGTCCATCAAGTACCAGGCGCGCTTGTAGGACATGCCCATGGCCTTCGCCGCTTTCGCAATCGACCCATGCTGACCGATGAGCTCGAGAAGCTGGATGCGGCCATGGCCGATGTATCTTTCGTCATCGAAGTCGATGCGGATCTTTATGACGGCCATTCGTTCCACTCCGCGTTTCAACCGGCCCGCCGGTTCGTTGCGCCGCAATCGGCAGCATTCTGAACGACGGGTTCAATAGAATCCTCCGCCAAAATCAATCGGGGCCGCGACCGGAAGCCTTTTACGATCTGAGCGGACTGAAATTCTGGCGGCTCCACACTGCGTTGCCGAAACTCTAAGCAATCGCCCCTTGCTGGTAAGGCGTCCCTGGCGCGAGTGCAATTCGTGAACTAACATCAACGCGGTATGCGCGGCGGCGGGGGCGCGCGGAGTGAACCCTCCGAGCCCTGGTTGAGGCGTGGCAAGCGGAGGAGTACGCACATGATGCCCAGTTGGAAGATACTTCTTACATCCGGAGCGTTCCTTTTGATCGGCAGTTTTGCCGTGATGGGTGATCCGGCGAAATCAGTCGGAGAGGGAGAAGGCCAAGTCGATATTGTAGCCTGGCCCGGCTACATCGAGAGGGGCGAGTCCGACAAGAACTACGACTGGGTGACGAGCTTCGAAAAGGAAACGGGCTGCAAGGTCAACGTCAAGACGGCGGCGACGTCTGACGAAATGGTGACGCTGATGAACCAGGGCGGTTTCGATCTGGTCACGGCTTCAGGCGATGCCTCCTTACGGCTCGTGGCTGGCAAGAAGGTTCAGCCGATTAACATCGACCTCATCCCGAGCTGGAAGACGATCGATCCTCGGCTGCAGGAAGCCCCCTGGCACACGGTCGATGGCGTCCATTACGGGGTGCCCTATCAGTGGGGCCCCAATGTGCTTGCCTACAATACGAATGTCTTCAAGGAGCCGCCCAAGAGCTGGTCGGTCGTCTTCGAGGAGCAGAGCCTTCCCGATGGCAAGAGCAACAAGGGCCGCGTGCAGGCCTACGACGGCCCAATCTACATTGCCGATGCCGCGCTCTACCTGAGCAAGAAGAAGCCCGAACTCGGCATCAAGAACCCCTACGAGCTGAACAAGGAGCAGTACGATGCCGTCATTGCACTGCTGCAGGAGCAGCGTGGCCTCATCGGCCGTTATTGGCATGATGCCACCGTGCAGGTCGACGACTTCAAGAACGAAGGGGTCGTCGCGTCGTCCTCATGGCCATATCAGGTCAACCTGCTGCAGGCGGACAAAAAGCCGATCGCATCGACCATCCCGGAAGAGGGTGCAACCGGCTGGGCCGATACGACGATGATGCACGTCAACGCCAAGCATCCGAACTGCGCCTACAAGTGGATGGAACACTCGCTCAATCCGAAGCTCCAGGGCGATCTGGCATCGTGGTTCGGTTCGGTGCCGACGGTGCCGGCGGCCTGCAAGGGCAACGAGCTCTTGACGGACACGGGCTGCGCGACGAACGGATTTGAAAACTTCGAAAAGATCTGGTTCTGGCGCACGCCGACGGCAAAGTGCGAGAAGGAAAGCTCTTGCGTCCCCTATTCGCAATGGGCGAAGGATTATATCGCTATTCTCGGTAAGTAACATTGACACCAGCTGCGGTCGGCCTCAATTGGCCGGCCGCAGTGAGCCGATGAGTTTCATGTCACCTGCAGTCCGCTTCCAGAACGTTTCGCGACGCTTCGGCGCCGTTCGCGCCGTCGACGGCGTATCTCTCGACATCGAGCCCGGAGAGTTCTTCGCGCTTCTTGGGCCCTCCGGCTCCGGCAAGACGACGTGCCTCCGCCTCATCGCGGGCTTCGAGCAGCCCGATGATGGCCACATCGAAATATTCGGTGAACGCGCCGATGGCGTGCCGCCCTACCGGCGCAACGTCAACACCGTGTTCCAGGACTACGCGCTGTTCCCGCACATGACCGTTGGCGAGAACGTCGCCTACGGCCTGATGATCAAGGGCGTCGGAAAATCCGAGCGCGAAGCGAAAGCAAAAGACGCGCTCGCGATGGTCAAGCTCGCGGGCTACGAGGGCCGCCGCACCGCGCAACTCTCGGGCGGTCAGCGCCAGCGCGTGGCGCTCGCCCGAGCCTTGGTCAATGGACCCAAAGTCCTCCTGCTCGATGAGCCGCTCGGCGCCCTTGACCTGAAGCTGCGCGAGCAGATGCAGGAAGAATTGAAGACGCTGCAGACGAAGCTCGGCATCACGTTCGTTTTCGTCACGCATGACCAGGGCGAAGCGCTGTCGATGGCAAACCGCGTCGCCATCTTCAACGAAGGCAAGATCGTCCAGGTCGGCACGCCGTCCGACGTGTACGAACGTCCGAAATCGCGCTTCGTCGCTGATTTCGTCGGTTCCTCCAACGTGCTGCCGCCGGAGTTCGCAGCAAGCCACGGTGGCCAGCCGATGTGGACGAGCCTGCGTCCGGAAAAGATCCAGATCGCAGCCAAGAACGCTCTTGTTCCGGCGGCCTGCGCACATGCGGCGGGCACGGTGACGGCCATCAGCTATCAAGGCGCGGTGACGCGCATCACGGTCGCCACCGATCAGCTGGCTCTCATAGCCTCAACGCCGGCGGAGACGACATTGCGCAAGGGCGACAGCGTCTCCCTGATCTGGCCGAAGTCCGCGATGGTGGCGATGGGAGAAACCGCGTGACCGCCGCCGTTGCAGAGAGACGCAGTGGGATCGCAGGCGCGCTCTCGGACGTCTTCTTCGCGCGTCCACAGCTCCTCACGTTTCTTCTGCTGACGCCCCCGCTGATTTGGATCGGCGTCGTCTACATCGGCTCGCTATTCGCGCTGCTGCTGCAGAGTTTCTATTCTCTCGACGATTTTTCGGGCGTCGTCGTCCACGAGTTCACGCTCGCGACCTACGAGCAGCTGCTCGAAGCATCGAACGCGCAAATCATCCTGCGCACTGTCCTCATGGCGGTGCTCGTGACCGTTGCGAGCGCGATCATCGCCTTCCCGATCGCCTACTACGCGGCGAGATACGCGCGCGGGTGGAAGAAAGCGCTCTTCTACCTCGCGGTGATGATGCCGCTCTGGTCGAGCTACCTCGTCAAGGTCTACGCCTGGAAGCTGATCCTCGCCAAGGAGGGGATCATCACCTGGTTCGCCAACTTCCTGCACTTGAGTTGGCTACTCGACGGCGTTCTGGCGCTGCCGGTCATCGGCGGTCCGTCGCTGTCGTTCAGCTATATCGGCACGTTCCTCGTCTTCGTGTATGTCTGGCTGCCCTATATGATCCTGCCGACCCAGGCGGCGCTCGAACGCGTGCCCGTCAACTTCATTGAGGCCTCAGCCGATCTCGGTGCTGATCCGCGCCAAACGTTCCGGACGGTAATCTTTCCGCTGGCGCTACCCGGCATCGTCGCCGGATCGATCTTCACGTTTTCGCTGACGCTCGGCGATTACATCATCCCGCAGATCGTCGGCAATTCGCGCCTCATGATCGGGCAGGCCGTCTACACGCTCCAGGGTACTGCCGGCAACATCCCGCTCGCAGCGGCCTTCACCGTCGTGCCGATGCTCATCATGGCCGTCTATCTCTGGATGGCAAAGCGCATGGGGGCCTTCGATGTCCTCTAACGCCAACCGCTCAGCGCCGCTCGGACTCCGGATCGCGGCGATCGCGGGTTTGCTGTTCCTGCATCTGCCGCTGGCACTGATCTTCCTCTACGCCTTCACGACTGAGGAAAAGAGCTTCGCTTTTCCGCCGCCTGGCCTCACGACCAAATGGTTCGAAGTCGCCTGGACGTCGCGGCCGGATATCTGGGGGCCGCTCTATCTGTCCCTGCAGGTCGCGGCCATTGCGACGCTGCTCGCGCTGATATTCGGAACGCTGGCTGCGGCCGCACTCTCGCGCACGCGCTTCTTCGGCCGCGAAACGATCTCGCTTCTTTTCATCCTTCCGATTGCGCTGCCGGGCATCATCACCGGTATCGCTTTGCGGTCGGCCTTTGACATCATGAGCGTGCCGTTCTCGGTCTGGACAATCATCCTGGGCCACGCGACGTTCTGCATCGTCGTCGTCTATAACAACGCGGTCGCGCGCTTTCGCCGGCTGCACGGCAGTCTCGTCGAGGCCTCGATGGATCTCGGCGCCAACGCCTTCCAGACATTCCGGCACATCATTCTTCCGCAAATCGGCACGGCCCTTTTGGCCGGGGGCATGCTGGCCTTCGCGCTGTCGTTCGACGAGGTGATCGTCACGACATTTACCGCGGGCCAGCAGACGACGCTGCCGATCTGGATGCTTGGCGAATTGATCAGACCGCGGCAGCGGCCGGTAACGAACGTCGTCGCCGTCTTCGTATTCGTCGTAACGCTGTTGCCGATCCTTGCAGCCTACTATCTCACGCGCGACGGCGAACACACCGGCGGTTCTTCTAAGTAACGGACTTGGGACTAGTGGAGGACAAGATGCTCGACACGAATATGCTGATCGGCTCGGACTTCGTGGCCGGAACCGATACGCCGGAACCCGTCATCAATCCGAAGACAGAAGACATCATCACCAGCCTGCCGGATGCTTCCCCCGCGCAGGTCGACGCCGCTGTCAATGCAGCCGAAAAGGCGTTCAAGACCTGGTCGCAGACGACGCCGGGCGAACGTTCGGCTCTCCTCCTGAAGCTCGCCGACGCGATCGAGCGCGACGCCGAAAGCTTCGCGGCGCTTGAAGCGCTCAACACCGGCAAGCCGCGCATCCGCGTCCTGCAGGATGAGATGCCCTCGATCGTCGATTGCTTCCGCTTCTTCGCCGGAGCGGTGCGCACCATGCACGGCCCCGTCGCCGGAGAATACGCCGCCGGCCATACCTCGATGATCCGCCGCGATCCGGTCGGCGTCATCGGATCGATCGCGCCGTGGAACTATCCGCTGATGATGGCGGCCTGGAAGCTCGCACCCGCACTCGCCGGCGGCAACACCATCGTGCTGAAGCCCTCCGAACAGACGCCGCTGACGCTCTTGAAGCTTGGCAAGATCATCGCCGACATCTTCCCCGAAGGCGTGGTCAACATCGTGGTCGGCAAAGGCGCGACGACAGGCAATGCGCTGATCAATCATCCGAAGGTCGCGATGGTCTCGCTCACCGGCAGCATCGGCACCGGTCAGAAAGTGCTGCAAGCCGCAGCGCCCACCATCAAGCGCACGCATCTGGAACTCGGCGGCAAGGCCCCCGTCATCGTGTTCGACGACGCCGATATCGCGGCTGTCGTCGAAGGCGTGAAGGTCTTTGGCTACTACAACGCGGGCCAGGACTGCACGGCTGCCTGCCGCATCTATGCGGGCAAGAAGGTCTACGACAATCTCGTCGCCGATCTCTCGAGCGCCGTGAAAACGCTGAAGTACAACCAGCCTAACGACGATGAGAACGATTTGGGGCCGCTCATCTCGTCGGCGCACAAGGAGCGTGTGAAGTCGTTCGTCGAGCGCGCAAGCCTGCAGAACCACATCGTCATGGCTGCCGGCGGAAAGCCCGCAAGCGGCAAGGGCTACTTCTTCGAGCCGACGGTCGTCGCTGGCGCCACCCAGAACGACGAGATCGTGCGCAAGGAAGTCTTTGGCCCCGTCGTCTCGGTCACGCCCTTCGACGATGCCGATGAAGCGATCGCCTGGGCGAACGACAGCGACTACGGCTTGGCCTCGTCCGTTTGGACGAACGACATCGCCAAGGGCATGAAGGTTGCCTCGCAGCTGCAGTACGGCTGCACCTGGGTCAACACCCACTTCGTGCTGGTCAGCGAGATGCCGCACGGCGGCATGAAGATGTCGGGCTACGGCAAGGACCTCTCAATGTACGCACTTGAGGATTACACCGTGCCGCGCCACGTGATGGTGAAACTGTAATCGCGTTCGCGTGAACAGCTAAAAAGGCCGCGCGGCGCTGTCAACTGACGCCGCGCCGAGGTCAAGTTCACTTTTCCCGTCGCCCTTAGTGTTTCCAAAAAGCGAGAAGCGGCCGATAACGCCGCTTCTCAATGCACCGCTTGGGAGCCAAGGCCGGGATGACGGGCACTGATGAGCTGACACACGAAGAGCTGCTGCAACGGCTGCAGCTTCTGGCCGAGCGCGCGACGCGGCGCTATGGCCTTCCCGCTGACTGCACCGTCAAACTGATCAACGTCTCGGAAAACGCAACCTATCGCGTCGAAGGCGGCTCGGGACAAAAGTGGGCACTGCGCGTCCATCGCGAGAATTACCACACGCGAACGGGCATCGCTTCTGAACTCTCCTGGCTCTCGTCCCTCCGCGATAAGGCGGGCGTGGCGACACCGACTGCGGTGCGAGGACAGGACGGCGAATTCATTCAAACAATCTCAGCCGAAGGGCTGCCCAATCCGCGGAACGTCGTTCTGTTTCAGTGGGAGGAGGGCGCCGAACCCGGACAAACCGATGTTGCGGGCTTCGAATTGCTAGGCGAGACGGCAGCGCGCATGCATGCGCATGTTCGCAAGTGGCAGCGCCCGCCGTGGTTTGAACGCTTCTCCTGGAACTTCGAGACGAGCCTGGGGAGCCGTCCGCATTGGGGCGAGTGGAAGAACGGCATGGGCATGACGCCCGAGGCGCTCGCCGCATTCACCGAAACCGTCGCGCTTATCGAGAAGCGGCTCGAGAACTTCGGCCAGTCGCCCGACCGCTTCAATCTCGTGCACGGCGATATGCGCTTAGCGAACCTCTTGATGGATGGTTCGACTGTCAAAGTCATCGACTTCGACGACTGCGGCTTCTCGTGGTTGCTTTACGATTGCGCTACGACCGTGTCTTTCTTCGAGCATGAGCCCGAGGTGCCGGAGCTTCTGAAAGCTTGGGTGCGTGGCTATCGCCGGATCGGCACGCTGAGCGAGGAGGAAGAACACGAGATCGCAACGTTCGTCATGCTGCGCAGGCTCCTGCTGGTCGCCTGGATCGGTTCGCATTCTGAGACTGAACTCGCCAAGTCCATGGGCGTCGCCTACACCGCAAGCTCAATCCCGCTCTGCGAGAAGTATCTCTCGAGCTACGGCGCCGCCGTCGGAAAAGCGCCCTCGACGCAACCTAAAAAGGGCATCTTGGGTCGTCTTTTCGGCTGAATGCTGCACCGCAAATATGCAGTCTGCAGCGCTGATTGCTGAATAATTCACCCCGGATGATAGTTGACCCATGAGCCGCTTCTGGTAGCCTTTTTCTCCAGGATATTGGCACCTGCTCACCAGGAAACTATGGGACTGGGCATTATCGACTTCGCAGGGAATGGCGCCTCCGGAAACCCCGCCACCAAGGGGGCTGATCCGTCCGTCCTGGCTTCGGCCGCGACCGGGTTGGTCAAGTTTATCGAGCGTCAGCGTGGCGACGTCGATCGAATTTTCGGAAGCGCGGGCATCTCGCCCGAGATGGCGGGATCGCCGACACTTCAACTAAGTCTCAACTCCTACTGCCGCCTGTTCGAGGAAAGCGCGAGGCTTACGCGCAACGACAATTTCGGCCTGTGGTTTGGCAACGCATTCGATCCCCGTGATCTCGGTCTTTGGGGCTACGCCACGGTCTCCGCGCCCTCTCTCGCTGTCGCTCTTGAAACCCTTGTCGAACTTTTCCCGCTCCACCAGCAGTCCTCGTCAATGGCGCTGAAGACCTCTCCCGAAGGCTTGGTGAGGCTTGAATATCGCATTGACGCGCCGCAGATCGTCGAGCGCCGCCAGGATGCGGAGCTGTCGCTCGGCATGTTCCTCAATGTTATTCGCGAAGCGATGGGCCAGAGCTGGGCGCCCGAGGAAGTGCACTTCGAGCATCCAAAGCCCGAAGGCTGGCGCGAGCACGAACGCGCGTTCGCGGCACCCGCTTTCTTTTCACAGCCGACGAACGCAATCGTCTTCAAGCCGCAAATCCTGAAACAGGTGATGCCCGCAGCAGACCCGCGGCTCATGTGTGCGATGAAGCTCTGCCTCGAGCGGCTGTCCGAACGCCGCGACGTCCGCACCAGCATTACCGATCGCATTCGCAGCGCGGTTCGTTCGAAGCTTCCGGAAGGCTTCCCTCAAATCGAGTGCATTGCCGCCGAACTGCGCTTGCCGCTTTCGGCCATTCAGCGCGAACTTCATTACGACGGGCTGAGCTACAGCACGCTCGTTGAGAACACGCGGCGCGATCTGGCGCTCTCGTATGTTCGCCAGCGCCAGCTCTCGTTTTCTGAAATCGCCTTCCTCGTCGGCTATTCGGAGCTTTCGGCTTTCAGCCGCGCGGTTCGCCGCTGGACGGGGCTCTCGCCCCGTGCCTTGCGCGCCCAGGTGCTGCGCACTCAAATCTGAACGGCAGCCCTGGACTCAAATCGATGCGTTAGGCTTGCGCCAGCGCATCCATGCTCTCCGGCAAAATCTGACCGCCGTCGACGATGATCGTCTGACCGGTGATGTAGGCCGCTTCCTTTGAAGCGAGGAAGAGCGCGGCATAGCCGATGTCTTCCACCGTTCCGAGCTTCTTGAGCGGGATAGAATTGGCCATCGACTGCGCATACTCGGGCCCGAGATCGGCCAGCCCCTCCGTAGCGATATTGCCAGGCAGGACCGCGTTGACCGTGATGCCATACTTCGCGAGCTCGATGCACGCCGTACGCATGAAGCCTAGCTGGCCGGCTTTCGTGGCAGCATAATGCGACCAGCCGGGAAAGCCCGTCACCGGACCCGTGATGGACGACGTGATGACGATGCGGCCCTGGTCCGATTTCTTGAGGTAAGGCAGGCAGGCCTTTACCGATAGAAACGTTCCTTTGAGGTTGGTGTCGGAAACGAAGTCCCAGTCCTCCGGCGACAGTTCCTCGATCTTGGTCTGCGGGAAGATACCGGCGTTGGCGCAAAGGATATCGATGCCGCCGTAAGCCTTCTCCGTCGCCTCGGCGAGCATCTGCAGGTCGCCCATGCTCGTGATGTCAGCGGCAAAACCCATCGCGGTGCCGCCCTTGGCGCGGAACTCTTCTGCAGTCGCTTCCGCTTCCGCGATGTGGCGCGACACGACCACGACGTTCGCGCCGCTCTGCGCGAAGACGCGGGCGATGCCTTTGCCGATGCCCTTGCTTCCGCCTGTGACGATAACGGACCGGCCTGAGAGTGACGTAAGCATGAGAGAGATCTCCTCAGAGACGTGTTGTTGGTCTTGTTGAAGTTCAGCCGCTGCGAGCGCCTTAGATACCAGCCTTGCGGTTTCGCGTGAGGATCAGCATGGCCGCGTAGCCTCCGAACAGCACGACTGCGGCCGCTGCCGTGGAGATCGTACCGAGCACGGGCACACCCGGCGTATAGCCGGCGACCATCTTCGCATAGAGATACTTGGGCAGCGTATTGTCCGACCCTGCCGTGAACAACGACAGCGGGAAGTTGCCCCACGAAAGCAGGAAGGCGAACAGGCTGCCGGAGAAAACGCCCGGCATCAGGACGGGCAGCGTCACCTCGCGGAACGTCTGCCAGCGCGTGGCGCCAAGATCGTTGGCCGCTTCTTCAAGCGACGGGTCGAACGAATAAACCTGGATCGCCATCACCAGAGTGACGACCGGCGCAATCCAGACGAGATGCGCGAGAACAGCCGTCTTCCACGAGAGATTAAAGCCCAGGGCGTTGAACCAGAGGAGCAGCGCGAGGCCTAGAACCGATTGCGGAAAGAAGATCGGAAGCAGAATGAACTTCTGATAGAGCTTGCGGCCACGCCAGTCGTAGCGGGCAAATGCCAGTGCTCCAAAGAAGCCAAGCACTACTGCAATAACTGTGACCGTCGCTGCGATCGTCAAAGACGTGATCGCCAGCTGCTTCACTTCGAACGAGTTGACGGTCTTCGACCACCAGTCGAAGCCGAACTTCGTGATCGGGAAAGTGAAGTAGCGGCTGGACGTCATAGAAGCGAGCAGGATCGTCGCGCTGGGAAGGAACACGAAGATCAGCACCGCCGCCGTCCAGACGCCAATCAGGATGTGACGAACGCTATATTTGCTGTCGGACATGGGGCTAGCGCTTTCCAAGAATTTGATCGAGATCGAACCGCCTCAGCACGGCGAGGACGAGCACGCTGACGACCAGCATCAACAGCACCGCGAGGGCAGCACCCAAAGGCCAGTTCTGTGCGTAGGTGAAAGCAATCTCGATGTCGTGCGTGATGGGGATGATGCGCTGGCCGCCCAGAACCTTCGCCTCGGCAATGGCGCCGATGGCAAGCACGAAGGTCAACAGCGATCCGATCATCAGACCGGGCGTGGAGAGCGGTAGCTCGACTTCACGGAAGACCTGCCAGCGCGAGGCGCCGAGATCCGTCGCCGCTTCGCGCATCTGGTTCGGAACCATCGCAATGCCGAGCGTCATCGGAAAGAGCATGAACGGCAGATAGACATACACCATGCCGAACAGAACGGCGGCTGGCGTAAAGAGGAAATCACCCATCTCCGCGCCGAATAGCGTCTTCAACGTGCCGGGCAGCACGCCGCCTTTGATGAAGAACAGCACCCAACCGTAAAGGCGAATGTTCTCCGAGACGACGAGTGGAATGGTGAAGAGTAGCGTCAGGACCGTAGACCAGCGGCCGAACACGCGGACGAGGCCGTAAGCCACCGGATAACAGATGAGTGCGAGCAGTACGACGGTCGCCGAAGCAAGCCCGAGCGACCACAGCAGTGAGACGTAGGTATTGTCGCTGAAGATCTTCTCGTAGTTTTCGAGCGAGGGTTCATGGAAAAGCCCGAACGTTCGGGGCGGCATGAAGCTGAAGCCGACGACGGCAATGAGCGGGGCAACGAATCCGAGTAGCAGCAATACCAGGATCGGCATGGCTGCACGGCGCCCTGGCTGGGCGAAGAACGAGTTGAGCGCGCTCATTCGTCGGCCACCATAATGGAGTTTTCCGGGTCCCATCCAATGATGACTTCATCGTCAAGCTTACCCTTGAACGGCTGCTGCCGCAGCTTTTCGACGAGGAACACCTTTTCTCCGATCCGGACCTGATACTGGATGCGCGAACCGAGCGCATACTCGTTGTAAAGTACGCCCTTGAGGCTGTTCGGGGCGTCGCCCGGAGCATCGAGAAAGCGCAGGAACTCCGGACGAACGACAAGGCACTGCGCCTTGGCTTCAATGGACGTGGCCGGAACCTTGAACGCCGCGCCGAGCGCCTGCGAACGGACCGAGCCCGCGCCGTTGCTCTCGACCGGAATGACGTTGACGTCGCCCATGAACTCGGAGACGAAACGCGAGCGCGGCGCCGAGTAGATCTCGTTGGGCGATCCGACCTGGATGAGCTTGCCGCGCCGCATGACGCCGATCCGGTCGCTCATCACCATCGCCTCTTCGAGGCTGTGCGTGATGTAAACAAACGTTTTGCCGGTCTCGCGGTGAATGTCCTTCAGCTCTTTCTCAAGCGTCTTGCGCAGCTTGTAGTCGATGGCCGAAAGCGGCTCGTCGAAGAACAGGATTTGCGGATCGAACGCGAGCGCCCTCGCAAGCGCCACACGCTGGCGCTCGCCGCCCGAACACAGGGTGACGTTCTTGCCGTAGTAGTCGGCGGGAAGATGCAGCTGCTGCATCAGTTCGCGCGCACGCTTCTCACGAGCCGCGGGAGCGACGTTGCGGATCTTGAGTGCGAACTCGATGTTCTGCCCGACCGTCCGGTGCGGGAACAGAGCAAGCGACTGAAACACCATGCACGTCGGCCGCTGATTGGCCGGCGTGTCGTTGATCCGCTTGTCGCGGAGCAGGATGTCGCCCGACGTCGGCTTATCCATGCCCGCAAGCATGCGGATCATCGTCGTCTTGCCGCTGCCCGATGGGCCGACGATCGTGAAGAACTCACCTTCGCCAATGGTGAGATTGATGTCATCGACGGCATTGAAGTTGCCGAAAGATTTGCGGACGTTCTTCAGTTGGAGGATGGGCTTTGAGATACCGTTCAACGTGGTGGTCCAACTTTATTGGAAGCGGATGTGAAATGCTTTGGGCCTTCCGCTTGTCGACGGCGGAAGGCCCATGCGTTGTGTTCCATGCCGTGCCCTGCAAGGACGGCGCAGCGCATTAGCCTCGACAAGTCTACTTTTTCGCAGCGTTCCAGATGTCGAGCAGCTTGTCGTAATCGGGAACGATATCGTACTCGACCGAGCCCGCCATTTCCTCTTCGAGGCTGTCCCACTGAATGGCTTCGAGCTGATCCTTCGAGAAGAGCTTGAAGCATTCGGGGTTGCCCATCTGGGCGACCGGGTTGAACGTGCCCTCGGCGAACGCCACGGTGTGGGCGACGACGGGATCTTGGACGTATTCCAGGAACTGCTCGGCGAGCGGTGAGCCCTCGGGATTGTTCACAACAGAGGTGATTTCGATCCAGGCGATACCGCCCTTGCCGTCCTTCAGCGGTCCCTTCTTCGGCGTAATGCCGCGCAGGTTCAGGTGGCCGTCGGCACGCGCCGGAGATACCGAGTAAGAGCCGCCCGTGAGGTGGAAATCGATTTCGCCGGAAACGAGCGCTTGGTTCATGGTCGCGATGTCGCCGACGACCTTCTTGTTCTTCATGATGCGGCGGGCGGTTTCTTCGAACTTGGCGACTTCCTCGGCCGAGTGCTCCTTGTAGGGATCGAAACCGGCGATGGCGCAAATGCCGAACACGTTCCAGTCGTCCGACTCCAAAATGCCGAAGCGGCCGGCCATTTTGGGATCGTTGAAGAGATCCCAGCCCTGATCCTCGGCCGTTGCGCGGCTGATCTTGTCCGTATTGACGACGAAGGAATACGGCCCGAAGCGCTGCGCCATTCCGAGCAGCTGCTCGCCGGAGTCGTCCATTGCCCATTTGTAGGGAGGCTTGAACTGCGGCAGCATCTTCTCGAAGTATGGCTCGAACTTCGCGCGATCGAGCGGCTTGATCAGCTTCTCGGGCATCATGACTTTGCGTGCCCAAGGATTATTGACGTTGATGAGGTCCCAAACCTTGATCTCACCCGCGCGCAGACGGTTGATCATCGTCGGATCGTTCGTCAGGCTTTCAGCCTTGACCGTTGCGCCCTTGTCGGAGCGGAAGGGATCGAGGACCTGCGCCGAGTTGTAACCTTCCCAGCAGAGGATATTGAGTTCCTTGTCGCGGGCCGCGTGAGCGGGCCGGGAGAAAGGACCCATCTGACTGGCGGCCAACGTGGCCGCAACAGACGCAGACGTTTTCATAAAGTTGCGGCGCGTGAGCTTGCTGTCAAACATGCCTGTCACTCCTGGTCGTCGAAAGATGATGTTGCTGGCCGGAAGCGGCCGGACGAATGCGATCGAAGGAAGCTCGCCAAGGGACGAGCACGAGTGGGAAGGAGCGCTTCAACAGTCGATCACGTCATAGTCAGTTCCCCCTAGGACACATCACTGTAGGCGCGTGGCTGCCAAGTTGATTTGACTTCCCCCCATGTAAACTTGACCCTGCGAGCTGCGAAAGCCCCGTTAAGCCAGCTTCATCAGTGCTTTGAGCTCCGAACTCGACATGACGTGGCAGTAGATCATGTTCATGATTTCGAGTTCTTTGTGGTGGAGCTCGTCGGAGCCGGCCGCGCAGCAATCCTCAACCACTACGACCGAGAAGCTCTCGTCTGCCAGGCTGCGGACGGTGGACGACACGCACTGGTCCGTGAAAATCCCGCAGCACACGACGGTTTTGATGCCGAGGTTGGTCAGGATCAGCCGCAGATTGGTGCCCGTCAGCGCGCTGTCGGTTGTCTTGGTGACAACGATCTCATCGCCCACGGGCGCCAGCTCCGGCACGATCTGCGACGGCAGCTCGTCCTTGGGCAGCAGCAGGTTGTTCCAGCCCGGCATTTTTTGCGACAGCGACCGCTCGCGCCCGTCCTTGGTATGGCAGGCGATCCGGGCAAACAGGCATTCGACACCGTTCTTCCGGAACGTCTGCAGCAGTTCCTGCGTCCGCGGCAGCACGATATTGTGCATGCGGTCGTGAAACGGCGTCCAGGCGTCGTACCGGCGCTGATCCTCGGCCGACAGAGACCCCCGGTCGGGCCGCTCGAGGTAGGTGTTTTGAACGTCGATTATCAGGAGGGCTGTGGTTGCCTTTGTGAGATCCGGATCCTCGGGCTCCGGCGCGCCATCGTAATAGATTGACCTGTAGGCCGTCTTCCAGTTCATGCCCGTCCTTTCAGAAACGTCTTTTGTAGAGAGATCTGCGCTCGTAAACGTCCGCAGCCTCCTCAATGAAGGCGGCGACACCTCCCGCGCCGTAGGTTTCACGAAGCTCTTGCGCCGCCGCGAGCAGTTCGTCTTTAGAGCTCGCCCGGCCGGGACGCAGCAGCTCGTAGACCCGCATAATGACGTCTTGCGGAACGTCCACGAGTTCGGCGCCCCGTTCGAAGTTGGCAGCAAGCGTTGGCCGCCCCGCCGCCCGTGCAATTTCCGCCTGCTGCCGAAGCGCCCGGTCCGTGATGCGGAGGTCTTCCAGCGTCACGCGGTCCGCAAGCAGGCCGCCGAGCGTGATGTCGTCGAGCTTTTTGCCGGCCTTCGTCTCGACGACGTCGGGCCGGTTCTCGGCAAGCGGATAGTCGGCAACTGTCAGAGGCTTCTCGGTCATGCGGCCGCTCCGATGAAGCTCACGTCGATCTCTTCGGGTTCCGCGCCTTCCGACGTCATTTCCGTCTCGATCGCATAGATGAGAGAAACGCGGGCGTGATAACGCGAGCCCATCGCTTCGCCCCGCGTCGGCACGATGACGGGTTCGGGCATTTGGCCGAGCGCGTACGCGGCCGCATTCATCCCCATGCGTTTGTAGTGTTCGAGCTTGGTGATTGGCGAATTCGAAAAGAGCTCGAGATTGTTGTGCGGCAGCCGGTCTTTCTGATGAATGACGGCGGTGCCCTTCGCCTGGATGCCGATCCCGATGCCCGACCCCGCCAACCGCGCCGCGCTAAGCCCCAGGAATGACGTGTCCGCCGTATGGCGCATGCGAACCACCCGCGCCGTGCATCCGCCTTCCGTGATGCCCGCAATAAGCACTCGCAGAATGGCCGAGAGCGGATGACCGGCGACGGTCTGGAACAGCTTCACGCCGAAGGCCGGGCTGATGCCGATCACCACCTCGCGCGCGTTGCGGGTTGCCGAAGCGGGACCTACCGGCCGGTAAGCGATGCGCGCGACTTCCGCCGGGCGCAAAGCCGACTCGACTCTCAAGACCTCCTCACGCGTCAGCACATCGCGAATGGCCACAATTTCCTCGCGCCGTTCGTCGCTGACACGGTAGCCCGTGCCCGGCCCCTGATAATCATTGGGTTGGTTGACGGCGCTGACGATGCGGCCGTCACGGACGACCGCCGACGTCTGCAGGTAGTCGCCGGAAACGCGAAGCCGCACGACCTTCAACAGGTTTTCGGCTTCCTCGGTGAACCCGCGCGCGGCGAGAGCCTTGATGACATCGATGACGGTAATCGAACGCTCGTAGATGGCTTCGCTGATGAGCGCCACGTCGCGGCCGGAGAAGGTCCGCGTCTCATCCGATCCCGACGCCGCTATGACACTCTGCTTCATGTCCTGGGTAGGATTCGCGAGCCCCAGCTCCTCCAGAACGGCACTGATGGCGTCCACGGCGCGGGCTCTCAATTCCATCACGCGCGTCTCGCCGACCGGCGTCAGCCCGCCGTCGGCCTCGAAGTCGCGTTGCAGAACGAGGTAGTCCTCCAATTCCTCGCCGTTGAGCAGCGAGGCATTGAACGAGTTGTCGTATTTCAGGATCGAGCCAAAACCGGAACAGATGAGATCGGATCCGGCGATGAGATACGGCAGGATCTTCGCGCCGACGCGGATTTCCGATTCCGTCGCCCGTGCGTCGTTGCCCGATGCGCATTCGAGATCGAGCCAGACCGCGATCAGGTTCTCCGCCATCAATTCGCGCATGCCGCCCGGAACAGTGCAGGTGACGGGCGCGCCGTCGATGCCGCCATTCTGCGTACCCTGCACCCCCATCGCACGCTGCAGGCATAAGCACCGCGCTTCGAGATACAGCAAAGACTTGCGGTCGTGAAAGCCCATCAGCAACTCTGAACCCGCGCCCGACGTGCACCGCATCTTGATGCCGCGCGAAGCGTAAGCCGCCGCCAGAAACGCCTTCGACCACGGCGTGTCGTCGCCGTCGATGAAGCTCTTCTCGGTGCCA
>Ga0180218_1000904_pt1 | contig 21038 bp, 21 predicted proteins | sample eDN3rd37CKraftBY_FD_151334 | JGI IMG/M metagenome (GOLD analysis project Ga0180218, IMG submission 151334) | Enriched backyard soil microbial communities from Emeryville, California, USA - eDNA 3rd pass 37_C Kraft BY (version 2) (version 2) | ecosystem: Environmental > Terrestrial > Soil >...
CGGAATGCGTCCGCCCAAGCGCTGGAACTTCTGCGGGTCGCGGAGAAACTCGACGATCTCTTCGAGATCGGCCTTCGCCTCGTCCACGCCGGCGACATCCTCGAACGTCACGCGGCCATGCCGCTCCGTCAGAAGCTTCGCGCGAGACTTGCCGAAACCCATCGCGCGCCCGGAGCCGGACTGCATCTGACGCATGAAGAAAATCCACACGCCGATGAGCAGCAGCATCGGGAACCAGCTCAGGAGAATGCTCGTGATCGACTGCACTTCATCCTCGGAGGGCTTCGCTTTGAACTTCACACCCTTCTCGCGCAGGCGGGTCACGAGGTTGGGATCTTCCGGAGCATACGTCGAGAACGTCGCGTCCCCGGCGCCCGCATCCCGCTTCGTACCCGTGATGCGATTGCCCGAAAGCACGGCCTCCGACACGTTACCCTTATCCACGGCATCTAGAAATTCCGAATATTGAATTTCGTTCGTGCGGCGGGTCGTGCTCGGATTGCTCACGAGGTTGTATAGTGCCAGCAAGAGGACGAATAACGCCGCCCAGATCGCAAGTTTCTGATAATTCGGGTTCATTTTTTTCCTTGATGGCGCCATCGGCACCAAAATGGCGCGTGCTCGGTGGCACTGCTGCCCCCAAAGTGAGAGCTTAACATAGGTGGCGGCCAATCTCCGCACAAGTTCGTGCGATTACCTAGCTTTCGGGCCTCGATCTTACCCCCCAATTCTTAAGATGTAACCGAGGCCAGGGGCGTCAATTGGAACCCCTGCGGGTCGAGCGGCGGGGCCTCTGGAAGGGCAAAAGGCGCCAAAGAAGGCGCTGCAACAAGTTCATCTCCCGCCCAGAACGACGGCAACGCCGCAGCCGCCCGCGCCGGCGGCCGCAATTCGTCGCGAAGCCGCGGCAGGATAGCGGCGTAAGCGGCGCTGCCCAGGGGCCTCACCGTGATCGCTCGACTCGCGATCTGCGACGTGAGGCCGCCAGTTTCTGCAGACCAGGAAAGCGCAAAGCGCTTGTCCCAAATTCTGACGGACTGCGGCGGAAGTTCGACCGGGCTCTGATTGAGCCGGCCCACTTCTCTCCAAACGCGGATATGGCGCGGGCCAGCCCACACCATCGCCCCGCCGAGCGTCGCGGCGCACCGGTCTTTGCCCCTCAGGCGCGCCGCCAGAGCTTCAACTTCTGAAAGCCGCGCCTCGGGACTGGCGCCGCCGAAGCGGCCAATCAGACGCGCCAGCACCTTCTGCCTCAGATACGCCGGTCCCTCGTCAAAGGCCCGGCGATCGAGAGATGCGAACACCTCGTTCCCAAACGAAAGTTCGAGCGATTGGATGAAGAACTCTTCCGCATACAAAAGCGCCTCGCGCGCTTCTCCCAGCCGCCGCGCCGACGTCGCCAGGGCCTTCGACGACAGGCCCAAGCCGCTCAGATCGGCCATGGCCGCACGCACGCGCGCGCGTTCAAAGCGATCATCCGTGTTCGAGGGGTCTTCGACGTAGGCGACGCCCGCCTCGACGGCGGTAGCGATGAGACGGCCCTTCGCGAAGCCGAGCAGCGGCCGTACGAGAATAACAGACGATTGTGCGCAGAGCGGCCGCTCCGAGTGCATCCCGGAAAGACCATCGATGCCCGCGCCACGCGCAAGCCGCATCAGAAACGTTTCGGCCTGATCGTCGAGATGATGCGCCGTCGCGATTGCGACGCCGCCATCGCCAAAGCTGCGGGCGTACTCTTCCAGAAGACGGTAGCGCGCCTCGCGCGCCGTGGCGGCGATTCCCGTTTGCGGCTTCGCGCCATCCCACGGCAAAATCACGTGGGGCAAACGGAGACGCCGGGCAGTCTCGCCGGCGAGTTCCGCTTCAAGCCGCGACTCTGGCCGAAGCCGATGATCGACGGTCGCGACAGAAAGCGATGGACGAATGGACTTCGCGCGCGCGAGCCAGTCGGCGGCAAGCACCATGAGCGCCATGCTGTCCGGTCCGCCGGATACAGCCAGAACAACGTGCCCAAACCGAGCGAGAGGCGCGAAGGCGGCGTCCGCTTCAGCTTCCCTAATCGGCAGTGGCGATACGCTGCTCACGGGTTCCTTAGCGGAGATGAGCCCGCTCTCCCTGATCGCTTATTGGCAGCCGATCCGCTGCCGCTCCGTCTGCGCGCGCGCCTTCACGTTTTGCGGCGCCGCCGGGAACTTCGACGCCAGCTCCGAGAAGGACGAGCACGCCGCCTCCTTCTGGCCGAGCCGGTCGAGCGACATGGCGAGCTTCAACAAGCTGTCGGCCGCCTTGCCGCCCTGCCCGTACGTCGAATAACCCTTCAAGAACGAACTCGCCGCCGCCTTGTATTGACCGCGCACGAAATACGTCTCGCCCAGCCAATATTGCGCGTTGCCGGAAAGCGAGTCGTTGGGAAACTTCTTCAGAAAATCGGTGAAGCCTGTTTCCGCCGACGCATAATCGCGCTGGAGCAGATAACCGTACGCCGTCTCGTAAAGCTGCTTGGGATCGCCAACGGGCTCGCTTTCGAGCGGCAAAGCCGCCGTCTGAACACCCGAAGCCGATGCGGCAACGCCAGCCGCGCTCGCGGGCGCAGCCTGTCCTGCGTCGTCCAGCAACCCGCCGATGGCGTCGCCGCCCGGCGAAATCGTCGTCGATCCGAAGCCGCCTGCCGAGGCATCGGCGTGATCGAGGGCGCCGCCATCGCCAACGCCATTAACATCCGAGCGCCGCGGGACACCGCCCATACTGCGAATCTGATCCGACAGCTGCTGCACTTGCGCGGAGAGCGCGCGAACCTGCGTCTCCAATCCGTCGATTCGGGCCGGATCCGCCGCTACTGCGCCGCCGGATGAGGGAAAGGGTTGCGCCGCCGTACCGCCGCCCTTGGCCAGCGATTCCAAAGTTCCGACGACGACCTGCATATCGACGAGTTGCTCCTCGAGAGCCTGCACCCGCGCCTTGAGGGCCGCATCGCCAGAGGACGCTGCCGCAGAAGCTCCCGCCGCACCTTTCGGCGCGCGCGCATCGCTCGACTGCGCCAGAACCGGAGCGGCCGATAGCGCGCACGCGAGCGCTACGACCTGCAATCGCAAGCCACTCCGAAGAATCCCCGCAAGCTTGGCCATTCCCGGCACTACCTCTGATGTTTGATCAAACGAAATTCTCAAGAAGAACGGCGGTCATTTGCCGGCTGCCTGAAACTGTAGCTCAGCACCGTGTGCGCCTCCACCTACGCCGCGTCGCAGCACGGATCAATCGGCATGCACGGCCGGAGCGATATTTACTGCGACACCGCTTCGGATGGCTCAGGGCGCGGACCGCTCAGCGGCACTATCGCCGTTCGCGCCGGCAAATCCGAAACAGCCGGACGCGACTGCCGGCCTCTGTCGATGCGCCAATCCCTTATGTAGACTTCGGCGTTCCGGTTCTGAGCCTGGCAAAGAGGGTCGTCACACAACGCCAGCCTGTCCGCGGTTCCGGCAGCTTCGATCTCGATGCGATTCTCCGCAAGCCCGGCGGCCACAAGCCGCTCGCGAACCGCCTCAGCGCGCTGTAACGAAAGCGCACCCGATGCTGGCCCGCTGCCGCCGTCGTCGGCCCTGCCAATGATCACGACCGCGAGGTCAGGCCGGGCATTCAACCAGCGCGCCTGATTCTCGATCAGGTGCCGCGCCCGCCCGCCGATGACCGCGCTGTTCTCCGCAAAGAACACCCGGTCGCCGACATCGATCAGAAAAGCACGCCGGTATTGATCGGTGCGTTCCGCGAGGCGCGCTCTGATCACGGCACGCTCGTCCGGAATCCTCTCGCCACGATCGAGCGCCGCGAGTACGCGCTTGGCGCGCAGAGCTTCCTTCGATCCCGGAAAATCGCTGACCACCCGGCCCAGCAATCGGCGGCCCGAATCCTCGGCGTGATCCGACAGGGCATCGAGCCCGTCTTCGAGCAACTCGGTGGCTTTCTCGCCGTCCGCCGATTGGTCTTGTGAGTGGTCTTCAGCAAATACGCGAGGGGCAAATACCGCCGTTACGGCGAGCATCCCGCAGAGAATGCCAATCGCTAGATTGGTAGTCGGCAATTTGAACATCGAACTGGCGCCGCAACTATAAAAATGCTGACGCCCTTATGGGAGGCCAATTAGGCCAAACTTTGCTAATTCGATGAGACGCAAAAGCTCTGTGGAACTGTGGCACGGACGAACCACCACCCGGGCCCGCCAGCAAGCAAGTGGCCCGCTGGCGCCCAACACGGTTAGCGCTGGCTGACGACGCCGCCGCTGTTAAGCACTGTCTGCGCGCGGCGATTCTGCGACCAGCACGAGATATCGTTGCACACTGCGACAGGACGTTCCTTGCCGTACGAAATCGTGCGGATACGGCCGCCGTTCACACCATGCTCGGAGAGGTAGTTGCGAACCGTCGTGGCGCGGCGGGCACCAAGCGCGATGTTGTATTCGCGCGTGCCGCGCTCGTCGGCGTGACCTTCGATCGTGATGGTGTAATTCGGGTACTGCTGCAGCCACTGCGCCTGCTTCGACAGCGTCTGTGCGGCTTCCGGCGTCAGATCCACCGAGTCGGTCGAGAAGTAGACAAGGTCGCCGACGTTCTGCGTGAAGTCGCGCTGCGAGCCCGGCGTTGCGTTGCCGTACTTGCTGCTCAGCCCATCAGGCTGCATGTCCTTGTTGGCGCACGCACCGAGCGTTGCGGCAAGAATCGAAACGGCGGCAAGGCGCAGACCCCAGCTCCGCGCAAACGTGGCCATCATTTCGCACATCCCCTTCGTATCGATCTCACCTCTCTCGCCATCGGCAGTTGTTTTGCCCGGCAGAGAGATAGCTGTTTCATCTCCGCATAGAGAATCGTTCAGCCTAAAATATGGCCGAGTCCACGGATGACCCTCCGGGACTCTCAAGAGAGCCCGGTAAATCTGGATCTCCCGCGATCCGTCTCTGACAAACTTGTAGCATCACAATGAGAGGTGCGCGTGCGACTAATTTGGTTTTGAGCACTTTTCTCGATCTTTTCCCGCGTCAAAAACAGGCGGTGGAATCGAATTTTTCAAAGCAGTTTTGGGACGCCGAAAGCACGAATTCAGAATCAAAAAAAGGCCTCGGAAACGAGGCCTAAAAAAGCTCAAGACCGAGATGGTGGCGAGTTACTCGCCAACAACTCGGTCTTGAAGAATAGGATGAAAAACGCAGTACCCAGTAGGCAGGTAGCACTTATCGCGCGACCTGCTCCTGAGCGACGGCCCCACCGCGTTTCATGAACTGGCGCTGAGCACCAGCCAGGAAGATCACAGTGAAATCGAATGCGCCTTTCACAGGTAGTCTCCTTTGATCAGACTACTCGCTATTAGCGAGCAACCTGGTCGGAAGCCGTCGGGCCGCCGAGCTTCAAAGGCGTATGTTCAGCTTCGCGACGGCAAGCGCCGAGAGCGACTGCCGCGACAACTGCTGACAAAAGGATCAGCCCCTTCACACCCTGCATGGTCATATCTCCTGATACGATTCCGGCAAAAGCCGTACTCTGGGGTACCGGGAGGGCGCGTCCCGATCAAGGACAGAGGGGGCAATTCTCAAGTTTTCCAAGGCAATAGATGCGAAAATGCAACGGGACTTAGTGGGCAAAAGTCAACAGTTCGGCGACGAGAGTTAAGATGAGCAATCATATGAAATCGCTCATCTTTTGAGTTATCGGCCGAGGCGCCGTTAAGAATTGCGCCGCGCCATTCGTAAATAGGGTGTTAATTGAGAAGCGGTGACCACGCGGGGTCGGAAGCAAACGCCGGCGTATCGACCTTCCGCTCGTTGTAGCCGGTGATATCGACCGAGTAGATTCGGGGCCCGCCATTGGCGCCTTGCGACTCGCGGAAGAACATCAGAACCCGGCCATTGGGCGCCCAGGTCGGGCCTTCGTTATGAAAACCGCCAGTCAATGTGCGCTCGCCCGAGCCGTCGGGCTTCATGACGCCGATGATGAACTCACCGCCGGTTTGCTTGGTGAACGCGATATAGTCCCCGCGCGGCGACCAGACGGGCGTCGAGTAGCTGCCATCCCCCATCGAGATCGGACGCTGGTTGGATCCGTCCGAGTTCATCACCCAGAGCTGCTGTCTGCCGCTCCGGTCGCTTTCGAAGACGATTTGGCTGCCATCAGGCGAGTAGCTCGGGCTGGTATCGATTCCGTCGGACTGCGTAAGCCGGCGCGGCTGCCGAGACCGCAGGTCCATTTCGTAGATGCTCGACCGTCCGTCCGGCGTTCCAAGACTCATGACGATGCGTTGGCCGTCAGGCGAGAACCGCGGAGCGAAAGTCATATTCGGGAAATCGCCGACGAGCTCGCGGCGTCCCGTCTCCAGGTTCATGATGAAGACGCGCGGCTGATCGTTCGTATAGGACATATACGTGATCTCCTGGTTCGTCGGAGAAAACCGCGGCGTGAGCACCAGCTCCTGGCCCTGCGACAGCAAACGGACGTTGGCGCCGTCCTGGTCCATGATGGCAAGGCGCTTGATGCGCTTCTCTTTCGGCCCCGTCTCGTCGATGTAGACGACGCGCGTATCGAAGTAGCCCTTCTCGCCCGTCAGCCGCTCGTAAATGCTGTCGGCGATGAGGTGGCCGATGCGGCGCCAGTTCCGCGAAGCCGTCGAAAAACGCTGCCCGGCGAGCTGCTTGCCGCCGGCCACATCCCACACGCGGAATTCAGCGCCGACCTTGCCGTCGCCGGCGTTGACGACACGCCCGACGACGAGCGCATCGGCCTGAATGGCGCGCCAGTCGTTGAAGCGCGGCGCGGCATTGACGTCGCGGACCTGTTCCAGAAACGATTGGTGATCGAGCGGGCGGAACAGCCCCGATCTTTCAAGATCGGCTTCGACGACCGCCGAAATATTTCGCGCAAGCTCGGAATCATCACCGAGGAAGGAGGGAATGGCGATCGGAATGGGCGCGATCGTGCCTTCGGTCTGCGTACCCTTCAGCTGCGCCCTGGCAACAGGCGTAAAGCCCGGTACGAGCCAGACACCGAGGGCGACGAGCGTCGCAACGGAAAACAGCCTTTTGAGGCGGACTTTCAAGGTCATGGATGGTCTCTCATTGCGGCACAGCGGCGTTGCAGAAAATCAATAGCGTGATGCTTCGCTTCGCGGTCGAATGAAGCAACTTTTGGGCGTTTACAACATTTCTCGCGGATCGAACGTCCACTCGATGTATCTCCATCCGCCCTCGTACTTGTCCGGCGGCAGCCGGAACGGGGAGCACATCCTGACGGCTCTGAGGGCTGCCTCGGCGTACACCTGACCTGCAGTCGTCGGCGGCGCGGACGTGACGCGCGGCTCTCCGGCGAGCGTGCCATCGGGGTTCAGCTCCCAATGGAGCTCGACGACCGGAACCTCGCTGCCGCCACCCGTGCCCGGCGGACGCCAACAGCCGTTGAGCTGTGACTTCAGCATCCCCTTGAGCAGATCCTGCTCGCGCGCCGAAAGGACCGTGTCGGTCCCCGTCTGCGTGCCGGCTTCCTTGCCGAACTTCTCCGAAGTGGCGCTGGAACCCGATGCCTGCTGCCCCTTCTTGCGCTTGTCCTTGTCGAGAAGCGCCTTGGGCGTGGAATCTTCTGGCGACTTCTCGAGCAGAGACGCGATCTTGCTCGGGTCGAACTGCTTCTTCGCCGCCTCAGCTTTCTTCTTGGCCTCTTCTTCCTTCTTCTTCTTGAGTTCGGCGGCCTTTTTCTTCTTGGCTTGCTCTTCGGCTTTCTTCTTGGCTTCGGCTTCGGCTTTCTTACGCGCCTCTTCCTCAGCCTTTTTCTTGGCTTCCGCCTCGGCTTTTTTCTTGGCTTCTTCCGCGCGCCTTTCCTCCTCGAGTTTTTGCTCGAGAAGCTTTTTCTCGTCCGGCGTTGGACCAGGCGTGGGCTCCGGCGGAGGTGGAGGTGGCGGCGGCTCCTCCTTCGGCTTCACGACGGGCTCGGCAGGAGGCGGCGGAGGCGGTGGCTCGGCAGCCTCTGGCGGCTCGGGCTCAGGCGGCGGCTCGGTTTTCGCCACCTGCTCTTCGGCGGGCGGAGGCGGAGGTGGCGGAGCGTTGGTGGGCTTCGGCGTATCGTTCTTGCTGTCGTCGGGCTTGGGCTGGTCGTTCGCCTTCGTCTCGAGATTTTTTGCGTTCTCCGCGCCCTGCTTCAGGCGCAGGAATTCCGACGGCGTGATGATGTCCGCGGCGATCGCCGGCGTATCCGGCGACAGCGGGGGATTGGCGTGCATGGAGAATACCGCCCACCCGAGAAGGGAAGCGTGCAGCAGGAGCGACAGAATAAGTCCGAAGGGCACGGGTCAGCACCCATCATCGCTAAGGGGCGTAAGGTCTGATCGGCGAAGCTGAGGGCGAACCGTCGGGCGAACGGAAATGCACGCAAGTGGCCTCGAACCGCCTGTGCGGTGCGCCAACATCGCCCTTCGCGTCTCCCATGGCGGACGCGCATTCTGGTTCGTCATACGTATCGTCCTTTGGCGAATGTATGCGCTACGTGCCTCCCTTTTCCTGATCGAGAACGAACGACAGTTTTTTGAAGCCGCCGTCATTGATGCGGCCCATGACGCTCATGACGATTCCATACGACACGCCCTTGTCGCCACGCACGAAGATGGTCTCGTCGTACCCGTTCTTGGCGATGGCCTTGAGCTTCGCTGCGAGCTCATCGATGGGAACCTGGCTTTCGCCGATGAACACGTCGCCGTTGACTTTGACCGTGACGGCCAGCGGTTCCTGCTTCGGCGCGGGGATTTCCTGGCCCTTGGCTTCCGGCAGTTCGACGGGGATCCCGACTTGTAGAAGCGGTGCGGCGACCATGAAGATGATCAGAAGCACGAGCATCACGTCGACCATCGGCGTGACGTTGATCTCGCTCATGGGCATATGACGGCCGCGCCGCCCGCGTCCTCCGCCCCCGCCGCCTTTGACGCTCATCCCCATCGGTTCAGGTCCTCACGTCGATCTGGCGAGACACGATCGCTGCAAACTCGTCGGAAAAGGCATAGAGACGCTGCGAAATGGCCGACGAATCAGCCGAAAACTTGTTGTAGAATACAACCGCCGGAATGGCGGCGATGAGGCCGAGGGCCGTCGCGAACAAGGCTTCCGCGATACCGGGCGCCACGACCGCGAGCGAGGTGTTCTTCGACACCGCGATCGACTGGAAGCTCGACATGATCCCCCAGACCGTGCCGAAAAGGCCGACGAAGGGCGCAGTCGATCCGACGGTCGCAAGGAACAGAAGGCGGCGGTCGAGACGCTCCATCTCACGGCTGATGGTCACGTCCATCACCTTCTCGACGCGCAGCTGAATACCGCCCAGCGCGCGGATGTTGCCTTCGACAGAACGTTTCCACTCGCGCATCGCCGCAACGAACAGCGCCGCCATCGTGATCGTGCGCCCGCGCGACAGGTTCGCGTAAAGCTCGTCCAGCGACTGGCCGGACCAGAACAACTGCTCGAAGCGGTCGCTTTCGACGCGCGCGCGCCGGAACGCCAGGAGCTTCTCGAAAATAATCGCCCACGACCACACAGACGCGACGCCCAGGCCCGTCATCACCAACTGGACGACGATATGGGCCTGTAGAAAGAGCTCGACGAACGAGAAACCTCCCGCTGCGACCGGGGCAACGGCGCTTTGGGCGACATCCGCGGGATTCATTTCACCATCCATGTCGTAGAATTAGGACACCCGTACGGAGCCGCACGGGCCTTGGAATTTCGGCAGCATTGGGACGCGCCGGGCGCGAGCCCGATGAAGTTTGCGTATGACGGCGTAATGACCCTCACCCCGGCAGCAAGCCCGTCGCTTACCCGCACTCATTCGCGTCGAGAGCTTTTGACGCCCAATATGACCAAACGAGGGCTGTGTGTAGCCGACGGCAATGACGCATCGTCGTGTTTATCCACGAAAAATGCGGCCATTGATCTCACCATGAGCCATGCCGAGGGCGCTGCTGCATGTCAATTGCCGTGTGGCCGCGCATCGCCATTTGCCGCGAATATCGCGAGCAGACGCGGTGGACTAGGCATTAGGCGGAAGAATTCTTCACCGCTTCGTGCGCCTCGAAGGCGCTACGCACGGTATCGCTGAGGCGCAGCGGTTTTCCCGACATCGAGACCAGCACGACGACAACTTCCGCCGAGACGAGCACCTTGCCTTCGCGGCAAATCCTCTGGTCGAGCGTGACGCTGGCAGCGCCCAGCGCCTTTACCCGCGTCTCGACCTCGAGCAGATCGTCCATTCGGGCGGGACGTGCGAAATCGAAGCTCATCCGCCGGACGAGAAAGGCAGCCGGTTCGCGGCTGTCCGAACCATCGATCATGCGGCGCGCATCGGTGCCGAGCAGCCGCAGGAAGTCCGTGCGCCCGCGTTCCGCGAACCGGACGTAGGATGCGTGATAGACCACCCCGCCGGCATCGGTGTCTTCGAAGTAGACGCGCACGGGGAGAACGTGATGCTGACCCTCGGCATCGCGAACGATGCGTCCGGCGAGATCTGGCCACTGGCTTGAAGTCAAACTTGCCCCTCCTCGGCACCGCCGAGTTCAATCATGACGATTTCGGGCGGCGAGCCGAACCGGATCGGCAACGACGAGCACCCAAGACCGCCCGAAACGATCAGGTGGCGTCCGCCCTCGACGATATGGCCATACACGTAGCGCGAGCCGTATCGCGACGGCACGACCGGCGCGTACCCGAAGATGCGAACCTGCCCGCCGTGCGTATGACCTGAAATCGTCAGCGACACGCGCTCGGGCATCACCGGGAAGATGTCGGGCTCGTGCGCCATCAAGACGACCGGCGCATCGTCGGTGACGAGCCGCAGCGTACCCGGGAGGTCGTCCACGCCGCGAAAGCGTGTCTTACTGCCTTCAGCGAACTCGTCGGAGCTCGCTCCGCGCGGGCGGAATGCCCATTGGTCGCCGAGACCGGCGAGCCAGAACGGGTGCCCGTCCTTTTCCAGCCGCACGGCCGTGTTCTCATGCACCGTGATCCCGGCCGCCTGCAGCGCCAATCCCGCAGGCGTCGGGCCCGCTCCTCGCTCCTGGACCTCTTCCGAGTCCCACCAGTCGTGGTTGCCCAGAACGGCGTGCACGCCGAGCGGCGCCTTGAGACCCGCAAGCGCCTGCGCCCACGCTTGATCGCTCACCTTGGCGGAGTATTGGCCGAGCCGGTAACCGACGACGTAATCGCCCAGAAGCAGCACTGCGTCGGCTTCGAGACGGTTCGTCTGCTCGACGATATTCTGCACCCGCTCGACCGACATCCACGGCTCGCAGACATGAAGGTCGGCGAGCACCGCGAGCTTCAGCTTGAGCCCTGACGTCCAGTTCGGCGGAATAAGGTTGTAGGTGGTGACATTCTCGCGGAATGCCTCTGCGAGCGCATAACCGCTCAGCGCTGTGGAGCCAACGCCGGCAACACCCGTCAACTTGAGCAGATCGCGGCGGCTGATCAAACCAGTTACCCTCAGTCCCGTTCAATTGGCTCGTTCAACTGGCCTGTTTAATTGGCCGGTTCAGCTGAATTTTCCTGTTGCCCGACCGATCGGGCCGGCGCTGCGAAGCAAGAACAGCAACCGTTCCACTGTCGCCAGAGAATGCTGTCGAAACGGTGAATTTGGCCAACGCAAAGCGGCAAGAGCGGCGTTAAGTCTCGTCCGCGCCGTCGTCGAAAATCGGCAACTCCGGCGAGACCGCGCGCGCCGGGCCGCTGACGCCCAAATGCCGGTAAGCTTTCAAAGTCAGCACCCGTCCGCGCGGCGTGCGGCCGATGAAGCCCTGCTGCAGCAGAAACGGTTCGACGATTTCTTCCAGCGCATCGCGCGGTTCGGAAAGCGCGGCGGCGAGCGTCTCGATGCCCACGGGCCCGCCTTCGTAATTCTGCAGGATGCAGCCGAGATAGCGGTGATCGAGCGCGTCGAGCCCCTCGCCGTCGACTTCGAGCATCCTGAGCGCCCGGTCGGCGACTTCGGCATTGATGACGACAGCGCCCTCGACACTCGCGAAATCGCGGACTCGGCGCAGCAACCGGCCCGCGATGCGCGGCGTGCCGCGCGAGCGCTTGGCGATTTCTCGCGCACCGTCGGACGACATCTGGGCGCCGAGCACCCGCGCGCCGCGTCCAACGACGAGTTCCAGTTCCTCGACCGAATAGAAATTGAGACGCACCGGAATCCCGAAGCGATCGCGCAGCGGATTGGTCAGAAGGCCGGCCCGCGTCGTCGCGCCCACGAGCGTGAATTTCGGCAAGTCGATACGAACCGACCGCGCCGCCGGCCCCTCGCCGATCATCAGATCGAGTTGGAAGTCCTCCATCGCCGGATAGAGGATTTCCTCGACCGCAGGATTGAGCCGGTGGATTTCGTCGATGAAGAGCACATCGCGCTCTTCGAGATTGGTCAGAAGCGCGGCGAGATCCCCCGCCTTCGAAATCACCGGCCCCGAGGTCGCGCGAAAGCCGACGCCGAGTTCCTTTGAAAGGATTTGCGCGAGCGTCGTCTTGCCGAGGCCCGGCGGTCCCGCGAAGAGCACGTGATCAAGCGCATCGCCGCGCCCGCGCGCCGCCTTGATGAACACTCTGAGATTGGCGCGCGCCTGCTCCTGCCCGACGAACTCGTCGAGCGACTGCGGTCGTATCGTCGCCTCCAAGGCGTCGAGGTCTTTTCGCGCGCTGCTGACGAGCCTGTCGGTCATGGTTTGTTCGTGGGGCTATTCGGCAGCGCCGTCAAGTCGAGGGCGAGGTCTTAAAGGCCGCTCCTGCCTATGGCTTGAGGATTCCAGCAGCGATCAGCAGCGCCGCATGCCGATCATGATGAGACCCGCAGTGAACGCGAGAAACGGCACGCCCGATGGCGGTTCGAAGGGAAAAATGATGACAGCGGCCATGAACCCCAAAACGCCCGCAACCGCCGCTTCGAGCCAGCTGTAGGTCCCGCGCTGCAAGACGAACGGCGTCAGCCCCAGCGCGGCGACGGCCGCCGGCAGAACGCTCCACACGAACGCCCCCGCCGCGGCTTCGCCGGCACCTCCGCTGCCGCGAGCCGGCAGCACCGCGTCCGTCAAAGGGCTGAGAAGCATCAGACCAAGATCGATGACACCGGCGAAAAAGGGAACGGCGAGCGAACTGATGAGCACCATCCAGATGGCGCGTTGCGTGTTGCTCAAGGAGATCTGTCGCATGATGTGCCGAGCTTTCCCTCGATTATGCCCGTTGCGCGTTGCTAGCGCGCGAGTTCCTTGAGGCTTCGCTTGATGAGACCCGCCGTCTCCGCCCCCTCACCGAGTTCCTTCGCGGCAACGGCGACGGCCGCCGTGGCTTGCGATGGGTTGTAACCGAGGTTGGTGAGCGCCGAGAGCGCTTCCGCAAATGCCATGCCGGCGGGCACGCCGTTCGCCGAAGGCGTCGCCTGAGCGCCCGAAGGAATATCGTGGCCGCCCATGGCAAGTCCCGGCACCTTGTCCTTCAATTCCGCGACGATGCGCTGCGCGAGCTTCTTGCCGACCCCCGGCGCCTCTTCGACCGCCGCCCAGTTACCCATCGCCACCGCGCTCGCCAGGTCCTGAGGCGACATGATGCCGAGAACGCTCAGCGCCACTTTCGCGCCGACGCCCTGAATGGACTGCAGCGTGCGGAACCAGCTGCGTTCGTATTCGCTCTGAAAACCGAACAGCCGGATCGCGTCCTCGCGCACGTGCGTGTCGATCGTGAGTGACACGGCATCGCCTGCCTTCAGGTTGCGCAGCGTTCGCGATGACGCCTGCACCTCGTAGCCGACGCCATTGACGTCGATGATGAGAAAGCTCTCGCCCACCGCATCGACCTTGCCCTTGAGCTTGCCGATCATGGCTGCGGAACCTTGGCTTTGACCGTCGCCAATCGCTGGCGGCTGACGCGGTGATGGGCATGCGTGATGGCGATCGCCAGCGCGTCGGCCTCGTCGGCGCATCCGAACGTCGCCTTCGGCAGCAGAAAGCCGATCATCGCCTGGATCTGCTGTTTTTCGGCATGCCCGGCACCCGTCACCGATTTCTTGATCAGGTTCGGGGTGTATTCCGCAACCCGGAGCCCGAGCCGAGCAGGTGCGAGCAGAACGGCGCCGCGCGCCTGGCCGAGCTTCAGCGTCGAACGTGGGTTCTCGTTGACGAAGGTCTCTTCGACAGCGGCCTCCGACGGGCTGAAACTTTGGATGACGCTCGTCACAGCATCAAACAGCGCGGAAAGCCGGTAGGCGAGATCATCGTCTTTGGGTGGCGTGATGACGCCCGACGCGACGTAAACGAGCCGGGGACCGTCGCTCTCGATGATGCCCCACCCCGTCCGCCGCAATCCGGGGTCGATGCCGATAATGCGAATCGTTCGTCCATTCATGCTCTCCGCATAGCACGAACCGCATAGGGCGCCGAAGGCGTCATAGGTGGCGGCGGCAGCGGCGGTGGCTTCGTGGCGTCGGCAACTTTGCCGGTCAGAATGGCATCGAGCGCTTCCGCAACATCGGGTTCGGTCCAGTAGCCGGTGTGCCCGCCGATGCCCATCACATGGTTGTCGATGCGCAGGCCGCGCGGCGGGTCGATACGGCCGCCGATGTAATCATCGACGCGATAGAGATTGATCCAGCATTTGAGGCTCGCCGCAATGCCGAGCGGCACGCCCTTCGCTGCGGAGTACTCATGGAAGTACTTCTGGTAAAGCGTGCCGAGCGGCGAGCCGAACGTCAGCAGCGCGGGCGACGCGTCACCAAGCCGGGCATAATGCGGACCGTTATCACGCAGAAAATCATAAACGATGATCGAGCCCTGGCTGTGCGCCAGAAAGATCACGCCGTCATAGCCCTGGTTCTGAACGAAGTGTTCGAGAACCCGATTGAGCCGCCCCTGGATGCGCTCACGCCTTAAACGCCGGAAGCGTGAGCGGAACACCGACGGAATGAGGTACGCTGCCGTCTCCTGCCGCGGCTGATAGTGATGATCGATGAGATCGCGCGCCACACTGACGACGTTGGCGATGCGCCGCCCAAAGAAGAACGGCAGCAGCACCGCGACGATCGCCGCCACCGGCAAGATGTAGCCCCTGAGCGTCACGAACACTTCATTGCTGTCGAGATAAGGTTGCACGAACACCAGCGCGAAGACGACGACGAATGCGACGATCAGCAGGCCGACGAGCACGGGACTGAAGAGCAGCCTTGGCATGCTGCGCGCCGTCTGCTGGAGATCGGAGAGTCCGCGCCTCGCTTTCAGGTGACGAAGTTCGATCAGGATGCCGCCGCCGATGATGCAGAGCATCACCGTGAGCGCCGCCGCCGCGAAGATGAATTTGAAGCGCCCGATCCAATCGAGCTCGATGTTTGGCACCTGCACCAGCCGGGCGAGCGCACTGTCGCTCGCCAGCTGGCCCGCATTGATCGCTTGATTGATGATCGGCTGCGCTTCCCTGAGCGTCGTGATCGTCTCGGCCCGATTGAGCATGGGATAAATCGCGCTGACGACAACGGTCGTCCAAAGCAGGAACTGCATGATCAAAATGCCGATGCTCGTCGATGCCGTGGCCAGCCGCGAGCGGTCGCCCGTGCTCAGCGCCCGCAAATAGGCAATCCCGAGCAGCGCCGTCGCAAACAGCATCAAGCCGCCCCAGAAGCGCCAGCCCCAGATGATGACCTTATAGAGCCCGTTGATGTAACAGGCCGCGGCCGACGTCGCCGCCGCCACACATTCCACCTGTGGCCGCCCCGCTAAGCGCTCCGGGCCGATTTCGAGATCCGGAACCATGCGCAACAGCGGCAGCAGCAAATTGTAGAACGTCAGCACAAAAACCGAGAGCGCCGCGATCGCCAGCCAGAAGACAGTGTCGTACCAGGAATAATCCTGCTTCCGCGTGATCCGGTGAAAGACCCAGAGAGACGCCAAGAACATCACGCCCGTCACGATCAGCACCTGCGATCTGACGTCGGAAATGTCTGTCGTGAGCGTTGCGGGCTCGAAAAGAAACAGCGCGCAGATCACCGAGGTCACGATCGTCAGCGCAGCGCTCGGACCGCGAATGAGCCATCCGGCAACCCAGAGAATTTTTCTAAGCAGCCACGCGATTGCATCGCGCGACCGGTCGAGCATCGCATCGACCAGATGATGGGACTCGAAGATGACACGAAAGAGCTGCAGGAGCGTATCGACCCGGCCCTCCTGAACCGTGGTCAGGTCGGCCCAATGCAGTTCCACGGCTTCGATTTCGATGCCGCTGGTATGTGCGGCGCCGCGGCGAATGACGGGGAAGACCCGTGGCGGCGATCCGGACTCCGGCTCGGCTATGCGGTTGTATTCGTTGGCGGGGGAAACGCTGTAACCAGGCCGTGTCGAAGCCAGCGTATCAAGAACGGCGTTGACGCAGTATCCGGGCTCCGTCTCGCCGACGCCATGAACGACAACCAATCCGACGCGAACCCGGCCCCTCGCCCCCGATGTTCCGTCCGCCGACATTCACGCCCCCTACGCAGTGTGCGAACCAATCATATCTTTTGCTGAGACGTCCGCCACCCCTTCTTGATGGCGCCAGCCATTGGCTGAACACGAGATTTACAGTGTGCTGTGGCCGTTAGATCAGCATCGTCGGGACACTGATGGCAGCTGAATTGCGGCGAACAGTTACGCGCTGCTATGACGGAATTGGCCGTTAACAAAAGTCTTGAAAAAAATTGGGCGGCCAAATCTGGCCGCCCGGATAAATGCAGTGCTGAGGTCGTCGGAGAATGGCCACCGGCTGGCGGCCTCTCGCATCAAGCCGCCGTCAGCTTCTTCATGACTTCGTCCGAGATCTCGAAGTTGGCGTAGACGTTCTGCACGTCGTCATCGTCCTCGAGAGCCGCCAGCATTTTCATGATCGACTGCGCGTTGTCCTCATCGACCGGCGTCGTGAGGTTCGGCTTCCAGACCGCTTTGACGCTCTGCGCTTCCCCGAGCGTCTTTTCGAGTTCGCCGGCGACCGTGCCGAGCGACTCGAACGCGCAGGAAATGAGGTGCGCATTGGCATCCGACACCACGTCGTCCGCGCCGGCTTCGATCGCGGCTTCGAGAATGGCCTCGGCCGAACCCGCATTCGGCTTGTAGGTGATCTCGCCGATATGATTGAACATATGGCTGACCGCGCCCGTCGCGCCGAGATTGCCGCTGTACTTCGTGAACACGCTTCTGACGACGCCGCCCGTGCGGTTACGGTTGTCCGTCAGCGCTTCCACGATCACCGCGACGCCGCCCGGCGCATAGCCCTCGTAGCGAACCTCTTCATAGTTCGCGAGATCGTTGCCTTGCGCCTTCTTGATGGCGCGCTCGATGTTGTCCTTGGGCATGTTCTCTGCGCGCGCTTCCTGCACGGCGAGCCGCAATCTCGGGTTCATCGCCGGGTCGGGCGTGCCTGATTTCGCCGCCACCGTGATCTCGCGGGCAAGCTTCGCAAAGAGCTTCGAACGCATGGCGTCCTGCTTGCCCTTGCGGTGCATGATGTTCTTGAATTGCGAATGGCCGGCCATGCTCGTGCTCGCTCGACTTGGAAAAATTGCGCTGATCTGAGGCTCAGTCTTTTGCGCAACGCCCGCGCGCCGGTCAAGAGAGGGGCATAGGCGGCGGCCTGCACACCCCTATGAAACACGGGCATAGGTCTAAGAAAGCCCGCCTAACGCTCTGAAAAACCGCGCGCGGCCCCTCAATCGTTGGACCAGAACGCCGGAATGGCGGGCTCCAGATGCGGGCCGATGCGCACCGGCGCAGCCTTCACGGCGAGCCCCGTCTCATCGTCGATGTCGACGGCGAGGCCCGAAAGCGTCCCAGGCCCAGTGGCGGGCTCGTACCGGCCGCGCGGAATACGCGTGATGAACCGGTTGATCGGCTCTTCGGGATCCATGCCGAGCACCGAGTTGTAATCACCGCACATGCCCGCGTCCGACATATAGGCCGTGCCATGCGAAAGAATGCGCGTATCGGAGGTCGGCGTATGTGTGTGCGTGCCGACGACGACGCTGACGCGCCCATCGAGGAACATGCCCATCGCCTGCTTCTCGCTCGTGGCCTCGGCGTGAAAGTCGACGAGGATGACGTCGGCGCCATGCCGCAACGGACAAGCCGAAATCTCCGCATCGACGGCGCGGAACGGGCAATCGAGTTCGGTCATGAACACGCGGCCCATCGCGTTGACGACGAGCACATCCTGCCCGCTCTTCGCCCTGAGCAGCGTCGCACCGCGCCCCGGCGTGCCTTTGGGATAGTTGAGCGGACGGATCAGCCGCTCATGCCGCTCGATGAAAACGAGCGCCTCTTTCTGGTCGAACGAATGATTGCCGAGCGTCACGCAGTCGGCGCCCGCATCGATCAGATCGTTAAGGATTGTTTCGGTGATCCCAAAGCCACCGGCAGAATTCTCGCCGTTGATGACGACGAAATCGAGCCCGTAGCGCTTGATCAGTCCCGGCAATGCTTCGCAAACAGCAGTCCGGCCCGGACGACCGACGATATCGCCGAGAAACAAGAGACGCATAAAGAATTCCGGATCAGGTATCGAGACAACGTTGCGGGCCCGAAGGTGTCAGCACCCAGTCGAGCTTCTCGTCATAGCTTTCGGCTGGTACCGCGTCGACCCTTTGTTCGTCGTAGGCGATGCCGACTGCCACAACGGGCTTCAGCTTCCTTAACCGCCTGAGCGTCCGGTCGTAGAAGCCCCCGCCGTAACCCAGCCGATAGCCCCGCGCATCGAACGCTAGAAGCGGCACGAGGACAACGTCGGGTTCAACCTCGGGCTTGTCGTCGAGCGGCTCGGCGATGCCCCATTGCGCCGGGGCCATGGTGTCGCCCGGTGACCAGGCGCGCATCAGCAGCGGCTTCTCACGACCCTGCATGACAGGAAGGGCGAGCTTGAACCCTTCGGCCTGCAGCCACGCCATCAATGGTCCTGGATTGATTTCGTCGCGGATGGCCGCGAAGCCAGAGACGATCGTCTCTGGTTTGACGCCCAGGAAATCGAGGCCCTGAGCCGCGATCATCCGGCTGGCCTCCGCCCCGTGACGCTCAAAGGCCGCTTTCCGCCGGAGAAGCGCTTCGGCTCGCAGCTCTTTTTTAGCGTTTGGCATAACGTCAGCAGTCAAACGCTCAACCCATCAAAAAACAAAATGCCGCGAAGGCCGTTGGGAGCATGAACCCGCGTGGTCCCTACGAGCGTAGGTGGGCACCATGTGTCCGAAGCCACGGCTCCGGACAGGGACAGCGCCCGTGCGGATCTTATAGGCCCCCGGGTCATTTGTCCCTGACGAGCCCCGCAGCCACTCTGATTTAGGTCACCCGCGCCGAAAAATCCAGGGCCAGCCGAGGCCCTTGGCGGGAATTTAGCGGCTAGCCTTTGGCTCGCCGCCGCACGGGCTCCAAGTCGTCGTCCTCGTGATCGGTGCCGGCGTCATCGGCCTGGATGCTGCGAATGGCGGCCGACCGGGCCTCCGAGGGGCCCTCGCCGAGCAGTTCGTCGACATCGGCCCGGGCGTCAAAAAGCTCGTCCGTCACCATAAGGGCCGCCATAAGGATGAGGCGCTCATCGCCGACGGCGCCGTGCTCCAGCACCAGCCCGTCGAGCTTAGCCTTCAGATAATCGACAATGTCTGTGAGACGCTGGACGTCGTGCTCTTCGCACACGAAGCGGTAGGTGCGTTGATTGAAGGTGAACGGGACCTCGGCCATTCTTTCCGGCAGCTCCGCCGCTCTCTGGAGCGACGCGCACCGTCACCCGCTCTCGGCCAAACTATGAAGCGAATCGAGAACCCAATCAATGCGGTTGAGCGCATCGGCTGATCGCTGCTCGAGCTCTGCGATCCGCTGGTTTGCGGACGCCAACTCTGCCCTGAGCCGCTCGTTTTCTGACCGGAGCTCGACGTCGCCCGGCTTGCGGGTAGACTTGACGTCTTCCCCACGCTTTAATTTTACGGCGTTGCGTTCAGTCATGGCCTCTACTCACCCTTTCGGGCGACACGATTGACGCACCAGTCACGAATGCTGAGATGTACGTTACGTGGCGAAGGTAAACGACGTCAATAAACGAGACCGTGTTTGTACCCGATTGAACGAAAAGAATTGGTCGCGCGTTTGCCGAGGTCGCGGGGCTATCTGATTGACAGCTCCCTAGCAACTGACGTTAAAGACCCGCAATTGCTGAAGATCCCAGTGGAACGGGCAAGATCTCATCAGCCCCAGCATAAATCTCTTACCCCGGAGGACCCCCGAGAATGACTGTGAAGGTGGCGATCAACGGTTTCGGCCGCATCGGTCGTAACGTGCTGCGCGCAATCATCGAGAGTGGACGCACCGACATCGAAGTCGTCGCCATTAATGATCTCGGCCCGGTCGAAACGAACGCCCATCTGCTGCGTTACGACAGCGTGCATGGAAGGTTCCCAAAAGAAGTGAAGGTTTCTGGCGACACGATCGACGTGGGTAGCGGCCCGATCAAGGTGACCGCGATCAAGAACCCTGCCGAGCTTCCGCATAAGGAGCTGGGAGTCGACATCGCGTTCGAGTGCACGGGCATCTTCACCTCGAAGGAGAAGGCCAAGGCGCACCTCGATGCAGGCGCCAAGCGCGTCCTCGTCTCGGCCCCGGCGGACAACGCCGACCTGACGGTCGTCTACGGCGTCAACGAAGACAAGCTGACGAAGGACCACCTCGTCGTCTCGAACGCCTCGTGCACCACGAACTGCCTGGCGCCGGTCGTCCGCGTCCTGCACGATGCCCTCGGCATCCAGCATGGCTTCATGACGACGATCCACTCCTACACGGGCGACCAGCCGACGCTGGACACCCTGCACAAGGATCTCTACCGCGCCCGCGCTGCCGCGTTGAACATCATCCCGACGACGACGGGCGCCGCCAAGGCGGTTGGCCTCGTCATCCCGGATCTCAACGGCAAGCTGGACGGCGCCTCGATGCGCGTGCCGACCCCCAACGTTTCGCTGATCGACTTCAAGTTCGTGGCGAAGCGCAACACGACGGCCGAG
>Ga0180218_1000908_pt1 | contig 20908 bp, 23 predicted proteins | sample eDN3rd37CKraftBY_FD_151334 | JGI IMG/M metagenome (GOLD analysis project Ga0180218, IMG submission 151334) | Enriched backyard soil microbial communities from Emeryville, California, USA - eDNA 3rd pass 37_C Kraft BY (version 2) (version 2) | ecosystem: Environmental > Terrestrial > Soil >...
GAACCGGCCGACGTGATCGGTTCGTTCCCGCAGCCCGAGCGGCGGACATGACAACGGCCATCATCGATTACGGCTCCGGCAATCTTCATTCCGCAGCCAAGGCTTTCGAACGCGCCGCGCGCGAGCATGCGCTGAATGGCGCGATCGTCGTCACCAGCGATCCGGATGCTGTCGCGCGCGCGGACCGTATCGTGCTGCCCGGTGTCGGCGCCTTCGCCGATTGCCGTCGCGGTCTCGATGCCGTGCCGGGCATGGTCGATGCGCTCAACGAGAATGTACGCAAACGCGGCAAGCCGTTCTTCGGTATCTGCGTCGGTATGCAATTGATGGCGTCGCGTGGGCACGAGAAGGAAGTGATCGAGGGTCTCGGCTGGATTGCGGGCGAGGTCGACCGCATTCATCCGTCCGATCCGTCGCTGAAGATCCCGCATATGGGCTGGAATACGCTGCGGGCTCAGAAACCGCATCCGCTGCTCGACGGTATTGCGACCGGCGATGACGGGCTGCATGCCTATTTCGTCCACTCCTACCAGCTCACGCCGGCGGATCGCGCCGATCTGGTCGCGCAGGCCGAGTATGGCGGGCCGGTCACGGCTATCGTCGGGCGTGACAACATGGTGGGTACGCAATTCCACCCGGAAAAGAGCCAAAAACTCGGGCTTGCGCTGATCGCCAATTTCCTGAAATGGAAGCCGTGAGCGCGCTGATGACGCGGCACCTTCTTAACCTCACCCTGAAGGGGAAGGTCGATCGCGTAGCGGTCGGGAGGGGGGTCGGCCTCAGCCTTCAAGGAAATGACCCCCACCCGGCGAGCGATGCTCGCCGACCTCCCCCTTTCAGGGGGAGGTAAGGACCCGCAGCCGTGATCCTCTTTCCCGCCATCGATCTCAAGGACGGCCTCGCCGTTCGCCTCGAACAGGGCGACATGGCGCGCGCGACCGTGTTCAACCGCGACCCCGCCGATCAGGCCTACGCGTTCGAAATCGCCGGCTTCGAATATCTGCACGTCGTCGACCTCGATGGCGCATTTGCCGGCAAGCCGGTGAATGGCGGCGCTGTCGATCGCATTCTGGAAGCGACCAATATTCGCGTGCAGCTCGGCGGTGGCATCCGCGACATGGCGACCGTCGCAGGCTGGCTCGACAAGGGCGTCAACCGGGTCATCATCGGTACTGCTGCGGTGCGCGATCCGACGCTCGTGCGCGAGGCGGCGGCCGCATATCCGGGCCGTGTCGCGGTCGGACTGGATGCGCGCGACGGCAAGGTCGCGGTCCAGGGCTGGGCCGAAGCGTCCGAACTCACCGTGCTCGACATCGCCAGGCGCTTCGAGGACGCGGGAGTCAGTGCGATCATCTACACCGACATCTCCCGCGACGGCATGCTGAAGGGCATCAACTGGGACGCGACGATTGCGCTCGCCGATGCGATCTCGATTCCCGTCATTGCGTCGGGGGGGCTCGCGTCGATCGAGGACGTGAAGACGATGCTCGAGCCACGCGCAAAAAGGCTTGAAGGTGCGATTGCGGGACGTGCGATCTATGACGGGCGGCTCAATCCGGCCGAGGCGCTCGCGCTGATCCGCGCGGCGAAAACCGCATGACCTTCAAGGTCCGCATCATTCCCTGCCTCGATGTGAAGGATGGACGCGTCGTCAAAGGCGTGAACTTCGTCGATCTGCGCGATGCCGGCGATCCGGTGGAAGCTGCCATCGCCTACGACGCTGCAGGGGCGGATGAACTGACCTTCCTCGACATCACCGCTAGCCACGAAAACCGCGGCACCATGCTCGATGTGGTGCGGCGTACAGCGGAAGCCTGCTTCATGCCGGTGACGGTCGGCGGCGGTGTGCGAACCGTCGACGACATTCGCGTGCTGCTGCAATCGGGCGCCGACAAGGTTTCGATCAACACCGCGGCCGTGCATCGGCGAGAATTCGTCAGGGAGGCCGCCGAAAAATTCGGCGATCAATGCATCGTGGTCGCGATCGATGCGAAGAAGGTGTCGGCCGAGGGCGAGACCGATCGCTGGGAGATCTTCACGCATGGCGGCCGCAAGCCGACCGGCATCGATGCGGTGGAGTATGCGCAGGAGGTCGTGGCGCTCGGCGCCGGCGAAATCCTGCTGACCTCGATGGACCGCGACGGCACCAAGGCCGGTTTCAACATTCCGCTCACGCGCGCGGTTGCCGATGCGGTGACGGTGCCGGTGATCGCGTCCGGCGGCGCCGGCAATCTCGATCATCTGGTTGAGGGCATTCGCGACGGCCACGCGACCGCGGTGCTGGCAGCCTCGATCTTCCACTTCGGCGAATTCACGATCCGGCAGGCCAAGGAACACATGGCGAAAGCCGGCCTGCCGATGCGGCTCGATCCGTAAAGCCGCCGGAACGCGGTTTCGGCCGGCCGCGTTCGGCTAGTCCACCTTCTCGTTTGGATAGACACCCCAAAGCCGCTCCTGAGGGATCCAGCCCTCGAACTGGTTGCCGTTAACCTTGCACCATTTGCCGTCGCAGCGTTTGACCTGCGCGACGACGCCCGGCTGGAGCTGTGCCGTGACATCGCCGTCGGCCTTGGGGCTGTCGGATACCGCGACCAGCTGATCCTTGTTGCGCGCGGTCACGACGGCGGTCCGGCGTCCGGACAGCAGCGAGTGATAGACCCAGCCCTCGGACCCCTCGGAGTCGCGGATGCGGCGCCAGTTCTCGAATTCGGCGGTAATTTCGACCGGCAGCCCGGACCGCGTGAAAACCCAGCTGACCTCGTGATCCCTGGTCGGGCCGCTTCGCACGTTCACCCGGTCGGATTTCAGGCTCACATAACGCGGCACCGGCAGACCGGAGGCGCTGCCGGATGCAGTTTCGCCAGCGGCGAGCACCTGCGAACACACGGTAGAACTTAGCAAAATTGCGACGAGAGCGATCGGGCTGATGGTTTGTCTTGTTGCGGTCATCTGCTACATGGGAACGAAGACGCCGGTACCGAACGGCGCAGTGTCGGTGAGGCCGGTTAAGGAGGGCTGAACGGCACCGCGCCGCACAATGCCGGACAACGAATTCTGTCCAAGGCTCAGACCCAACCATGTCGAACCGCAAGAAGCCCTTGGTGATCGTGACGCGCAAGCTGCCGGAGCGCGTCGAAACCCGGATGCGCGAATTGTTCGACGCGAGGCTGAACCTCGACGACCATCCGATGTCTCAGGCTGAACTCGCCGAGGCGGCGAAGACGGCCGACGTGCTGGTGCCGACGGTGACCGACCGCATCGATTCGGCGGTGCTGAGCCAGGCCGGACCCAACCTCAAGCTGATCGCGAATTTCGGCAACGGCGTCGACAATATCGACGTGACGACCGCCCTGTCGCGCGGTGTGACCGTGACCAACACGCCGGGCGTGCTCACCGAAGATACCGCCGACATGACCATGGCGCTGATTCTGGCGGTGCCGCGCCGGCTGGTCGAAGGCGCCGAGGTGCTGACCGGCGACAAAGAATGGAGCGGCTGGTCGCCGACCTGGATGCTCGGCCACCGCATCTGGGGCAAGCGGCTCGGCATCATCGGCATGGGCCGGATCGGTCAGGCGGTGGCGCGCCGTGCGCGCGCCTTCGGCTTGCAGATCCACTATCACAATCGCCGCCGCGTCGCGGCGCAGATCGAGGAAGACCTCGGCGCGACCTATTGGGATTCGCTCGACCAGATGCTCGCACGCGTCGACATCGTGTCGGTGAATTGTCCGCACACGCCGGCGACCTTCCATCTGCTGTCGGCGCGCCGGCTGAAGCTGCTGCGTCCCGACGCCTATGTGGTGAACACGGCGCGCGGTGAAGTGATCGACGAGAATGCGCTGATCCGCATGATTTCCGCCGGCGAGATCGCCGGCGCAGGCCTCGATGTGTTCGAGCACGAGCCCGCCGCCAACCCCAAGCTCGTGAAGCTTGCGCGCGACGGCAAGGTCGTGCTGCTGCCGCATATGGGTTCGGCTACGGTCGAAGGCCGCGTCGATATGGGCGAGAAGGTCATCATCAATATCAAGACCTTCATGGACGGGCACAAGCCGCCGGATCGCGTGCTGCCGTCGATGCTGTAACGGCCGCGGCCTTAACCAAGGCCGCACAAGCTGTTCCCGTGTGACGACCGGTCTCTTTATTCCGGATCAAATCCGGGCCTAAAATGTAGAGGTCTATCCTGCGCCGGAGGGCCCGATGCGCGTTCTGTACTCTCTTGCGTTGCTTCCATTCCTGTACGCTCCTGCGAACGCGCAGGCGCTGACGGGAGATCAGATCAAGTCTTCCTTCTTCAACGGCAAGCCGTTTGTCGCGACGTCCACGACGCGGCAGCGCTTCACCATGGTGTTTACGCCGGACGGCAAGGCTACGCGCGAGCCGCTGAAAAAGGCTGGTGAGCCGACCGAAAAGACCGTCGGCACCTGGAAAACCGTGAAGGAAGGTTTCTGCACATCGTGGAAACAGGGTTCGCCCGCGACCTGCTATCGCCTGGTGCCGAACACCAGCGACGATACCAAATGGTCGGTCATGAAGGGCGCGGTCACGGTCGCGAGCTGGACCAAGCCGGCGGAGTGATATCCCTCCGAAACCGGCTTACGGATTTTCGTGAACGGACAGATCCGTGATCGTCGGCGATTTGCCGGACAGCGGATTACCACTGTCCCAGGCATACTCGATCGTTTCGAACCGCATCGTGTGCGTGTCGATCATCAACAGGCGGCCGACCAGCCCCTGACCGAAGCCGACAATTTCGCGGATCGCTTCAAGCGCCATCATCGAACCTGCGATGCCCGGCAGGGCGCCGAGAATGCCGGCCTCGGAACAGGCCGGAATCGATCCCGGCGGCGGTGGTTCCGGAAACAGGCAGCGGAATGTCGGATTGGGTTCTCCTGCCGCGGTGTGTTCATGCGCGCGCAACGTGGTAAGTGCGGCGTCGAAGGTGCCGAGCGTTCCCGTCACCAGAGGCTTCTTCGCGAAAAAGCATGCATCCGACACGAGATAGCGCGTCGCGAAGTTATCCGATCCGTCGATCACGACGTCATATTGCGAGATCAGTTCGATCGCGTTGCCGGCGACGATCCGTACCGCATGGCGTTCGACAGCGACATGCGGATTGAGACGTGCGATTGCGGCTGCGGCGGAATCGACTTTGGCATCGCCGATGTCGTGGGTAGTGTGGACCACCTGACGCTGTAGGTTTGACAGCGAGACCAGATCGTCGTCGACGATCCCGATCGTGCCGATCCCGGCCGCGGCCAGATAGAACAGCACCGGCGCGCCGAGCCCGCCCGCACCGATGACCAGGACGCGCGCGTTCTTGAGCGCGTTCTGTCCAGGTCCGCCGACATCGCGCAACACGATGTGACGGGCGTAGCGCTCCAGTTCTTCCCGGCTCAGCATCGGCCTCACTCCCGCTTCAAGCACATTTTGCGGCCTTAGACATGTTGGCCGTCAAGCCCTTGCGCAATTCCTAATTGCGCGCGCATCATGGATCCAGTGTGCCGGACGGATTGGGGGTTTGGCTGACATGCGTGCGGTCGCGTGGGTTACGGTGGTCACGCTCGCGCTTGCTTCGCAGGCGCTGGCGCAGGCCCAGACTCCGGCCCCGGCGTCCCAGCCGGCCGCCAAGACCAAGGCAAAACCGTCCAAGAAACCTGCCGAGAAGAAGGAGAAGGAGAAGCCAGCCGCACCCGCACCGGCTGCAGCATCGCCTGCCCAGCGTGCGGCCTATGCGGTCCTGCCGGTCGCAGAACGTATTTCGATCCAGTCCGATCTGATCTGGACCGGCGATCTGACCGGCTCGGTCGACCCGGAATTCGGCGATCGTGCGATTGCGGCCGTCCGGTCCTTCCAGCGGCGCAACAAGGCCGAAGAAACCGGCATCCTGACGCCCGAGCAACGGCAATTGCTGGCGGCGTCGATGCGCACGCGCAAGGAGTATAACGGCTGGCGGCTGGTGGAAGACGAGGCGACGCCGGGCGTGCGGCTCGGAGTGCCGGCGAAGCTCGTGCCCAATACCGAGATCGGTGCCCTCGGCAGCCGCTGGTCGTCGGCGCGCGGCGAAATCCAGATCGAGACGTTCCGCGAGAAGATGGCCGGCGCTTCGCTGCAGGATCTGTTCGACGAGATGAAGAAGCGCCCGTCGAACCGGCGCGTGGAACAGGGTTCGATCAACAGCAACGCGTTCTCATTGTCCGGACTGCAGGGACTGAAGAAATTCCATGTGCGCGTCTACATGAAAGACAACGAAGCGCGCGGCATTACCGTGATGTTCGATCAGGCGATGGAAACGATCATGCTGCCGCTGGTCGACATCATTACGAGTTCGTATCTGCCGTTCGGCGATCCGGCGACGGCGTCGTCGTCGCGGCGGGTGAATTACGGCTCGGGGATTGTCGTATCCTCAACCGGACATGTCGTGACCGAGCGTCAGCTGACGGAGAATTGTCAGGGCATCGTCGTCGCCGGTCTCGGCCGCGCCGACCGGCTTGCGGAGGACGCAGCGTCGGATCTTGCGCTGATCCGCGTGAACGGAGCGCGCAATCTCAGGGCCGTGCCGATTTCCGCGGACCCACCAAAGAGTGTCGAGCTGACGCTGGTCGGCATTGCCGAACCGGATGCGCAGGCCGGCGAGCGCAATGTTTCGACCACGCCGGGAAGACTGCGCGGAATTGACGGCGCGCGTGTTCTGCTCGATGCGCAGCCGCCGCGCGGCTTTGTCGGCGGCGCTGCGATCGACGGCGAAGGCCGGCTCGCGGGCATGATCGATATAGCGTCTGCCGCTGTCGCGGGTCCCGCAACGGGCGCGGGTCAGACCTCGTTCGTGCCGACCGCGACGATCCGCAAGTTCATGGACAGCACGGGCGTCGCTCCGCTCGTCGGCCGTGGCGATGTCGAGACCGCGAAGAATGCGGTGGTGCGGGTGATCTGCGTACGGAAATAAGGGGCAACGATGCCCGACATGTCGCACTCTCCCCTTGAGGGAGAGGGCAACGCGATGCGCACCGCGCCTGCCGCCGCCGAATCGCGGGCGACTATTTGTGTTCGAACTTGGCCGGCCGCTTCTCGACGAACGCGGCCATGCCTTCCTTCTGATCGGCGGTCGCGAACAGCGAATGGAACACGCGGCGTTCGAACAGCACGCCTTCGGCGAGTGTCGTTTCGAACGAACGGTTGACCGCTTCCTTCGCCATCATCGTCGCCGGCAGCGACATTGATGCGATGGTCGTTGCGATCTTCATCGTCTCTTCCATGAGCGATGCCACCGGCACGACCCGCGCAACGAGACCGGAGCGTTCGGCTTCGGCCGCATCCATCATCCGGCCGGTCAGGGTCATTTCCATCGCCTTGGCCTTGCCGATCGCACGCGTCAGCCGCTGCGTGCCGCCGATCCCGGGGATGACGCCGAGCTTGATCTCGGGCTGGCCGAATTTCGCGTTGTCCGCTGCAATGATCATGTCGCATTGCATCGCGAGTTCGCATCCGCCGCCGAGCGCGAAGCCTGCGACCGCGGCAATCACCGGCTTGCGCGCCTTTGCCGCCGCATCCCAGCCGGCGGCAAAGTTGCCCATGAATGTGTCCATGTAATCCTGGCCGGCCATCTCCTTGATGTCGGCGCCGGCAGCGAAAGCCTTGTCCGATCCGGTGATGACAATGCAGCCGATTGCGGGGGCTGCGTCGAATGCGTTGATCGCCGTATTCAGTTCCCCCGCAAGTTCGGAATTGAGCGCATTCAGGGCCTGCGGGCGGTGCAGCCGAACGAGCCCGACCCGGCCATGCGTCTCAACCTGAATGGTATTGTAGCTCATTGTGTCTCACCCGATGTCTTTTGGTCCCGGCTCCGCTCGCTAGCCGAGCGGCTGACAACGCCGGTGCTCTAACCGAATTCAGCGACTGCGGCCAGCAGGCGGTCGATGTCTTCCGGCCGCGACAGCCGATGGTCGCCGTCCTTGACCAGCGTCAGCACCACGTCGTCGCGCGCGATCCGCGATACCAGCGATACGGCATGTTCCCAGGGCACGTCTTCGTCCTGCACGCCCTGCAGGATGCGGACCGGACAGCCGGTTTCGATCAGCCCGCCGAGCAGGAGATGATTGCGTCCCTCTTCGATCAACTGGCGGGTGATGAGATACGGCTCGTCTGAATATTCGGAGGGACGCTGCCATGAGCCCGTCGTTTCGATTTGCTTCCGGATGTCGGGCGTCATGCGCTGCCACATCAATACCTCGGTGAAGTCCACGGCCGGTGCAATCAGCGCGAGGCCGGCAAGCGTACCCTTGCCTGCGAGGCGACCCGCGCGAATGTCGCGCGCGAGCAGAAGCGATATCCATCCACCCATGGACGAACCGATCGCGATCGTCGGTCCGTTGCAGAATTGCGAAAACACCGCCTCGCTTTCCTCGAGCCAGCGGCCGATCGTACCTTCGGCGAAGTCGCCGCCTGATTCGCCGTGGCCGGAATAATCGAATCGGATACAGGGGCGGCCTTGCTCTGCAGCCCAGCGATCGAGGGCTTCCGCTTTGGTGCCTTTCATGTCCGATTTGAAACCGCCGAGCCAGATCAGCGCGGGTCCGCGCCCTTCCCGGCGACGCACGGCAATCGATCGACGCGCGGTGCCTTCACCAACATCGATCGCGGTCAATTCTACGTCACTGATGGCCAAGCCTGTTCTCCATCCTTCTTTTCGCCGCAAAGCGGGATGCAGCCTCGCATCGGGCGACGATATCCTGCAACCCGTTTGCCTCGCGGCTTGAGAGGGCCTATCACGTGTCACGTGTGATCGGTCCCGATCGGCCCGTTTCTGTCCGCGTATCCGCCTGTTGTGCAATCGCAACCCGCGCTGCAGCACGAAACGGAAGGGGTCGAATGTGAATTTGGGTTCTGCGGCGCGAAGGATGGATAATTTCGGTCATGAGATGGCCCTGCCATCCACGCAGAACCGAGGCGTCGTGACGCCACTGCATCCCCTGACCGTTCTGGTCGTGGTGCCGACCTTGCAGGCCGGCGCGGCCGAGATGGGCGCCGTGGACCTCGTGAGAATTCTGACTGCCGCAGGTCATCGGGCTATCGTGCTCTCGCGCGGCGGTCGTCTGGAACCGCGCATCGCTGCAACCGGTGCCGAATTCATCTGCGCCGACGTTGCGAGCAAGAACCCGGCCATCATGGCGCGCAACGCCGCGATGATTTCGCGGATCGTACGCAACAAAAAATGCGACATCATTCATGTTCATGGACGCGCTCCGGCGTGGAGCGCGCTGGTGGCCTCGAAGCTGGCGCGCGTGCCGTTCGTCACCAGCTGGTACAAGGGGTTCCGCGAGCAGAACGCGTTGAAGCGGCTCTATAACAGCGTAATGGCGCGCGGCGATCGCATCATCGCGGTGAGCGATCAACTGGCCGAGATGATCAGCGAACGCTATCGCGTGCCGGCCACGCGAATCGATGTCGTGCCGGCGAGTGTCGATCTCGCGCTGTTCAATCCGGCTCTGATGTCGACCGAGCGCCTTGAGGCGATGCGCCGGATTTTCGGCGTCACCGCGAACGACAGGGTCATTCTCGTCGTGGGGCGGATGCTACGGCGAAAGGGTCATCACGTCGCCGTGGAAGCGGCGCGCCGGCTCAAGGGCATGGGCCTGAAGGATTTCGTGTTCGTCTTCGTGGGCGAGGACAACGGCAACAACCGCTATGCGGGCGAGGTGTGGGATCAGGTGCTCGCAAGCGATCTGACCGATGTCGTGCGCTTGATCGGACCAGTTGACGACATGCCGGCGGCCTATGCCACGGCGTCGGTGGTGGTATCGGCGGCGATCCAGGCCGAGGGCCTGCAGCGGACGATTCTCGAGGCGCAGGCCATGGAGCGTCCGGTCGTGGCCTCCGATCTCGGTGCGGGTCCCGATGCGGTGCTGGCGCCGCCGATAGTTCCGGAGGACCGGATGACCGGCCTTCGCTTCTCGGCCGGCGACGCTGGTGCACTCGCCGCGGCCTTGATCCGCCTGTTTTCGATGCCGGCCGCGCAACAAACGGCAATGGGGCTTCGCGGCCGCCACTGGGTCATCGACCACTTCAATCAGCCGGCCGTGAGCGACCTGACGCTCCGGCTTTACGCCGGGCTGATCCGCGGAAAAAATTCGATCTGATCCTTCGGGATTGGCTCAATTCTGCGGGAATCGGCGATTTCCGGCGGGTTGTGCCGTTGACTTGAACCCGTTTTGTCCCGATCTTCACCCCGTCGGATCGGGCGACGGCTTGGCAAAGCCTTTTTGGCAATTGCCTTGAATGCGCGGCGCCCTCCGCGATTTTACCGCAACAGCTACGGAGATCATCCATTCGTCGTCCCATGAAAGCCGCGCCTCCCGTTCAGAAGGACGGTCCGCGCGTCAACGAAGAGATTCGCCTCCGCGAGGTCCAGCTCATCGACCAGGCCGGTACCAATCTCGGCACGGTCCCTATCCAGGACGCACTCGCCAAAGCATCTGAGGCAGGGCTCGATCTCGTCGAGATTTCCCCCAACGCCTCGCCACCCGTCTGCAAGATCCTGGACTATGGCAAGTACAAGTTCCAGGCGCAGAAGAAGGCTGCCGAAGCGCGCAAGAAACAGAAGGTGGTCGAGGTCAAGGAAATCAAATTCCGACCGATGATCGACGACCACGACTACGACGTGAAGATGCGCTCAATGAAGCGGTTCTTCGAGGAAGGCGACAAGGTCAAGGTAACGCTGCGTTTCCGCGGCCGCGAAATGGCTCACCAGGAGCTCGGCACCAAGCTTCTCGACCGCGTGAAGGAGGATCTCGCTCCCCTCGCCAAGGTCGAAATGGATGCCCGCTTCGAAGGCCGGCAGATGATCATGATCCTGGCGCCGCGTTGATGCGGCGTCAGTTCCCTCCCTTGCCCCGATAGGTTTGCGCTGCCCTCTGGAGGGCGGCCGGGGAGGTCGGAGCAGGACATCGCGGCGCTCAGGACGGACATCAGCTCGGAACGGATCAGGCCGCCCTGGCAGGGTTCGGGAGGTTCCGCGAACTCGGGCGCCAGATGAACGAGGTCTCGCCGGAGACCAAGAACCCCTGATCAAGAACCCTGATTTCGGTTCAACGGGACCCGGCGCGGCCCGAAACCGGCCGGAATCGTCGCCGGACTTGCCTAAATCGGGCCCCTCTGCCATAACCCGCGCGCTCGCCGCCCGGCTGTATAGGGCTGCCGTGGCAGCGACACTTGCTCAATCAGCAAACGCTCGGTTTTCGAGCCATTTCGGTGGACGGACGGCTTTTGCCCGACGTCATCACCGTATCAGGAGAGCCAAATGCCCAAATTGAAGACCAAGTCGGGCGCCAAAAAGCGCTTCAAGATCACCGGTTCGGGCCAGGTCGTATCCGCCCAGGCCGGCAAGCGCCACGGCATGATCAAGCGAACCACCAAGCAGATCCGCAATCTTCGCGGAACGCGCGTCCTGTTCAAATCGGACGGCGACAACATCAAGAAATACTGGATGCCGAACGGCTGATCGCCGCGCGCACCTGTCTTTCCTGTTTCTGCAGATCAGTGTTCGTTAAAGGAGATCAGCCATGGCCCGCGTCAAACGTGGCGTTACCGCCCATGCCAAGCACAAGAAAGTTCTGAAGGCTGCCAAGGGTTTTTACGGCCGTCGCAAGAACACCATTCGCATCGCCAAGCAGGCGGTCGAGAAGGCCAATCAATACGCCTTCCGTGACCGCAAGCGTCGCAAGCGCACCTTCCGCGCGCTCTGGATCCAGCGTCTGAACGCTGCCGTTCGTCCGTTCGGTCTGAACTACAGCCAGTTTATCGACGGCCTGAACAAGTCGGGTCTGGAGATTGACCGCAAGGTGCTGTCCGACCTCGCCATCCGCGAGCCGGCGGCATTCGAGGTCATCGTCGGCAAGGCGAAGGCTGCGCTGGCCGCGTAACGAGCGCCGCTTCCGCGCTCTTCGGAGCGACCGATGATCGATGCCGCCTATGTCCAGCGAATGGCATTGTACAATCGCTGGCAAAATCGAAATCTCTTCGGCGTTGCCGGTCGTCTGTCGGACAGCGACAGGCGATTGGACCGCGGCGCGTTCTTCGGATCGATTCACGCGACCCTGAGCCACCTGCTGTGGGCCGACCGTGTCTGGATGAGCCGGTTCGCCGGCTGGACCAAGCCTGAAGGCGGCATACGCGAATCGGTGTCGCTGTATCCCGACTGGGGCCGGCTGAGCGAGGAGCGTGCGGCAAGCGACGAAAGGCTGATTGCGTGGTCCAATACTCTCGACCCGCAATGGCTTGCGAATGACCTGACGTGGTTTTCCGGCGCCGTTCAGCGCGAGGTTTCGAAGCCGATATGGCAGCTTCTGGTGCATTTCTTTAATCATCAGACCCACCATCGCGGCCAGGTTCATGCGATGCTGACGCAGGCGGGCGGCAAGCCCCACGACACCGATCTGTTTGCGATGCCGGAGTGATTGTTCGTGACCGATATCAACGCGCTTGAACAGGAAATCCTCGCATCGGTTGCTGCAGCCTCCGACGAGGCCGCGCTGGAAGCCGTCCGGGTTGCCGCGCTCGGCAAGAGCGGCTCGGTGTCCGCGCTGCTGAAGACACTCGGCGCGATGACGCCGGACGAGCGCAAGGTTAAAGGGCCCGCGATCAACGGCCTGAAGGATGCGGTGAACGCCGCGCTCACGACACGTCGCGACGCCCTGAAGAACGCAGCACTCGACGCGCGTCTCAATACCGAAAGCGTCGACGTGACGCTGCCGGTGCGCGAAAGCCCGGCGGAAACCGGACGCATTCATCCGATTTCCCAGGTGATCGATGAACTGACCGCGATCTTCGCCGACATGGGTTTCGCCGTCGCGGAAGGTCCGGACATCGAGACCGACGATTACAACTTCACCAAGCTGAACTTTCCCGAAGGCCATCCGGCGCGGGAAATGCACGACACGTTCTATTTCAACCCGAAGCCGGACGGCTCGCGGCTGCTGTTGCGCACGCATACGTCGCCGGTGCAGGTGCGCACGATGCTGGCGAAAAAGCCGCCGATCCGCGTCATCTGTCCGGGCCGCACCTATCGTTCGGACTCCGACCAGACCCACACACCGATGTTCCATCAGGTCGAGGGCCTCGTCATCGACAAGGGCTCGCATCTCGGCCATCTGAAATGGATTCTCGCCGAATTCTGCAAGGCATTCTTCGAGGTCGATAACGTGAAGATGCGGTTCCGGCCGTCATTCTTTCCGTTCACCGAGCCGTCGCTCGAAGTCGACATTCAATGCAAGCGCGACAAGGGTGAAATCCGCTTCGGCGAAGGCGAGGACTGGCTCGAGATTCTCGGCTGCGGGATGGTGCATCCGAACGTGCTGCGCAATTGCGGGCTCGATCCCGACGAGTATCAGGGCTTTGCCTGGGGCATGGGGATCGACCGCATCGCCATGCTGAAATACGGCATGCCCGATTTGCGTCCGTTCTTCGAAGCGGATCAGCGCTGGCTGTCGCATTATGGCTTCCGTCCGCTCGACTTCCCGACGCTGGCGGGAGGCCTGAGCAGCTGACGATGGCCGTTCCCGGAGCGCCGAAAGAAGGAATCGCCGGTCTCATTGCCGCGCTTACCAACCGGCTGGATGAGGCGACGATCGTTTCCTACGCCGAGATGCTGGCGAACTGGAATGCCGGGCGCACCGAGGCGACCTTCGCCGCGTTCCAGACGCTGGATGCCAAGGCGTCCGGGCTGTTGACTCATGTCTCGATGATGATCGCGGGGCTCGGCATCGTTGCGCCGCTGCTCGCGCAGCATCGGTTCGAGGAGATCGTGATCGTCTCCGAGATCATCGTCTATCTCATGATCGCCATCGGCTGCCTGCGCTGTCTCGCAGTGCGGACGGCTAGAGAACTCACAGGCCCGAATGTCGAGCGTGAGCTGATCATCAAGCACGAGCTCTACAGGCTCTGCAATCAGGCCACGATCTATTTCACGATCCTCGTTTTCATCAGCTTCCCCATCATGCTGATATTCCCCTAGCCCGGATCTGAGAGCGCACGATGAAATTCACACTGTCCTGGCTCAAGGAACATCTCGACACCGACGCGCCGCTTGCCGAGATCGCGGACAAGCTGACCATGATCGGTCTCGAGGTCGAGAAGATCGAAAACCCGGCGGAAAAATACGCTCCGTTCAAGGTGGTGGAGGTTATCTCCGCCGTGCAGCATCCGAATGCGGATCGCCTGCGCGTCTGCATGGTCAATACCGGCGAAGGCAAGCCGCTACAGATCGTCTGTGGCGCGCCGAACGCGCGGGGCGGCATGAAGGCGGTGCTCGGCTTGCCCGGCACCTACATTCCGTCGAAGGACATCACGCTCAAGGTCGGCAAGATCCGCGACGTCGAAAGCCAGGGTATGCTGATCTCGGGCGCCGAGATCGAGTTCAACGACGATCATTCGGGCATCATCGAGATGCCGGCGGATGCACCGGTCGGCGTGCCGTTTGCGGAGGTGCTCGGCCTCAACGATCCGATCATCGAGATCAACCTGACACCGAACCGCGCCGACTGCACGGCCGTGTCCGGCATCGCGCGCGATCTCGGTGCGACGGGCATCGGCAAATATCTCGAACGCACGCCGAAGCCGGTGAAGGGTACGTTCCCGTGTCCGGTCAATGTCACGCTCGATTTCGGCGACACGCCCTCGCTCTGTCCCGGTTTCGCATTGCGCCTCGTGCGCGGCGTCAAGAACGGACCGTCGCCGGAATGGCTGCAGAAGCGGCTGACCGCGATCGGGCTGCGTCCGATCAATGCGCTGGTCGACATCACGAATTTCATGACCTACGACCGCGGCCGTCCGCTGCATGTGTTCGACGCGAAAAAGGTGCACGGCAATCTCGTCGTGCGCCGTGCGAAGGCGGGCGAGGAACTGCTCGCTCTCGACGGCAAGACTTACAAGCTCGACGATTCGATCTGTGTGATCGCCGACGACAAGGGCGTGGAATCGCTCGCCGGCATCATGGGCGGCGAGCTCTCGGGCTGCGACGAGAATACGACGGACGTCCTGATCGAGTCGGCGCTCTGGGAGCCGATCAACATCGCGCAGACCGGCCGCAAGCTCGGCATCAACTCGGATGCGCGCTATCGCTTCGAGCGCGGCATCGATCCGAATTTCATGGTGCCGGGCCTCGATCTGGCGACGCAGATGGTGCTCGATCTGTGCGGCGGCGAGCCGTCAGAATCGATCGTCGTCGGATTCACGCCGCCCGAAGACCGGCCGATCGATTTCCCGCTGTCCGAGGTCAAGCGCCTCGCCGGGCTCGACGTGTCGCTGACCGAGATCAAGCGCATTCTCGGAAATCTCGGCTTCTTCATTGCCGGCAACGGACCGGTGGTGAAGGTCGCCGTGCCGTCATGGCGCGCCGATGTCGAAGGCAAGGCGGATATCGTCGAAGAGGTCGTGCGTATCGTCGGTGTCGATCGTGTGCCGCTGACGCCGTTCGAACGCAGTGACGATCAGCGCAAGGCCGTGCTGACGCCGATCCAGAACCGGACCCGCAAGGCCAAGCGCGCGCTCGCGGCGCGCAACCTTGCCGAGGCGGTGACATGGTCGTTCATCTCAAAGTCTGACGCGCAGCTGTTCGGTGGCGGGCAGCCGGAGCTGGCGCTCGCCAACCCGATCGCGTCGGACCTGTCCGATATGCGTCCGAGCCTGCTTCCCGGTCTTGTCGCCGCGATCCAGCGCAATGCCGACCGCGGCATCCCGGATGCCGGACTGTTCGAGGTCGGACAGATCTTCAAGGGCGATCGGCCGGACGATCAGTTCACCGCCGCCGCGGGGCTGCGGCACGGACTGTCGCGCGCGGACGGGACGGGGCGCCACTGGGCCAATGGCAACAAGGCGCCGGATGCGTTCGAGGCGAAGGCCGATGCTCTGGCTGCGCTTGCGGCCGCCGGTGCGCCGATGCAGGCGCTGCAGATTGTCCCCGGCGGTCCCGCCTGGTTGCACCCCGGACGCTCCGGCACGATCCAGATCGGTCCGCAGAACGTGCTCGGTCATTTCGGCGAACTGCATCCGCGCGCGCTCGAAGCATTGAAGGCGGACGGCCCGATCGTGGGCTTCGAGGTGATCCTCGACCGCATTCCCGAGCCGAAGGCAAAGGCGACGCGCGCGAAGCCTGCGCTTGAACTGTCTGCTTTCCAGCCGGTATCGCGCGACTTCGCATTCATCGTCGACAAGGCGGTGAAGGCTGCCGATCTCGTGCGCGCCGCGCAGAATGCCGACAAGAAGTTGATCACTGCCGTGACGGTGTTCGACGTCTACGAAGGCAAGGGGATCGAGCCGGGCAAGAAGTCGATTGCACTCGCGGTTACAATCCAGCCGCGCGAGAAGACCATGACCGACGCCGAGATCGACGCGCTCGCGGGCAAGATTGTGGCGGAAGTCGGAAAGCGCACAAACGGCGTTCTTCGCTCATAACGCGCACAACATGGACAAAAGTAAAGGTCGGATGCGGCGCGTTGTCGCTGCATCGCGGCTGAACAATCTCCTGCTGCAATCGTTTCTGATTTTACCTGCCTTGTTATTTGGAGATGGACAGCAATGCCTGCATCAAAGTTTCTGACAGCCTCGATTGGGCTCTCGGCGCTCGCCTGCGCCGCGATCCTGGCTCCGACCGCAGCGTCTGCGGCGCCGGCGGCGACCGGGCTGTCGTCGATTGGCGCACCTGATACGCGGATGGTGCAGGAGGTACAGTGGCGTCGCCCGTACGGCGGTCCGCGGTATTATGGCGGCCCGCGCTATTACGGACGCGGTGGCAACGGTGCCGCGGTCGCTGCCGGCGTAATCGGTGGACTTGCGCTTGGCGCTGCGATTGCCGGTGCGGCTTCCGCACCGCCGCCGCCGGTGGCTTATGCGCCGCCTCCCGCTTATGGACCGGGCGCCGACTGGATCGCCTATTGCTCGTCCAAGTATCGCTCGTTCAATCCCGCGACCGGCCTCTATCTTGGCTATGACGGGCAGTACCATCCCTGCCAGTAATCCGATCCCGTAGCGGAGAATACGAAAGGCCCCGCCATCGGCGGGGCCTTTTCGCGTTCGGATCAGTCGTTGAAGATCCGCGGCACGCCGCCGGGGAATTGCTGGCGTTGTGGTTGCCGCTGTGGCTGTTGCTTCTTCGCCGGCTGCTTCTGTTGCGTCTTTGGACCCGGGCCCGGGACTGTGCCGGTGGGCGGCGAGACGATTTTCAGCACCTGATCGGCCGCGCGCTCGCCGGATTCCCATGCGCCGCCCACCGTACCCCACAAGGTCTCGTGCGCGGCTTCGCCCGCATAGAAGATGCGGTCGCGCAGCGGCTCGGTCATCAGGATGCGGCGCGACGGCTGGCCTCCAACCGATGCGGCTGAGAACGCACCCTGCACATAGGGCGCGAATGCCCATTGCGTCGCGTGTGTTCGCTTCACGGCCTTGCGGACATCCGCGCCGAACAGCTTGTCGAGCCACTCCATCGCAAACGCCGTCATCTCCCGCGGGCCCTTCGCCGCAAGGTCACGGGCGAATGAGCCGCCGACATCGACATAGGCCAGCGAGGAGCCGCCGACATTGCCGAGCAACGCGGCTGTCTGCTTTCCATCGGCCTTCTCGAACACGAGATCGTCGCGCGCAAGCCCGAACGGATTGTCGGGAATCTCCAGCGCGATCCGTTCGTAATGACCGAGCCGCAGCCGCGAGAGTGCTTCGAGCTGGCGCTTCGGAAGATCGGGGATCATCTTCCCGTCTGCGAGCACGTTGGTCGACACAGTCACGATGACCGTGCGCGCCTGCAGCGCACCTTTGGCGGTTTCGATCGTGATGCCGCCGCGCGCCTGCGGAACGATGCGCGTCACCGGTGTAGACAATTGGACCGGCAATCCTTCGCCAAGCTTTGCAAGCAGCGCGCCGAAGCCTTGCCGGCAATAGGCGTCGACATCACGTTCGTTCGAACGCTGGAAATCGGCAGCCGACAGGTCTGCGAAGTCTTTCCCGCAACCGAATGCGCCGAGATAAAATTCGATCGATTGCTGCCATTCGCCGAGATCCTTCGGCATGGCCTGGGCGAGCGAGACATCCGTCTTGCCGCGCGCCGCGTCTTCGATCGCGCGACGTGCGCGCACCAGCGTCGCAAAGAATTGCTCGAGTTCGCCTTCGCGTGCGTTGCGGCGGCCGATGCGGACTTTCTGCCCCGGCGGCGCCGGATAGATATCAAGCCCGGTGCGCGGTGCGAGTTTCACGAGCGCATGCAGGTCCGGCGCATGCAGCCAGTGTGCGCCGATATCGAAGGGAGTTCCGAAGATCGTCGTGTCGGTGACGCACCGGCCGCCAATACGCTCGTCGGCTTCCAGGATCACCACGCGGCGTCCGGCGGCGGTGATCTTTCGCGCTGCGGCAATGCCGGCGGCGCCGGCGCCGACAATCGCGACGTCGGTCTCGGCCGCAATCGCCATGCGTCCCCACGCCGGGAGCGTGGCGGCTCCGGCTGCAATTGCGAGAAACGAACGGCGGGAGATTGCGTCCATGGTTACCGGAGACTTTGCACTCCGCCTCACTACCCGGAAAATCCGAGGATTTGCAAACCTCTGATGTGCGGAAGGGTCACCCCGGTGTGAACCCGATGAACCGCTTTGCAACGGCTTTCGACGAAAATGCAGGAAAACAACCGCATATGCGGAAGAACGCCGCATACGGGAGGACGGCCATGAGCTTCGTGCTCGACCGAATCGGGCGGTTTCTTGCCCGGTATCTGGAAAAGCCGGTGCAGGGCTACGAGCCCTTCACGCCGAGCGACTTTGGCGCCCTGCAGGCGACATTGCAGCCCGGCGACGTTGTCCTCGTCGAGGGCAACAATCACGTTTCCGGCATCATCAAGTACCTCACGCAATCCACATGGTCACATGCCGCGCTCTATGTCGGTCGCATCGGCGATCGCCAGACGGAGGACGGCGAGCCGCTCGTTCTTGTCGAGGCCAATCTCGGCGAGGGCGTGGTCGGTGCGCCGCTGTCGAAATATGCGCGCTATCACACCCGCATCTGCCGACCGGCCGGCCTGACGCCCGAGGATCGTGCGAAAGTCTGCGCCTATGCGAAGGAGCGGATCGGCTTTGACTACGATGTGAAGAACATCATCGACCTGATGCGCTTCCTGATGCCGCTTCCGCTGCCGCAGAAGTGGCGGCGCAAGATGATGAGCATGGGCTCCGGGCATCCGACGCGGATCATCTGCTCGGCATTGATCGCACAGGCTTTCGATTCAGTGCGCTATCCGATCCTGCCGAAGATCAGCCGCGTCGAGAGCGAGTCGGCGCGCGAGGAGATCCTGGAGATCCGGCACTCGTCACTATATGCACCGCGCGACTTCGATATCTCGCCGTATTTCGAAGTGGTGAAGCCGACGCTGGTCAACGGCTTCGATTACAAGAAGGTGCAATGGGCGGACCTTCAGATCGAGGTCCAGGTGATGGTCGAAATCGAAACCACAGAAGTCGTTGAAAGCGGTCCGCTCGTGCCCGCAGCCGGCAAGTCTCTCGCGACCGCGTAAGCATCGAACAAGACGCGGAATAAAAGACCCCGGCTTTTGAAGGCCGGGGCCGCTGGAAACGGAGTGAAGATGGGACGTTGAAGCTCCGCCCCAGCACTCCGCTAACCCCGGCACATGCTCGGCAGTTCCTCGCCGACTGAACGGTTCCAGGACGTTCGGGAAGTCATGCGGTCGCGGCTGCGGTCCCTTTCGCCCAGGCGAGCGCGGTGTCCAGCCGGTCATTGCCCCAGAACAGCTCCCCGTCTGGTGTAATGAAACTCGGCGCGCCAAAGATCCCGAGCTGGCGGGCCTGCTCGGTTTCCGTTCGCAGCACGCGTTTCGCGTCATCGGAACCGGCCTGTTCGAGCCAGCTCGCTGGGGCGCCAACGCGATGGAGAATGCCGGCGATCACCGTGATATCATCGATCCGCAGCCCTTCGCCGAACTGCGCGCGGAAGACGGCGCGGCAATAATCGTCATGCCAGCTTTCGTTCCGCCCGGCGATCGCGACGCGCGCGGCAAGGAGCGAATCCTGCGGAAAGGGCTCCGGCCGGCGAAACGGAATCGAGAGCTCTGCGCAGACGCGCTCGAGGTCGCGCCACATGTAGCGGCCCTTCGCCTCGTAGATGTTGAAGGGCGAGGTGTCCCAGCCCTGCGCCTTGAAGATCGGGCCGAGCAGGAACGGGCGGTAGCGAATGGATACCCCAATCTTTGCAGCGCAGGCCGGCGCGCGGATCGCCGCCGGGTACGAATAGGTCGATCCAAAGTCGAACCAGAAATCGACGACAGGAATGCTCATGGTTCAGTCTCGCCCGGCCGGTGGCGCTTGCGAACCAATTGGCCCGCGTCCACGTTATATTGGAGGTGTCACCGATCCGACATGCCGGGAGGATTCATGCTGAAACTTGCCATTCCAGGGGCCGTCGCGATGCTTGTGCTGATGGCCGGTACGTCGCCGGGCGAGGCCCGCGAATACCCCTGGTGCGCGCGCTATGACTGGACGACGCGCAATTGCGGCTTTGTGAGCTTCCAGCAATGCCTCGCGACGATTTCCGGCATCGGCGGCCGCTGTGAGCCCAATCCCTTCTACCAAGCGCCTCCGCCGCGCCAGCGCCGGCCCCGTTAGGCGGCCCTCGCGGCAGGGCCAAGGCTCGAACCGGCTGCTGACCGGGCGAGTTGCGCCGCGTGCGGTTCTGCCTATAGTCCCGCCGCCTTCAGGCGCGACCAGGAAATGGGGTACCGAATTTCCGTCCGGTCGCGCACAGACCGAGACGGAACTGGATTCATGGCCGAAAAGCCCAAGAAAGACGTGAAAAAAGTCGTTCTCGCCTATTCGGGCGGGCTCGACACATCGATCATCCTGAAATGGCTGCAGACCACCTATGGCTGCGAGGT
>Ga0180218_1000910_pt1 | contig 20875 bp, 14 predicted proteins | sample eDN3rd37CKraftBY_FD_151334 | JGI IMG/M metagenome (GOLD analysis project Ga0180218, IMG submission 151334) | Enriched backyard soil microbial communities from Emeryville, California, USA - eDNA 3rd pass 37_C Kraft BY (version 2) (version 2) | ecosystem: Environmental > Terrestrial > Soil >...
CGCTCCAATCCTTGGGCGTGAGGAACATCTGATCGGGCGGCACCGGCTTGTACGGCGGCGCGCCGAAGCGCTGACCTTCGAGGGAATCGACGCGCGCTTCGTAATGCTCGCGGATCTGCTCGAATCGCCTGTCGATCGCCTCGTCGTCGAGATGATCGAAGCTGACGCCGACGCCGGGCAGATAGTCGAACAGCGTCTCAAGGTTCGGATGGAAGAACGGCAGCCAGTGCTCCTGGCCGACGTAGCGCCGCCCGCTCGACACCGCTTCATAGAGCGGATCGTCGCCCGTGTTGCCGCCGAAAAGCGCTACGTAACGCGTGCGGAACAATGCTGTCGCGGCTTCGCCGAACGCGACCTCGCTGACGGGCATCAGCGAAAACTTCGGTACAGCTTTCAGCGAGCGCTGCGTCTCCGCATCGAACGCCTTTATCGTTTCCAGCTGATCGCCGAAGAAATCGAGACGAATGGGATTGCTGCGCCCCGGCGGATAAAGATCGATGATGCCGCCGCGCTGCGCATATTCGCCGGGCTCCATCACGGTGCTCGAACGGTCATAGCCGTAGGATTCGAGCCGCTTGATGAGATCGGCAGGATCGAGCCGCTGGCCCGGAGCAATCGTCTTCACCGCGCCGCGAATGAAGCTCCGCGGCGGAACACGCTGCAGAATGGAATTGATCGTCGTCAGAACGAGCGTCGGCTTTTTCCGGCCGCCGACCGCCAGCCGCCCGAGCGCGGTAATGCGCTTCGACACGATTTCGGGATTAGGGCTCGTGCGGTCATAGGGAACGGTGTCCCACGACGGAAAGGGCACGATGGCGATGTCCGGCGCATAAAAGGCGACGGCCGCCTGCAGCTCATCGAGCCGGCGGTCATCGCGCGCGATATGAAGATGCAGCCCGGGCTGATCGTCCGTGCGCGCAGCCTTCGTGATGTCGGCAACGACGCGTCCGTCGAAACCTTCCGGCACACCGGAAAATACGGCGCGAGTGTTTTGAACCTTTGTGGTCATCTACCGTGTCTTATTTCGCCTCGGCGCCTAGGCCATGAAAGGCGCGGATATCATTCAACAGGTCCTCGAACTCAAAGCCGTTGTAACCCTCGCCGGAAAAGATCCACTGTTGGAGAGCGGGATCGGGAATTGCCAGAAAACGCTCGAAGCGTTCTATCTGTTCAATAGTATAGGATGCGAGACGGTCATCGGCATAGCGGCCGACCAGCACGTCCATTTCCTTCGTTCCGCGATGGTGAGCGCGGTAAAACGCACGCCGCCTCTGCGCTTCGAGATCGTCCGTCATTTGCCGTCCGGTTGCGTAGGCATGGTAAAAGCTGAGGCGGCGGCTTGACTGAGCGCCGGCCGGCCGTCACGGTGCGCCGTCCGCGAAGGGTTCCTATACCGTCCGCCACCGCCCGCGCCTAGCGGATGAGGCCGATGCTTATTGCCGCGACCAACGGTAGCGGGTAGCCATCCCCCGAGATCTGCCAACGGCGAGCCGAATCCGACGATGCGTCCACCACTTCTAAACCCGCTTTTCGCATCGGCACAGACCCTGACGGGCATCGGCCCCCGTCTCACGCAGCTGTTGAAGAAATGCCTCGCACTGCCGCCAGGCGTCTCCGAACCGCGCGTCGTCGACGTGCTCTGGCACATGCCGACGGGTGTCATTGACCGCCGCAGTCAGCCGCAGCTCTCAGCCGCCGTGCCGGGGACCATCGTCACGCTCGAGCTGCGCGTCCTGAAGCACCGGCCCTCGCCGCGCGGCAATACCAAAGCTCCCTATAAGGTGACATGCGAGGACGACACCGGCCGCATCGACCTCGTCTTCTTCCACGCCGAACACAAGTTCATCGAGCGCCAGCTGCCGCCAGGCGAAATCCGCTTCGTCTCCGGCCGCATCGAGCGCTACGGCGACAAGCTGCAGATGACCCATCCCGACTACATCGTGTCACCCGATGCGCGCGATGAAATGCCGTTACTCGAACCCGTTTATCCGCTCACCGCAGGTCTCTCGGGCAAGATCGCGCTCAAGGCGGCGCGTCAGGCGGTCGAACGCGTGCCGGAAGTTCCCGAATGGCAGGACCCGAGCTGGCTCGAAGCGCGCTATTGGCCAAAGTTCAACGAGGCGGTCGCCAGAGTGCATCGCCCCGTCGAAGCGCAAGACGTCTCGAACGGCGCGCTCCCCTGGCAGCGGCTGGCCTATGACGAACTTCTCGCCAACCAACTCGCATTCGCACTCGTACGGCGGACCATGAAAACCGAACGTGGACGGCGCCTCACAGGCAACGGCCGGATCCGCGCGAAGATCATCGATGCGCTTCCCTTCTCCCTGACTGGATCGCAGAAAACCGCGCTCGCCGAAATTGCCGAGGACCTGTCAGCGCCACATCGGATGTTGCGCCTGCTGCAAGGAGACGTGGGCTCCGGCAAGACTTTGGTCGCGCTGCTGACGATGGCGATTGCCGTCGAAGACGGCGCGCAAGCCGCCTTGATGGCGCCGACCGAAGTACTTGCCCGCCAGCACATCGATACCATTGCGCCGCTCGCGGACGCCGCTGGCCTCAGCCTCGCGCTGCTGACGGGGCGGGAAAAAGGCAAAGCCCGCGATGCCGTGATATCGCGCCTTGCAAGCGGCGAGATCGACATTCTGGTCGGCACCCACGCGCTCTTCCAATCCGACGTCGTGTTCAAGGACCTAGCGGTCGCCGTCATCGACGAGCAGCACCGCTTCGGCGTTCACCAGCGCATGGCGCTGCAGTCAAAAGGATCGAATGGCGACACCAACGTCCTCGTCATGACGGCGACGCCCATTCCCCGCACGCTTCTCATGACGCACTACGGCGACCTTGACGTCTCCAAGCTCACCGAAAAGCCCGCGGGCCGCAAACCCATCGTCACCAAGGCGGTGCCGCTCGAGTTGCTGGAGCGCCTGATCGACCGCGTTCGCGTCCAGCTTGCCGAGGGCGCGCAGGTCTACTGGGTTTGCCCATTGATCGAAACATCCGAAGTCTCCGATCTCGCCGCCGCGGAAGAACGCTTCGCCTACCTCCGCCAGATTTTCGGCGAAGGCATCGGCCTCTTGCACGGTGGGTTATCGGGCAAGGAGAAAGATGAGACCATGTCGGCCTTCGCTGCCGGGCATCTCAAAATCCTGGTCGCGACAACCGTCATCGAAGTCGGCGTCAACGTTCCCAACGCCAACATCATGGTGATCGAGCACGCCGAACGCTTCGGCCTCGCGCAGCTCCATCAGTTGCGGGGCCGCGTCGGCCGCGGCTCGCGCGAATCCTTCTGCATGCTGCTCTATAAGGCGCCGCTCGGAGAGACCGCCGAAGCGCGGCTCAAGATGATGGAAGAAACCGAGGACGGCTTTCGCATCGCCGAGAAGGATCTCGAGCTCCGCGGCGGCGGCGAAATCCTGGGCGCGCGCCAAAGCGGTGCGCCGGCCTTCCGCATCGCTGAAGTCCCCGGCCGCGACGCGCTGCTAGAGGCCGCTCGCGACGATGCCGAACTCATTCTGCAGAAGGACCCGAACCTCGTGTCCCCGCGCGGCCAGGCGCTCAGAACGTTGCTCTATCTCTTCGAGTGCGACGAGGCCGTGCGCCTCTTCCGCGCCGCTTAAGCCGGAGGATTGTCCGCTCCCACGCGGAAACGCGATGCCTTCTTCTGCGCGGCGGCGGCCGCGAGCCGTCTCTTCTCTTCAAGGTCCGGCATCACGATGCCGCCCGAGAGAATGATCTTCGCCGCCTCCTCGACCGTCATCGTCAGGAAGACGACGTTCGATCTCGGCACAAAGCAAATGAACCCGGTCGGCGGCACGATACCGGTCGGCATGAAAACCGTCAGCAGGTCCTCCGTGCCGCCGGGCTTCACGTCCTTGATCTCGCCCGTCGTCTCGCCGGTCACGAACACGAGGCTCCAGATTTCCTTCGACGGAAACTCGATCATCCCGACTTTTTGGAAACTCGCGTTCGGCCCGGTCGTCGAAATCACGCTTTCGAAAATCTGCTTCAGCGCGCCATAGACGTTCCGGACGATCGGCGTCCGCGACAACATGAGTTCACCGGACGACACGAGCGTGCGGCCGAGCAGGTTGGCCGCGAGCGCGCCGATGAGCGTGAGCCCGACGATGGCGATGACGAGCCCGAGGCCCGGCACCGGAAACGGCAGATAGGTATCAGGATTGAAGGTCGTCGGAAGGAGCGGCTTGATCCAGGCGTCGATCCAATGGATCACACCCCACATGATCCAAAGCGTGATCGTGACCGGCCCGACAATGACGAGACCCGTCAGGAAGGCGTTGCGGATGCGGGATCCCAGGCGCCAGCCGGTTCGGCCATCATCGCTGGCAAGCCGCTTCAGCCCAGCGGTCAGCTGCGCCTCAGTCTTCGCGTCGATGCCCGGAGCCTTCGGGCGGCCGGCATCGTGAGCAGGCGGTACAGGGGCCATTCTCTCCCACTCGAGCTTCAGCCCGATGGAAGCCGGGCAGCTCTCAGTTTGTCACGACAAGACAATCAAGGCCACTGGTTCTGAGCTTGTTGCAGAGGCCACGAGGCTCATCTTGCGAGGCGTAACCACCGATCCGCACGCGGTAAAACGTCCCCATGCTGCCGATGACGGCTTCGTCGACCATCGGTACATGATCGCCGAGCTCTGCCCCGTGCTGCGCAACGACGTTCTGAGCCAGCGCTTCGGCGTCGGCGCGCGAGCGCAAAGCTGCGATATGGATCTTGTATTTACCCTTAGCTGCGACGGGATTGGCCCGCGTATCGGCGAGCGCCACCTTTGTGGGCTTGTTGACGGAGCCCGGCGCCACGATGGTCGCGTTGCTCCAGCTCGATGTTTCCGGCACGGGCGGCGGCGATGTCGACGCTGTCGTGACCGTCCCGCTGCCCGACGGCGCGGGTGCGGCCGCCGATGAACCGCCGCCGAAAATGTTGGAGAAGAAGCCCGTCACGTTTCCCGGAATGGCGGTGATCGACTGGCCGAACGACGATCCGGATGTGGGAGCTGGCGCGGCTCCATTGGAAGCCGGCACGGCCGCTGACTGCAGGCTGGAATCATACTGACCCGCGGCAGCGTCTTGGCGCGTGATCGTAGCCGAGGTGCCGTCACCCGAACCAGCGCCCCCCGAGTTCTGGGTGCCCGCAGCTTCCGCGATTGCAGCAGCCGAAAGGCCCGCCGAACCAGCGTTGGGCCCCGGCGCCGCATTGGCGACGACGTTACCGCCCGTAGCAGCGGGCCGAGCAACCACCGGCGGACGATCGGGCGTCGTGCCCGTATCGGGAAGCCCGGCCATTCGGTACGCCTCGGAGCGCTCGGCAATGGCCGACTTCTGATCGCCCGGGCTCAGGCCGTTCTTCAGCCAGATCGCACTCGTCAGATCGGAGATGGCAAGTCCAGGCTTGTTGTCCCGCTTGTAGGCAAGCCCGCGCGTATGGAGAGCTTTCGCCATTTCCTGGGTGGAGAGCACACCGGCCTTGATGGCGAGTGTCAGCTGGGCAACGGCATTCTGATAGCGGCCCGCGGCATATTCCTTAAGGCCCGCGTCGTACGCTTTGCGCGAAGCCGCCTTCGCAGCAGCCTTTTGTTCCTCGCTGCCGTCGCCGCTTTGAGCCGCCCCCGGACCCTGCGTGGGCTTCGCTTTGGCGGCTAACCCTTCCGACGGCCATACGGCGACCGCGCCGGAAAATACGCACGTCACGATGGCAGCGAGCGCCAGCGGGCGCGCCAACACCTGGAACCGTGTCATTTTTCGTACCTTCCCCAATGGTCACGTTCTTGATCGCGCAACCTCCCTCAAAGGTAGTGCAATCATTTGAACGAGGCAAATTGTGGGCCCCCGCCCTCTCGCTCCCAGCTTATCAGCTTTAGCAATTCTAACAGCATTATTGGCGGTTATTCCACCGCCGAGCTTATTCCACGGTCACCGATTTCGCCAAATTGCGCGGTTGATCGACGTCCGTCCCCATCAGCACGGCCGTTTGATAGGCAACGAGCTGCGTCGGAACCGCATAAATCATCGGCGCAACGAACGAATCGACCTTCGGCATTTGGATATGGGCGGCAAGTTTGCAGCCCGCATTTTCCGGTGCCGCATCCGAAATCAGGATGACCTGCCCACCGCGCGCCGCCACTTCCTGCAAATTGGACACCGTTTTCTCGAAGAGATCGTCTTCGGGCGCAACGACGACCACCGGCACGCTCTCGTCGATGAGCGCGATCGGGCCATGCTTCAGCTCGCCGGCGGCATAGCCTTCGGCATGGATGTAGGAAATCTCTTTCAGCTTGAGCGCGCCCTCAAGCGCAATCGGGAAGCTTGAGCCCCGGCCGAGATAGAGAACGTCGCGCGCCTTCGCCAATTCATGCGCGACGGCTACATACTGTTCGTCGTTCCGCAGGATCGACGCGATGTGGCGCGGTACCTCCATCAGGGCGTTGACGAGCGCCGCCTCTTGCGCGTCCGTGATCTTGCCCCGGGCCTTGCCGATGGCAATGGCAAGGCAAGCGAGCACGGAGAGCTGGCACGTGAAGGCCTTCGTCGAAGCAACGCCGATCTCAGGGCCAGCGAGCGTCGGCAGCGCCGCGTGTGATTCCCGCGCGATGGTGGAGGTGCGAACGTTGACGATCGAGGCAATGCGCTGATTGTTCGACTTGGCGTAACGCAGCGTCGCCAGCGTGTCGGCCGTCTCGCCCGACTGCGAAACAAAAACAGCCAGCCCGTTCTCGGGCAGTGGTGACTCGCGATAGCGCATTTCCGAGGCGACATCGATGTCGACCGGCAGGCGCGCATAGCGCTCGATCCAGTACTTGGCGACGAGGCCGGCATAATACGCCGTGCCGCACGCCGAGATCGTCACGCGGCTGATTTTTGCGAGATCGACGCCGAGATCGGGAAACCGCACGCGCGACGCCGTCATATCGAGGTAGTTCGCCAGCGTATGCGAAATAACCTCCGGCTGCTCGTGAATTTCCTTCGCCATGAAGTGGCGATAGTTGCCCTTGTCGATCAACAGCGAGCTCGCAACGGCTTTGACGAGTGGCCGCTCCACGCGCACACCGTCCAGGTTGAAGATTTCGGCGCCCGAGCGGCGCAGTACCGCCCAATCGCCCTCTTCAAGATAGGTGATGGCATCCGTGAAAGGTGCAAGCGCGATCGCATCCGAACCAAGATACATCTCGCCCGACCCATGGCCGATGGCGAGCGGCGAGCCCTTGCGCGCCGCGATCATCAGATCGTCCTGGCCCGCGAAGATGATCCCCAGCGCGAAGGCGCCCTGAAGATGCTGCAAGGCGTTGCGAACGGCCGTGACGGGCTCGGCGCCCTGGTTCATCTCGTCGGTGATGAGGTGCACCACGGCTTCGGTGTCGGTATCGGTCTCGAACTTGTGCCCCTTGGCCTCAAGCTGCTTCCGAAGCTCGCGGAAATTCTCGATGATGCCGTTGTGGACGACCGAAACCTTCGCCGTCATGTGCGGATGTGCGTTACGCTCCGTCGGCCGGCCGTGCGTCGCCCAGCGCGTGTGCCCGATGCCCGTGCGCCCGGCGAGCGGCTCGGTGATCAGCCGCTTTTCCAAATTGCGAAGCTTACCCTCGGCGCGGCGGCGCTCAATCGCGCCATCCTCGACGGTCGCGATGCCGGCCGAATCATACCCCCGGTATTCGAGCCTGCGTAGCGCGTCGACCAGGTTGGTCGAAACCGAGGATTTTCCGAGTATTCCGACGATCCCACACATCGACCCGTCCCCCTTGAAAGGTATCCCCCAAATCGAACGATGGAGGCGGTTAACGTTCTTCTCAAATCACAGAGTGTTTCAGAGCAACACGACCGCTTTTTGCCCTGAAACGCGCGCAAAATCCCGTTTTGGTAAATTAACTACTTTTTCTGTGCTGCCGCTTTGCGCCGCGACATCACAGCCCTGAATTTCTCGGCCCACCCAGGACGCTCCTCCTGCGGGCTCCGTTCGATCGCCAGAGCCCCGGGACTGACGTCCTTGGTGATGACGCTGCCGGACCCGATATAGGCGCCAGCACCTATTTTTATGGGCGCAACGAGCGACGTGTTGGAACCCACGAAGGCGCCTTCCCCGATCTCGGTCTTCTCCTTGTTGTATCCGTCATAGTTACAGAAGATCGTGCCGGCGCCGATGTTCGCCCCTGCACCTACCGTGCCATCGCCAAGGTAGGAGAGGTGGTTGGCCTTCGCGCCCTCCCCCATCGTGACGTTCTTCACCTCGACGAAATTGCCGATGTGCACCTTCTCGCCAATGCGAGCACCTGGCCGGAAGCGGGCGAATGGGCCGACACGTGCGCCCTTACCGATCACCGCCCCTTCGATGTGGCAGAAGCCGAGGATCTGCGCCCCCTCCTCCACCTTGACGCCCGCGCCGAACACGACGTTGGGCTCGATTGAAACATCTGCCGCGATCTCAGTATCGAAGTGCAGCCAGACCGTGTCCGGCGCAATCATCGTGACCCCATCGCGCAGGAATGCCGAGCGCGCCCGCGCCTGCCAAATGGCCTCGGCCGCGGCAAGATGCTCCCGCGTGTTGACGCCGAGGACGTCACTCTCGTCGCACTCGACGACGGAAGCCTTCAGACCGTAAGCGCGCGCCAACGCGATGGCATCCGTCAGGTAGAACTCGCCCTTCGCGTTGTCGCTGCCGATCCGGGACAGCAATTCGGAAAGTTTCGGCACTCGGAACGCCATCACACCGGAGTTGCAGAGGCTAATCTTGCGCTCGTCCTCCGACGCATCCCGCTCTTCGCGAATGCCGGTAAGCGCCCCGCTGTCATCGAGAAGCAAGCGGCCGTAACCCGCCGGATCTTTCGGCCGGAAGCCGAGAACGGCGACACCGGCGCCTGCCGCAAGCGCCGCACGCAGCCGCTCGATCACCGCGCCCCGCACGAGCGGCGTATCGGCGAAGAGCACAATGACGTCATCGCCCGCCTGCGCATCAATTCCGGGCTTGGCTGCAAGCACGGCATCCGCCGTTCCGCGCTGGGCCGGTTGCTCGAATATGAGAGCGCCGGGCGCGACGCGATTGGCCTCCGCCGCAACGGCCGCCATGTCAGGCCCGACGACGACAGCAATCTTCCCACCCGCAATTCCCGACGCCGTGGTCAGCACGTGCGCGAGCATCGACTGCCCGGCAATTTTATGCAGGACCTTCGGCAGGGACGACTTCATGCGCGTGCCCTTGCCCGCAGCGAGGACGACGAACAGACAGGGCCGGAAACTCATGGATTACCTTGCTTTGCGTTTGTGACGGAGCCAAGTGACGAGCGTTTGCCAACGTTTTCGCCGCGCCGCCGCTCATGCCATACCGCCTGCGATCTATCGGCGGCAAGTGCGGCTCGCGTCGTCGATCCGCTCCGTCGCAGCCGGGCCACTCACCCGCGACTTAGAACGCCTCTTTGCCTAACAGTTCCCGATGGATAGGCCGTTTGCAACATCTCTGCCTTCGTCCACAGCTTCTAGCAGCGAACGGCCCCACTGCCATTGCGGCAAGCCCGCGCCCGACCCAACGTTGACGATAGGGTGAAAACGATTCGGGGAAATGGTCGGTCCGGCCAATTCCCTCCAGTAGGGCGACAGATCAATGACCAAGACTGCAAGCGACAAACCGATCCGCAGAGCCAGCGGCGCCACGCCCTATGCAGCCTTATGGTTCACGCTTGGCGGCGCCGGCCTTGGTTACCTGTGCGTGGCGTTCTTCGCGCCGCACTTGCTCCCGGACTTCTCCGGTGGCCGGCTCGCAGGCGGCAGCGAAGCACAGGTGATGCGGGTGGCGGCGGATGTCGAAGACTTGAAATCATCGCTGAGCAAACTTCAGCTCGACGTCGACAGCGTCAAGGCTGACGTCAGCGCACAGGCGGCGCACACGGACCAGCTGAGTTCAAAGCTCGCCGCCCTCGACGAGAAGATGCAGGCTCCGCCGATGCAAACGTCGGCGCTCGCCGAACCCGTGCCACCGCCCACGCCGGATGTGCCGGACTTCTCGGGCGCACCTCAGCAGCACGCTGAAGAAGAGGCTCACGACACGCCCCCCCCCACGAAGGTCATCAACGCCGCCCCGGCCGCGCCGAAGGTCGGTGAGATCGTGACGGGCAGCGTCAACAAGAGCAACAAGGCTGCCAGCGAGGAAGCCATCAGCTTCGGTCCTGCCGTCGTGAAGGCCGAGCCAAAGCCGGTCGGTATTCAGCTCGCCACCGATAGATCGGTCGACGCTCTTCGCATTACCTGGAGCGCATTGGCCCAGCTCCACGGCGATACGCTCGGCTCGCTGACCGCGCAGTACGCCGATCTCGGAACGGCGGCCAATCCGAACTACGGTTTGATCGCGGGCCCGATCAAATCGAAAACTGAGGCGAAGAAGATCTGCAAGGAACTCGCCGCGCAATCGGTGAGCTGCAAGATCAGCGACTTCAAGGGGGCAGCTCTTTAAGAGCTGAACGTCAAGGGACGGGATGCAGCCCGTCCCTTGAGCCGCTTCAAGCTCGCCGCCTAGGGGCTCGCGGTATTGAAGGTATCGCAGACTTCCATCCGGCCCGATTCCAATCCGGTCTTGAACCACCGCACGCGCTGGGCCGCCGTACCATGCGTGAACGCATCCGGAATGACCCGCCCCGTCATTCTGCGCTGAATCATGTCGTCGCCGATCTGCGTCGCGGCATTTAGCGCTTCTTCGACATCGCCCGGCTGCAGGCGGTTCTTCATCTGATCGTTGAGATTGGCCCAGACGCCCGCAAGGCAGTCAGCCTGGAGTTCGGCACGCACCTGAATCTGATTGGCGGTCGCCTCATCATAGGAACGCTCCTTGAGTGCCTGCACCTTGTCGAGAATGCCAAGTTGCTTTTGCACATGATGGCCGACCTCGTGCGCAATGACGTAGGCCTGCGCGAAGTCTCCGCTAACATTGAACTTGCGCTTCAACTGATCATAGAAGACGAGGTCGATGTAGACCTTTTGATCGAGCGGGCAATAGAAGGGACCCATGGCCGCTTGGCCTGCGCCGCACGCCGTCCGCGTAATGCCGGAATAGAGCACGAGTGGCGGATCCCGGTACGCCCGCCCGAAGCTTTTGAAGACGGAATTCCACACGTCCTCCGTATCGGCGAGCACGCGCTTAACGAAGATGGCTTCGTCATCGCTTCCCGGCGATTGGCTTTGCCGCGAACCCGGAAGCCCGGGAATGTCGGACGGCCCACGGGATGGCCGTTCCGAATGCGGCATGTCCGGCATGCTGATCTGACTGTTCGGGCCAAGCAGAACTTCAAGCGGGTTGATCCCGAAGAGCAGCATCACCGCGCCGATGATCAGCAATGACGTCAGACTGAAACCGCCCCGCCCCCCAATCGGGATCTGCATGCCCCCGCGCGGGAATGGAAAACCGCCCGGCCCTTGCCCGCGACGATCCTCGACGTTGCTGCTTTCACGGTCGTTCTGATCGTAGCGCATGTCAGCCTCTGCAAATGGCGAAGCAGTACGGTTCGGGGGCGGCCCAAGATAACGCATGGGCCGCAACACCGATCCGCATACTGCACGCGTGTCGAACCTTTACAAGCAGCACCCTGCAAACTGGCCGCGGCGCCCCTCCCGCTACGTTTTGGGCTCGTCGGAGCGCGCCTTTTTGGTCTTGGCTGTGCCCGGAAGCGCCAGCAGATCCGGCACTGCGAGGCCCTTCGGCTTCGGCGCCGGCTTCAGATGTGCACGGACCGATCGGGAGGCCACAACGGTCCCGTCATCGGCGTATGCCTCGTGGTTGCGCTCGATCTCGGTGAGATCGTAGCGGTAATTGACCATCAATCCATGCGCCTCGCGCAGGCCCTTCTCGGAAGTGTCCGCGAGCCAGTTCAACCGCTCGAGACGGGCGCCGTTGCCCAGATGGAAGCGCGCCACCTGATCGACCGGCCGCGCGTCGCTTGACCGGGCGACGAGAAAGTAATGCGCAGCCAGGCCCATCAGAGCGGATTTGATCTCCTCGGCCTCCGGGGTGTCCTTCATCGCATCCTCGACCCAGCGCGGATCGCGAAGCCGCGACAGCGCCTGGCGGTCTGCGGGCGAAATCGGTACGTCGCTGCCGTTGGCGAGCGTCCGGTCCACCCAGCGCGCGAAGCTCGGCACGGGCGAGAGGGTCACGAAGGTCCTGAGGCTCGATACGTCCCGGGCCAGATCCTCGACCACCTGCTTCAAGAGGAAGTTGCCGAACGAAATGCCTTTGAGACCTTCCTGGCAGTTGGAGATCGAATAGAAGACGGCCGTCGTGGGCGGCGCATCGTCCTCGTCCGAGCGATGTCCGTCGAGCACGGTCGCGATGGCATCGGGCATCTCGCGCATCAACGCCACTTCGACGAAGATCAACGGCTCGTCGACGAGCGCGGGATGGAAGAAGGCAAAGCAACGCCGGTCCTTGGGGTCGAGCCGCCGCCTGAGGTCGTCCCACCCGCGGATTTCATGCACCGCTTCATATTCGATGATCTTTTCCAGAATGGCCGCCGGCGTCTGCCAGTCGATGCGCCGGAGCACGAGGAAGCCGCGATTGAACCACGACGTCAAAAGCCGCTCGAGATCGGCATCGACGGCGGCGAGCGCTTCATCCGACTTGATGTGGCGAAGAAGGTCGCCTCGCAGCGCCACGATCTCCGCTGTCGCGCCGGCCGCAAGGTTCAAGCGGCGGAAGAATTCGAGCCGAGGGCTGTAGGAGGCCTTCTGCAGTCGCGTCAGCGTCTTCTCGGAAGGATGCTCGAGATAGCTGCGCGCAGCGTCCGCAACGACAGCCGGATCGGGTTGTAAATCTTCCGCGAGGAAGCGGAAAAACTGAAGGCGTTCCTCGCTCGAAGCCTTCCTCAGCTGATTGAGAAGCTGCCGCGCAATGGCAACGCCCGACGCTTCGCCGCGTCCCGACATCAGCGCGCGCGACAAAACCTCGATGGACTCGCCGCCGGCCTCGCGAAAGAGCGCCTTCGGCAGCAGCGCACGACCTTGCTCGGCGACGGTCGCCATCAATTCCTGAAAGAACGAAACGTTCACGCGTTCTGCCATCAGCTGTGGAGCTCCTTACAGGCGTTAACCTTTGCTTAACCGTATCGAACGAGCATCCCGTCCTAACTTGTATAGGGCCTTTCCATGACCGATCGATTATCTTCGGGCTGGCCCGCGTCGTCGCTCGACGCGGCCAAGAATGACACCGGACGGGTCGCATTCTGCGGACCTTACGTCCTCTCCGCCATCACGGGCTACGGCATCGCCAAGATCGAGGACGTGATCCGTGAAGGACGCGAGTTGCCTCCCCATCGCAAGCCCGTCGTGCGCGGCACCTACGCCGACGAAGTCGAAGCCGCGCTCGCCTACTTCGGCTTTCGCATGGAGCTCAAGGAAAGCTTCATGCACCGGGCGCGCAAAGAGCGCCCGACGTTCTGGACGTGGATGCAGAAGCCGCGCAACGCCTGGGCCTACTACATCCTGGCGATTCACAAGGGCAAAGAAGGGCACTGGATCCTCGTGAAGGGGGTGAAGATGTGCGACACCTTCACGGAGGGCAAATGGACCTTCGTGGTCGACGGTCCGCATCGCGGCTGCCGCATCATGGAAGTCTTCGAAGTCAAGAAAGCACACGACGCTTAAAAGCCCTTCGGGCATCCACGCGTCTCCCCGGCCGGTCAGATCATCGCGCGGCGGATGAACGGCGTATGAACCCGCGCTTCACGGCCTATTCAAGGCTTGAGCCTATAGATGGTTCCATCACCCATCATTGGACCGGGCAAAGGGAGAAGAGGCCGTGGCCGAGTTCGTTCGTTCGAGCGCCATCATGTTAATGGCGGTCGTGGTGCTGGCAGCAGGCGTCGCCGTGGTCTTTTACGGATAAGGCGCACCCGCCAAGCGGCGCTTTACGAAGCCGCCTTGTCGAGACGCGCAAGTTACGCCACTTAGAGGGGGCTTCGATTGCCCCCTTTATTCTCTGGCCTCATGCGCGGCATCACTTGGCAGACACCTCCTACTCCGATCTTCTCAAAGATGCTCAGGCGCGCTTCGCCGATTACCTGACGCCGTCGGTGCGATTGGGCGTGACCGGCCTGTCGCGCGCGGGCAAGACCGTCTTCATCACCGCCCTCGTCCGCAATCTCGTCGCTGGAGGCCGCCTGCCGTTTTTCGCCCCCGACGCCGAGCGCCGCATCATCCGCGCCTATCTCGAGCCGCAGCCTGACGACAGCATTCCCCGGTTCGACTACGAGGCGCACCTCGCCGACCTTCTGTCGGCGCCGCCCGTCTGGCCCGAGAGCACCAAGCGCATATCGCAGCTGCGCGTCACCATCGAATATCGCTCGGCCTATCTGCTGAAGCGCGCCATCGGGCTTTCCAAGCTTCACTTGGACATCGTCGATTACCCGGGCGAATGGCTGATCGATTTACCGCTTCTCGAACAGGACTATCGCGCCTTCTCGAACGAGGCGCTGAAGCTCGCGAGCGCGCCCTCGCGTGCCGAATTCGCCAAACCCTTCTTCGCCTTTCTCGCCGGCACCGATCCGGCAGCTGCCGAGGATGAGCATATCGCCATGACGGGCGCCAAGCTCTTCACGGACTATCTCCGCGCAACGCGCGATAGCGGCGCGCAATCGACGCTCGCTCCGGGCCGCTTTCTGCTTCCCGGAGACTTGGAAGGCTCGCCGCTGCTCACGTTCTTTCCAATGCCGCTCGCATCAGAGGCGCGCCTGCCGCGCGGATCGCTCGCCGCCATGATGGCACGGCGGTTTGAAAGCTATAAGCAGTCCGTCGTCAAACCGTTCTTCAACGACCACTTCGCCCGCCTCGATCGCCAGATCGTGCTCGTGGACGTGCTGACTGCCCTTCATCGCGGCGCCGAAGCCATGGGCGATCTCGACCGCGCGATGACCGACATCCTGTCGGCCTTCCGGCCCGGAGCCAACTCCTGGCTATCCGTGTTCTTGAGCCGCAAGATCGACCGCGTCCTGTTCGCTGCCACCAAGGCCGACCATCTACCGGCCTCGAGCCACGATCGCCTGGAGGCTTTGCTGAAAGAGATCGTCGACGACGCCGCCAAGCGCGCCGAGACCGAAGGCGCGGGCGTCCATTCGTTGGCTTTGTCAGCGCTGCGCGCGACACGCGAAGCCACAGTCAAACACAGCGGCGAAATCCTCCCCTGCCTGCGCGGCACGCCGATTAAAGGCGAGAAGATCGGCAATGTAACGTTCGACGGGGCGACCGAGGCCGCGATCTTTCCCGGCGACCTTCCCGCCGATCCCGCAGCCGCGCTCGACGCCGCCCGCCACGCCAAGGCGGCCTCTCTGGAACTCGTGCGGTTTGCGCCGCCGAAGCTCCTCGACACGCTTCCCGATGGCAAACCGGCAGCGTTTCCGCATATCAGATTGGACCGCGCGCTCGATTTCCTGATTTCGGATTATCTCGCATGACATTCGAGAACGATCAGCCGCCCAGAAAGCCGCGCATATTCAAGCTCGACGACATCGCCGACGAGCCCGAACTCGAAGAGGCCGTGCCCGGCGCCGGAGCCGTGACTTCGAGACGAACGGCGCTGCCCGCATCGCAGCGCCTAACGGTCGGCGACATCAATCGTGGCTTCCGCTTCGGCGGCATTCTGTTCTCCGCCATGGCCGCGCTCGCCTCGCTGGCGGCGGGACTTTGGTTCACCCGTTTCGTCTCGGTCGCGCTGGAGCGGCAGGACTGGGTCGGCTGGGTCGCCTTCGGGCTGATGACGATCATCGCCCTGGCACTGCTCGGCATCGTGCTGCGCGAGCTCTTAGGCTTCCGGCGCTTGGCTCGGCTGGCGAGGTTGCGCACGCTCGTCCGCGACGCGATTGCCAAGCCGAATGTTCAGAGCGAACGGAAGGCCGTTTCGGCTCTCCTATCGCACTTTCGCGGGCGGCCCGACCTCGCCTGGGGCTTGGCGCGCGTGAAGGATCACACCGGCGACGTGCTCGAAAAAGGCGACCTTCTCCGCCTCGCCGATCGCGAATTGCTCCGTCCGGTCGATGGCGAAAGCCGGCGCGTCATCCTCAAATCCGCAAAGCGCGTGGCGACCGTCACGGCGATCTCCCCGATGATGTGGATCGCCATGGGTTTCGTTCTGGTCGAGAACGTCCGCATGTTCCGCGCCATCGCCGCGCTCTACGGTGGCAGGCCCGGCGTGCTCGGAGCGCTTCGCCTTGCCCGGCTCGTTGTCGGCCACATCATCGCGACCGGCGGCATTGCCATGACGGACGACCTGCTCGGTCAATTCGTCGGCCAGGACGTCCTGAGGCGACTGTCACGCCGTCTTGGAGAAGGCGCCTTCAATGGCGCGTTGACCTCCCGCCTCGGCGTCGTCGCGGTCGAAGTCATCCGCCCGCTTCCCTATCTCGATGCCGAGCCTCTGCGCGTACGCGAAATCTTCAACGAGCTTTTCCGCTCGTTGCGCGGCTCCGAAAAAGCCGGGGTGTAACCGTAGCCGAATGAGCCCCTAGGCCGCCGCGGCGTCGGGCTGCCGTGCCAAGCCGCCGGGCGTGGCGCTCTTTCGTGCCCAGTCGTTGGAGCGATGCCCCGCATCGACCAGCACGGGCGGCGGCTTCCGGTCCTCGTTCGTCGCCAGCGCCCACCGCTCGAGCGGCCCAGCCCTCAACGACGTCAGCCAGCTCACCGGACCCGCGAGCACCAGCCCGCCGATGACGGGCGACATCCACGCGAGCAATGCGGGCGACACCGTCCAGGCGATCGCACCGGCGATGCCGCCGATTGCCGTGTGCCAGCGCGCGAACCACATCGCGTCGTCGAACGTCAGGGCTCCGTCTCCGCGCTTCTGGGCCTTCCAGCCGGAATCGCGCCCCGCCAGAATTTCGGCGGCACCGACCGTCTGCGTCACCATGAAGATGGGCGCGATGAGCATCGAATAGACGGTTTCGATCAGCACACCCACAAAAACGCGGATGGCCACGAACACATTACGTTCCTTCCACGCTTGCTGCCAGGCAAGCACGAGCCCGAGCGCCTTCGGCAGCAGCACCACGACCATGGTCGCCATGAAGAGCCGGAGCGCCGCGCCGGGATCAATCGTCGGCCAGATCGGGAACAGCGTCTTGTCATCCCTGAAGTAGCTCGGAATCATCTGCTGACCCTGCAGCGCCAGCACGACGCCCACGATGAGCGACAGCGCCCAGATGCCTGAGATCAGATAGGACGCCGCGCCCATGCCCAGATGCAGCCGGCCCATCGGCGTCAATCCGGGCTGCGAGACGATGGCCAGATGCTGCAGGTTGCCCTGCGCCCAGCGGCGGTCGCGCGCCACGACATCTATAATGTTGGGTGGCATGCCTTCGTAGGAACCTTGCAGCGACGGCATCATGTGCACGCCGTAGCCGGCCCGCTGGAGAAGAACCGCCTCCACAAAGTCGTGGCTCATGATATGGCCGCCGAAAGGCTTCCGGCCCGGAAGCTCGGGCAGACCCGCCGCTTCGGCGAAAGCCGCCGTGCGGATGATTGCGTTGTGGCCCCAATAGTTGCCTTGGTCGCGATGCCAGAATGCAAGACCGGCGGCGACGGCCGGCCCGTAGGTATTGGAAGCGAACTGCTGCAAGCGTTGTAGCAACGTCTCGCCGCCGACGAGCCTCGGCACCGTCTGGATCAGCCCAGCCTTCTCGTCGGCCTCCATGGCGGCAGCTAGCGAAACGAGCGTCCCGCCCGACATGACGCTGTCGCCGTCGAGAATAATGAAGGACTCATAAGCAGCGCCGAACCGCTCGACCCAGTCGGAGATATTGCCGGCCTTGCGCCCGGTGTTCTTCAGTCGCCGCCGGTAATAGACCGGAGCGATCCCGCGCAATTGTTCGCTGAGTGCCCGGTAGACAGCGGCTTCTTTGTCGCCGTCGTTATCGCCGCGGGTATCGGAAAGCAGGAACACATCGAAGTAGCGGCTGCGGCCGAGTTCATCGAGCTCACGCATCATCGCCTCGACGGCGCCGGCAATTCGTGTCGGGTCCTCGTGATAGACCGGAAACAGCAAGGCCGTGCGCGAAGTCAAAGGCGACGTCGGCGGTGGCGGCGGAATGCTGTCCGGCCGCTCCCCGGTAAAGAGCGGCAGGAACCCGAGAGCCGCGCTGAGGCTACCGATCGCGATCCATCCGAACGCGATCGTCGACAGGATAAGAAAGAGAAACTGTACTGGCGTGATGACGACGAACGACAGGATCGTAAAAAGCTCATGCGCGAAAGCGCCGGTCAGAACGGCAGCGCCCGCGAAGATCGCCGTCCGTGGCACCCAATACCCGGCCCGGTCCGGATCCGCGACCGCCGCTACCGGCGTTGCGAAATCCTGAACGGGCATGTCGAGCGGAGCCGCAGCCGGCAAATGCCGCCACGGACCCGCATCGCGATGAGTATTGGAATCGGGAGATGCGTCCCCCCGCACCCCGTGTACGAAATTCTCGCTTACGGCTTCGTCCATCTATAGAGCCAAGTCTCCGAAACCGCCTGATCGCCTGCTTTCAACACAGCCCGCAGCTCAACCAGTTGGCTGTCGCCGGGTGCCAATTCGAACGTCACTCGAACACCTGAAATTTCGAGATTTCGCTGAACGGATACATTGGAGACCTTGCCCGCACTCGCCGACAGGTCGACGGCAGGCAAGTCTTTGGCATCTTTGACAGTAGGTCCTGTCAAATCGATGACGAAGATGACGTTCCCCTGCTTTTTTCCGCGTCCGATCCGCGTCTTGAGGACGCGGGCGCCGGACCAGGATGGAGGCACATCGGGGCCCCAGTAGATCTTGTAATTGAAGACATGCGGACCGCCTGCAGCCAGCCCATTTGCCGGCTTCCAATAGGCGGCGATGTTGTCGTGGATCTCATCCTCGATCGGAATCTCGATGAGTTCGACAAAGCCGTCGCCCCACCCGCTTTCAGGCTGAACCCACACGGAGGGCCGCCGCTCATACCGGCTCTCGAGGTCTTCATAGTTGCGGAAGGAACGGTCGCGTTGCCAAAGGCCGAACCCTTGCGGATCCCGGTCCGTGAAGGCGCTGAGTTGTAGCGTCTTGGGATTGTTGAGCGGCCGCCAGAGACGTTCGCCGCTGCCATTGATCATGGCCAGGCCTTCGCTGTCGTGCACAGCCGGACGGGCATCATCGATTCGTCGTTGGCTCGCCTGTCCATGGAAGTACATGCTCGTCAAAGGGCCGATACCGACATGCGTGAGCGTCGTTCGCGGATATAATGTCGCTTCGACGTCCATCACCGTCGTCTCTCCAGGCGAAATCGCAAACCGGTAGGCGCCTGTCGTCGACGGGCTGTCGAGCAACGCGTGGACAATGATCTCGGTTGCAATCGTTTTCGGCCGCTCGATCCAAAAACTCCGGAAAAACGGAAATTCTTCGCCGGATGGCTGAGCAGTGTTGAGAGCAAGACCGCGCGCCGACGTGCCGTAGCCCTGACCGCGCCCAACCGCGCGCAGAAAACTCGCGCCCTGGAAGACTGTGTACTCGTCGAAGGCATCCGCACGGTTGATCGGTCCGTGGATTCGAAAGCCGGAGAATCCAAAAGGCGCCGAATCGGGACCCGGGCCGATGAGCGGACCGAAGGAAAACAGATTGCCGTCCGCGACGAGTCGCGTGGCCTTGCCGTTCTCCACGATCCAAAGATCGACGGGAACGTCGTACAGCCAGCCCATGGCGAACGGCTGGACCTGGAAGTCGACGTGGTCACCCTTCCAGATCGCCTTCTCGGACCGGAAGCGAATATCCCTGTATTGATCGTAGGTTAGCTTGTTGAACGGCGGCGGCAGCGCGTCCATGGCGGGCTTCGCGAACGGCTGATCCGCCAAGCGCTTGGCTTCCGCCTTCAGAGTCGTCGGCCCAAAGGACATGCCCTGCGGGGTCGCCTGTGGCGCCGCGGCCTCCCCTTGAGCGTGGGCCTCGGTGGCGGCCAGGGCCAATTTCGCGAGTCCAAGCGCAAAACTTCCCGCCACCGCCTTCTCGAGCAGTTTGCGGCGATCAACCAAATTACCTGTCATTTCCGATGTCAGCCAACTCTTGCGGTGCAAACGTTTCGCCCCACGCTCTATCACGAGCGCAGCGGGCGGCCGGTGTGAAATCGGTATGGGACGATTGTGGCAGATTTTCCACGTGCACCAGCGCGCCCTGTGACTTTCCCGTCATCGATTTAGGACTCGACACACTCAACATCACCGGACCCATAATGGCGCCCGACGCGTAATACCGAAACCAGTTTTTCCTGTTAAACAATAGCGCACTAACGCAATATCCAGTGGCGAGCAGAACCCGAATCAGCATCGAATCGGTGATGCAAACAGCACACACTCAAAAATCATTATTGAAATGCTCTTGGCCTATCCAAAGCACCCCGCTATGGAGGCTCCATATAATAAGGTCGCAAATCGTATAATCCTTGTGCTCAACGCACACGTTGCAGCGATTGAAAATTGCAACCACTCGAAATGCCTTCAAAATTAGTTCGTCCGCAATTCGGCCGCCCAGTGGCCTCCGTGTGGCAACATCAGCTCTCGTTGCCATTCTGTCACAACCCGCGGCGATTCAACTGTCCACAACTCTAAACCCTATTTCCCGCCCGAAACGGATCTGCCTATACATTGGGCCTGAGCGGTAATTCGGGGGGAAGCCCGTGACCGCAGAAGACGGGTTTGAGGACGGTTAAAAAAGAAGCACCACTGAAGAAGAGTGTTGGGCTGAACAGACCGTTCCGTCCTCATTCCTCAAGTCGAAGCAGACGGGAGCTATTCATGAACAAATATAGTCTGAGTGCGCTTATGGCGGCAGGCCTGGTTGCAGGCAGTCTGTCGGCCGGCAGCGCCTCTGCAGCCGATCTGGGGGGTAACTGCTGCGCAGACCTCGAGGA
>Ga0180218_1000911_pt1 | contig 20849 bp, 20 predicted proteins | sample eDN3rd37CKraftBY_FD_151334 | JGI IMG/M metagenome (GOLD analysis project Ga0180218, IMG submission 151334) | Enriched backyard soil microbial communities from Emeryville, California, USA - eDNA 3rd pass 37_C Kraft BY (version 2) (version 2) | ecosystem: Environmental > Terrestrial > Soil >...
ACTCGTTCTTGCCCAGCGGCGTCCCCAGCGGCAGTCCCGAAGAAGCCCTCGACTGTGCCTGCGGGCTTTACCTCGCCGATCCCACCGCCTGGCAACGACCCCCGACGAACTTCTGACCAGGACCACTAAGGCGTGGACGCTCTCCCGGCCGCCTGGCAGTAAGCTTTCCTCGGCCGAACCGATCGCGGGATACCTACACGGGCTCGAATTCGGTGAGCGTCAGCAAACAGTAACTGTGGGCACACCCTTGCGACGCTGAAGATTACGTGCATGCTTTGTGTTGTTACGCGGTCCTTCCATCGGGATGAAGTCTCTGGCTAGGCGCACTATCGAGTGCGAGATGGAGAGGGCCGGCGAGCGTTGCGTATCCTATACGTATATCGATTTGTACTCGAGGTAGAAGTCCAGAGACTCGGGTCCGAATTCGCGGCCGACTCCACTGTTCTTCACACCACCGAACGGGGAACCGGTATCCAAGGAGTAGTAGTTCACTCCAACGGTGCCGGATCGAATACGTGACGCGAGGTTCAAGCCATGTTCGGTGTCCTTGGTGAAGACGACTCCTCCCAAACCGAATGGCGTATCGTTCGCCATGTCGATGGCTTCCTCTTCGGTCTCATAAGGGATGACGGAGATGACGGGTCCGAAAATCTCTTCCTGCGCTAGTGCACTGCGATTGTCGACACCATCGAAGATGGTGGGAGACACGAACCAGCCGCGGGTGCACTGTTCAGGGGGTTCGGCTCCGCCGCGAATCGTTCGGAATCCCTCGGACTGTCCCAGGCGGATGTAACTCCTCACCCGCTCCCGATGCTGCTCGCTTACCATGGGTCCCATGGTGACCGACTCGTCGAGTGGGTCTCCCATCACCAAGTCATCCACGTAGGACGCCAGGACATCGATGATCTCGCTGGACCGACTGTGGGGAACCAAGATGCGGGAATTCGTGGTGCATGTTTGCCCCCCGTTCTTGAGGACAGCGTCTTTGAGGCTTTTGACGAAGACGTCGAGGTCGGCGTCGGGGAGCACAATGGCTGCGGACTTGCCTCCGAGCTCCAGTGAGACCCTCTTGAAACTCCGGCCGGCGACTTCTCCGATCGCTTGACCTGCTGCAGTGGAACCGGTGAAGGCGATCTTGTCGACATCGGGATGGGCTACAAGGGCTTTGCCCGCATGAACGCCCCCGGCAACGATATTGAGGACGCCGGGTGGTAGACCGGCCTCCTCGGCTGCCTCTGCGAGCACATACGCGTCGAGCGCAGTCTCCGGCGCCGGCTTCAGAACTACAGTGCATCCTGCAGCGAGTGCTGGCGCGATCTTGGCCATCGCCAACAGCTGCGGATAGTTCCAGGCAGTGATTGCGCCGACGACCCCTACGGGTTCTTCCCGAACGATCGTAGAACCCATGCTGCTGGGACGGCGTGTCTCGAACGTTCGTGTCTCCACCACCTCTGCCATCGACCGCAGAATCGCTACCGGCGCCGTTGCGCTTGTGCTGACCGACAAGGAGGAAATCATTCCGGTCTGCCGGCTGACGAGCTCTGCCGTCGATCGTCCTCGACGCTCGAGGTGGTCGGCGAAGCGCCGCATAACTGCAGCGCGCTCGTGAGGGGTGCTGCGCCCCCACGGTCCTCGCTGGAGTGCGGCCCGCGCGGCGTGCACAGCCGCATTTATTTCCGCTGGTCCACCCATCGCAGCAACACCCAGAGGACGCTCCGTTGCTGCCTCGAACACCGTTGTCAGGTCTGGAGCACTAGATTTGCGCCATTGGCCGTCTATGAAAAAACATTCACGTTCAATGCTGTTGATGACAGGCATCATTCACTTCTTCCGAGGTTGGATCTGATTTAGTGAAGACTCACGATACCCGCAGTCCGTCGGTGTATCCTACGGCCTTTTCCTTCTGCCAGAAATCCAGGTACATGGGCAGACCGTTGAGATACTGGAGCATCTGGGGCTTCTTGCCGGGGATGTTGCTGCCGTTGTACCAGGACTTTGCATGCTTGAACAGCGCCATATCATCAGTGCCGTTGATGTGATCGGTCCACGCCTGGTCGGCTTCGTGGGTCGATTCGAACCGGGTAAGACCTTCCGACCGAAGAAATTCCAGGAACTCGACCATGACCTCGCCTTGACGCTCAGCGTTCGTGGAGCCGTTCGCAAAGGCGGCAGGGCTCTGCGGACCGTACACGAACATGGCGTTCGGAAATCCGGACGTGAATGCGCCGAGGTAAGCGTCGACGCCCTGATTCCACTTCTCGCCGAGGGTGACGCCAGCGGAGTTGCGGACCTTCATCGAAGTGAGCGCACCCGTATTATTGTTGAATCCAGTTGCGAGTACGATGATATCGAAATCTCCATGCTCGATACCGTCGGATGTGCGAATTCCGGTTGCCGTGAACCCGGTGATCGATGTCTCCTGGATGGAGACGAGTTCGACGTTCTCTTGGTTCATCACCTCGTAGTAGTTCTGGTGCAGGGCCGGCCGCTTGGCTCCGAACGGATGCGGAGCTACGTCAGGCACCAGCAGATCAGCCTTGACAGGGTCGAGGATCTGCGGCTTGATCTTGCTCTTCCAGAACTCGTAGACCATCGAGTTGGTTGCTTCGCTGAAGAGATAATCAGAGAAGTTCCCGAGCCAGAATGCGAAACCGCCCTGGTTCCAAAGGCGTTCGAACAGCGCGAGGCGCTCTTCCTCGGACGTGTCGACGCCGTTTCGGGGATCGAACTCGTAGTCGATCGCAGCAAATGTTTCGCGACACTTGACCGCCACATCCGGCATGGTTTCCTTCAGGGCTGCCTGCCTCTCGTCGTCGAGGTACTCCTGGTGCATCGGCAACGAGAGGTTCGGCGTCCGCTGGAAGACGGTGAGTTTCTCGACGACAGGGCCGGCTTCCTGAACGACTTGGACTGCGCTGGCGCCGGTGCCGATAATGGCAACTCGTTTGCCGGTCATGTCGATATCGTCTCGCCACCGTGCGGTGTGGACGAGTTCACCTCGATAGGCGTCCATTTCGGGGATATTCGGAATGTAGGGTTCGGTAGTGGACCCCGTCGCGAAGACCACGAAGCGTGCGCGGAAGCTCTCCTCGTTCTGTGAGACAAGGGTCCACATCCGCTCGTCCTCGTCGAACGTCGCGCTGACGACCTTGGTATTGAAGCGGGAGTCCTTGCTCAGGTCCAGTTTGGAGTCGACGTAGTTGAAGTAACTCCGCATCTCCTCGTGGTCCGGGAACATCTGTGAGAAGTTCCAGTCCTTCCAAAGGTATTCATCGGTGAACTGGTACACGGGTGCATGGCTGTCGACTCGCGCGCCCGGGTAGCGGTTGAGGCTCCAGGCGCCACCGAAGCCTCCACTGGCTTCGAGAAGGATCACGGAGAACCCTCTGTCCCGAAGGTGGCGCAGCTGATAGATCCCGCCGAAACCGCCGCCGACCACGATGACGTCGTAATCCTGCGTTTCCGTCGTGGCGTGCTCAGGGAGATGGGCTGATGTCATGGGCCTAGACCTTTCCGAGATTGAGGTGGGGCAGAGTTTCAGAGGCGTTGTCAGGCTTTGCTTTTCGAAGGCCGAACGGCCTGTCGGAGTTTGCGACCTCGTTGCGTATGTGGTGTGGCATGGGTCACGTAGATGGAGTGAGTCGACAATAACGGCCTTCCGAAAAATCCGCAACTACAAAGAAAAATACGCAAATACGTATAGCTGGTCCGGTTCTGCGACGTGGTCACGGCTTCTTCTGAAGCCGGGGGAGTCCCTTATCGGGACAGGGGTGCTTTCGTCGGCATCAGGTGAGATCGGGGGACTCGGGGCGGGCGTAGGACGAGTGGCTTGGCGCCGGCTGCACATCGAGGAGCGTGGGCCCATGGGTTCCGTCCGATTTTTCGGAGGGGACTACGGCGCCGAAGTGGCTGAAGCGAACTCGCTGTTCCGCAGTACTTGCGCGACGTTCCCCTGCGACCGGTCGGGGATTCGAAGCATGTCGGCAACGTCGATTGCGGCTACAGATTGCGAGACATGTTCAGGTGCATATTCTTCCGTTGCGATCGAAGTCGTCTGCTGGGCCAAGCCGACTGTCGCAGTCATCCAGTGGTCGATCTGGAAGTCGCGCCACGTGGAGTTTTGCACCCTATGGATTCGGTGACCGAGCAGCGCAGCTGGAATCAACCCTCTGTTTGGGGCGGGTCGCGAGATCGAGCAGGCGAGTCCGATCTCGATGAGAAGGGGTCACGCTCGCCCGGGGGACAACCACTCGGCCGTCGAGTATTGGTCACGAAAGCGAAGGCCTATCGAGGTGACCGCGATGGCCCTTGTTCGTGTTCGCATCACACAGAAACCACGGTGGAGTGGGCCATGGTTGACGCGGTCGCCGAGCCGGGGCAACCCACTTCTCGAGGAGCGAGTGCTCCGTGTTGCGGGCTAGCGAAAGCCCCACTTGGTGGCATACCGCAGGCAGATCTCGACGAGTTCGTCCTGCCGTTCGACGATGGTCTCCCGCACCCCGACCACGCCGAGGGTGGCGATGGTCCGGCCGCGTTCCCGGAGGGCGACCGAAACCCCGTCTGCATGTTCAACGGCCACACCGGGTGCCACGCATACGCCGGTGTTCTCGAGTTCATCGAGTGAGTGCAGGAAGCGCTCTACGAAGTCGGCATCGGAGGATGGTCGAGAGTTGAGGTACGCCCAGATGTCACGTTGATCGCGATCAGCCAGCAAGAGCCATCCTGCAGAGGTGCGCAGGAGGGATCGGCGCACCCGGTTCTCTGCCAGGTATGCGTAATGCGGGTCGGATGAGACGTGGTCGACGTAGAACAGGTCGTCACCGACAGACGTGGACAGTGTGGTGGTCAGCCCGGTCTCGGCGTGGACCTGCTCGAGCTGATCATGGCTGATCGAGGTGACCGGTGGTCTGCCGGCGATGACGTTGAGAAGATATGGCGCGGTGCCGAGGGTGTAGATCCGGTCGCGCTCGTCGAGGTAGCCGACGGCGACGAGACCGTTGATCAGGCCCTGGACCGAACTGACGGGCGCGGTGAGTGCCCTTGCGATAGCGGTGAGGGTGAGGCCGTTTTCGGACCGGGCTACGAGTTCGAGGATCGCCGCCACCCGATCGACCATGCGGTGCCGGGGGCGCCCGGGAACCTTTTCGACCGGCACGGCTCCGGGGGTCCCAGGAGTGTCAGCCATTTCGTGAGCCTATCAACAGGGAGAACTCCTCCAACCAATACATAATTACGTAAGATAATTCTCTATTGCGTAGATGTCCAGAACTGGATAGTGTCCACTCGAGATGGGGCCGGCGTTCGCCCCCCGATCCGACCGGCCGCCACTTACCGGCCGTCGGTGAAATTTACCCGAGCAGCTCGGGCATCGCCCCAGACAGAACTTCCTATGGAGGCACTATGAATCCCTCCGTCGCGCCACCGACGACGGTGACCACCGATGAAATGAATGCCCTACGCGCCGAGGTACGCACGTTTCTCGAGAAAGAAACCGCGGCAGGGACACTGACACCCGGCATCGACACCTGGCTCACCCGGTGGGACGAGGACTTCACCCGCCGCCTGGCCGAACACGGTTGGGTAGGAATGACCATCCCGACCGAGTACGGCGGGCGCGGCCGGACCCATCTCGAGCGTTTCGTTGTCACCGAGGAGCTGCTCGCGGTCGGTGCTCCGGTCGCAGCGCAATGGGTGGCAGACCGCCAGATTGCACCGTCGCTGCTGAAATACGGCACCGAAGAGCAGAAGCACGAATACCTTCCCCGGATCGCTGCGGGCAAGTGTTTCTTCGGCATAGGCATGAGCGAACCCGACTCGGGATCGGATCTGGCCAGTGTCCGGACCCGCGGCACCCGCGCGGACAGCGGTTGGACCGTGACCGGCACCAAAGTGTGGACCTCAGGGGCCCAACACGCTGAGGCATTCATCGTGCTGGCCCGCACGGAACCATTCGACACGGCAAACCGCCACGCGGGTCTGAGCCAGTTCATCGTTGACCTTCGTTCCCCCGGCGTGACGATCCGGCCGATCATTTCCCTCTCCGGCGACCACCACTTCAACGAGGTAGTTCTGGACGAGGTATTCGTTCCCGACGCCATGGTCTTCGGCACTCTGGGCAACGGATGGGAACAGGTCAACTCGGAGCTTGCCTTCGAGCGCAGTGGACCCGAGCGTTTCCTTTCCACATTCCGGCTCCTGGCCACCGAGATCGGCGCGGTCCAAAAGGGACTGCTGCCCGAGCGCACCGACCTAGGACGGTCGGTGGCCCGGATGGTCGGATTGCACGCACTGAGCCAGAACATTGCCGGAGCCCTTCAACGGGGTGAAGAAGGCCGACACCGCCGCCGCCCTGGTCAAGCTCCTCGGTACCAGCATGGAAGGCGACCTCGTCGAGTACGTCTCTGACCGGATGGGCGACGAGACCATGGACGGGCAAGCGGAAATCGAGGCTCTGTGCAGGGCCGGACTACACCAGCGTCCGGGGTTCACGCTCCGCGGCGGTACCAACGAGATCCTGCGCGGCGTGATCGCGCGGGGGCTGGGGATGCGCTGATGACCACGACCGCGATCACAATCAACCTTGCCGTAGACCGGGATCTCCAGGACCTCATGGTTGATCTCGTCGCCGGGCACTCGGGACCGGGCATGGAGCCGGATCCGGCCGCTGTGTGGGCTACTTTGGGTGCGGTCGGACTGGCCAGGCTGACCGCACCCGAGGAGACCGGGGGCAGCGGGGCGGGTTGGGTCGAGGCCGCTGCTCTATTGCGAACCACCGCCGCTGGCGGCGTGGCCGTGCCCTTCGCCGAGACCGATCTGTTGGCGGGGCCCTTGCGGCGCGCGGCTGGCATCGACGACTCGTCGCAGGACACAGCGACCGTCGCCGTCCTGAGGGCGGACGGCCTCGCGCGGCGTGTGCCCTGGGCCGGTGCCACCGGGTCCGTTGTCTGCGTACGCTGGGCCGATGCGGGCTACGAGGTCGCGGACGTGCCCACCGATCGGCTGACCGTCGAGGCGGTCGAGGGTATCTCCGAGGTGCCCCTCGGGTCGGTCCGGGTCGACGGTAACGTCACCTGGTCACCTGTGGCCACCCATGTCGTCGAGGACTACGTCCTGCGCGGCGCCCTCATCCGTGCGATCCAGTCCGTCGGCGCCATGGAGGGCATGCTGGCTTCGGCGATTGCACACACCACCGACCGCACTCAGTTCGGCCGACCCCTGGCGCGGTTCCAGTCCGTGCAGAATCTCGTGGTCGACACTGCAGCCGAGTCCGTCCTCGCACGTGCCGCCGTCGACACGGCTCTCGCAGACGCTCTTACCGACGACCTCGCCGGCGACTTCTCATCCTTTCGTGTCGCGGTGGCCCGTAGCGTGGTCTCACAGGCGCTGGCCGTGGTGGTGCGCAACACCCACCAAGTGCACGGCGCGATGGGCACGACCCACGAGCACACCCTCCACCGGCTTACCCTGCCGGCGTTGCAGTGGCGTTCGGAGTTCGGGTCCGCTGCGTTCTGGGAGCGTCACCTCAGCCGCGCTGCCGTCGCCAGCAGTATGGACGGGCCCTGGCCGATGATCGTTGAGGGTACGCGGATCGAGGGTGCAGCTTCCGCGTATCTCCATGCTGTATCCGGACTTTCACGTCATGACTGAGTGCATGGGTTCATGACGAGGGTGACATCGTTGCGGAGCGTGTTCGCCGGCGGTCGGGGTGCGGCTGAGCGGCAGGACCGAAAGGTCCTGCCGCTCGAGCTCTCACCCCCGACTCATCGCAGCGTGCGGGGCGCGGATCGAATCAACGCTATCCGTAGACCTCTGCGTACAGTTCGGCGATTTCGTCGACAGAGGGCACAACCGGGTTGTTGCCCGGCGAACCCGAATCGAGCGCCTGTTGCGCCATCAGTGGGATCAGATCGTTCCAGCGAACGCGGTCGATGCCGTGGTCGCGTGGAGTGGGAACAGCCAGGTCGCGACACAGTTCGACGAGGGAGTCGACGAGGGACTGCGCAGCGATACCGTCACCGGTGGATTCGGTGGCCACACCGAGGGCCCTGGCGCAGTCTGCGTACCGTGATGCGGCGCCTTTGACGGAGAACGCGGTGATCGCCGGAAGCAGCATGGCGTTGGACAGCCCGTGCGCGACATGGAAGTGCGCGCCGATGGGTCGGCTCATTCCGTGAACGAGGGCCACGCTCGCGTTCGAGAACGCCATACCGGCCTGGGTGGCGGCGAGCATCATGGCTTCTCGTGCCTGCTTGTTCTCGCCGTCTTCGTACGCGGCGCGCAGGTTCTGGCCGATGGTGCGCACGGCTGCGAGTGCGAGGCCGTCGGAGAAGGGGTTGGCTTTTCGGCTCACATACGCCTCGATTGCGTGGGTAAGTGCATCGACTCCCGTGTCGGCAGTCAGGCGAGGGGGCATGGACACTGTCAGTTCGAAGTCCACGATTGCTGCGATGGGAAGGAAGGACAGGCCTGGACAGAGCATCTTCTCGTCCGTGGCGCTGTCGCTGATGACGGTGAACTGTGTAGCCTCCGAGCCGCTGCCGGCGGTGGTCGGGATTGCGACGACGGGAAGCGCTGGTCCGGTGTAGACGTGCGGGGCCTTGTAGTCCCGCATCCGGCCTCCGCGGACCCCGAGGACGGCCAGTGCCTTGGCGGTATCCATCGGGCTGCCGCCACCGAATCCGATGACCGAGTCGGCGTTGTGCTCGGCAAGTAGGGCGAGTCCCGTTTCGAGGGAGTCGGTGGTGGGGTCGGGAACGGTGTCGTCGAACAGGGCTGGTGTGGTGCGCGCTTCGCGCAGGAGGCTCAGGATCCGTTCGGACGCACCTGTCGAGGTCAGGAACTTGTCGGTCACCAGTACCGGGCGCTGCAATCCGAGTTGGCGGATCACGTCGCCGATTTCGTCGAGGGTGCCCCCGCCGATTCGCATGAACCGTGGGAAGGCGATCTGAATACTCATGGTGCCGTCCTTAGTCGTTCTGAGGGAAGCCGAGGTTGATGCCGCCGTGGTTGGGGTCGAGCCAGCGGGTGGTGACGACCTTGCCGCGGGTGAAGAAGTGCACGCCTTCGGTGCCGTGGGCGTGTGTGTCGCCGAAGAGGGAGTTCTTCCAGCCGCCGAAGCTGTAGTACGCGGTGGGGACGGGGATGGGGACGTTGACGCCGACCATGCCGACCTCGACTTCGTTCTGGAAGCGGCGGGCTGCGCCGCCGTCGTTGGTGAAGATGGCGGTGCCGTTGCCATAGGGGTTGGAGTTGATCAGTTCGAGGGCTTCGTCGTAGGTCTCGACCCGTACGACGGACAGGACGGGGCCGAAGATCTCATCGGTGTAGACGCTCATGTCGGTGGTGACGTGATCCAGAAGGGTCGGTCCGAGCCAGAATCCGTCACTTCCGCCGTCGGCCTTCACGGCCCGGCCGTCGACTACGACGGAGGCGCCGGCAGCTTCGCCGGCGTCGATATAGGAGGACACTTTGTCGCGATGCGCCTTGCTCACCAATGGGCCCATGTCCGAGTCCTTTGTGCCGTCGCCCGTTTTCAGGCTCACTGTGCGATCCTTGATCTTTGCAACCAGCTCATCGGCGATGTCCCCGACCGCCACCAATGCGGAGATCGCCATGCAGCGCTCACCGGCGGAGCCGAAGCCCGCGTTCACCATCGCGTCAGCGGCCAGATCGAGGTCGGCGTCCGGCAGGACGACGGCGTGGTTCTTCGCGCCGCCGAGCGCCTGGACGCGCTTGCTGTGGGCGGTTGCGGTCTCGTAGACGTACCTCGCGATGGGGGTTGAACCGACGAAAGAAATGGCCTTGATCGCCGGATTGGTGAGTAGTTCGTCGACCGCTGTCTTGTCACCCTGCAGGACGTTGAACACGCCGGCGGGTAGGCTCGCCTCGGCCCACAGTTCGGCGATCCACAGCGCTGCAGTGGGAACCTTTTCCGACGGCTTGAGGACCACGGTGTTTCCGGCGGCAATCGCGATGGGGAAGAACCACATCGGAACCATGGCGGGAAAGTTGAACGGTGAGATGATTCCGACCGGCCCGATGGGCTGGCGGATCGACGCCATGTCGACCTTGGTCGACGCGTTCTCGGTCATCCCGCCCTTGAGAAGGTGGGCGATGCCGCAGGCATACTCGACGACCTCCTGGCCGCGGGACACCTCGCCGAGCGCGTCGGAGAGCACCTTGCCGTGCTCGGAGGTAATGATCGCAGCCAGTTCCTGCTTGCGGGCGTTGAGTAGTTCACGGAACGCGAACAGAATCTGTGTGCGCTTGGCAATCGAGGTATCACGCCACGCGGGAAACGCCGCCGCGGCCGCCTCGATCACCGCGCGGGCGTCGTCGGCGCTCGCAAGCGCAACTTCTGCAGTCACTGCGCCGGTGGCGGGGTTGGTGACCGGGGCAGATGTGCCGTTCGTGCCGGTGAATGGCTTGTTGTCCAACCAGTGTGGGATGACGGTCATGACTATTCGCTTCCTGCGACTGTGGGGGTTTTCTCGAGTCTGTCGGTGCAGAGATGCCGCGGTCAACGAGTATCTTCGCAGTGAGAACTGCAATTTTGCAGCAGCGAGGGAGTGAGATGTTCACAGCCGATAACATGCGTTTTCTGCTGGAGTTGTCACGGACCGGGCGGATCGTGGAAGCGGCCAAACGGCTGGACGTCGATCAGACCACGGTGTCGCGCAGGATCACCAGACTCGAAAAAGATATGGGAGCACGACTTTTCGACCGGGGATCGACGGGTTGGCAACTGACCGAGGCCGGCCGGCGCCTCGTTCCGTACGCAGAATCGGTCGAATCGACCCTCTTGGCCGCACTCGACGCGACATCGTCCGCTGGATCCGGCAGTCTTCACGGCACTGTCCGGATCCTCACCCCGGACGGCTTCGGCGCCTATGTGTTGGTTCCGGGACTGGGTATGGTGCGCGACAGACACCCTCACCTGTTCACCGAGCTGCGTACGTCGACCACGCACGACCTGGTGACGGGTCGAGATTTCGACCTCGCGGTCACTCTCGAACGGCCGTCCCCGCGATCGGTGTCCGTCAGTAAGCTGGCCAACTACGACCTGCGTCTTTATGCATCGCGTAGCTACCTCGACTCGCACAGTGCGATCGAGTCCCTCGACGACCTCGAGGACCACACGTTGGTGTGGTACGTGAACGCCATCTTGGACGTCGAGCCTCTACGTCGACTCGAACGTCTACTGCCCGAAAATCGCGCGCATGTCCAGACGAACAACATCACTGGCCACTATCAGGCCGTCAGGCATGGAGTGGGTATCGCTCCGCTCCCGACCTACATCGGTAATGCCGACCCCGATCTCGTGGCCGTTCTCCCGGACAAGTTCGTGGCCGAGAGAACCTATTGGTTGGTTGTTCCGCGAGAACTGGCCCGCCTGGCGCGGGTGCGGGCCATCATCGACGTTCTTCTCGACATCGTCACTGAGAATCCAGATCTGAGGGCGCCAGGTCAGGGCAGTGATTCAGGCTGATTCGCGTGCCGACCGGGACACCTGTGGCGGTGGAGAGGACGTGCCACGAGCAGCAGTGCATCGGCGAAATCTCTGGCTGCGAAGCCTCCGCTGATCGACCGGCGACCGCCGGCCGAGCCGCTTCTGGATACGGCAGGCGTTGTACCGATCGTCGATGTCGGCGATGAGGCCGGTATCGGCCTGGTCGCAGATGCGTCATTTTGGAGATACACCGGCTCGGTCTCGAGTGTGGAGACGAATTCTCCGCCAGGGCGTCGTTCTGTGAGTCTCCGCCCGGCGACCTCCGCGCCTTGTCCGTCTCGTGGCGCCGAAGGAACTGGAAAGCGTGGGAATGCCGAGCAGCACATTGCCTTTCAGCGTTCCGCCTGCGGGTCTTTATTCGGTCGATCTCGTCGGCGACAGGATGGCACGTCGACGTGATCGGTTCGCGGCGTCCGACGAGTGGATCGTATAGCTGCTGCTGCGTTGTCCTGCGTCCGGTCGCCTACCAGGTGGTGCCCGAAGAGCACCTCCCTCCTGCTCTCGTCGACGCGAACCCGTGGGGTATCCCCCGCCGGGTGAACGGCCGGCTGTCGTAGGGCCACCGACGCTCGGGATGTCACCTCGGCCCGGACAGGGCACGCCCAGGCCCGTGCCTGTTGCTCGACTGCGCTCGGGTTCGCGTGTGCCTTTGTGTCACAAGGACATCCAGTGATCCGCGCAGGCGGTCACGTCCGTGTGTACTGCACAATCAACGACACGACGGTCTCCCTCAGGAGGCCGTCGTGTCGTCGGTTGTGGGGATCAGGAGGTGGTGGTGTCGGGAGTTTCCGGTTCCGCGTCGGCGGCGGTGATCTTTCCGCCGTTCTCGTCGACGAAGTACAGGATGACTGCGCCGATCATCGGTCCGACGGCGAGGGCCGCGAACGCGGCGAGGAACGACCCGGTGGCCGAGAAGACCGCGCCGATCGCGAGGGGGACGAGGGTGCTGGCGATCTGCCAGAAGGCGTTCGATGCGCCGGCGGCGGTACCGGTGACCTCGCTCGAGACCAGGCGGGGAATCATCGCAACGATCAGCCTATCGTGCGGTGGGCGACATCGGTGATCGAGTTGTGAGGCCGGGTGGACCATGCTCCGGGCACGGTGTGGAGTGAGGCCACAGCACGGGCTGTGTCGATGAAATCGCGTACGGCCTTCGACACGACATCCGTGCGCCAGGCGATGGACAGCGCGGTGGGCGGGATGTCGGTCACCGGAACGAAGGCCAGGCTCGGTCTGCTGTAGAAGCGTTGCGTCGATGCTTGCGAGAATGCGACGCCGCGCTCGGCGAGAATCGCTTCGAAGCATTCGTCGACGGTGGCGACGTCTGCGCCGACCCGGACGGGTTCGCCTTGTCGTGATTCGGTGGCCAGCCAGTAGTTTCGCCAGTTCTCCGGTGCTTTCCGTGCGACGAAGAACTCGTTGGTGACCTGTTGGACGCTCACCTCGGGTAGCTGGGCGAGCGGGTGATTGGCGGACACGACCATCACGCGGGGTTCGACGAACAGGGTTTCCATGCTCAACCAGTCCTGCATCAGCAGCGGGGGCCGGACGAAGGCTACATCGGAGGATCCGTCGGCCAACCCGACATACGGGTCGGAGAAGTCGTAGGAATGCATCTGGACCTGGATGTCCGGATGCAGTGACTGGAATGTGCTCAGGATGTGGGGTGTGAGCTCGGCAGCTGCGTTGCCTTGGAAGCCGATGACCAGTTTGCGGGTACTGACCCCGTGGGCGGCCTCGCGGGTGAGGTTGACGGCTCGTTCGGCGTTCGCCAGTAGTCGGCGGCTTTCGTCGAGCAGGATCTGGCCGGCGGGGGTCAGTTCGACATGTCTGCTGCTGCGCAGCAGTAGCACTGCGCCGAGGTTCTGCTCGAGCTTGCGGATCTGCACGCTCAGGGAGGGTTGAGCGATGTGCAGGCGGGCGGCTGCGCGCCCGAAGTGCAGCTCTTCGGCAACTGCCACGAAATAGGACAGAAGTCGCAGGTCGAGCTGGGGTTGCATGGTTCCGAGGCTAGACAATGCCGCCGGAGGAGACCAGTAGTCGTTGCCTATCGATCCGGGCCGGATAGGTATTGGACGCACCCGGCGGACACGAGGTGTGATGGCTGTCATGGCCGGCGCGGCATCCGGGAGTGCAGCACTTTCTCGGATTCGGGTCGGCATACCGGAGCGAGTGCTCGCACTCGGCCTCGCTGTCTCCCTCATCGAAGGAATCCCACATGACCGTCACTACGCGTGCCCTCGACACGGCCGACTGGGCTGCCTCGTTCACCGAGGCGAACAACGCCGACCCCGAGATCCAGGCGCACGGCAAGTACTTCACCTGCTCGTACCTGCTCGACATGACCGACCACACGTTCGTCGTCCAGATGAGCCGCGGCAACGTGGTGGACATCGCGATCGACCCCGGTCCGCTGGATGTGCCGTATCAGTTCGCGCTGCGTGCCAGCGCGGACACCTGGCGCAACTTCGGCGTCCCGGTGCCCGCCCCGATGTACCACGGCATCTGGGCGGCGAGCTTCCAGCGCGACATGAAGCTCGAAGGCGACATTCTGGTGCTGATGCAGAACCTGCGGTGTCTCACCCGCCAGATCGAGCTTCTGCGCACCGTCGGCGTCCCGGTCTGATCCTCCCACCCCCTTTGAGCCGTAAGGAACACTGATGAGCAAGATTTCCCCGGTCACCGGCCACTACGTCGACGTCGACGTCGACGGACTGCTGTACAAGGTCTTCTACCTCGAAAACGGCACCGGGCAACCCCTCGTGTGCCAGCACACCGCCGGATGCCACAACCACCAGTGGCGCGGTCTCCTCGAAGACGAGGAGATCACCGAGAACTACCGTGTCATCGCCTACGACCTGCCGCGGCACGGCAAGTCGGATCCGCCGGAGAACACCGAATGGTGGACCGAGGAGTACCAGCTCTCCGCGGACCACTTCGCCAACTTCATCGTGGCGCTGTGCGACGCGCTCGAACTCGAGAACCCCATCTTCATGGGCTCCTCCTTCGGTGGGAACATCGCACTGCAGCTTGCGCTTCGTCACCCCGACCGCTTCGCCGGCGTCATTCCCGTCGAGGGCGCCGACTACTCGCCCGGCTTCTACCTCGACTGGTGGCAGCATCCACACGCCAACGCAGCACAGGTCTGCGCCAGCGGCGTATGGGACCTCATGGCCCCGCAGTCGCCGGAGACGGACCGCTGGAAGACCTGGTTCTACTACAGCCAGGGCTCCGAGTCCTTCCGCGGTGACCTGCACTTCTACTCGGTCGATCACGACCTGCGCGGAAAGCTCGCAGACATCGACGGTGACCGGTGCCCGGTCGTGATGCTGACCGGCGACTACGACTACCTCACCACCCCCGAGGACAGTGCACGCACCGCGGCGCAGATCCCGAACGCCGAGTTCATCGAAATGAAGGAGATCGGCCACTTCCCGATGAGCGAAAACCACGCTGTCTTCCGCGGTTACCTCATCCGGGCTCTCGAAGTCCTTCAGGACAAGGCCGGCAAGACCGTCACCACCAGGTAGCATCCGCCGCTCGCTCGGGTGTGATCGCTGAATGAAGGTGGCCACACCCGAGCGACGGAATCGCCTCCGATGCCCTGTGTCGCCGACTAGGCGGCGCGGCGTCGAACCTCCACACACTCGGCAGGAGCCATGACCCATACTCTCCCCGCGGGCGTCCCGACCCAACTCTGGATCGGTGGAAAGCTCGTCGATTCGTCTACCGGCACCACCTTTTCCGTGGAGGACCCCGCGACCGGTATCGCGATTGCACACGTCGCCGACGCCGCACCTGAAGACGGACTCCGAGCTCTCGAACACGCCACCACCGCGCAAAGGGACTGGGCGCGGACCCCATCGCGTCGACGCGGCGAAATCTTGCGCACCGCATTCGAACTCATCCACCAACGGGCAGACGACTTCGCGCGCACCATCACTCTCGAGATGGGCAAACCGCTCCACGAAGCGTATGGGGAGGTCGAATACGGCGCATCATTCCTGCACTGGTTTGCTGAGGAAGCGACCCGTATCAACGGGCGAATCTCGCCGTCCCCGTCGGGAACCGGCACCATTGTCGTCACCAGAGAACCGGTAGGGCCGGTACTGGCCATCACCCCCTGGAACTTTCCGCTGGCCATGGCCACGCGCAAAATCGGTCCCGCACTGGCCGCCGGCTGTCCGATCATCGTCAAGCCCGCGGCCGAAACGCCACTGACGATGCTGCTGGTCGGCCAGATCTTCGCAGATGCGGGTCTGCCCGATGGTGTGTTGTCGATTCTGCCCACCTCCGATGCCGCGGCACTGACCGGACCACTGATCGACAGCGCCGATCTGCGCAAGATCACGTTCACCGGGTCCACTGGTGTCGGCAAGCTGCTGGTTCGTCGATCAGCGGACCGTCTTCTGCGGACGTCGATGGAGCTCGGAGGCAATGCCCCGTTCCTCGTGTTCGACGACGCCGACGTCGATGCAGCGGTCGACGGCGCGATGGCAGCAAAATTCCGCAACGGCGGCCAAGCATGTACAGCGGCCAACCGATTCCACGTCGCACGGAGCGTCGCAGAAGAATTCGGCGAGAAGTTCACGGCACGCATCGGTGCATTGCGCACGGGGCACGGCCTCGAAGCGGGAACCGACATCGGACCGCTGATCACCGCGAAACAGTGCGCCACCGTCGATGCTCTGGTCGAAGACGCCGTCGCGAAGGGTGCACGTATCCGCCTCGGCGGTGGCCGTCCCGACGAGCCGGGAACGTTCTACGCCCCGACAGTTCTCGACGGCGTGAGTCCCGACGCGCGTCTGTTGCGTGAGGAGATCTTCGGTCCGGTTGCCGCGATCACCACCTTCGACACGGAGGACGAAGCGATCGCGGCGGCGAACAACACCGAATACGGACTCGCAGCGTACTTCTACACCCAGAATCTCGACCGAGCGTCCCGAGTCGCCAACGCACTCGAGACCGGCATGGTCGGGATCAACCGAGGCATCATCGCCGACGCGGCCGCACCCTTCGGAGGGGTGAAGGAATCCGGCTTCGGCCGCGAAGGATCCGTCGAAGGCATCGGCGAGTACCTCGACACGAAGTACATCGCACACTGATCACCAGTGACAGCAGTCAACTCGGCGAATGTCACTGCCCGCGAAGAATACTCGAAGCGGAACTGGCCTTTGTGTATCGTGCGTGATCTGTAGGGCCGCCGGTGTGGGCGGTAGGTGCCGGCACCCACATGTAAGGCCATACGGTTCGCTCGACTGCCACCCGTGTGCCGGGAGTCTGGTGAAGGAACCGCCGAACGGCGGGTCCTTCACCAGAGAGGCGGTTACCGCACTCGCTCGGGTGGCACTACGTGCTCAGTTCCCTTGCGAAGGGGGTCGGCAGGTAGACGCGGAACATCACGACGAGTATCAAGTCCGACTGTGGCCTCCTCTCGGTCGCCTGGGTAGGGGACAGCATCGTTGATTTCTGAGCTCCACGTGGCGATCGCTTCGTTGACCTCGGTTTCGGCAGTTCGGCGAGCGAGCACCAATGCGAAGAGCGGCGCGGCCAGCACGACCGTGCCGAGAATGTATGCCGGAAGCATCAACTCGAGGATCGTCGCGCCTTCCGACATCGTGGCCGTCGGGTCCAGGAAATCACCTGCTCATCGAGCAGCAACGTTGGTTCCGGGATGCACTCGCCGAGGTCGGCGGTGTCACCGCCCTGCGTGAGATAGCGCTGTGTGAGCGGCGCGGTGAGCGCCTCGGTGGTAACGCGCGGGGTGAGTTGCGGTGTAGTGGTCGTGAAGACTGTGGGGGGTGCGGCTGTGTTCGCAATGGCAATCGTGGTGTCCGCGTGTGGTAGCTCGGAGACAACGACGTCGCCCACGATCACACCCCCGGTGTCGCCCGCGACAACCGCGACCTCGACCTCACCTTCTGCTCACCGCCCACCAGCGAACCGCGCACAGGGTTGAGGAAGTGAGAGGGTAGGTGGCTGAGGAAGTGGCAGCCCCGCGGGATGCAAGGACTCAAAACCACAAACCTGGACCGGCCAGCCCTCACCGGTCGCTGCGATCATCCCGCCTCGTTCGACGGTTGTTGCGTGTTCTCGATGCGTTGCCGCTGCCGGACTCCGTATGCCGCCTCTCTGACGGCGGCGTCGTCCTCGAGACCCGACCCGAGTGCCCCACCGATGGTCGCGATGGACGCCAGGAGCCAGGCGAGCGTGAGATAGTCGGAAAAACCCACCCCGTGCCCGAGAATGCGGGACAACAGTTCCGGGGGAAGAGTCAGGCACGCGGTGAACAGCAGCAGGCCGAACAGGGCCAAGTGGAGGACGATCACGCCGATGACCAGGGTGACTACGGTCGCGGTGTTGTACAGCACCGAACGATCACGCTCCTCCGGCGACTTCGGTCGCTCCCAGAGTTCGTGATCGAGGATCAGCCAGAGAATCATCGCCACGATCGACAGGACCGTGGCCGCACTCATACGCCATGGGCCCATGGTGTCGGCGAACAACCAGATCGTGTTGGTGGCCAGCGCGATCGCACCCGTGGCGAAGGCACCGACAAGCACCTTCGACAGGCCGGTGACCAGCCGCCACGGCCGGTTGGCCCGCACCATCCCCGACAACAACCGCAGTCGCCGCAGTCCCGTGGGCGCAAAGTACCGGATCCCGCCCTTGATCTGCGCAGACGGGAACCGCCGGTCCGCGCCGGTGGGCATGAGTTCTGGCTCGCCGACGACGCGGGCGATCGCGAGTTCGGTGACGGTACGGACGCGGCGCTCGATGTGGACGCCGCCCACTCCGGCGACGGAGATGAGCGCGAATTTGTGGTCGGCGCTGACGTCGGCCACCACCGGCAAGGTGTCCTCGCGGCGCGGCAGATCGGTGAGGTACACGACGATGTCTTCCTCTTCGGAGGACGGATCGACCGTGTCGATGACCTCGGCGAAATCCGCTTGCTCGTCGGGGATGTAGGGTTTCCGGCGCACGCAGGTCGTCCACCGACGCTCGACCCGGTCAGGGCTGCGCAGGCGTTCCGGCAGGTACTCTGCGATGCGTTCGGCAAGAGCCGCGGGTTCACCCGGATCCGCGATCAGCAGCACCGAGACCTGCTCACCCGCCGTGCCGGAGTGCCCTGCCTGCAGATGCTCGTTCGCCGTCACCGCCTTCACATACCCACTCGGTTTGCTCCCAAACTTCGAGCGGTGGGTGCGAGTCGATCACAGCCGCCACGGATATCCGCTGCCAGTCCGTGTCCGGTAACACCCCCAGCGATCGAGGACGCACCGCGGACACGACCACGGCCCGGGGATTCTGATGTGGTCGGTTCGCCGCCGCCGCCGCCGATCGATCCATCAATAGCACCTCGGCGCCGCCGGATCCTGGCCGGGCTGGCACACCGTGGGCGTGCCGGTCGTACGGATCACCGGCCCCGGCACCGCACCGGCCCCCGACGCCCTCGTCGACATCGACGGCTCCCTGATGCAGTGGATGCGCAACAAAGGCGCCACCGCCCTCGCGCTGCGCCCCGACAAGGTCATCTACGCCGCTGCCGGCGCCGACAGTCCTCTGCCTCCACCCCCGGCCGGCATGAAGACCACCGCCCCGACCTGTTCCGACGACATGGAGACCCTCGTATGACCCGCGCTGCATTGACCGAACGCACCGTCTCCGTCGACGGGAAGGACATCCTCGTCGCCGAAACCGGACACGGACCGGCGGTGTTGCTGCTGCACGGCGGCGGCCCGGCGCCTCCGGTGTGGCGAACTACTCGCGCAACATCGACGCGCTCTCCGAACATTTCCGGGTGATCGTGCCGGACCTGCCCGGCTACGGACGCTCCAGCAAGGGAGTGGACGGGTCGGACCCCTTCGGCTATCTCGCCGACCACATCCGCGGTCTGCTCGACCACCTCGACCTCGACCGCGCCCACCTGGTCGGCAACTCCTACGGCGGAGCGTGCGCGCTGCGTCTGGCGCTCGACAGCCCGGAGCGGGTCGAGAAGATGGTCCTCATGGGCCCCGGCGGTATCGGCACCACCCGGGCCCTGCCCACCCCCGGACTGCGCGCGTTGTTGTCCTACTACACCGGTGAGGGGCCCTCGCGCGAGAAACTCGCCACCTTCATCCGCACCTATCTGGTCTTCGATGGCACCGCGATCCCGGATGAGGTGATCGACGAACGCTACCGGTCGAGCATCGACCCCGGCGTTATCGCGCCTCCGCCGCTGCAGCGCCCCTCCGGACCAGGGGCCCTGCACACGTTGTGGCGCATGGACTTCACCCGCGACCGCCGACTGCGCACCCTGCAGACCCCGACGCTGGTGATCTGGGGCGCCGACGACAAGGTCAACCGTCCCAGCGGCGGCCCGACCCTGGCCAAGACCTTGCCGAACTGCGACCTGCTGCTCACCGCCAACATCGGGCACTGGGTGCAGTGGGAACGCGCCGGCTTCTTCAACGCCGTCACCGCGGCCTTCCTCACCGGGAGCGCCCGATGACCAGCATCGACACCCTGTTCGGATCCGTCCACCTCGGCTACATCGTCATCGAAACCGACAAGTTCACCGACTGGCACCGCTTCGGCCGCGACGCCATCGGCATGCACGTCGACCGATTGTCGAACCAGGCCATGCGGTTTCGGCTCGACGACCACCAATGCCGCTTCCTGCTCCAGCGCGGGCCGGCCGAGGACGTCACCGCCCTCGGTTGGCAGATCGACGATCACGAATCGTTCGACCGGGTCGTGGCACGGGTACGCAATCGCGGAGTCCCGGTCACCGACGGCACCGACGAGGAGACCGCGCTGCGCGGGGTCGAACGCTTGCTGCGGTTCCCCGGCCCGAAAGGCATCGCCCAGGAAATCTTCACCCGGCCCCGCCACACCACCGAACCGCTGGTGATGAGCACCGCCGGATTCGTCACCGGCGCTGCAGGACTGGGACACGTGGCGATCACCTCCACCCGACCCCATCAACTCCGGGGCTACTACGACACGGTCTTCGACGCCCGCCTGTCGGACTACATCGACGAGACCATCAACGGTGCACGTCTGAAGATCCGGTTCCTGCGAGTGAACGAGCGCCACCACTCCATCGCCGTGCTCGCCGTGGCCACCAGCCGCGAAACCAAAGGTGCCGATCTCGACAAGCTCGACAACCTCTACTGACACCACCTCACCCAAGCCCCGCCGGCGCCGACCCCGGCGCCGGTAGGGCTTAGTGGTCCTGGTCAGAAGTTCGTCGGGGGTCGTTGCCAGGCGGTGGGATCGGCGAGGTAAAGCCCGCAGGCACAGTCGAGGGCTTCTTCGGGACTGCCGCTGGGGACGCCGCTGGGCAAGAACGAGT
>Ga0180218_1000914_pt1 | contig 20814 bp, 17 predicted proteins | sample eDN3rd37CKraftBY_FD_151334 | JGI IMG/M metagenome (GOLD analysis project Ga0180218, IMG submission 151334) | Enriched backyard soil microbial communities from Emeryville, California, USA - eDNA 3rd pass 37_C Kraft BY (version 2) (version 2) | ecosystem: Environmental > Terrestrial > Soil >...
TAATGTGTTGAGTTTGGAAGCGTCGGCGAATTTGCAGGGCGGAGCGCGCCATGAACGCCGCTCGCCTCGCATTTGCAGCTCAAAAGTAAGACTTCAATCATGAAGCTGGCTGCTGCTCCTGATGGATGCGTTCGATGCTGTCGCCGATCCGAATTGTGCCGCCCTCGATGATCCGCGCTGTGAGACCGCCCCGGCCGCGAACAGCGTTATATCCGCCAGGCCCGAGGTTCGCGTCCATTTGGCTGCAAGGGGCGCAATCGCCTGTTGCCTCAAGGAGAGCCGTGCCAATGCGGAAGCTTGAACCTTTCAAGGCCAGCAAATTGATGCCGCTGGTGACGAGGTTGCGCCGGAGAAGTTCGGGCGCGAGGGTCTCCCTGCCAAGGAAGGAGGCAATCGCCGCGATGTCTTCGGCAGCGATCAGCGTGACCTGTCGCGGGCCGTTGCGTTGCGTGCGGTAACGGTCGCCATCGATCCCCTGTTGCGCAACGAGGCTGGCCTCGTCCGGCATGATCATTGGCGCGCTGCGTGCGGGCCGCAGCCCGATCCAAACCAGTTTGCCCGGCGCAATGGGGCCGGCGAGGAGCTTTGCCAACATCGACTGCGGTGGCGGTGAACTCGGCGCTTTCATGGGAGCGACACCTCCGGGGTCAACGAAGCAGCACGGGGCGCAGCTGCCGCCAAGTGGCGCCAGCTGCGCGAAGCTTGTCGAGACATAAGTTAGTCAGGATCGGGCAAGGCCCGTCAATCGCCGTGCGTGCTTTGCCAATCGCGCGAGCAGCGGCTTTCGCGAGGATGGCTGGTCAGCGATGTTCGCGCCGCCCGATTGTGTGAACGTGATGGAGGGAAAGCGCGCGAGGCTGTGAGCGTAGATTTCGCGGTTTTTGTTGTAGGAATTGTCGAGCAGCTCGCAACTTTTGCCAAGAAGCGCGCAACCGACTGCCACATGCAGCCGGTCGGTCACGACATGCTGCGTGACGGAGAGCGTTTTCAAGAAGCACCAGGCGCGGAGCTTTGAGATTTCCGCTTCGCCGACTCCGCCAAACGCGCGCGACAGATCAAGGTCGCTCTTCTGATTTGGCGAACGCGCTTCGCGATCTGTGCGCATGAGGCGCGCGACCGGCATGCCGGCAAGTTGGCCGAGGCTTACGCCGGCGCGCTCTAGGCCGGATCGAAGCAACGGCATTCCCGATGCATTGCACTTGGGGTCATCAAGGAACTCGCCGGCATCGCAGTGAAAAGCCATATCGTGACCGAGGCGGCAGTCGATCCTCGGATTGACGGCCGTGACGTGGTCCAGAGATCTCCTCTCGCGGCACCAGATCGTGGTGCGCGAATCGAGGCTTTCCAGTAGGGGGGCGTTGCCGCGGAGCGTATGTGGCAGGATGACGATCCGTGCGGCGGTGGAGCGGCATGCTGCAATCGATTGCTGCATGCCCTGATAGATGCCGACGAGATTCCCGCCGCCGGCCATGAAGACCACGCGGTCTTTGAAGTCCGCCTGGTCGTCCACAAGGCGCACATCGATGCCGGCTTTCGCCATTGCGGTGAGCGTAGACGCGAGAATGAGGCAGTCGCCATCGTTGCCCTCGTTGCGCACGAGAAAAACTTCCGTCCCGGCGAACTCTGCGAAAAACCGTTCAATATCCGCGCGGAGTTCAGGCAGTAGATCCGTCATCGAATTCCCGTTCAGTCACCGGTTGGTTACAGGCTTACGACCGGCCGGCATGCCCGGTTTTTTTCGCCCACTTATCGGTCGCTAGGTCAGGTTACCCCATGGCCAACAGGAGCGGTGATATGAAGGCCGGGATAACATCGCAACGGGTATAGCGACGCGGCGGCTGCTGCTGCATGGAGTGGTTGTCGAGTCTTCTTCGCGAGCGATCATGGACCAATATCGTACCCACCTCATGCCGGCCTTCTATATCAATCTGGACGAGGACATGGATAGGCGCGCGTTGCTCGAAGCCGAGCTTTCGCGCGCAGGCATTCAGGCTGAACGTGTGGCGGCGGTTCTCGGCCGTGCGGTGCCGGATTGGCTGCAGAGCTTCTATGATGAACGCTTGGCGCCCGGTGAGGTCGGATGTTCGGCGAGTCATCTGGTCATCTGCACAAACATCATCGAACGGCAGCTCCCTTACGCCTTGGTTCTCGAAGATGACGCGCGGCTCGCCAGCGATATGAAGGCGGTTATTCAGCGAGCCGTGGAATTGGCTCCGCAGGGTTGGGATATCATTCGATTAATTGAAACATCGAAGGATCGCGTCCAAGTATTGGCGGCAGTTGGAGAAGGCCGCAACCTCGTTCGTTATCTAAGAATTCCGCGCAGTACGACGGGAATGATCGTGAGCGCTTCGGGCGCAAGGAAACTTTTGTCACGCCGCCTCATCAAAGAGCCCATCGATGTAGAAATACGCTGGCCCTGGCAGCTCGGTCTCGATGTGTACGGAATTGATCCCCCGGTTGTTGAGCAAGCGAGTGAAAAGAGCCTGCCGACGACCATTCCCCATCGCAGCATGCCGCGGAAATACAATCAGCTCCGCCGTATGATTTTCAACATCCGGAAAATGGGGTTGTCCGAGTATTTGGCCTGCCGCTTCGGCTTAGGCCGCCGGGCAAACACACGGATCTTTCCTGCAGCGGGCGGGAATTTTTCCCGATTCCGCAACTTCGTTGCTCCAATGTCACTTATGCTCATCTAATGGCCGCATCGGGAAAAACTCGGGGCGACCAATCTATTGACCCTTCTTCCTAAACTCCGTTCCTTGTCCTGGGCAGTAGTCAGAGTCGTGATTACTGGGACGGGGTAAGCGCCGGACGTGACGCAGGGCAGCGTCAAGGAAAGCGCCAACAATAAAATAGGGGAAGTCAGGGGATGACTCGTGAGTTACTTGCTTCGGCAGCAGCCGTAGCGCTTTTGATCGGGGATTGGAGTCCTGCGCTTGCGCAGGATGCGGGTGGTACAACTCAGAGTCCTCCAGCGGCAGGCGAGAACCTTCCCGAAGTTCAAGTTATTCAGGAACAGCAGAAGGCGAAGCCGAAGCCCGTTACACAGAAGAAAAAGCCGCAACCTGCGGCTCCGGTTGCGGCGAGCGCGCCCCCGGCCGCCGTTGCAACTCCGGTGGAGGCGAATTTCGCCGAGCCCGTCGAGTCGAGCGTCGTGAAGATGTCGCCGATGGGCGGCAGCGAAATTCCGGTCAACAAGGTTCCGGGTAGCGTCTACCAGATGAACTCTTCCGATCTGAAAAGAGACGGAACAGTCATCGTTCAGGAAGCGCTTCAGACGCAGATTCCGGGTGTGATCATCGGGGATCTTCAGGGCAACCAGTTCCAGACGAACATCCAATACCGCGGCTTTGAAGCCTCGCCAGTGAACGGCGTCGCGCAGGGCCTCGCCGTCTATCAGAATGGCGTGCGGATCAACGAAGCCTTCGGCGACATCGTCAACTGGGACTTCCTGCCGTCGAACGCGATCAACAACGTCGCCCTCGTGACCGGCAATCCCGTGTTCGGTCTCAACGCGCTGGGTGGCGCTATTGTCCTCGATATGAAGGACGGCTTCAATTATCAGGGCGTGGAGATCGACACGCGCTTTGGTTCGTTCGGCCGCAAGCAGGTCTCGACCGAAGCCGGATATCGGAGCGGCAACTGGGGCATCTACGGCGCGTTCGAAGCCATCAATGATGATGGGTTCCGTGATTTCTCCGAGGCTGAAGTTCGCCGTGGCTATTTCGACCTTGGCGTCAAAGGCGACGGCGCGGAGTTCCACTTCAACTTCACGGGCGCGGACAACCATGTCGGCGTGACGGCGGCAGCGCCTGAGCAGCTTCTCGACATCAGCCGGCGCTTGACCTTTACCTCGCCGCAGACGTCCGACAACGAGATGCAGATGTACTCGTTGAACGGTAAAGTGCAGGCGACCAATACGCTGACCATCTCAGGCGCCACGTACTATCGCCACTTCAACCAGAAACATGCGGACGGGAACCTGTTCGAGGACCCGGGTGCGTGCGAGGATGACGCCAGTACGCTGTGCTCGGATGGGGAGCCGGTGTTCGTGTTCGATCCGGCCAATCCGGGGCAGCGTATCGCATTCAACCCCGACGTCGGCTACGGCTCGATCGACCAGACGTCGCAGAATGCTGATGGCTTCGGCATCAGCCTTCAGGCCACCGAGAGGGCCAGACTCTTCGGTCACGAAAACCAGTTCGTCGTTGGTGTCAGCTATGATCGTGGCAAAGTAGCCTATTCGGCGAAAAGCGAACTTGGCTACATGCAGCCGAAGTTCGTCGTCGACGGGACGGGCATCATCTTGGACGGCGAAGAGCTCTTCCCGCGTTCACTGACGACGACCAACGATTATTTCGGAGCGTTCTTTGCTGATACCTTCAATATTACCGATAAGCTCGCACTGACTGTCGGCGGCCGTTACAACTTTGCGCGCATCGAGATCGAGAACACAGGCGATTCCGAAAATGACGAAATGGAGAAGCTCAACGGTGTCAACAAGTACAACCGTTTCAATCCGACAGCCGGTTTGACCTATACGTTCAATCCGGGTCTCAACTGGTACGGTGGCTATTCCGAAGCGAACCGCGCGCCGACGCCTGCGGAAATCGCATGCTCCGACCCTGAAAATCCCTGCATCATCGAGAGCTTCCTGACGGCGGATCCGCCGTTGAAGCAAGTCGTCTCGCGCACGTGGGAAACGGGTCTCCGTGGCACGATCAACAACTGGAACGGTTCGCAGTGGGATTGGGGTCTCGGCCTCTTCCGCACCGAGAACTCCGACGACATCATGAGCGCTGCCTCGACGGAGACGGGCCGTGGCTACTTCCAGAACATCGGCACAACGCTGCGTCAGGGTGTGACGGCGAACATCGCCTACCGTTCGCAGCGCCTCTTCGCTTACGGTAACTACACCTACACGGACGCTACGTTCCAATCGAACATCCCGTACTTCCCGGCGCCCAACCATCCTGACGGTCCTGGCGTCTTCCCGTGCGGGGATGATGATGATGGTGGCGGTGATGGTGACGACGATGAAGAACTCCAGTGCACCTTTGTCCGCAAGGGCGACCGCCTCTCGGGTATCCCGGCGCACACTTTCAAGGCTGGCTTCGACTATTGGATGACGCCTAAGTGGAAAGTGGGTGCCGACGTGGTGGCTGCAAGCTCGCAGTTCTTCTTCGAAGATCAGGCGAACCTCTCGCGTCCGCTTCCGGGCTACGCCAAGGTCAACCTGCACACGTCCTACGACATCACCGAGAACATCCAGATCTACGGATTGTTCGAGAACCTGTTCGACAAGCGTTACTCGCTGTACGGCACCTACTTCAGCGTCGATGAAGCCAACGATCTGTCAGATCAGACGGGCGTCGAGTTCGACGAGGACAATCCGCGCACCGTCGTGCCGGGGATGCCATTCGCGGCCTACGGCGGCATCAAGGTCAAGTTTTAAGTCTTGGGTCCTCACCCCGGAAATGCGAAAAGCGGCCCTTGCGGCCGCTTTTTGTGTTTCAGGGGTTCACATTGTTGATCATGGGCACCAGCGCAGAGCAAACGCTCACGACGAGTACAAAGAGAAACCCTATCGCGACCTTGTCCATGAGAACCTCCAGCCTGTTGGTCTGACAGGACAGGGTAGCACTACTCTGCCGGAAAAGTTCCGGCTGAAGCTTAGGCCGCGTTGGCGGCTCTAGGCTCGAACCCGGACGATGCGGAAAGAGCGGCGAGGCGTTCGCTCGCCTGGGGCGTCGCTGCCGAGTGTGCAGGAAGCGCCGGGCCGATGGGTGCTTCCGGAAAGATCAGGGCATGCAAGGACGCAGTCCCATCTTCTGAGAGATCCAGAAGCCGGCGGACGCGCGTTTCTATATCGTTGAGCGATCCGGATGCGCCCTGCGAGAGTTCAAGCACCGCCATGGCGATTGCGGCTCGAAGTCTGTCGTTAGGATCGAGGGTCTGGCGCTTGCGGTCGACTTCGTCACGCAGGCGGAGATACAGATCTACAAGAACACTGCCGGGCAGGCCGCCCCAATCTTCGTTGCTCAAGGGCAAATCCTCACTCTGATACACCCACGTGGGCGAGCGGAAACGCGTGAGCCTGAGTTTTTGTTGCATTGCGTTGGCTCGCAGGCGCGCCCCTTGCGGGATCGGCCGTTCCTGACGGCTCCGCTTCGATCGCTGGTCTCGCAGGCCAATCTTTCCGCGGCTCTTTCCGCGGCTGGAGGCGGCGCAGCTCCCTGGAGGACTAAAAATTAATCTTGGGGCCCATGGCGTTCCACAATCCGGTTCCTACATCCGTCGCCAGAAGTTTCGTTGAAAAGCAAGGCAAGGGAGATTGGCCTCATGAACGCGGAAGAGAAGCAGCTCATAGAGGATCTGTTTGCGCGGCTCCGCAATTTCGGCGGCGTTGAGAAGGATCCCGAAGCCTTAATGCTCATTCAGGATCTGGTACGGCGCTCTCCCGATGCGCCTTACTATCTGGCGCAGACCGTCATCGTTCAGCAGCAGGCCGTGGAACGGGCGGAGGTCCGTATTCGGGAGCTTGAAGACGCCCTGCGGCAACAGCAGCAGCAAGCGCCTCAGTATACGGGGCGCGGCGGCAGTTTCCTCGGAGGCGGATCGTCCGTCCCGCAAAGCGGGTCGCGGGACGCGCCGCCGTCGCAGCCGGGAGCGCCGGACGCGCCACGGCCTAGCTTTGGCCAAGCCGTTCAAGCCGGTCCGCAGCCCACCCAGTCCAACAGCCCTTGGGGTGCCGCGGCTGGTCAGGGTCGAGGCGGCGGCGGCTTCCTGCAGTCGGCCCTGTCGACGGCTGCCGGCGTGGCGGGCGGCGTGTTCCTCGCCAACAGCATCAGCAGCCTCTTCGGCGGCGGCAGCAGCGCGCAGGCCGGCACCGGCGCGGCGGATCAAAAGACCGCCGATCAGCTCCAGGATCAAGCGCAGGATGCTGAGGATGATCGCGATCAGGCGCAGCGCGACTTGGCTGACGCCGATCGCTCACAGGACGAGATGCAGGACGCCATGGACGATAGTGGCGACGACTACTGGGGCAGCGGCGACGACTTCGATATCTAGCTGTGCCGGCGCCGGCACAGGCGCCGCTCAACTGAAGTAATAAATACCGAGCCCCGCGATGGGGAGAAGAACGGCCGCGGCGAGGCCTGTCACAAAGACAGCGCGTTGCCACGGCTGCTTGAGGATGACTTCCCCCTGGGTCACTTGTTCCGGCGTGTAGATCCGCGTACGATTGCGATCGTTTTCTGCCATTTGCTTCCTTTGTAGACGTCGGCTCCTCGAGGTCTTCGAGAGTTTAACGGCCTCAGGGCAAGACGGTTGCGCGGCTTCTTTTCTGCGAAGCTCCGCTCGCGGATCATCCTTGCGAAATCGTCATGATCGCCGTTTAAGAATTCGCGGAACCGACCCGGCGAAGAGGTGTTCCTTTCACGTTGCCGCCGTCACCAGAGCGTGGCCGTGTTGTTAGCAACGATCACCTCGTCTCGATCGTTCGAGGCGCAAATTCCACTTCAAATAATAAGGTACGTCCACATGGCTCAAGAGGACAGAACATCAAAACGCGGCTTTGCATCCATGGATGCCGAGAAGCAGCGTGAGATCGCCCGTAAGGGCGGCGCAAGCGTTCCGGACCATGAGCGGAGCTTTTCGCGGAATCACGAGCTCGCATCTCAGGCCGGCCGTAAAGGCGGACATGAGAGCGGCGGAAATTTTCGGAATGATCCTCAGCGGGCGGCTGAAGCCGGCCGTAAGGGCGGTCAGCATTAATAGCGAAAAATCACTCAATCCTTGCGCAATTGGGGCCAGACGCGTTCATCGCATCTGGCCTTTTCCTTATCAGGTGGCGCGGGCCGCATTGGGTCCGTCGGCATACTGACCAGCCGTCAGCCAGTTTGGATTGAACCAGCGATCTGCTGGGCCGTCATAGGGCAACCGCGTAATGTCCCAATGGCTGACGTATCGCGCGTAGATGTCCCAAACCGGCGGGCCGCCTCCGATGTACACGACGCGGCCGGCGAACTGCTTGAGCGTTTCCTCAGGATCCATGTGCGAGCGTAAGACGAAGAGCGTGCGGTCCTTGCGCGCAAACTCCGGAACTGCGCCGATGGTCTTGGGGCCTGCCATCAAGACATGGCCTCGCGTGATATCGAAAAACCGCGCGACGTCGGCCACGTATTCAGGGTCGCGATTGCCTTCCCACGGCAGCTGTCCATTGAGGCCAAGCTGACCGGATTGCCCGATCGCGCAAATGACCCTGACCACTGTCTCCTGCATTCGAATTCCTTTTTCTGGTACTTCAGTTCCGCTGCGCCTCGAGGGATCAAGCGCGGCCGAATACATGCGATTTGGCAGGTAAAGTCATCTTTGAAAATAGCGGATGACCATATCTGTCGTCTTGTTGAAGGGCGGGTGCAGGATGCGGGCAAAATTCCACCTGCTCTGCTGGAAGACTCCCTTGGCGTGGCTCAGCGACTTGAAGCCCTCGTGACCATGGTAGGCGCCCATGCCCGACAGTCCGACGCCGCCGAATGGTAGATCGTCTTGGACGTAGTGCATCAAGGTATCGTTGATCGTTACGTTTCCGGAGGTCGTGCGCATCAGAATTTTTTGCTGATCTTCGCTGTTCTTGCCGAAGTAATAGAGCGCCAGAGGATGGGGCTTGCGATTGACGTAGCCGATCGCATCGTCGAGGTTCCGATAGGTCATCACAGGCAGTGCTGGCCCGAAGACCTCCTCCTGCATGATGGCCATGTCATCGGTGACGTTGAGCACAATGGCAGGAGCAAATTTGCGCGAATCTGAATTGCCAGCATCGGAGACTTCGATGATTTTTGCGCCCTTGTGCCTAGCATCATCGATGAGCTTCTGCAGGCGATTGTAGTGCTTCGCGTTGATGATGGACGTGTAGTTCCGGTCCGCCGCGCCACGCGGATAAAATTTTCGCGCAGTTGCATCGAAGGCTGCCACGAAGGCGGCGGCATCCTTTTCGTGCACGAAGGCGTAGTCGGGCGCGATGCAAGTTTGCCCGGCGTTTGCTAGCTTGCCGAAGGCAATGCTTGTCGCTGCCGCCTCAATATCGGCATCGGGTCCGATCAAGGCGGGTGACTTGCCGCCGAGTTCGAGTGTCAGCGGAACGAGATTGCCGGCTGCTTCCTTCATCACGGAGCGACCGACGCTGGTGCTGCCGGTGAAAATGAGATGATCGAAGGGCAGGCGTGCGAACGCTGCACCGGCTTCTGGTCCGCCGGTGACCACGGCTACCTGGTCCTCCGGAAAAAGCTCGCGCAGCATCGACCGGAGAAGCTCGCTGGTTGCGGGCGTCATTTCGGATGGCTTCAGCATGGCGCGATTGCCGGCGGCGATGGCGGTGGCGAGCGGGATGAGCGCGAGCGATACCGGGTAGTTCCAAGGCGAGATGATGCCGATGACACCGAGTGGCTGATAGACGACTTTGGTGCGTCCAGGGCGGAAGTGCAGGGCGACGCGGCGGCGCTCGGGGCGCATCCATTTCGTCAAATTGCGGCGGAGATAGTTGATCGTCTGGACGATCGGGTTGATCTCCATGATCCGCGTTTCGTAGGGAGCCCGGTAGCCGAAATCCTTGCTCACGGCAGCTTCGATGGCGGTCTGGCGCGCCAATAGCGCCTGCTTCAGCTTGGCCAAGTCCGCTCGCCGTGCCGCCGCTGACGGTGGCCCGTCGTTTAAAAACGCTGCGCGCTGCTTGCTGAAGATGCCGGTAAAGAGAAAGCCATCATCCTTCACCCATACATGAGCCGTCATCCGATTATCTCCTGACGCGGGCAGGCGTTAACGAAGGCTGGAAGCAAGCGCGATGTCCTCCCCGTCAACACATGTCATTCCCGGCAATTTGGTTCCTTTTCGTGGCGACCTGTTCCTAGGGGCCATACCTTCGCAGCAATCTCAAGCGGGGTGCGGGGAAAACGCACAGGAGCTATGTGCGGGCGAAAAAGGACAGCATTTCTAAGGTGCCGCCGTGGCGGGGCGACAAATGCATTAAGAGCGCAGCCATGCGCCATCGGCCACTTGAACGCCGCCGGGATGGTTGCCTATTTTGAAGAGCTTAGGCTTGCCGCGGGAAGAACTCGCGGCTTAACCTATGATGGTCGCCCCGTGGTCGTTCAGGCCGCCATTTCGAGCGTGCCCAGCACCCACTTCTCATATTCGTCGCTCAGATCCTGCAGCCACTGCTTCGGCAGTGCATTGATCTTGCGGGCGCCGGGGCGAGTGCGCGTGGGCAGTGTGACGTGGACTTCCTTGTAGCCGTTCTCCATTGGCGGCGAACTGATGGTGCCACCCATGTGGCCGATGGCGAGCGTTGCTTTCAAGTAATCACTCGCCCGCTTCGGGGCCGTATGCAGCGGCGCTGTAAACAGCACGCAATCCTGCATCGAACGGTGGGGTTCGCAATTGCGGACTTCGAGATGGATGGCGACGTCGTCGTGATCGCCGCTGGCCGCATCTTGCGAGACGTTGACGAGCAGGGTGCTGCCCGTCGCGGCCCACTGGCTCATAGGTCCGAGAAGGCGTGTCATGATCTCGCTTATCGCTGACGGATCGGCGAAAACAATCATCGGTCGCGGAGGGGCATTGATCACGACCTGGTTGGCGCCGAGGTCCTTGTTGATGGCGTCGGCGCAGTCCTTGAGCGTTGCGATCAGATCAACTTCGCCAGCCTGCCTGTCGGCGAGCAGCGGCGGCTTCGTCAGTTCCGTGGAAAGATCGACGGCGCGCTGGGTTTCTTCAACCGGAATGCGCCAGTGATCGCGAATTCGCAGCTGCGACCAGACCTTCTGCGCCGATGGGCGCCAGGAGGTCTCGGCGATCGCGTCTTTCAAGTACTGATACATCGTGAGCGGCGCGTTGTTGTAGGGCAGCAAGCCGGACAACATCGCGAGGTCGTTCATGCGATCGCGCAACAGGGTACGATGCAGCGCGCTGAGCTTATCGCGCAGAAGCATGTCGTATTCGTTTTTTAGAAGGTAGAACGTGATCGCCTGCTCGATTTCGGCTTCGAGCACGCGCAGGTCCCAAGGCTTCGAAATATAGCGAAGGATCTCGCCTTTGTTGACCGCATCGATGGCGCTGTCGAGATCGGCGTAGGCCGTCGTCAGCATGCGAATGATATCGGGGCGCTCGTTACGGATGCGGTTCAAAAGGCTGACGCCGCTGCGTCCGGGCATGCGCTGGTCCGAGATGACGAGCGCGATATTGTGATTGCCGGAGAGAATAAGGGATTCGGCTTCGTCGGCGCTTGTCGCCGTCAACACGTCATACTTCGTGCCGAAGGCCTTTTTGAAGTATTTGACGGCCTGCGGCTCGTCGTCGACGATCAGGATCTCGACGGGCTGATCAGTACGAAAGGACTCCATGGAAGACCTGGTTCTCTTTGTCCGACGCGATCGGGAGGTTGAAACGGAACTCCGTCCACTCTCCAAGACTACTCTTAACACTCAGTGAACCACCGTGGTTGGCGATGATTCGATGGCTGACCGCGAGGCCAAGCCCCATGCCTTCGCCCACGTCTTTTGTCGAGAAAAACGGGTCGAAAATCTGATTTTGGATCTTGGGATCGATACCGGTACCATTGTCTCTTACTGAGACAATCAGTTCCTCGCCCTCAACAACAGACGTGATGGTGATCTCTGGTTTGCGTTCCTCTTCAATCGCGCGGACCGCCGCGACGGCGTTGACGATGAGGTTGACGAGCACCTGAGCGATGGTCGACTGCGAGCCGACGACCGTCCCGTTGGGGGCATCGTGTCTCGTGATCGTGATGCCCTTCTGGACGTGCGCGGTGAAGCGCAGCGCATGGTCGATGGCCGCTTCCATTTGAAATGGGCGCGGATGCTCGGGCCGGTGCGGAGCGGTGAAACCTCTGAGGTCGGTGACGACGCGGTGAATGCGCTCATAGCCGGCCTGGATATCCTTCAGGGTGTCGGCCGTATCGGGGTCGGCCTGGACAGTCGGATCCCGGGCGGCGAGTTGGAGCGCTGTTCCCATGAAGTTCAGCGGATTGCCGATTTCGTGCAAGAGGCCGGCGGCCATCGTGCCGAGCGCGCTGAGGCGAGCATTTTGGACGAGGGCCGCCTCGGTCTCACGAAGCTGCTGCAGGCTTTGCTTGAGTTCGGCGTTCGTCCGATGCAGATCGGCTTCGAGCTGGGCGGCTCTGATCAGGTTGATGATGCGCGAGCGCACTTCCAAGCCGCTGAACGGCTTGATGAGGAAGTCATCGGCGCCATGTTTCAAAGCTGTGATCTTGGCATCTTCGTCGGCTCTAGCGGTCAAAATGATGATTTTGATGGACCGCGTCTCGGCTCTTTCCTTGAGTGAGCGGCAGACTTCAAGCCCCGTAACGCCCGGTAACATGACGTCGAGCAGGATGAGATCGGGCTTTTGTTCTCTGGCCTTCTCGAGCGCGGTAATGCCGTCGGGCGCTTCGATGATGCGATAGTTCTCGCGGAGCATGGAGACCAGATAGCGGCGCATATCCGGTTCATCATCGACCACGAGGAGGAGAGGGAGATCGCGGCGATCGTCTTGCTGCTGAAGATCGCCGGTTTTCGCAACTACCGGCGTTGCGTCGTCGCCGACCAAGATGGCCCGGGCCGAGGCTTTCCGATCGAACGCGCGCAGCGGATCGTCGGCTAATCCATCCGGCTTTTCATCCGAATTTCTCATATCGATTTGCGTAACCTGTAGGGCATGAGGAAAACGTAAAACGAAAGTGGTGCCGCGGCCTGAATCGCTCGTTGCTGTGACGTCACCGCCGTGGCGCGTGATCAGTTCGCGGACGAGGGCGAGGCCAAGGCCCAAGCCTTGGTGCCGGCGCGTAGCGGAGCCATCGACTTGGTAGAAACGATCGAAAATATGGGGGAGCTGCTCGGCCGGGATGCCAATGCCGGTGTCGGAAATCTTGATCGTCACCATGTCGCCTTCACGCCCGGCCGAGATATCGATGCGGCCGCCGGGTGGCGTGAACTTGATCGCATTGGCGATGACGTTGCTGATGATCTTTTCGAGCGCGTCGGGATCGGCATCGATCAGCAGGTCGCCTTCGGGTTCAGCTAGCTCGAGGTTGACGCCCTTCAGCGACGCGAGATGCTTCATTGAAGAGGTGGTGTGCTTCATGAAGTGCGCCATGTCGACGGGCTTCTTGGACAGCGTGGCGCGCCCTTCCTCCAGACGAATGAGGCTCAAAATGTCGTTCACGAGCCGCAGGAGGCGCAGCGCGTTGTTCTCGATGACCCCGAGGAGTTGATCCGCTGATGGGCTGATGGCTGCCACTTCATTTTTCAGCCGTTCAACGGGCGCCAAGATGAGCGTCAGAGGTGTTCTCAATTCATGGCTGACGTTGGCGAAGAACTGCGATTTCAGGCGATCGAGGGCGGAGAGTTCCTGGTGCTGGGAAGCAAGCTTGAACTTCAAGCGGAATTCGTTGAAGCGGCGGCGATAATTGAAGTGCACGGCCGTCACTGAAATGATGCACGTCAAGACAAGGAAGTAGAGGTTGTTCAGCAGTGTTTTCGTCGTCGCTGCAGCGTCAGGCGCCTGCAGGCATGCGATGATGTAGATGCCCAGCGTCGATATACACAGGAGTGCGGCTTCGAACGGCTGCATCGGCGCCAGCACGCCCACGGCAAAAAGTATGAGGAAGAGCCCGTTGTAGTAGGTGGAGTTCGCGCCGTCGGTGATGCCGATCATCACCGAGATCGAAGCGACGGCGATGAGCAGGCCCGCCATTGTCAGGTAGCGAACGTGGGCGGCGGTCTTGTCCCAGAAGTGCAAGGCGTAGATGACGGCAATCAGCCCCGCAGCAGCGAAGCGGATGACCGTCAAAGTCGTGAGCTGATCGTAATAGCTGATGCGATCGAGGGCGTAACCCGCCGGGATCAGAACGATGCCAAGGATGCACGCGACCTTCGACTGCCGCAGCCGAAGCTCTTGCTCTTCAGCCTCGAAGGCGCGCCGAAGGTCGTTCTTGTCATCCATGCCGTAAGACGGTGGGTTTATCTATCTCAAGAAAGACGTTGATACCCGTCTCATCTGTATAAATCTTTAGCGGCCCAAGATCTGGAGCGAGGCGAACCATATCGGACTCGTCCCGCAGGACCAGGTGCCACTCCATAATATGTTCCATCAAACCTTTCACAGGGTTTGACGAATGGACGTTCGTCACGATGACGCGGCCGCCGGGTTCGCACCATTGGTGGAAGAGGCGTACCAGTTTGGTGCAGACGCGATCAGACAAGTAATCAAAGAGGCCTGCGCAGTAGATGATGTCGTAGGTCTTGGCCGCCTCAGGGAGTTCGATGGCTTGGCGCAGCAGATCCTGGACGGTCTTCAGGATGTAGGTGACGTTCGGCCCTTCTTCGTTGCCAGCTGTGGCGGCTTCGATCTGGCGTTTCGCGTAGGCTAGCGTTTCGGCATTGAAGTCGAGAAGATCGAAGGTGAAGCGGTGCGCTTCCTTGTTCTTGGACAGGAAGAGCTGGAGTTCCTGCACCGGCCCGCAGCCGACGTTCAAAATTCGGACCTGCTTGTTCGCTGCAGCCGCTTCCTCGGCAGCCTTGTCGAGCATTTTGCCAAGCATATAGATGCGGTTGCGGTGCGCTTCGGGGGGGCCCCCGTTCAGCAGCCAATCGTTGATGATCTGGCCGTAGGTGGTCTTTCCACGACGCTCCTTGCGGAACATCATGTTCACCATCTCATAGTCGCCAGCGTAGCCCAGAGGCTTGGAATAGACTCGGTTGAAGAATGGGGAAGCCATCATCAACGGCAAAAGATCCCGTTGCGCCAGTTGCTTATGATTCTCGACCTCATCGACCTCGAGTTCGCGGCAGGCTTCCTCTAGTTCGAGAAAAAGCTGCGTTAGACGCGGCATCACCGGCGCCTTGATCTCTTCATAGTGGGCAGTGTCGAGCAAGCCGTGGCTGCCTGAGGGTTCGCCCTCGACCGCCAAATCGACCTGGTCCAGCCAGAAGCTAAGATCGCTCAGAAACGACCTGAGGTCGGCAACTTTGAGCTGGTAGTTGGGCTGGAGCTTGTTGGCACGGTCCCATTCCTCGACGAAGCGGCCGACTTCGGCTCCAAGACCGGCCGGGTCGGAGATGATCGTATCGACCGAGGACCACTGGTTGACCAGCGTTGCCGAGACGACAACCAGAATGCTGGTCGCGACAATGCCGGTTACGACCGCATCGCCTTGATAGACGAGGTTCTTGCCGCGCCGCACCTTGAGGTCGCTTAGGACCTCGCTCATCTGGACGGGAGAGAAGGGATTATAGATTTCAAAAACGATATTCCGCCGTGAGAGCTTGCTCAGCGTCCCGCGAAAAACCGTGCCCTGACTACTCCTAAAAGAAACTGTGCGATCAATATCCCGTTCGATGCGCAAGGGGACTGCTCCATAACTGAACGACGCCCAAAGTGGATAACAAAGATTATCACAGTGGTTCAGTTTGGCGCGGTGGAATTTAGAAAGGGTTTAGATGAATCTAGTTCATCTAAGGTCTTAGAAGTTACACTGGCCGGATTATGCCTTAGGAAGGCACATTGTGAGCGTCGATTTGCCCAAGGCTTTGTCAGTAGACGACAAAAGTTCGCCTCCGAAGGCCCATAAGGCGCAGCGGACTGTTCGCCAAGTCTCATTATTCTCCAAAGCGGGGGCTCCGCGATCCGATGTCGCGGAGGTGATCCGGACTTCATTATGACCGGCTGCGGAAACTAATTCTATCGATGGGAAAGTGCCGGGGTTACTCGCGGAGGGCCGTGTACCGCCACGCAGCAAATTGGTGAGAACGAATTTCATAATTTCGCGCGGCATAGCGTAGGGGAAGTCTTGGCCGGCGGGTGGCTGGACGAGGGCATCTCCAGATGCGGGGACGAGGGCCTGCTCGGTGACTTCGCAGATCGTGTCTGCCATGGACGACGTCGGGGTCACGGCGGGATCGGCAAGGCTGCGGGCGAGGTTGCCGATCGAGTTTGCAAGTGACCGGCAATGCTCTACGTCGCGGCGTATCTGTGCCGCAGATGCTGCGATTTTGCCCAGGCGGAGCCTCGAGGCCCAGGCTCCAAGAAAGGACGTCGCGACGGAAGGCGAGGGATCCAGCGCGCCCGGCTGGCTGAATTCAGCGAGAAGCCCGGCCTCCTTATCCAGCGATTTCAGGGGTGCATCGAGGCCATTGGCGAGAATGGCCAGCAGCGCGAGGTTGGCGCTTTCGGCATCGCCACCGGCGCTCGGACCGATTACCGGTTCGGCCAGGGCGGCCGCCGACCTCTCGGCATGGAGAGCGTCCTCCATGGCCGCGCATAATTCATCGAGGTCCCAGGGTTTGGGCACGAAGCGGTAGATCGCTGCCGCGTTGATCGCCTGTTGAAGATTTTCGGTATCAGCGTAGGCGCTCGTCAGTACGCGGATCGTTGAGGGCCACGATTTACGAACCTCGCTCAGAAATGACACGCCGCTCTCCCGCGGCATGCGTTCGTCGCTCACGACGACGGAGATATCGTTGCCGGACTTCGCCAGGATTTCCATTGCCGCTTCGGGGCTACTGGCGGTCACGACGTTTGCGTATTTTCCGACCGAGCTTTTGAAATATTTCAGCGAAAGCGGCTCGTCATCGACGAAGAGAATCGTTTCGCTTTTTCTGTCAGCCAAGGTTTCCGCCTTCGTCATCGAAAGAATCCGCGTCCTGTCCGAGATGCGAAATGCATGCTCGAGGCGCGGGGTCGCCCGCCCGCGTGGCTACTTTTGCTCTGGCCTATTTGAAATCAATCCAAGATTGGCTGAAAATTCGAACTTGTTTGGGAGCAGTATTAAGAATTTATGACCGAAGCAGGCATTTAGGGACGAAAATGCCCGCATCTGGGGACTGCGTTTCAATAACAGCAGGCCGCTTGAATATACGAAGTGCGCTGATAGTAGACCGGCGGGCGCCAAGACCGCCGGTCCAAGATGCCTTAGACGCTGAGCAACAGATGCTCGCGCTCCCATGGGCTGATGACGCGCATGAATTCTTCAAACTCGCTGCGTTTCAAGGCCAGATACACGTGGCAGAAGCGTTTGCCCAAAATGTCGTGCAGCGCTGAGTTCTCCTCGAAATCGGTCAGGGCTTCGAGAAGGCCGCGGGGGAGCTGATGGTCGTTGCGATAAGCATTACCTACGACTGCCTGCCGGGGCTCCAGGTCATTCTTCATGCCGAGATAACCGCAGGCGAGGCTGGCTGCGAGCGCAACGTAAGGATTTGAATCGGCGCCGGCGAGCCGGTTTTCAACGCGACGCGCCGAGGTCGGAGAAATCGGCACGCGCAATCCAGCGGAGCGATTGTCGTAACCCCATTCAACGTTGATCGGTGCGGCGCCGTTCGGCACGAGGCGGCGGTAGGAATTGACGTAGGGTGCGATCAGACACATCGCAGCGGGCAAGTAAGCCTGCTGGCCGGCAAGGAAGTTGAAGAACAGCTTGCTCGGCTCGCCATTCGCCTGCGTGAAGATGTTCTTGCCGGTCTTTGCGTCGACGACGCTCTGATGGACGTGCATGGCGCTACCCGGCTCGTTGGCCAAGGGCTTCGCCATGAATGTCGCGTAGCAGTTCTGAGCAAAAGCCGCCTCGCGGATCGTCCGCTTGAAGAGGAAAACCTGGTCGGCGAGATCGACCGGGTCGCCGTGCAGCAGATTGATTTCAAGCTGCGCCGCGCCGCCCTCCTGGATGATCGTATCGATCTTCAGATACTGCCGCTCGGCGAATTCATAGATGTCATCGACGATCTTGTCGTACTCGTCGACCGCGCCGAGGCTGTAAGCTTGGCGGCCCGCGCCTGGGCGGCCAGACCGGCCCATCGGCGGCTCAAGCGGATAGTCGGGATCGGGGTTGGTCTTCGTCAGATAGAATTCGAGCTCGGGCGCGACGACGGGCACCCAGCCTTCCTTCGCGTAAAGATCGACGACGCGTTTCAGCACGTTGCGGGGCGCGATCTCGACCGGGTCGCCGCTCTGCCATTGGGCGTCGTGGATGACCTGTGCCGTCGGGCTCGAGGCCCAGGGGGCAGGTCGGATCGTCGAGAGATCCGGCACCATCATCAGGTCGCTTTCGGCGTAGAGTTCTTGCCCGTCCTCTTCAAAGCCGACGTAGTCGCCCGTTATCGTTTGGTGGAAGATCGAGATCGGTAAGTGAACAGGCCCGAGCTTAACGAATTTCTCGGCCGGCATGGTCTTACCGCGCGCCACGCCAGCGATGTCGGGCACGGCACAGTCGACTTCCTCGATGCGGTGCTGGCGCAGCCAATCGCGCAGCATTTCGGGCGTGGAGCCGACACCGAAGTCGCCGTCTTCGCTTAGGATTCGTGCGGTCGGGGTATTCATAAGGACACCTGGGTGATTGCTTTGGTCGTTTTGGTCTTGGCGGCGCGCTGGCCGGAGCGATGGATGGAATGCTTCATGTTTGCCGAGACGCCGGGCCGGGTACGCGGCCGGTCAAGGCTATGCTCCTTGCCTCTAGCGAGACGTCAGACACGATGGATGCGAGTTCGAAGGTGCAACAGACTTAACCTGCCGGGTGAGGGGACCTCAATAGCCGCGACGAAGCATGGGTCTATCCGCCTTCGTTAAGTCTCAAAAAGCCATTGCCTAAGGCGGCAGCGTGCTGACCTGAGAACGCGCAGTTTAGTTTGCGGATTATAGGCTTTTGCGTGCCCGGCCGCCCCTAACATTTTCCAATTAAGTCCGTTGTGCTTCGAAATTTAAGCGAGCAGTATGGTGGATGTTGAGCAAAGCGCGGAGTTAGCGGCGGTTTGCTACGTTACGGAATTAACCGCAACGCCATCGCCGCCTCCGCCGCTGTACCGGGTCTGGAGGGTTTCTGAATGAGGGTTGGAAAAGTGGTGCGTCGCGCCGCGTGTTCTGTCGTGCTTGCTATGGCGCTGGTGGCGCCGATGGCGCAGGCGGCAGAGAAGGTCGTCAAAGTCTACAACTGGTCGGACTACATCGATCCTGAGATCCTCACGGATTTCACGAAAGAAACGGGCATCAAGGTCGTCTACGACGTTTTCGACAGCAACGAAGTTCTTGAGACGAAGCTGCTGGCCGGCGGTAGCGGCTACGACATCGTCGTGCCGACGGGATCGTTCCTGTCACGGCAGATCAAAGCGGGCGTCTTTCAGAAACTCGACAAGTCCAAGATCCCGAACTTCGCCAACGCATGGCCTGACGTTTACAATCGCGTCGCTCAGTATGATCCAGGCAACGAGTACGCGATGAACTGGATGTGGGGCACAACGGGCGTCGGCTACAACGAAGCCAAGATCAAAGAGCGTATGCCGGATGCACCCGTCGACTCTCTCGACATGATCTTCAAGCCCGAGATTGCCGCCAAGTTCAAGGATTGCGGGATCTATGTGCTCGATTCACCGGAAGACGTTCTGCCGGTGGTGCTGAACTATCTCGGACTCGATCCCAACACCACGAAGGAGGAGGACTTCAAGAAGGCCGAAGAGGTGATGATGAAGATCCGGCCTTACATCAAGAAGTTCCACTCGTCCGAATACATCAACGCGCTGGCCAACGGCGACGCGTGCATGGCGCTGGGCTGGTCGGGCGATATTCTTCAGGCGGGCACGCGCGCGGAGGAAGCCAAGAACGGGCAGGTGATCAAGTACAACATCCCCAAGGAAGGCACGCAGATGTGGTTCGACATGATGGCGATCCCTGCGGACGCCAAGGATGTCGAAGAAGCCCATATCTTCCTCAACTATCTCAACCGGCCCGAGGTGATGGCCAAGGCGTCGAACTACATCCAGTACGCCAACGGCAACCTCGCCTCGCAGAAGGATATCGATGAGAGCGTCCTGAAGAATCCGGCGGTCTATCCGGACCCTGAGACATTCAAGAAGCTGTACGTCAAAACCGCTTGGGACAACAAAACTCAGCGGATCGTCACACGAACGTGGACACGCATTACGACTGGGCAATAACCAAGAACCGCGCCAGTAAAATCCTGGCGCGGTTTTTTCTTTCATGCTTCGCTCTCCCGCAGGGAGCGCTCTTCCGAACTTAAGCCACTCTGCAAACTGCTCTAGGACCTCGATCATGAGTGTTGTGACTGCACGCGATTCACAGGCGAACAATGCCTCTTCGCAGCGTGCGGGACGTCGAACCGCCGCACCGCAGTCGGGCTTTGCGCCTTGGAAAAATCCGAACCTGCCGCCGATCGTTCGCTTCGAGGGCATCACGAAGCGGTTCGACGATTTCGTCGCAGTGAACGATGTGACGCTCGACATCTATGAGCGTGAGTTCTTCGCGCTTCTGGGTCCTTCGGGCTGCGGAAAGAGCACGCTTCTGAGAATGCTGGCGGGTTTCGAGCGGCCGACGCAGGGCAAAACAATCGTGGCGGGCCAGGACATTACGGACCTGCCGCCCTATCAGCGCCCCGTCAACATGATGTTCCAGTCCTACGCGCTTTTCCCGCACATGACGGTTGAGGCCAACATCGGCTTTGGCTTGCGCCAGGAGGGGATGCCCAAGAAGAACATCGCCGAGCGCGTCGACGAAGCGATGGGCATGCTGGAGCTCCGGCCGTTCGCCAAACGCAAGCCGAACCAGCTGTCCGGAGGTCAGCAGCAGCGCGTGGCGCTGGCGCGTGCGATCGCCAAGAAGCCGCGCATCGTACTGCTCGACGAGCCGCTCGGCGCGCTCGACAAGAAGCTGCGCCAGCAGGCACAGTTCGAGCTGATGCACATTCAGGAGACGACGGGCACGACCTTCATCATCGTCACGCACGATCAGGAAGAA
>Ga0180218_1000916_pt1 | contig 20784 bp, 22 predicted proteins | sample eDN3rd37CKraftBY_FD_151334 | JGI IMG/M metagenome (GOLD analysis project Ga0180218, IMG submission 151334) | Enriched backyard soil microbial communities from Emeryville, California, USA - eDNA 3rd pass 37_C Kraft BY (version 2) (version 2) | ecosystem: Environmental > Terrestrial > Soil >...
TCTTCTCAAGATCATGCAAAAGCGCCTCACGCATACCGGCTCGACGCTGCGGCCGCGCTCCAACGCCGACAAGTCGATGATCGCCCGCGACCTCGAAGCCAAGGCCTGGCCGCTTCTCGCCGCCGGGAAGGTCAAGCCGGTGATCGATTCCACCTTCGCGCTGAAAGACGCCTCGAAAGCCCATGCCCGCATGGATTCGAGCGCCCATATCGGCAAGATCGTGCTGACGGCGGGCTGAACCTTGCCTTCTCGCCGCCTTAACCCGAAGCTAGATTCCGCCGCCCTCGGACACGATCCGTACCGGGCGGTGTGTGGGGATTGATTTGCGTAACCGCCTGATCGCGTTTTGCCTGCTGGTGTCCGCGCTTTTCAGCGCGGGCAACGCGCATGCCCTCGAGGCGGTCTCGATCCGCAAAGGCACCGCCGCGATCGATCTTCTGCCCGCGACCGAGCGCTACACCACCGACGGCGACCGCGTGCAGCTTGCCACCGCCGCCGGTTCCGACGGCATCGTCCGCCGCATCGAGGTGATCGCGAGCGTCATTAAAGGCACCTCCGACTGGGCGGTGTTCGCGCTTTCCAACAACACCGACGAGCAGGTCGACCGCCTCATCGTCGCGCCGCATTACACGATGGCGGGCTCCGGCATTTTCTGGCCCGATCTCGGCTCGAAGCGCATCGTCAGCGTCACGCCGAGCCAGGGCTTTCGCCCTGAAAAGCAGGCGTCGAACGACGCCGACATTTATCTGATCACCATCGACCCCGGCACGACCGTGACGCTCGTCGTGGAGCTTGCGTCGAACAACCTGCCGCAACTCTATCTGTGGGAGCCCGAAGCCTACAAAGGCAAGATCAACTCCTTCACACTTTATAACGGCATCGTCATCGGCGTTTCGGGCCTGCTCGCGCTGTTCCTCACGATCCTGTTCGTCGTGAAGGGCTCGATCATGTTCCCCGCCGCCGCCGCGCTCGCCTGGGCCGTGCTCGGCTATATCGGCATCGACTTCGGCTTCTGGAATAAAGTGTTTGCCCTCTCCCCCGGCGCCGAACAGTTCTGGCGCGCCGCGGGCGAAGCGATCCTCGCCGCGACGCTGATCGTCTTTCTGTTTGCCTACCTCAATCTCGGCCGCTGGAATGTGCGCTACTCGCACCTGGCGGCGGGCTGGCTCGCCTTCCTCGCGCTTCTCGTCGCCGTCGCCTTCGTCGATCCGGCGATCGCCGCCGGCATCGCGCGCTTGTCGCTCTTGGCCGTCGCCATCGTCGGCTTCGGCCTCGTCGTTTATCTTGCGACCCACAATTACGACCGCGCGGTGCTGCTGATCCCGACCTGGTTCCTGCTCACCGTCTGGGTGCTCGCCGCGGGCTTTGCCGTCGCCGGCGTTCTCACCAACGATCTGATTGCGCCGGCGCTCTTGGGCGGCCTCGAGCTGATCGTCATGCTCATCGGCTTTACGGTCATGCAACATGCCTTTGCCGGTGTCGGCGCCGAAGGCATCGTCAACGATGTCGAGCGCCGCGCGCTGGCGCTCACGGGCGCTGGCGACATCGTCTGGGACTGGGATGTCGATCGCGATCTCATCTACACCAGCGCCGAAGCCGAGCAGCACCTCGGCCTGAAGCGCGGCACGCTGGAAACCTCCGCCGCCGACTGGCTTGAATTCCTGCATCCCGGCGACCGCGACCGCTTCCGCATGGCGCTCGATTCGATGCTCGAGCAGCGCCGCGGCCGCATCGCGCAGGAATTCCGCCTGCGCTCCGAGAGCGGCACCTATCTCTGGTTCATGCTGCGCGCCCGGCCTGTCGTCGGCTCCGACGGCGAAGTGCTGCGCGTCGTCGGCACCCTTGCCGACACCACCGAGAACAAGATCGCGCAGGAGCGCCTGTTGCACGACGCGGTGCACGACAACCTCACGAGCTTGCCGAACCGCGAGCTGTTCCTCGACCGCCTGGAATCGGCGCTCAAGATGGCGGCGACCGGCGGCGATGCCGTGCGGCCGACCGTCATCATCATCGACCTCGACCGCTTCAAACAGGTCAATGCCAGCGCCGGCATGGCCGTTGGCGATTCGATCCTGCTCACCATCACGCGCCGTCTCTCGCGCCTTCTGAAACCGCAGGACACCCTCGCCCGCATCGCCGGCGATCAGTTCGGCATGATCCTCTTGTCGGAGCGCGACCCCGCCCGCATCACCGCCTTCGCCGACACCATCCGCCGCAGCCTGCGCGCGCCCATCGGTTTCGGCGCGCGCCAGATCTTCCTGACGGCCTCCATCGGCCTCGTGCTCACCGACGGCACCATGCAGCAGGACGAAGACGTGCTGAAGAATGCCGAGCTTGCGATGTATCACGCCAAGCAGCAGGGCGCCGACCGCATCGAGGTCTTCCGTCCGGCGATGCGCACGCAAAAAATCGACTCGCTGACGATGGAGTCGGATCTGCGCCGCGCGCTTGAGCGCGACGAGATCGCCGTTCTCTACCAGCCGATCATCCGGCTCGAGAACCGCTCGGTCGCGGGCTTCGAAGCGCTCTTGCGCTGGAACCACCCGCGCCTCGGCCGCATCGGCCCCGCCGAATTCATCCCGATCGCCGAGGAAACCGGCCTGATCGTCGATCTCGGCCATTTCGCGCTCGAGCGCGCCGCGCATCAGCTCGCGCTATGGCAGCGTGCGATGCCGGCGCAGGCGGCGCCTGTCTTCATGAGCGTCAACGTCTCCTCGCGCCAGTTGCTGCGCCATGATCTCATCCAGGACATCAAGGGCGTTCTGTCGCGCAACGTCCTCTCGCCGGGCACGTTCAAGCTGGAAATTACCGAGTCGCTCGTCATGGAAAATCCCGAGCTTGCGGCTCAGATGCTGGCGCGCATCCGCGAGCTGGGCGCCGGGCTTTCGCTCGACGATTTCGGCACCGGCTATTCGTCGCTCGCCTATTTGCAGCGCTTCCCGTTCGACACCATCAAGATCGACCAGCAATTCGTGCGCGGCTCCTCGCGCGGCGGCGCGCGGCCGGTGATTTTGCGCTCGATCATCGCGCTTGCGCACGACCTCAACATGGAAGTCGTCGCCGAGGGTGCCGAAACCGATTCCGATGCCGTCGAGCTTTACCAGCTCGGCTGCCACTTCGCGCAAGGCTACATCTTCGGCGAGCCGATGACCGCCGAGCAGGCGCGCCAGCTTGTGGCGCCCATGCAGCCGATGGAGCGGCGCGCGGCGGCGCGCGCAAGCTGATCGCCGGCATGAAGCCGCAGTGGCGACCGGCAACGAAACCAGACCTCGCCGCCATTCAGCGCATCGCCGAGCATGTCCATCCCGAACTGCCCGAGCGGCCGGAAGTCTTCGCCGAGAAACTGACATTGTTCTCCGAAGGCTGCTTCGTGCTCGCCCGCGAGACGGAAGCCGCCGGCTATGCTTTCGCCCACCCCTGGCATCTGAAACAAATCCCGCCGCTCGATACGCTCCTGCACGCCCTGCCGCCCGCGCCCGAATGCCTGTTCGTGCATGACATCGCGGTGCTGCCCGAAGCGCGCGGCCACGGCGCGGCGGCCATGCTGGTCGCGATCCTCACGCGAATTGCGAAGAAGTACGACCTTCCGCGCCTCGCGCTGGTTTCGGTCTATGGCTCGGACGTTCTGTGGTCCGCGCAGGGTTTCAAGCCCGCACGCGACAAGGCGCTTGGGCCCGCGCTCGCGCCTTACGGCGAGAGCGCCAAATACATGATGCGAAAAATCTGATCTTTCAGGCGTGCCCGGCGTCGGCCGAAAGCTGCGCCGGATCGATGCCGATCTTGCGCAGCGCCGTCGCGTATTTCGCTTCCGGCGTGCTGCCGAAAATCAGCTGATCGTCGGCCGCGCAGTTGAGCCAGCCGTTCGCCTGGATTTCGCTCTCGAGCTGGCCCGGCGCCCAGCCTGCGTAACCGAGCGCCAGGATCGCGCTCGCCGGGCCCTCGCCGCGCGCCATCGCCTTCAGAATGTCGAGCGTCGCCGTAAGACAGATGCTCTCGTCGATCGAGAGCGTCGAATCCTTGATGAAGAAATCCGCCGAGTGCAGCACGAAGCCGCGCTGCGTTTCGACCGGCCCGCCTTTCAGGACGGGGATCGGCGAAATGCGGATCGGCTCGCCGGTCTCTTTCGGGATGACGTCGAGCTGCTCGAGAAGATCGTGGAATCTGACGTTCGGCGCCGGCTTGTTGATGACGATGCCCATCGCGCCTTCCGACGAGTGCGCGCACATATAGATCACCGTTCGCGCGAAACGGTCATCCTGGATGGTCGGCATGGCGACAAGGATCTGGCCGTCGAGATAACCGGGCGTCTTCGTGTGCCCGCTTTCGATGGAGGTAGGGCCAATCTTCATCATCAAAGACTATCCCCGATTTGTGGCATTGCAACCTCCGGCCGCTCTGCCTTAATTCACGCGAAAGTGGCTAGGCGCTAAACCTCGCGCGCGCTAGGAAACGCCGATGATTTCTTCGTGTTTGCGAAACTTCGCCGCAGCCTTTGCGTTCCTGCTCGCGCTTGCGGCCTCGCACGCGGCGCTCGCGCTCGAATCGGAATGGTTCGATACGGGCCATGCGCAGGCGCGGCTGATCGCCGATGCCGGCGGCGACGGCCCGCGTGCCGGCGTCGAGATCCGGCTCGAGAAAGGCTGGAAGACCTACTGGCGCTATCCGGGTGACGCCGGCGTGCCGCCGCGTTTCGACTGGTCGGGTTCCGAAAATCTGCAATCGGTGAAGGTCGAATGGCCCGCGCCCGCGATGTTCGTCGATGACAGCGGCTCGAAGTCGATCGGCTATCACGATCGCGTCGTCTTTCCGGTCTCGATCGCGCCGGCCGATGTCGGCCAGCCGATCAAGCTGCGCCTCAAGCTCGATTTTGCCGTCTGCGAAAAACTTTGCGTGCCGGCGCAGGCCGAAATGTCGCTCATGATCCCGGTCGAAAGCGGCGACCTTTCCGAAGCGTTAGAGCAGGCGATCGCCACCGTGCCGCAGCACGCGATTCTCGGCCAGAATGCCGACAAGCCGAACGCGCTGGCCGTCATGAATATCCGCATCGAGCACGGCAACAAGCCGCGCGCCATCATCGCGATCAAGGCGCCGGCGGGCAGCAACCCGCAGCTCTTTGCCGAAGGCCCGGACGAGCAGTGGGCGCTGCCGCTGCCGGAAAAGCTCGGCGAGGAAGACGGCCTGACGCGCTTTTCGCTGGCCTTCAGCGGCGCGCCGCCGGGCGCCAGGCCCATTCCGCCGAAACTGATCCTGACGCTTGCCGCCGAGGGCGGCGCGCGTGAAGTTGAAATCCCGCTCGAATGAGCACAAACCTTCTCTGACTTCCCTTCAATCCCTGCAATGGAGCGTGCAATGACGATCAAACCGGGCGACAAACTGCCGGACGCGACCTTCCGCGTGATGGCCGAAGGCGGCGGACAGGAAAAATCCACCGCCGATATTTTCAACGGCAAGAAGGTCGTGCTGATCGGCATGCCCGGCGCCTTCACCCCGACCTGCCATCGCAATCACCTGCCCGGCTATATCGAGGAAGCCGAAAAGTTCCGCGGCAAGGGCATCGACACCATCGCCGTCACCACCACCAACGACCATTTCGTCATGGGCGCCTGGTCGAAGGCGACCGGCGGCGACGGCAAGGTGGTGTTCCTTGCCGACGGCAACGGCGACTTCGCCAAAGCCATCGGCATGGCCTTCGACGCCTCCGGCCGCGGCCTCGGCGCCGTCCGCTCCAAGCGCTATTCGATGTATGTCGAAAACGGCGTCGTGAAGGTGCTGAATATCGAGGAAAACCCCGGCCAGGCCGAAACCACCAAGGCCGCCAATATGCTGGCCGCGCTTTAATCGAATCGGCTTTCGCCGCCCGGTGCAAAACCGCGCCGGGCGGCTTTTTCGTTATGCGATGATGTCGGGGAACAATTTATCCTCGGATTCCGCGATACGATCGCGGATCTGCAACTTGCGCTTTTTCAGGCGCTGCACCTGCAAGCGATCGTAGCCGGCCTGCGCCATCAGCGCCTCGATAGCCGCATCGAGATCACGGTGTTCCTGCCGCAACCTTTCGAGTTCCACGCGCAGTTCGCGTTCTTCCTGGCTGATCATCGATGGCCAATCGCCGCCCATGGGAGAAGCTTAGCGTTCCCCCGGTTTTCGCAAAACCGGAAAATTGATGTTTCTTTCGTCATGCAAACTCGACACCCGCCAAGTTTCATGACAGGATTTTGCGATCAGCAGAACCTGAAGCGGAGGGAATTTCCCAATGTCCAGTCAGGCTGACCTGACCGATCTCAAACAACAGCACCAGGCGCTTGAGCGGGAGATCGCGGATACCGCGTCTCACCTCGGCGCCGACGATCTGAAGCTCGCAGAACTCAAGCGACGCAAACTACAGCTCAAGGACGAAATCGCACGGCTCTCCCAAGACGCGACCGTACACTAGTTTTTCGTCCGCCTTATTCCGCCCTGACAGGCCGCAGCGGCTGATACGCGGCCTTGCGTTCTTCCTGCGCCAAACTTGCATTTTCCCCGCGCCAACCCGGCGCGGCAGGAGCCGTTTTAACCTCGTTCATTAGGCCTAACGCTTAAGGTTGATTGCTCATTGCGCGCCAACCCGCGGCATTTTCCAATAATCTGAGCGAACTCGTTGGGTTGGAGTTGACGATGTTGCGCTTCGCCAGACCCGCGGTTCGGAGAGCCGCGTAGCTGCCACGAGCGCACTGTTCTCCCGGAATACGGGAAGCATTTGTGCAGAACCGCACAGCCGCCGATTCACCCTGCCTCACCGAGGAAAGAAACCAGCCGGAGTTGGGCTGCAAGCGCCGCTCCCGCTCGAATCCAGTGAGGATAATGAAATGAAAGCATTGAAATTGACCTTGGCTGCCTCATTCGTCGCCGGCGCGCTCGCGTTCGGCTCGGCTCCGGCGAACGCCGCGATTTGTGTCCGTTGCGGCCCGCTCGCGGGCGGCAGCGTCAGCTCCAGCACCGCGTGGTGGATCATGGCCTGCCCGGCCGGCATCGTCACCGCCGCGCTGGCGAAAAACTGGAAGCGCCACAAAGAGCTCACCGCGCCGGAAGCCTGGACCTGCGGCCTGCAATACTGGTGGAACGAAGCGACCGGCCAATACGACAAGCCGGCGCGCAAGCACCGCCGCCGCTAAATCCGGATATCCGCGATGAAAACCTGCGCCGCCCCGCGGCGCGGGTTTTTTTCGCGCGGCGGCGCGGCTCTTAACCTCAACAATTATCCTTACCCGTTAGCTACGAAAATATTCCTCACAATCCTTGAGACAAATTTTCATCTAATTTTTCCCGGCTCGTTGAGTTGGAGTTGACGATGTTGCGTACGGGCCGGCTGCGACAGCAGCTGAATTTCCTGCGCACGACCGCTCAATTCGGTCTTCCACGCCACAACCGGCGTGGGCCGCGATCCATTCCTCGCTCTCGGGCACATGCAACTGACAGAGAGGAATAGCTATGAAGACATCGAAATTGATCGCGGCCGGCGCGATCGCGAGCCTCGTGTTCGCCATCTCGCCCGCGACGGCGATCGCCGCCAACGGAGGCCCGAACAATTCGGGTCAGCATTCTTCGAACTATCAGGGTGCGAAGAATGGCAATTACGGCCCGCAGAGCAATAACCACCAGGGCCCCAACAACAACCAGTACTCTTCGAGCAACAACTCGAAGAACTACAATTCGAAGAACTACAACTCAAAGAACTACAACTCGAACCAGCACTCCTCGAACAGCAATTCGAAGAACTATAATTCGAAGAGCTACAACTCGAAGAGTTACAACTCGAAGAACTACTCAAATCAGCACGGCTCGAACCAGTACTCTTCGAACAAGGGTTCGAACAAATACGGCAGCAAGAGCTACACCAAGGGTGGCCAGAAATATAACAGCTACCACGGCTCGAAGTCGCTGAAACACTCATACAAGTTTTCGGGCAAGAGCTACGGCAAGTTTGGCGGCAAATTCGGTGGCAAGTTCACCAAGCCGTACGGCTTCAAGCACTTCCCGAAACATGCGGGTCTTCACAAGTTCAAATTCCCGCATAAATTCGTGCATAAATTCCCCCACAAATTCCCGTACAAGCCGCACATGAAGCCGCACAAGTCGCATGGCGGCGGCGGACACGGCGCGGAAGGCGTGGTGTGGACCATCATCGGCTGCGCTGCCGGCACAGTGACGGCGGCGCTGGCGAAGAACTTCAAGCACCAGCAGGAACTCACCGCGCCGGAAGCCTGGAGCTGCGGCCTCGGCTACTTCTGGAACGAAGCGACCGGCGAATACGGCCGCTGAATTCCCGCTGCATGATCGAACAGCCCGTGCCGCACGCGGCACGGGTTTTTCGTATCTGTGAGTCGGCCATTGCGAGGCGCGATCATCTTTCCTAGCCTTCCGCCGGGCACACCTTGCCGCTTCGGCATGGGCCAAAACCCACTGGGGGGAATATGAAAACGAAATGGCTTGCGATTCCGGTCGCGCTCGCGATCGCCTTTACACCGGTTGCGGCATCCGCGCAGGTTTGCGGCGTCGGCATCATCGTCGCCGCGCTGATCGCGAATGCGCAACAGCAGCGCGAACTGACGGCGACGGAAGCCGCGACCTGCGGCCTGATGCTCAATCAGGACCAGAAGAACGTCAAAAACCACAAGGCGAAAAAGCGCCATAAGGTCGCAAGGCACAAAGCCGCTCACTGACATACAGGTAACCGGATACGTAAGCCGGGAAAAAATAAGCGAAAGCACTCGCTGAAAGCACACAGCCCCGTTGAAAAAAACGCGGGTTGTGTGATCATTTTCACACGGGAAAAAAACCGGCTAGATTAGTTTCCTTCGCATATCGAGCAGTTTTCTCAATCGGCTTCACAGGTCGGCAAAGGGGCTACCGGATATGAAAAAAGTCGCAACGATTCTCCTCGTAGCGGCGTTCGCTATGAGCTCGTTCACTGCTTCGGCGATCATCACGCAGCCGCCGCCGCCCGGCACATCGGGCGGCGTTCACACCGGCACCGCATGGTGGATCATGGCTTGCCCGGGCGGCGTGGTGACGGCCGCGATGGTCAAGAACTGGAAACGCCACAAGGAATTGACCCAGCAGGAAGCCTGGACTTGCGGGCTGCTCTACTGGTGGAACGAGGCGACCGGCCAATACGGCCGTTAAACGGCACGCACTCCCGGTACAACAAAAAACCCGCGTCTCCGGCGCGGGTTTTTTCGTCTCGTTCATCGAACGGCGCGAGCCGCTATTCTCGTGATACGAAAGCAGACGCGGTCAGATTTTCATGACGATGGATGACAGGCTTGTCACACTGGATGTTGCGCGCGGGCTCGCCGCGATCTGCGTCGTTCTCTATCACTGGCCGCTTTTCTTCTACGTCACGGAATACGGCGCGCCGCCGGAGAACTTTCCGCTGCTCGGCTTGCTTGCGCCGGTTTACGACAAGGGCTGGCTCGGCGCCGATTTCTTTTTCGTTCTGTCAGGCGCGATCTTCTTCATCAAATACGCAAGGACGGTTTCCGGCGGCGAAGTGACGGCGCGGCAATTCCTGGTATTGCGATTTTCCCGCCTCGCGCCGCTGCACTACGCGACCCTGATTTTGACGATCGTGCTGCAGGCCGTTTTATTCCTGCAATTCGATCGCTTCGTTCTGTATCGCGAAAATCTCGACGGCTGGCATTTCCTCGCGAACCTCCTGTTCATTCAGAACTGGAGCTTCATCCCTTCGCTGGACGTGGTGCCGTTCAATCCTCCGTCATGGTCGCTGTCGATCGAGGCGCTGCTTTATATTATTTTCTTTGTCCTGCTTCGTTATGTGCCGGTAAACATCTTCAGCCTTCTCGCCATCGCGGCGGCGGGCCTGTGGCTGGTCCATGACGGCACCCATATGACGATCGGCCGCGGCCTTTGGTGCTTCTTCCTGGGCGGCGCCCTCGCCTGGTTTTATACGCAACGCCGCCGGCGCGAGCGATGGAAGCCGGAGCTCTATGGCGCGGCGGTGCTGTTGCTGGCAGCGCTCGTTTTCATGCCTCGCTCCGCGAGCAGCGTATCGGCGGGGCCGCTGACAACGAATATCGAAACGGCAGGCTACGCGCTCTACACGGGCTTCTTCGCCGTGCTGGTTTGCTGCCTCGTCTTTCTGGATGGCGCCTTGCATCGGGTGATGGCGCCATTCTCCTTTTTGGGCGACATCAGCTATTCGACATATCTCCTGCATTATCCGCTGCAGCTCGCCGTCATCTTTGCCGTCACCCTTTTCGGCGGCACATATGAACCGGCGCTATTCCGTTCACCCGGGACGATGCTGCTGTTTCTTGCCGCGCTGATCGCGGCAGCGCTTCTGAGCTTTCACCGTTTCGAGGTGCCGTTCAGAAAAGCGCTCCGTCAATCGTTCCTCGGCAAGAAAAAGCCCGCGCCGGAATCCGTGGCGTCCTCGAACTAGACGGGCCGTGCCGTTTCGCTTCAGATATCCCGCGTCATCTCGCGCAGCTTGAACTTCTGGATCTTGCCGGTCGAAGTTTTCGGCAATTCCACGAAGACGATGTGCTTCGGGCACTTGAAGCTCGCAAGATTGCTGCGGCAATGCGCCATGAGATCCTCGGCGCTCGCCTGCTTGCCGGGCTTAAGCTCGATGAACGCGCACGGCGTCTCGCCCCACTTGTCGTCGGCTTTCGCGACGACCGCCGCCGCCTGCACCGCCGGATGGCGATAGAGCGCGTCCTCGACCTCGATCGAGGAAATATTCTCGCCGCCCGAGATGATGATGTCTTTCGAGCGATCCTTGATCTGGATGTAGCCGTCCGGGTGCATGACGCCGAGATCGCCCGAGTGAAACCAGCCGCCGGCAAACGCCTTCTCGGTCGCGGCCTTGTTCTTGAGATAGCCCTTCATCACGACGTTGCCCTGGAACATCACCTCGCCCATCGTTTCGGCGTCGCGCGGCACCGGCTTCATGGTGTCGGGGTCGATGATGTCCATGCCGTCGAGCGGCACGATGGTGACGCCCTGGCGCGCCTTCTTCGCCGCCTGCGCCGCGCCATCGAGCCTGTCCCACTCTTCATGCCAGTCGTTCACCGCGGCGGGGCCGTAGGTTTCGGTCAGGCCGTAAAGATGCGTGACGTTGAAGCCCGCGCCTTTCATGGCGGCGAGCACGGCTTCCGGCGGCGGCGCCGCCGCCGTGAAAAACTCGACGACATGCGGCAGCGGCTTCTTCTCATCCGCCGGGGCGTTGAGCAGCGTCGACATCACGATCGGCGCGCCACAAAGATGCGTCACCTTGTGCTCGGCGATCAGATCGAACATCGCCCTCGCGCGCACCTGCCGCATGCAGACATGCGTGCCCGCGACGACCGAAACCGTCCACGGAAAGCACCAGCCGTTGCAATGAAACATCGGCAGCGACCACAGATAGACCGGATGCTTGACCATTTGGCAGGTCAGCACATTTCCCACGGCAAGCAGCGCCGCGCCGCGATGATGATAGACGACGCCCTTGGGATCGCCGGTGGTGCCCGACGTGTAGTTCAGCGAAATCGCGTCCCATTCGTCGAGCGGATGCTTGCGCGCGTAATGCGCTTCGCCCTCTTTCAGAAGATCCTCGTATTCGAGCGAGCCGAGCCGCGTCCCCTCGCCCGTAAACTCCGGGTCGTCATAGTCGATGACGAGCGGCTTTACCTTGGCGCGCGCGAGCGCATCCTTCATGACCTTCGAGAATTCGCGATCGACGATCACCACCTTGGCTTCGCCGTGATCAAGCGAGAACGCGATGATCGGCGCATCGAGCCGCGTGTTGAGCGTATTGAGCACCGCGCCCGTCATCGGCACGCCGTAGTGGCACTCCAGCATCGCCGGTGTATTGGCGAGCATCACCGCGACGGTATCGCCGCGCGCTATCCCGCGCTTTTCGAGCGCCGAGGCGAGCCGCATCGCGCGCTGGTGGAATTCGCGGTAATTGCGCCTGAGCTTGCCGTGAATGACCGCGACATGATCGGGAAACACGGCGGCCGCGCGCTCCAGATAGGTGAGCGGCGTCAGCGGCTGATAATTGGCGGGATTTTTATCGAGGTCGATATCGTACGCACTGTTCTTCAAGGCAGTTCCCCATCCATAACGGCCGCCACGCTAGCGCTCCCGAAAGACCCGCTCAAGCGGCGAAGAACATCTCCCGCATACCGCTTTCGATCAAAGCCACGCCGATCAGGAACACCAGCACATAGGCGATGCGGTAGAAACGCTCCGTCGGCGTGATCTTGACCAGCCAGACGCCGAGAAAATTGGTCGCGATCGCCAGCGGAATGAGCACCGCCGAGGTCTTCAGATTGTCGGTGGAGTACATGCCGAGCGCGAAGAACGGCACGAGCTTCATCCAGTTCACCAGCGCGAAGAAGATCGTCGAGGTGCCGACGAACCGCATCTTCGACATCCGCTGCGGCAGCACATAGATCGAGAACGGCGGGCCCCCGGCATGCGAGAGCGTGCTGGTAAAGGCCGAGACCCCGCCCCAGAAAATGCCCAGAACCGCCTTCGGCCGGCCCGGCTCCTTTTTCGGCTTTGGCAAAAACCAGTAGCTCAGCACGAAGCCGGACGCGATCACGCCGATCACGAGCTTCACCTGCGCCTCGGAAATCGTCGCCGAGAGGCCCCAGCCCGCCGCGACGCCAAGCACGGCACCGGCTGTCAGCACCCCGACGTTCCACTTGTCCCAGTCGCGCCAGTAGATCCCGATCGAGAGAATGTCCTGCACCAGAAGGATCGGCAGCACGATCGCGATCGCCTGGAACGGCGGAATGACCAGCGAGAGAAGCGGCGTTGCGATCATGCCGACCCCGGTGAACCCGCCTTTGGCAAGACCAAGAAATGTAACGGCGACGATGGCCGTGAAATAAAAAATCGGGTCGGAGGGCACGGGAAAGGGTCTTTCGGTAGGCATCTTCCTTTAGGCGAATGCCCGGCTGGGAGCCAGCCCGCCGCGCGCATGGCAAAAGGGCTAAGGACGCAAGGCTTGCAAAGCGCGCCCGCAAGCGAAAAAATTGCCCGGAAACATATACCGTCAGCTTTGCGGCCGCCCGCGGCGGCGGCTGCGGGTATGACGAAGGGAGAAATGCCGTGGATAGCAAGGTGAAAAGTCAGTACCCGGAAATCTATGCGCGCTCGCTGCGCGATCCGGTGGGTTTCTGGGGCGAGCAGGCCGAGGCCATCGACTGGATCGAGAAGCCCAAAACGGTGTTCGATCCCAAGGCCGGCATCTACGGCCGCTGGTTCACCGACGGCATCTGCAACACCTGCTGGAACGCGGTTGACCGCCATGTGAAGGCCGGCCGCGGCGAACAGGCGGCTTTCATCTATGACAGCCCCGTCACCAATACCAAGCGCAAGATCACCTACAACGAGCTGCTCGACGAGGTGAAAACCTTCGGCGCCGTGCTCCGGGACTTCGGCATCGAGAAGGGCGATCGCGTCATCATCTATATGCCGATGGTGCCCGAAGCCCTGATTGCGATGCTGGCCTGCGCGCGCATCGGCGCCGTCCACTCCGTCGTCTTCGGCGGCTTCGCGGCAAAGGAGCTTGCGACCCGCATCGACGACGCCAAGCCCAAGCTCGTGCTCTCCGCCTCCTGCGGCGTCGAGCCGGGCCGCATCGTCGCCTACAAGCCGCTGCTCGACGAAGCGATCCGCCTTGCCAGGTTCAAGCCGAACGGCGTCATTCTCCTGCAACGGCCGCAGCAGGAAGCGCAGATGAATGCGGGCTTCGACCACGACTGGGCAAGGCTGCGCGCCAACGCCATCCGCGACAAGAAAGCTTCCGATTGCGTGCCGTGCCTTGCGACCGACCCGCTCTATATCATCTACACATCCGGCACGACCGGCGTGCCGAAAGGCGTCGTGCGCGAGCACGGCGGCCATCTCGTCGCGCTCAAGTGGTCGATGAAAGCCGTCTTCGACGTCAACCCCGGCGAAACCTGGTGGTCGGGCTCGGATATCGGCTGGGTCGTCGGCCACTCCTACATCGTCTATGCGCCGCTGTTTCACGGCTGCACGTCCATTCTTTATGAAGGCAAGCCGGTCGGCACGCCCGACGCCGGCGCCTTCTGGCGCCTCATCGCCGAGCACGGCGTCGTCTCGCTGTTCACCGCGCCGACGGCGTTCCGCGCCATCAAGAAGGAAGACCCGCAAGGCAAACTCCTCGCCGGCAAGGACATGTCGAAATTCCGCATCCTGTTCCTCGCCGGCGAACGCGCCGACCCCGACACGATCCAGTGGGCGGAGAACATCCTCAAGGTGCCGGTGATCGACCACTGGTGGCAGACCGAATCCGGCTGGCCGATGGTCTCGAACATGATGGGCCTCGGCCCGCTGCCGGTGAAATACGGATCGCCCACCGTCCCCGTGCCGGGCTATGACGTGCGCGTCGTCGACGAGCAGAACAAGGAAGTCGCGCCGGGCACCATGGGCTCGATCGTCGTGAAATTGCCGCTGCCGCCCGGCTGCCTGCCGACGCTGTGGCATCAGGACGAGCGCTTCAAGGAAAGCTACCTCGCCGAATTCCCCGGCTACTACAAAACCGCCGACGCCGGCTACAAGGACGAAGACGGTTACATCTTCATCATGGGCCGCACCGACGACATCATCAATGTCGCGGGCCATCGCCTCTCGACCGGCGGCATGGAAGAAGTGCTGTCCTCGCATCCCGACGTCGCCGAATGCGCCGTGATCGGCGTTGCGGATTCGCTCAAGGGCGAAGTGCCGTGCGGCTTCGTCGTGCTGAAGGCCGGCGTCAACCGTCCGCCCGAGGAAATCGAGAAGGAAATCGTCGCGCTGGTGCGCGAAAAAATCGGCCCCGTCGCCGCCTTCAAGCTCGCCATGGTCGTAGCGCGGCTGCCGAAGACGCGCTCCGGCAAGGTCCTGCGCGGCACCATGAAGAAGATCGCCGACAGCCAGCCGTGGACGACGCCGGCGACGATCGACGACCCGGCAATTCTCGACGAGATCAAGGCGACGCTGAAAAGCCGCGGGTTGGCTGCCGGCTGATCGCTATTCCGCGCCGCTAGCGCCGGTCAATTTTTTCAGGAGGCGGCCGAGTTCGGCCGCCTCTTTGTTTGTCAGCCTGCCCTCGAAGCGGCGGGCAATCGCCTCGCGATAGACCGGCCAGACGCGCTTCTGGAATTGCCGTCCCGCCGCCGTCACCGTCACGACATAGCCGCGGCCGTCTTCGGGGCACGGCTTGCGCTCGACATATTTCGCTTCCTCGAGCCGGTCGAGAAGCCGCGAGAGATTGTACTGTTTGAAAAGGAGCCGCCGCTCGAGCTCGTTCTGCCGCAAGCCCGCCTCGCGGCCCGCCCGCGAAAGCTCGAGCACAACGTCGTACCAGGCGAGCGGCGGCGCGCCCGCCGCCTTCACGTCGCCTTCCACCGCCGAAACCACGGCCTCGCCGGCGCGGACGAGATAGACCCAGGCCGTTTCGATGGCGGGGTTGAGATTGGAATCGCTCATGGCGGCAGTCTCGGATTTTCATGCAGTTACATCAAGCTTGACAGATATATGCATTTGCATCTATATCGCCCAGGAATATGCAAATGCATCTAAAAAAGGACCCGCCATGCCTCTGACCCTCATCAGCCACAAGCTCTGCCCCTATGTGCAGCGCGCCGCGATCGCCCTTGCCGAAAAAGGCGTGCCGTTCGAACGCAAGGACATCGACCTTGCCAACAAGCCCGACTGGTTTCTGAAGCTCTCGCCGCTCGCCAAGGTGCCGGTGCTTCTGGATAACGATCAGCCGATCTTCGAATCGGCCGTCATCCTGGAATATCTCGAGGAAACCCAGCCGCCTGTTCTCCACCCGAAAGACGCACTCCGCCGCGCGCAACACCGCGCCTGGATCGAGTTCGGCTCCTCCATTCTCTCCGATCTCTGGGTCGTCGAGACCTCGCCCGACCGTGCCGCGGTCGAAAGCAGGATCAAGGCGCTGCGCGAAAAATTCGTCCGTCTCGAAGGCGAGATCAAAGGCCCGTGGTTCGACGGCGGCGCTTTCTCGCTGGTCGATGCGGTCTTTGCGCCGGTCTTTCGCTATTTCGACCTCATCGACAAATTGCTCGATCACGGCATCTTCAGGGATCTGCCTGAAATTGCGGCCTGGCGGAAAGCGTTGATGGCGCGGCCATCGGTGCAAAAAGCCGTCAGCGCCGAATATCCGGCCCTGCTCGCCGCTTTCGTGCAAAACCAAAAAGGCTATCTCGCCTCGCTGATGCGCAAGGCCGCATGACGCGGAAACCCTCTCCCGCCGAACCGCGGGAGAAGGTAAACTCCCGCCATGACCCGGCTTAAGGACAAGGTCGCCATCATCACCGGTGCCGCACGCGGCATCGGCTTTGCCTGCGCCCGGCGCTTCGTTGACGAAGGCGCGAAGGTATTGATCGCCGATATCGACGAGCAGGAAGGCGCGCGCGCCGCGGAGAAGCTGGGAGATGCCGCGCGCTTCGTCCGCTGCGACGTCGGCCAGTCCAAGGACGTTTCCCGGCTCGTTACCGCAGCCGCGAAAGCCTTCACCGGCGATATCGACATCCTCGTGAACAATGCGGGGATTTGCATCGGCGCGGAATTTCTCGACCTGAGCGAAGAACAGTTCGACGACATCCTGCGCGTCAACCTCAAGGGCGCATTCCTCGTAAGCCAGTCCGTCGCGCGGAAAATGGTCGCGCAGACGAAAGCGAAAAAGAGACCGGGCGCGATCGTGAATATGGCTTCGATCAATTCGACCGTCGCCATTCCCCAACTTGTGGCTTACACCGCGTCGAAAGGCGGCATTCTGCAACTGACGCGCGCCACGGCGCTTGCGCTTGCACCTTATGGCATCCGGGTGAATGCGATTGGGCCCGGCTCGATCATGACCCGCATGCTGAACAGCGCCGTCAAGAACCAGGAGCACAGGAGAAACGTATATTCCCGCACGCCGCTCGGCCGCTTCGGCCAGCCTGAAGAAATCGCAAGCGCCGCCGCGTTTCTCGCATCGAACGATGCAAGCTACATCACCGGCGAGATCATCTACGTCGACGGCGGCAGGCTCGCGCTCAATTACACCGTGCCGGTGGACGACGAAGCGCTAAAATAAAAATGCCCGGCACAAGACCGGGCATTGTTAAAGAACATCGGCGAAAAACTATTCGCTCTTCTTCGAGCCGCCGAGCTTGGCGAACACCGATTCGATATCGACCGGCGCTTCCTTCTTGGGGCGCGCGGTGTCTTCCTCGCGCTGCGCGGCGGCGGCGGCTTCCGCCCGCGCCGTCGTCTCGGAGGCCGGCAGCAGCGTCGAGTGCGATTCCTGCTTCACCGGCTTTTCCTTGGCGGCGCGCGAAACTTCGCGATCGAGATCGAGCTGCGACGTAAGGCCGAGCGTCACCGGATCGAGCGGCTGCAAGGTCGCGGCGTTCCAGTGCGTGCGGTTGCGCACGGATTCGATCGTCGATTTCGTCGTGCCGACGAGGCGCATGATCTGCGCGTCCTTGAGTTCGGGATGGTTGCGCACCAGCCACAAAATGGCGTTCGGCCGATCCTGCCGCTTCGAGACCGGCGTATAGCGCGGGCCCTTCTTGCGGGTCTTCGGCTCCGGCACCACGACGCTCGACACGAGACGCTTGAGCTTGTGGTTCGCATCCTTCTCGCCCGCCTCGATTTCGTTGCGGGTGAGCTGGTTCGAGGTCACCGGGTCGAGGCCCTTGATGCCCTGTGCGACTTCGCCGTCGGCGATGCCCTTCACCTCGAGCGGGTGCAGCCGGCAAAATTCGGCGATCTGGTCGAAGGTCAGCGTCGTATTCTCGACCAGCCAGACGGCGGTGGCCTTCGGCATCAAAACGGTGTCAGCCATGGCTAAATCTCGCAAAACGGCTTTTGATATGGGTTTTCGTGCTCCGGCCGTCTTTTCGGGACGGAGCCTCGGTAATCCTCGAATTCACCGGGGATGCCCGTTATATAAGGTGGGAAAGGCCCGGAAGCAATCATGCCGCTAAAAGAAACCCGTCCCGCCAAACCGCCGCTCCGCGTGCTTTTATGCGCGCCGCGGGGCTTTTGCGCGGGCGTGGTGCGGGCGATCGACGCCGTCGAGCGCGCCCTCGAGAAATATGGCGCCCCGGTCTATGTCCGTCACGAAATCGTGCACAACAAATACGTCGTGGAATCGCTGCGCCGGAAGGGCGCGGTCTTCGTCGAGGAGCTCGACGAGGTTCCCGACACCTCGCGCCCGGTGATCTTCTCGGCGCATGGCGTGCCGAAAGCCGTGCCCGAGGACGCGAGCCGCCGCAATCTCTTCGCCATCGACGCCACCTGCCCGCTCGTCACCAAAGTCCATCGCGAGGCGATGGCGCATTTCAAGCGCGGCCGCGACATCGTGCTGATCGGTCACGCCGGCCATCCCGAGGTGATCGGCACCATGGGGCAATTGCCCGAAGGCGCGGTCGTGCTCATCGAGACGGCGGAGCAGGCGCGCTCTTTCCAGCCGAAAGATGCCTCGAACCTTGCTTACGTCACGCAGACCACGCTCTCGCTCGACGACACCGCCGAGATCGTCGGAATTTTGCGCGAGCGCTTCCCGGCGATCGTCGCGCCGCACAAGGAAGACATCTGCTACGCCACGACCAACCGCCAGGAAGCGGTGAAGCGCGTCGCGCCGCAGGTCGATGCCATGATCGTCGTCGGCGCGCCCAACAGCTCGAACTCGCAGCGCCTGCGCGAAGTCGCCGAGCGCGCGGGCTGCGAGAAGACCGCGCTCGTCCAGCGCGCGGCCGATATCGACTGGAGCATCTTCGGCAATATCGGCAGCCTCGGCCTTGCCGCCGGCGCTTCGGCGCCCGAGGTGCTGGTCGAGGAAATCATCGACGCCTTCGCCGGGCGCTATGAAGTCGCGGTCGAGAATGCGTCCGGCCCCGCCGAGGAAGTGTTCTTCCCGCTGCCGCGCGAATTGCGCACCGACGCGGCGGAGTGAGCGATGCTGTTTTCCATTGGCCATTCCAACCACACGATCGAGCATTTCATTTCGCTGCTCGCGGGCGCGGGCGTGAAATTGCTGGCGGACGTGCGCTCCTATCCGAAGTCGCGCTATGCGCCGCAGTTCAACCGTGAAGCGCTCGAGCAATCCTTGCCGCGAAGCGGCATCGGCTATCTCTGGCTCGGCAAGGAACTCGGCGGCATGGCGCGCGGCAGGATTTCACCGGAAGCCTTCGAGCATGGCCTCGGCCGCCTCATCGCGGAGAGCGGGAAACAGCCGGCGGCGATGATGTGCGCCGAGCGCGACCCGCTCGACTGCCATCGCTGGCTGTGGCTCACCCGCGAGCTTACCGCGCGCGGCATCGAGGTCCGGCACATCCTCGCGAACGGCAAGATCGAGCGCCAGGCCGAAACCGAAGAGCGGCTGCTCGCGGCCGAGGGCCTTGCCGGCGAGGATTTCTTCCCGCGCGAGCAGCGCCTTGCCGACGCCTATCGCGCGCGCTCCGCGCATCGTATTGCGGCGGCGGAGTAAGCGCGATGGCGGTCTATACCGAAGTCGGCGAGGACGAACTTGCCAAATTTCTCGCCGGTTACGATCTCGGCGAGATGATGTCGTTCAAGGGCATCGCCGAAGGCGTCGAGAACACCAATTATCTTCTGCACACCAGCGGCGGCTATTTCATCCTGACGCTCTATGAGAAGCGGGTGAAGCGGGAGGATCTCCCCTTTTTCATCGGCCTGATGGAGCACCTTGCCGCGCGCGGCATCAACTGCCCGCAACCGGTGAAGAACAAACAGGGCGCCGCGCTCGGCGAGCTTGCCGGCCGGCCGGCGACGCTCGTCACTTTCCTCGAAGGCCTGTCGGTCCGCCGCCCCGACGTGCGCCATTGCGGCGCGCTCGGCGAGGCGCTCGCTGAATTGCACCGCGCGGGCAATGGTTTTGCCATCCGCCGCGAGAATGGCCTCGGTGCTGCAAGCTGGCCGCAGCTTGCGGCCTCCGCCGAGAAGCGCGCCGACGAGATTACGCCGGGGCTTGCCGCGCTGTTGCGAAACGAAGCGGCAACACTTGCAAAAGACTGGCCGAAGGATTTGCCGGCCAGCGTCATCCATGCCGATCTCTTTCCCGACAACGTCTTCTTTCTGCGCGGCCGCCTTTCGGGCCTGATCGACTTCTATTTCGCCTGCAACGATCTTCTCGCCTACGACGTCGCCGTTTGTCTCAACGCCTGGTGCTTCGAAATCGATGGCTCGTTCAACGTCACCAAGGGCCGCGCGCTGCTCTCCGGCTACAACGCCGTGAGGAAATTGGAGGCAAAGGAGATCGCGGCGCTGCCGATGCTGGCGCGCGGCGCGGCGCTCCGCTTTCTGCTGACCCGCACCATCGACTGGCTGAACGTGCCGGCCGGCGCGCTCGTCCGCCCGAAAGACCCCAATGAATATCTGAAGAAACTCAACTTCCATCGCAGCATCAAAAGCGCGAGCGAATACGGCCTCTCCGCTTAAGAAGAAGAAATATGAGCAAAGTCATCATTCACACCGACGGCGCCTGCTCCGGCAATCCCGGCCCCGGCGGCTGGGGCGCCATCATCCGCAACGGCACCGAGCTGCGCGAGATGAAGGGCGGCGAAGCTTCGACCACCAACAATCGCATGGAACTCCTGGCCGCGATTTCCGCGCTCGAATCCCTGCCCGACGGCACGCCCGCCGAATTGCACACCGACTCTGAATACGTGAAGAACGGCATCACCAAATGGATCCACGGTTGGAAAAGAAACGGGTGGCGCACTTCCAGCAAGGAGCCGGTGAAGAACG
>Ga0180218_1000917_pt1 | contig 20760 bp, 22 predicted proteins | sample eDN3rd37CKraftBY_FD_151334 | JGI IMG/M metagenome (GOLD analysis project Ga0180218, IMG submission 151334) | Enriched backyard soil microbial communities from Emeryville, California, USA - eDNA 3rd pass 37_C Kraft BY (version 2) (version 2) | ecosystem: Environmental > Terrestrial > Soil >...
CGACCAGTGCCACGACCTCACCGGCCTTCAGCGTCAGGCTCAGGTGCCGGATCGCCCAATGATCGGAATCCGGATAACGGAAACCCACGTTCTCGAATTCAATCCCTGAGCGCAGGGGCTGCGGGAACGGGCGCGGATTCGGAGGCGATGCGATGCTTGGGCGGACATCGAAGAATGAGAACAGATCCTCCAGGTACAGCGCCTGCCCGGCGATCTGGGAAAACCCCAGAAGCAGCCCCTCGAGCAGGCCGCGCAGGCGAAGGAAGGAACCGGACAGGAACGTCAGGTCGCCGAGGCTGAACTCGCCCTGGACAGTCCGCCATACGATCAGAGCATAGGCGAGGTAATAGGCGCAGGACGCGAGGGCGGCAAAGAGCGTACCCCATGCGGCCCGACGGATCGCAAGCCGCCGGTTGTCCGTATACATGCGATCTGCGAAGCCCCTGAAGCGCTCGACCAGGAAGGTGTTGAGGCCAAAGAGCTTGACCTCCTTCGCGGTTTCGACGCTCGAACCGAGATAGCGGATGTAATCGAGCTGACGCCGTTCCGGGGTACGGAAGTAGTTGAGCCGATAGCCTTGCGCATTGAAATGCATCTCGCCGACGAAGGCTGGGAAGAGCGCAAGGATGATCAGGACGATGAGCCAGGGCGCATAAGCGAGCAGGCCGGCGGCGAGCGACAGGGCCGTGAGCAGGTCCTGGATCTGTCCGAAGATCTGGGTCAGGAGGGTGGTTCTCCCGGTGACCTGACGACGGGCCCGCTCCAGCCGGTCCTGCTGGTCACTGCTCTCGAACTGCTCGAGGTCCAGAGTCGTCGCATGCTCCATCAGGCGCACGCTGGCAAAGTTGCTGTATCGCTCCGACAGGAGAGAGTCGACGAGGGAACTGGCCCGCCCCAGGAGATCGGACAAGATGGCGAGACTGAGCTCCAGAAGGAGGAGCCCGCCGAGCGTGTCAAGGCGGCTGCTCCCGATCCAATCGCCGAGGCTTGCGCCTGGCGAGGGAAGCCGGGTCTGGGCCACGACCTCGTCGATGATGAGCTTGCCGACAAAAAGGACCAGAATCGGCAGGGCCGAGCGGGTCAGCCGCAGCCCGAAGCTGGCGATCGTGAGCCCCGGACTGGCCTGCCAGACCAGACGGAACAGGGACGGGAGGTGACGCAAGGCACCGATCCGCTCACGCAGGGAGCGGCTGGCGGGGAACACGGAAGCGGTCATCCCATTAAGATGGGAGCCCAAGGTTCACTCGTCCATGTCACCTGGATGGAGCATGTGACCGATAAGCAGTACAACACCGTACCGGAGGCCTGAGCCGGGCTTCCCCTCTCTACTCCTTGCTGATCATTCGCAAGGACCAAAAGCCAAACCGTCTCGGAGAGCGCCATGACAGACCAGCACCATGACAGCCACCACGATACGCACGAACACTGGAAGCACCACGGCGTCCAGGTGATCAAGGGCGACCGCCTCGATCCGAACACGGCCCAGACCCCGGGCATGTTTCGCCAGGCCGCGATCAATCATGCCCGGGTGGGAGCCCAGAAGATCTGGGCGGGAACGGTTTCAATCCAGCCCAATGCCAAGACCGGGGTGCATCACCATGGCGAACTGGAAAGCGTCATCTACGTGGTGCGAGGCAAGGCCCGGATGCGCTGGGGCGAGCGGCTGGAATTCGTCGCAGAGGCCGGGCCTGGGGATTTCATCTATGTGCCGCCTTTCGTGCCCCATCAGGAGATCAACGCAAATCCCGACGAACCCCTCGAATGCGTCCTGGTGCGCAGCGACAACGAAGCGGTCGTGGTGAACATCACCGATGTGGAGCCGGTCGAACAGCCGGAGGAAGTTTACTGGATCGACCCGATCCACAAGCGCCCTGAATAGGGCCATGGCAGCGGCTCAGAGAGCGGCCAAACTTAGCCGTTGCTTCATCTGGGCCGGACGTGGGTTCGCCCTGCCCGCCCACTCGCCCGCGAGATTGACCCCGAGGACGGAATTCACGCCCACATGCAAGCCTACAAGACGCTGGAAGCACGCTTTGCCCGTATCAGCTCGATCGAGGACGCGATCGGCATTCTGCAATGGGATGCCGAAACCTTGATGCCGGAGGGCGCCGCCGACAGCCGCTCCGACCAAGGAGCTGGCTGCGCGCCAAGGTCCATGCGAAAGGCAGTCTGATGACCGCCGAGCAGCTTGTGGCTGCCGCAACCGGGCAGCCGCTGACGGCGACGGTCTTCCGCACTCACCTGCGCGAACGGTACCTCGCGCATTGAGTCTTGCGCCTGAAATGCGTTGATCCATGTTGTCCGTGATCAGGATGGATTGGCACGCAAGCGGCCGGAAAAAGAATCTGGGACATCGATGAAAGTGATCAGCTTCAGCTTAAGCCAGGTGGCGTGCCGGACCCTTATCCTGCTGTTCGGGTTTCTCATGTCCCTGGGCCTGTTTGCCGAACAATCGGCAGCGCAACCCGATCCTGATCCGTGCCGGCCGGTGCGGTTTGCGGACAGCGCCTTCGTGGTCTGCACAGTGGATCTTCGCCGATACGACGTCAGGCTGTTCTGGCGAGGACCCGACGGGGATGTGCTCGGCTCGTTCACCCGCTTGAAAGACACACCGGAGGGTTCACGCCTCGCCTTTGCGATGAATGCGGGCATGTACCACGAGGATCGCTCGCCGGTGGGCCTTTACGTCGAAAAGGGCAAGGAGCTGAAGGCGGCCAACACCAGGAGCGGCCCCGGAAACTTCCACCTCAAGCCCAACGGCGTCTTTTTCGTCAAGGGCAACCGGGCCGGCGTGTTGGAGACGGATGCTTATCTCAAGCGGAAGATCAGGCCGGATTACGCAACACAATCGGGCCCGATGCTCGTCATCAATGGGCGCATCCATCCCAAGTTCTCGGAGCAGAGCACATCCTTGAAGATCCGGAACGGCATCGGCGTGAAAGACCAGCACACGGTCGTGTTCGCGATATCAGACGATCCTGTCACGTTCAGCGCGTTCGCCAGATTATTCCGCGATCATCTGGGCTGCGCCAACGCCTTGTTCCTGGACGGCAGCATTTCCAGCCTCTACGCGCCCGCATTGCAACGCATGGACTCGCTCCTGCCCATGGGGCCGATCGTCGGCGCCTTGCGACGTCCCTGATGCGGGGCAAAGTTCGGAACAGGCGGCAAGGACCTCTTGCAGGCCTCCAGCACTCTCGATGCATCCCTCATCGCCACTCGGTCGCCGGTCGAGCATTACGAATGTCGCGTTTGGGCATGCTGAAGACCTAGGCCACGTCGCTTGCCATGAAGATGGTGGAGAATCTGGACCGAGAAGGCACGGTATGTAACGAGATCTTCCGGGGTGATGACCGCGCCCACTGATTTCGTTACAATATCAGGCGTTTAAGTGAATTCTGACATTCGATGTACCGTTTGCCGCATCAGTCGCGGCTGTGGCGGTCCGGGAGGATGGTCTATGAATAGCGCAACTCTGGAAGCAACAAGCCTCTTTGAGAAGGTCGCCACCTACGCGACGACATTCAGGACCTCAATCGGAGACCGCCCTCAGCATCCTGAGGCCTCTTACCAAGAGGCACTGCAGGCATTCGAGGCCCCCACGCCTGAAGCTGGCACTCCTGCGGATCTCGTCCTGTCAGACCTCGTGACACGAGCCTCTCCGGGGTTGCACGCAATGACCGGCCCTCGCTTCTTCGGCTGGGTGATCGGAGCCTCGCACCCAGTTGGAGTAGCGGCGGACTGGCTGACCTCTGCCTGGGGACAGAATGCCGGAAACCACACGGCGGCCCCTGCGGCTGCGGCAGTCGAAACGATTGCCGCCCGCTGGCTCCTGGATCTCCTTGATCTGCCGCGACAAGCGTCAGTGGGTTTCGTAACCGGAGCGACGGTCGCAAACTTCGTCTGCCTTGCCGCAGCACGGAGTGAAGTTCTGAGGCGGGTGGGCTGGGATGTGGAAGCCAAGGGCCTCTTCGGGGCGCCACCTGTTTCGGTGCTGCTCGGAGAAGAAGCTCACGCAACTGTCTTCTCGGCCTTACAATTCCTGGGGCTGGGACATGACCGTGTGATCCGCGTCAAGGCAGACGAGAACGGGAGGATGATACCAGCTGCGTTCTCCGACGCCCTTCAAGACTGCAAGGGACCGATCATCGTGATCATGCAAGCCGGGCAGGTGAATACAGGAGCCTTCGACTCTTTCCCTGATCTGATCCCCTTGGCTCGTTCCTATGGGGCCTGGATCCACGTGGACGCAGCCTTCGGCCTCTGGGCGCGCGCCTGTCCTGAAAAGGCTGCCCTTGCGGGGTCGGTAGAAGACGCTGATTCCTGGGCTACGGACGGTCACAAATGGCTACAAACCCCATACGATTGCGGATACGCCATTGTCCGTAACGCCGAAGCCCATCGGCGAGCGATGACGATTTCGGCCAGCTATCTACCTCCCATTTCTGAGGGTGAGCGTGACCCATCTCACTTCGTTCCCGAGCTATCCCGGCGAGCGCGAGGGTTCGCGACCTGGGCGATGATCAAACACCTGGGACGCGAGGGTATCGCCGCCATGGTGGAGCGTCACTGCCGCCTTGCTCGGCGCATTGCCGATGGTCTTGCTTCTGAGCCAGGCCTGTGCGTGGTGAACGAGGTTGTGCTCAATCAAATTCTCATTCGCATTGGCGCTGACGCCACGCCTGAGATCGGCGACGACCTGACCCTTCGAACAATTCGAAGGATTCAGGCAGACGGCACCTGCTTCATGGGTGGAGCCCAATGGCGCGGCCAATGGGTGATGCGGATCTCAGTGATCTCGGCTCCGACCACCGAAGAGGATGCGGATCGAACCATCGAGGCGGTTGTCCAAGCATGGCGCGCCGTGCGGACGGAATACACAGGTGCTTGACGGCACTCCGTTTGGCGGCGGCATTCAGATCTCCGATAGGTAATTCACCACCGGGCGCAGAGCGGGATGGCCCATCGATCACATGGGCTGCCCTTGAACATTTGCGTCCTGGCTGCTGTGGCGACAGCCACCGCAGCTGAAACTTTGAAACAGAATATTTGCGACGGCCCCTGCTGGACGCTCTTTGGAATTCCTGCCACGCTGACGCATCCGGCTCCAGGCCGGACCGAACGAGAGCGCCGCCATCGCATCAGGCGGAGCCGCCAGTGGAGAACTGCCTCATGATCCGACACCGCGTCTTCATCCCCACCGCGTTCCTCCTCCTCGCCGCCGCGTCGACCCCTGCGCTCGCCGCGTCCCTCCGTTACGCCAATCAAGGCGATCTGAAGTCCCTGGATCCGTATACGCTCAACGAGACCACCACCAACGCCCACCTGGGGCATGTCTACGAGGGACTGACGCGGCGCGGCAAGGATCTCGCGGTCCAGCCGTCACTCGCAGAGCGGTGGGAAATCAGCGATGACGGCCTGACCTGGCGCTTCTTTCTGCGCAAGGGCGTCAAGTTCCACAACGGCAACGACTTCAATGCGGACGACGTGATCTTCTCGGCCGCCCGGGTCCGCATGAATGGCTCGAACTTCACGACCCGCGTGCCGACCAGTGCCGAGTTCGTCAAGGTCGACGACTACACGGTGGACGTGAAGCTCAAGGCCCCCAACCCGATCCTGAACTCCCAGTGGGACACCTGGTACATCATGGACAAGGAATGGGCGGAAGCGAACAACGCCACCGCTCCGACGCCAGCGGCGGCCACCACGCCGAGCTTTGCGGCGCTCAATGCCAACGGCACGGGTCCATTCAAGATCGAAAGCCATCAGGCTGGCGTGAAGACAGTCTTCAAGCCGAACCCGGCCTGGTGGGACAAGCCCGAGCACAACCTCGATGAGATCGTCTTTACGCCGATCGCAAGCGATGCCACCCGCGTCGCCGCGCTCCTGTCGGGCGAGGTTGATGTCATCGAGCCGGTCCCGGTGCAGGACATTGCGCGCGTCAATTCCTCCCCCAATACCCAGGTGCTCACCGGGCCCGAGCTCCGGACGATCTTTATCAACATGGACTCGGCCCGAGACGAGCTTCTGTTCTCCAACGTGAAAGGCAAGAACCCCTTCAAGGACGTCCGGGTTCGGGAGGCCTTCTTCAAGGCGATCGACATCAACCTCATCCGCGACCGCGTCATGCGCGGATTGTCGAATCCTTCGGCCCTGATGATCGCGCCAGAGCTTTTCGTCCACGCGAAGGATTTCGAGCGCCCGAAATACGACCTCGAAGGGGCTAAAAAGCTCCTCGCCGACGCGGGTTATCCGAACGGGTTCGAGGTCGGCATGGACTGCCCGAACGACCGCTACGTCAATGACGAAGCGATCTGCCAGGCCGTCGTCAGCATGCTGGCCCGCGCCGGCGTGAAGGTGAACCTGACGGCACAGCCGAAGGCTCTCTACTTTGGCAAGGCCGGCAAGTCGGGAGGCTACACCACCTCGCTCTCGCTGCTCGGCTGGACGCCCGGCACCTTCGACAGTCACAATGTTCTCTATGACGTCATGGGCTGCCGCGACGTTCCCGAATCAAGCCGGGGCGAGACCAATTACGGCGGCTACTGCAACAAGGAGCTCGATGCTGTGACCGACCAGATCCTGGTCGAAACGGATCCGGAGAAGCGCAATCAACTGATCAAGAAGGCGTTCGAGATCGCCACCAAGGACTACAGCCATATCCCGCTACACCAGCAAGCCCTCGCCTGGGGCGTGTCGAAGAAGGTCAAACTCGTCCAGCGGGCCGACAACCAGCTCCTGTTCTACTGGGCCAGGAAAGACTAGGGATCTGCGGATCGTCGTCCTGTGTCATCGCGCTGAAGCAGGGCGACACACCTAAACTCGAGACCTCCTTCGCCGTTGTTTCCAAGCGGCTCAGGAGGTCTCACATTCCTTGCCGTCGGAGGAGAGCCTTAAATCGCCACGCGGGCGAACGGCTTGCTCTCGGCCGTAAGATGCAGGGACACGCCGCGCACCGCGATCTCATCCGCCAAGGCTCCATCCGGCGCACGATCCGTGAAGATGTCCGATAGCTTGCTCAGAGGACAGACAAGTTCCAGGTGCCGCCGATTGAACTTGGCGGAATCGAGGAGGAGGACTCCGCGTTCTGCTCGCTCGAGCATGGTCCTCTTCACCCAGCAGGCCTGAGTTTCCACGTCGTTCGGCCCCTCAAGGGTCAGGCCGCTCGCGCCGATGAAAGCGAAATCTGCGTTGAATCGCTGAAGGAAGGCGCAGGTCTCCGAACCATAGACGCCTCTCTCATGGGCCACGAAATCGCCCGGGCAGAAGATCACCCTGATGCTGTCCTGCGGCGCGAGAGCATTGGCAACCGCGAAGCAGTTCGTGATCACGGTGATCCGCTTGGCGCCCTGGGCCAGCATGTGAGCAAATCGCGCTGTGGTCGAGCCCGAGTCGATCATGACAACGTGCCCCGCCTTCACCAGTCTGACGGCGGCCCGGGCTATAGCTTCCCGCTCCTCGACGGCAAGAATGTCCCTGTCATGAAACTCGGGCTGGAGACCCAGCTGCCGCCCGGCCGCGCCGCCATAGGTGCGGCTCACCAGCCCGCGCTGGGTCAACTCCTCGATGTCGCGCCGCACCGTCTCTGCGGAGACGCCGAGCCTCCGCGCGAGATCCGACGTCCGCACTGCGGGACTTAAGCCCAGCTCGGCGACGATCATCCGCTGGCGGACGGCCTTCTTGCCTTCGGGGAAGGACACGCTTTCAAGCCTCCATGCACGACCCGAAACAGCTTAACCAGCCGGTGATTTTGGGACATCCCACAGAAGTATGATTGAACCTCCAACTTTCGTCATCTAGGTTTCACATAAGGTGCCGCTGAGTGCCGCAGCAGGAAACGCCGACAGATGACCACGCCCGCTTTGCAGTTCTGCAACTCCATCTCTACGGGAGCGGCAGCATGATCCACCTTTCTCGGGTGCCGCTGGACAAGGCGCATTCCGCGTGCATCGTCTCCGACCATCGGGACGACGCGTTCATGGCGGAAGATTCTCCACTCTTCACGCTGTCGAGCACCGGCTGAAAGCAAATCGGCCAATACGGCCAAAGGGTATTCGGAGAACTGCCTCGCCGAACCGGCGCACCGTCGCCAGTTCGCCGAGGCTAACGCACTTTCCAGTTAGGGTATCAAAGATCACGCCGATGTCCGAGATTGTCGTCAACGCAGTATCGAAAACATGGGGCGGCGTCGGCGGCGTCGACCGTATCAGCTTCAAGGCCGATGCGGGAACGCTGCTGGTCCTGCTCGGCCCGTCGGGCTGCGGCAAGTCGACGACCTTGCGGCTGATCGCAGGCCTAGAGGAGGTCGATTCCGGCACCATCACGATCGGCGGGCGCGATGTCACGCATCTCTCCCCGGCGCAGCGCAACATCTCGATGGTGTTCCAGTCCTACGCGCTCTTCCCGCATCTGAACGTCGCGGAGAACATCGTCTTCGGCCTGCGTGTGCGTGGCGTTGGTCGCGCGGAGCGCGACGCGCGCCTGAAGAAGGTGGCGGATATCGTGGGTCTGAGCCACCTGCTCGAACGCAAGCCGTCCCAGCTTTCGGGTGGGCAGCGTCAGCGCGTCGCCCTGGGCCGCGCCATCATCGCGGAAGCGCCCGTCTGCCTGATGGACGAGCCGCTCTCGAACCTCGACGCCAAGCTGCGCCACGAGATGCGCACCGAAATCCGCAGCCTTCAGCAGCGGCTTGGCATGACCATGGTCTATGTAACGCACGATCAGACCGAGGCGATGACCATGGCCGACCGCGTGATTTTGATGCGCGATGGCCATATCGAGCAGAACGGCGCGCCGCACGAGCTCTACAACGAGCCTGCGAGTGATTTCACGGCGCGCTTCATCGGCACGCCGCCCATGAACATCATGTCCTGGCAGGACGGCGCGGTTCTCGGCGTCCGGCCGGAGCATGTCGTCCTCGTGGAGAACGACGGCGTTCCCGCGACTGTGAAGGCCGTCGAATATCTCGGTGCGGACAGCATCGTCCTCTGCGACGTAAAGGGCGAAACCGTCTCGGTCCGCCAATCCGGTTATTGCGCACTGCCCGTTGGCTCACAGGTCTCACTCGGGTGGCAAAACCGTCACATACATCTGTTTGACAGGGACAGTGGAAAGCGTCGTGCGGGCAACACTCTGGTCCGGTGAGGCTTTCTTCTGCAAGAGCGCCGGCAATCCTCAATCAGCCGGCGCATGGCTTCTAAGATCGGAAGGGGAGGACAAATGAAGTTCAAGACAAAAGCCCTGCTCACGGCAGGCTTCATGACGGCGGCCAGCCTGAGCGCCAGCATCGCTCACGCGGTCGACCTGACCATGTATTATCCCGTCGCCGTCGGCGGGCCTGTCACGAAAGTGATCGACGACATGGTCCAGAAGTTCCAGAAGGAGAACCCGGACATCAAGGTCGAAGCCGTCTACGCCGGCAACTACACCGACACGATGACCAAGGCCATGACGGCCATGAAAGGCGGCCAGCCGCCGCAATTGTCGGTTCTGTTCTCCACCGATCTCTTCACGCTCATCGACGAGAAGGCGATCGTGCCGATCGGCGAGATCCCGGGCGCCGACAAGGAATGGCTCAACGGCTTCTATCCAGCCTTCATGGAAAACGGCCGCGTCGAGGGCAAGACCTGGAGCGTTCCGTTCCAGCGCTCCACGATCGTTCTCTATTATAACAAGGAGGCCTTCAAGGATGCGGGCCTCGATCCCGAGAAACCGCCGACCACCTGGGCCGAAATGGCCGAGATGTCGAAGACGCTCGTGAAGAAGGATGCCTCCGGCAACGTGACCCGCTGGGGTGTTGAAATTCCCTCGACCGGCTACGGATACTGGATGCTTCAGGCCCTCGCCATTGAGAATGGCCAGAAGCTCATGAACGAGGCTGGCAACCAGGTGTCCTTCAATGCGCCCAAGACCGTCGAGGCCTTGCAGTACTGGGTCGATCTGTCGGCGAAGGAAAGCGTGATGCCCAAGGGCGCCGTGGAATGGGGCACTCTTCGCACGGACTTCCTGGAAGGCAAGACGGCCATGATGTGGCACACGACCGGCAACCTGACAGCCGTGAAGGAAGGTGCGAAGTTCGATTTCGGCGTTGCTATGCTGCCCGCCAAGGAGCGCCGCGGCTCGCCGACCGGCGGCGGCAACTTCTATGTGTTCAAGAGCGCATCGCCCGAACAGCAGCAGGCTGCCGTCAAGTTCATCCGCTGGATGACCGCTCCCGAGCGCGCGGCCGACTGGAGCATCAAGACGGGCTACGTGGCCGTGACGCCTGCCGCCTACGAAACCGACGTCATGAAGACCTACGTCAAGGACTTCCCCCAGGCCACCGTAGCGCGGGACCAGTTGGAGCATGCCGTGGCCGAGCTGTCGGTGCATGACAACGGACGCATCTACAAGATCCTCAACGATGCGGTGCAGGCGGCCGTGACCGGCACGCAGACGCCGAAGGAGGCTCTCGACAGCGCCCAGAAGCAGTCCGAGCGCGTTCTGAGCCGCTACAAGTAGCCGGGCTTAGTACTGCGGCGGAGCTTCCGCCGCAGTACATTGTTCGATTCCGAGGAGGAAGCGATGGTATCCGCAGTCATGAGTGCAGCCGAGCCAGACGTTGTCAGGCGAAGAAACTGGCTGACGAATGCCAATGCCTGGCTGCTGCTGCTGCCGGCCATCGTTCTCATGGCGGCCTTCACGCATTACCCGATCCTCTCGACGCTCTATCATAGCTTCTTCTCCATGAGCCGTGGCGGCGAATCCGAGTTCGTGGGGCTGGAGAACTACACCTACATGCTGGAGGACGACGTCTTCCGGCAGGTGCTGCGCAACAACATCGTGTTCGCGCTGGCCACCGTTCCGACCAGCATCGCGCTGGCGCTCCTCATGGCCGTGTGGGTCGACAAGAAAATCAGCGGCCGCTCGTTCCTGCGTCTCGCCTTCTTCACGCCGACCGTGCTGCCGATGATCGCGGTGGCGAATATCTGGCTGTTCTTCTACACTCCCGAGTACGGCCTGCTGGACCAGTTTCTGAAGAGCCTCGGCTTTTCCGGCCATAACTGGCTGGGCGATCCGTCGACCGTCATGAGCTGCCTCGCCGTGATGGTGGTCTGGAAGGAAGCAGGCTTCTTCATGATCTTCTATCTCGCAGCCCTGCAGACCATCCCGCCCGAGCTGAAGGAGGCCGCAGAGGTCGAGGGCGCAAGCCGTTGGTACTTCTTCCGCCGCGTGACGCTGCCGCTTCTGATGCCGACAACCCTATTCATCTCGATCAACGCGCTCATCAATTCCTTCAAGCTCGTCGATCAGCTCGTCATCATGACGAAGGGCGGCCCGAACAACGCGAGCTCGCTCCTGCTCTACTACATCTACGAAGTCGCGTTCACGTTCCAGGACACCGCTTTCGCCGCGACGCTGACGGTGACACTGATCGCCATCCTGGCCGGCGTCGCCTTGACCAAGTTCGTCTATCTCGACCGCAGGATCCACTACCAATGAGACAGCAAAGTCACTCGGTCGAAACCGTTGCTGCCTGGGCGCTCGCGCTCCTGTGGCTTCTGCCGCTGGCCTACAGCCTGTGGAGCGCCTTCCACCCCTCCGAATATGCAACGCGTTTCGATCTCACGGCGCCCCTGACGCTCGAGAATTTCGTGCGGGCCTGGAACCAGGCGCCGTTCGCGCGATATTACTTGAACACGCTGATGCTCGTATCCCTGGTCCTGGCGGGCCAGCTGGTCGTTTCGACGCTCGCAGCCTATGCCTTCGCGCGTTTCCGCTTCTTCGGGCGTGAGGTTCTTTTCGCCCTGGTGCTGGTCCAGCTGATGATCATGCCGGACGTGCTGATCGTGGAGAACTACCGCGTGATAAGCGCGCTCAACCTCTTGGATACGATTCCGGCCATCGCCCTGCCCTATATCGCCTCGGCCTTCGGCATCTTTCTGCTGCGCCAGACCTTCAAGAGCGTTCCCAACGAGCTCGTGGATGCCGCGCGCGTGGAAGGCGCCTCCTCCTTCGGCGTGCTCTGGCGAGTCTTCGTGCCGCTCGGCAAGACGACCTACATTGCCTTTGGCCTCGTCTCCGTGAGCTATCACTGGAACAACTTCCTGTGGCCGCTGATCGTCACGAACTCGGTTGAAAGCCGCCCTCTCACGGTGGGCCTTGCGGTTTTCGGAGCACCCGAAACCGGCGTCGACTGGTCGGTCATCACGGCCGCCACCGTAATGACGATGGCCCCGCTTCTGCTGGCTTTCCTCCTGTTCCAGCGTCAGTTCGTCCAGTCTTTCATGCGCGCGGGAATCCGCTGACACGCTCGCAGCCTGGCCCGATCAAGACGTCGTCATGGCGCGCTACTCCTCGTAGCCGGGTGTCTCTCCGTCGCAGCGCCCACAAGCGGCCGGTCGCAAGGTTTGCGGCCGATCTCATTGTCAGTTCGGAGCAAGCGGAGAAGGTCGTCAGCGAGCGACAGGTGGAGCTGATGAAAGGCGGAAGCATTCTGCCTGTGATTTCGCTCACAGAGCCTGGACAGAACACATCGTAAGCTCCTCACCCATCCAAGAGGAGTCCTGCCATGAAACCCGGCACTACAATGTTTACCCGAGTTGCTCTCGCACTCTCCGCCTGTCTGATTCTTGGTGCCACACACGACGCAGCCACAGCACGCGACCGCGGCTACGATGGCAGTGGCTTCGTAGTGCGTGATCATCGTGCTCCTGTGATCGTCCGAGATCATCGAACAGCCCCTGTAATCAGAGACCATCGCGCTACTCCAGTCGTGCGGGACCACCGAGCGCCAAGAGGGCTTCCGGGTGGAACGAACGTCACATCTTCTGGCAGCAGGCGCGGCGGATCGCCGTGCATTCGCTCGGTGTTCGGCGGACCTTGCTTCGGCCTGTGATGCGGATCTGGGGGCGAGACGCATGTTCCGCCGCCCCCGTTCCCGCTGCAAGCTCTGGGTTGGGCGAGCAGGTACAGCGGTGTCGCGCATTAGGCATATGAGACTCAAGGCCAATGGGCCGGTCGCTCTGCCGGCCACGTGCGCAAACTCACGATGGCCCGGAGTGGCGAGGGCCGAGATTCCCTGCATTTCCCGGAACGTCCGGTTTTGTGAGGATTGCTGCCCTTGAGCCCAGGCCTCCTCATGGCGATGCCGTTCGTCGTCCCAGGTGTTTTGCCGATGGCACGCGCGCCGCGCCAGGCGCCATCGACAACAACTTGGCCATGCTCCTGATGCCGCAACCGGCCTAACCGCTGATCCTGGCCGTCGGTGTAAGTAATCTTCCTTCCAGAGCTTTATCCGACAAGAAAGCCGCCCCTTGCCGGGGCGGCTTTCTTGCTTCTGGGACCAAGAGACAGTCTGGTAGGCCTCCTCCGATCAATTACCGATAGACGCCGTGGGTCCTGCGGACCCTGTGGACGTCACGCCGGTTGATCGAGCCGGTGGTCACCACGTCTCGCCGCACCGAACGTACGACCGGGGCTCGGTTGCGATAGACGACCCGGGGGGCGACGCGCGGCTGCCTGTAGACGACCCGGGTCCGGTAAACGGGCTCGCGATAGACAACCCGGGTCCGGTAGGCCGGGACCGGTTGGTAGACCACGCGGGTGACGGGGGCCGAGTAATAGCCGTAAGCCGGGTAGCTGTAGGCCGGATAGCCGTAAGCCGCGGGATATCCGTATCCATATCCGTAACCATAGGCCGGGTAGCCGTATGCCGGATAGGAATAGGCCGGGGTTGCAGCGGCGGTCAGAAGGCCGCCGAGAACGGCACCGCCGATCAGACCCGCGGCGACGGCACCACCGTTGTTCCATCCGCCGCCCCGATAATAGCCAGGATGGTAACCGCCATGCCATCCACCGCCTCTCCAGCGCTGGGCCTCAGCACTTCCGACGCTTGCCAATGTAATCACCGCGACACCAGCCACCAAAGCGAACTTCTTCATAGTCAACCTCTTCAGAAGTGACGGATCGAAATCCCTGGCATGACAATTCTGAGCGCGAATTTCGGTTCGGAGCTTGGCCGAATATTTAATGTTTTTCTTGAAGTTTTACATATAATTCTGACAATTTGTTCATCTTAACGCACATAGCCAAATCGGCTCGGAAGCATGTTCGCTACCTGGCGTAAATCTGCGAGCGCGGGAAGATCGTGTTGCCCGCGACCACTTGGGCGATGACAGCTGCGATCTTCTCGCCGCCCTTGGCCGAAGGTTCGATCGGATTGGCGTAGTCGTCCGGCTCGTCGCAGATCAGCCTCAGATCGACCAGATGGAGCCGCCGTGCGAAGGCTTCCCGCGTGATGACATCGTTGAAGATCGACAGGGCCGTGACGACGAGGCGCTGTTCCTGAGGGTCGGGGAAGCAGGCGTCGTAGATGGTGCAGACGGCTGTCGGAAGGCGCCGCGTCAGGACGGCATCCAGCATGGCCCGGTAATCGCGGGCGAACTCGTCCCGCATATCCGCAAGCCTGGCCATGACCTCTCCTACGGAGCGCGCCGGTTCCTGCAGCATCCCGCTGTTGCGCAGGGCATCGTTTCCTCCCGCGCTGACGATCAGATGTGTCGCGTCGGAAGGAACCTGGGCCAGTTGCGACCGGACGCTGGCCGTGACGGCGCCATCGACCGCACACAAGGCCGCCCGCCACCCGCTGGGCAATCTCGCCTGAGCCTGCGCCGCCACATCCGGTTCGCCGGCTCTCACATAGGCCCCGTTGTCGAAGATGCTGTCGCCCAGCAGAACGATATGACCCATCAGGCCCTCCTCTGGCGCGACAACAGGACGAAGGTCGGTGTTGTTCCTGACCTCAACCGTGGCCTTCGGAGCCCTGTGCATCAGGTCGATCGAGGATCTCCGCCGGCCTCAAGAAAGGGCCTGAAGTTGTCGAGCCACGAAGCAAGCCAGACGTCCAGGGCAGCTTTGGCGGCCTGTTCCGTCGGCCCGTATCCCCAGGCATCCTCCTGCAGCGGTGTCGACCAGATCCAGAACCGATTGCTCCCATCATAGGCCACGCTCCCGACCTCGACACGGCCGACGAAACCGACATAGCGGTTGAGCGGCACACCGGCCACCTGGTCCTGCTGCCACCGAATTCTGTCCATTCAGGGTTCCGCCTTTCGACTATCGCCCCGAATTAGCGCAGACCGCCCTCCTCACAAGCCACGGGGATGACGAGAAGGAACGGGTCGGATCGGGACACGTTGGCGCAAATCGACCCGATATGAGGGAAATCGTCATGCGTTTTCTGCCCACCAGCCTTCATGGTGCAATCGACTATCTTTGGGGCATCGCCCTCATCACGACGCCGTGGATCTTCGGCTTCACCGATGTCACGGCAGCCAAGTGGGTCGCCATCGCGTTCGGCGCGGGAGCGATCCTGTACTCCGCCCTCACGGCCTATGAGCTTGGTCTCCTCAAGCTTCTGCCGATGTCCCTGCACCTGATCCTCGACGGCATCGGCGGAATCCTGCTCGCGGCATCGCCCTTCCTGTTCGGCTTTTCCGATCAGGTCTTCTGGCCCCATGTTCTTTTCGGCCTCTTCTCGGTCGCCGCGAGCCTCGTCACCCATATGGAAACGATGTTGCCGACGGGGCGCAGGGAGCCGGCCTAGCCACGAGGAAGCTCGATTGACGACAATTCCCGACAGGCGCAGCATTGGAGCCATCAAAGGAGGCGCCCATGTTCGAACAGGCCGTCCAAGTGAGCGAGGCGTTCCGTCAAAGCGCGCACCAGATGCAAGGATCACTCCACATGGCCCTGAAGGGCTGCCCTGAATGCCGTACGACGCAGATGATCGCATCGCCCAGCCTCGGGATCTGCGAGGAATGTGGCTCCCAACTGGTCGTGCTGCCGGGCGAGTAAGGCCCGACGGACTAGAGCATCGAACGCAAAAGTGGGAACCGGTTTTGCGTGGAAAGATGCGAGAAAAACAGAAGCTTAGAGCATCGGACGTGAGTTCGAATTCACACCCGATGCTCTAGACTTTCCGATAGCATGCTCCGCCAGCCACCCTCTATGCTCTGCGCCCGGAGGATCGCATGGCACCATCTGGGTGGATCGAACGGGCGCGCGGCCGCATCGGAGCACATTCGGCCGAACTGAAGCTGGCGCTGCGGGTCACCATCGCGGGGACGCTGGCCTATATGGTCACGAGGGTCCTGAATCTGCCGCAGGGCTACTGGGCCGTGATCACCGCGGTGGTCGTGATGCAGGCGAGCGTCGGCGCGTCACTCAAGGCCGCCATCGAACGGTTCAGCGGCACTTTGGCCGGCGCCATCTATGGCGGACTCGTGGCCGCCTTTGTCCCTCACGCTTCGCCTCTGAGCTTGGGAATCGCCATTGTCATGGCTCTGTTCCCCCTGGCGCTCCTGGCCGCGGTCAAGCCGGCGTTCCGGGTTGCCCCCATCACCTCGCTGATCATGCTCCTGCCTCCTACGGGACAGGCCATCGGTCCCCTCGCCTCCGCGTTCGATCGGGTGTTGGAGATCACGCTCGGCGACATCGTCGGCGTCGTCGTCTCACTGTTCATCCTGCCCGCGCGGGCGCACGTTCTGCTGGCGGAAGCAGCCGCCCGGGTCGTGTCCCTCAATGCGGAACTGTTCTCCGTCTTCATCGCGGAGCTGACGGCCAGCCCCCAAGGGCGCTCTTCTCTGAAGAAGATCCACCCTCAGATCCGCTCCGCCCTGAAGAAGGCGGAGGCGGCTGCCGAAGAAGCCACGCGGGAGCGCAAAAGCCGCCTGACCGAGTCGCCCGATCCGGAACCGCTCGTCCGTACCCTCTACCGGGTCCGCCATGACCTCGTGATGATCGGCCGTGCAGCCTCCAGTCCTCTGCCCGCTCCGGCTCGGGACACGCTCGCCCCATCGCTCATGGCCCTGCACGAGGCCACCCAAAGGTTGCTCCTGGACCTTGCGCAGGCGCTTCAGCGCCGCAAGGCTCCCCCTGAGCCCACGGCCTTCGAGGAGGCCTTGAACGCCTTCAGCACCGAAGCGGAAGCGCTCAGGACGAACGCCCTCATCCATGACCTGCCGGGAAAGACTTTCGGGCAGATCTTCGCCCTCGGCTTCGCATTCGAGCAGTTCAGGCAGGATCTGGGGGATCTTCTCGAACGGACCGAGGAGCTGTCCCTGCGGCGGACAGCAGCGGATATGAAATCCGATCTGCCCGCCGCATGACGCATCATCCTTCGTAGAGCGGCACCAGTTCCATCTCCGGCACGAGCACCAATCCCTTGTCGGTGATGCGGATTTCCGGAATGACGGAGAGCGGGATGAGGTTGAAGCCCATATAGGGAATCTTGCAGCCCGCCTTTTCCCACGCGGCCTTCAGGGTTCGCGTCTCCTCCGCCACCTCGGTGACGCGCTTGTCGGAGAGGAGACCCGCGATCGGCAGGGGCACCATGGCGACGACCTTGCCCTGATCCACCACGCAGACCCCGCCTTGGGCCTCGATGATCGCATCCAGGGCGACCTGCATGTCGCCCTCGTTCGTTCCCGCCACGATCAGGTTGTGGGAATCGTGCCCGACGCTGCTCGCGACCGCGCCGCTCTTCAGGCCGAAATCCTTCAAGAGGCCATGGGCGATGCCCGCGCCATCCGTGCGGCCGTGGCGTTCGATAACCGACACGAAGGTGAGATCGTTTTTGGAAAGCAGCGTCTCCCAATCCTTCTCGGGCTGGAGCTGCACCTTGTCGTGGAAGAGCACGATGCCGGGCAGCGCCACACGGATCACGTTGGCTTCGCAGGGCGCGGTCGGCAGCTCGGGAATGAGCTTCGGCCGTTTCGCGACATGGACCGTGCGATAGGCCTCGGCAGGATAGCGGTAGCGGTTGGAAAGGGCCTGATCGAGCACCGGCGTGATCTTCTTAGCCTCGACCACCAGCTCGCCGCCATACCAGGTGTTCTGCACTTCGAGCTCATCGTTCAGCAGCACCACATCGGCACGCCGGCCGCCGCCGAGACCGCCGATCTCCCCCTCCATGCCGAAACGCGTGGCCGGATGGAGAGAGCCCATGCTCCAGGCCTGCTCGCGGCTCATGCCGGCGCGGCGGGCCTCGCGCGTCACCCAATCCATGCCGAACATCATGAGATCGTCAGCATCCCGGTCGTCGGTGCAGACGCAGATGCGCTTGTGCGAGGAGCCGAGCTCCGTAATGGTCTTGATCGCTTCGGGCAGCGAATGCCACGGCGTCGTCGGCGGGCCGCCGCGGAGGAATATCCACACCCCCGCATCGAGCAGGTCGTCGGCAATGTCACGGTCGATGGCCTCGTGCGTGTCGGTCACGCCGCTCGCCGCATAGGCGGCCACGAACTCGCGGCCGTAGATATGGCCCGAGACCGGCTTGCCGCGCTCGAGGGCCGCCGCGAGGATCGCGTGGCTGCGCTCATCGCCCATGGTGACGGGCACGAAATCCATCTTCTCGCCGAGCGCCGCCGCTTCCGGCCAGCGGTCGAAGAGCGCCGCGATCTTGTCCGGCGTGAGGTCGCCGCCCGCCGTTTCCAGGTCGGGCGAGGTGGCCGGCACCGTGCTCGGCACCGTCAGGAAAATGGAAAGGGGCGCGTGGCGGGCATCCTCGAGCATCATCTCGATGCCGGCAGCGTCCATGACATTGCCGATCTCGTGGCTGTCGCAGAAGATCGTCGTCGTGCCGTTGAGCAGAGCCGCCTCCGCATAGGCGCAGGCCGTGATCATGCTGCTTTCGATATGGATGTGAGGATCGACGAGGCCCGGAGCGACGATGCCGCCCTTCGCATCGTAAACGCGCCCGGGCGCTCCGCTGACCTGCCGATACGCTCCCGCGGGCTTCACGGCGGCGATACGCCCGCCTGCGATCCAGACCTCCCGCTCAGGCGCGATGCGCTCGCTGTAGGTCGAAAGCACGCGGGCCCCCGTGATCACCAGATCGGCCGGCGCGCGGCCGGAAGCGACATCCGCCAGACGCCGGGTCATCGTCGACAGGGGGGCCACGGAGAAGCGGGTCAGCGCCGTCTTGGGCGGCAGCGAAGGTGTACGATGGTCCATGATCCCTCATCCCGTTGGGTCAATTTCGTCCAAATTAGCAGGGCGGACAGGCAACTGCACCCCGGATCGAGCCTGTAGCCACCCCTTCCCTAAGGATAGGTTTTCTTACTGCCAAGCTTGGGTAAAGTAGGAGCATGAGGTGATTCGGCGAGGAGTTGCCGGCACTTGGGCGATAGAGGGACGAACAAACGAAAAGGCGCCTTTCGGCGCCTGGACAAGGAAACGAATTGAAGGATTTGGTGGCCAGCCGGGAGCAGCGTTGAGGAGGCAACGATCTGCCCCCAGGCTGGCCGAGCCCACGAAGTCCCAGGAGATGCGGCGGACCTGAGCATCCGTAGGGCATTTCTTCCGCTTGGAGCGGGGAAATTTAGGCTGAACGTATAGGAAACATGGAGCGATGCAAGCTCCTATGTGGCCGAAAAGCGGCATTTTCCAAAAAAAGTTAAAGCCACGTCATCTCAAAGGGATGACTTGCTCCGTTGAAGCTTCTGCTCGCGTCCTGCCATGGATTCGACCCAGTTAAGTCGGTTTGGCGTCCGCTTCCAGGTAAGTCTTCACGGTCGCGATGAACTTGGAAACCGAGATCGGCTTGGACATATAAGCCTCGCAACCCCCCTCCCTGATCCGCTCCTCATCACCTTTCATGGCGAAGGCCGTGATGGCGATGACGGGTATCGATTTCAGCTCGTCATCGGCCTTGAGCCAACGGGTCACCTCGAGGCCGGAGACTTCGGGCAGCTGGATGTCCATGAGGATCAGGTCGGGCTTGTGAGCCCGGGCGAGCTCCATCGCCTCGATCCCGTGACTGGTCTTCAAGGTCGCATAGCCGTGGGCCTCGAGGAGGTCGTTGAAGAGCTTCATGTTGAGTTCGTTGTCCTCAACGATGAGCACAGTCTTCTTCATGGCCGCTTTCCCCGGGGCTCCGGATGTACTTCACCGGCCCAATGGTTCATTTGATGGTATAGTTAGGTCGAAACCTATTGATGAAATGCAAATTGACAGCATGAACACTCCCTTAAAAAGAGTTACCCGCGAGGAGGCCGAAAATGTCGCACTCGGGGCATTTTCCTTCCTCACGGGCGACGAGGAGCGCCTCGGCCGCTTCCTGGCGGTGTCCGGCCTGAGGCCCGACACCATCCGCTCGGCCGCCTCCTCACCGGGCTTCTTTGCCGGAATCCTGGATTACGTCGTGTCCGACGAGCCGCTCCTGATCGCGCTCGCCAAGGAACTGAACACCAAGCCGGAGCACATCGTGCAGGCCCATTGGACCCTTTCGCCCTCCGAATTCGAATAAACCCGCCCTCGATGAGCGACGCGCCCTTCTGCCGTGATTGCCTGACGCTTTCCGCCAAACCACTGGCGGAAAGATGCGCGGCCTGCGGCTCCCCTCGCCTTCTCAGGCACAGGGAGCGGGACAGCCTCTCCATCGCCCATGTGGATTGCGACGCCTTCTTCGCCGCTGTGGAAAAGCGGGACGACCCCAGCCTCGCCGACAAGCCCGTCATCATCGGCGGCGGCAAGCGCGGGGTCGTCTCCACAGCCTGCTATGTGGCGCGCACCTATGGCGTGCGCTCGGCCATGCCCATGTTCCAGGCGCTCAAGCTCTGTCCTCACGCCACGGTCATCCGGCCCAACGGGGAGAAGTACAGCAAGGCCGGACGCGAGGTCCGCCAGCTCATGCGGGAACTGACCCCGCTGGTCGAGCCCGTTTCCATCGACGAGGCTTTTCTCGACCTGACGGGAACGGAACGGCTGCACCACGGC
>Ga0180218_1000918_pt1 | contig 20744 bp, 15 predicted proteins | sample eDN3rd37CKraftBY_FD_151334 | JGI IMG/M metagenome (GOLD analysis project Ga0180218, IMG submission 151334) | Enriched backyard soil microbial communities from Emeryville, California, USA - eDNA 3rd pass 37_C Kraft BY (version 2) (version 2) | ecosystem: Environmental > Terrestrial > Soil >...
GACGCATGACCACCATGACCCCCGAGCAGGCGAGCTGGTTCGCCCAGACGTTCGACCGCATCGTCGGCAACGTGGCGCAGGCCGTGCTCGGCAAGGAGAACCAGATCCGCCTCGCGCTGACGTGCATGCTGGCGGAGGGCCACCTGCTGCTGGAGGACGCGCCGGGCACCGGCAAGACGATGCTGGCCCGCGCGCTGGCCGCGAGCGTGCAGGGCACCAACAACCGCATCCAGTTCACGCCGGACCTGCTGCCGTCGGACGTCACCGGCGTGACGATCTACGACCAGAAGTCGGGGACGTTCGAGTTCCACAAGGGCCCGATCTTCGCCAACATCGTGCTGGCCGACGAGATCAACCGTGCCTCGCCCAAGACGCAGTCCGCGCTGCTGGAGGTCATGGAGGAGGGGCAGGTCACCGTGGACGGCGTGACGCACGCCGCCGGCAGCCCGTTCATGGTCATCGCGACGCAGAACCCCATCGAGCAGGCGGGCACGTACCGTCTCCCCGAGGCACAGCTCGACCGCTTCCTCATGAAGACGTCGATCGGCTACCCGGACCTCACCTCGACGGTCGAGATCCTCGCCGGCTCGGCGGTGCGTGACCGGAGCGCCGCCCTCCAGCCCGTGATCACCGGGCATGCAGTGGTGGAGATGGCCTCGCTCGCTGCGGCCACCCACGTCGACCCGGCGGTGCTCGAGTACGTCTCGCGGCTGGCGGAGGAGTCCCGCGCGGCGGCCGACGTGCACGTCGGCGTCTCCGTGCGTGGTGCGCTGGCCCTGGTGCGCTGCATGAAGGTGTGGGCCGCGGCCCACGGGCGCAACTACGTGCTGCCGGATGACGTCAAGGAGCTCGTGCAGCCCGTGTGGGCGCACCGACTCGTCCTCGACGCCGAGGCCGAGTTCGGCGGGGCCACCGCCGACGGCACCATCGCCAGGCTGCTCAGCGACGTCGCCGCCCCGCAGGAGCGCCGGACCGCCTGACCGGAGCCGACCAGCGAACCGACCCGGAGATCTCATGACCACCACCACCGAGCGGGAGACCGAGGCGCCGGCGGCCCCGGCCGCCGACTCGACCCCGGACCAGCCGGCCGCGGCGCCCGCGGACCGGCCGCACCGTCGTGCCGCGCGCGGCCTCGCCGCCGGGGCGCGCGGCACGGCCGACGCGCTCGGGCGCATGTCCCGCGCCGCCGGCGACGTCGCGCTGCGCGGCTGGGCCCGCGCCCGGCCCGTGCTGGGTGTCGTCTCGCCGTTCGGGTGGACCGTCCTCGCCCTCACCGCCGCCGCGTGGGCGGCCGGCCTCGTGCTGCGGTGGGAGGAGTGGGCCGTCGTCGCGGTGACCGTGACGGTGGCGCTGCTCGGCGCGGTCGCGTTCGTGCTCGGCCGCCTGCGTTACGACGTCACCCTCGACGTCGCCTCGCGTCGCGTGGTGGTCGGCGACCGTGCGGTCGGCCGGCTGCTGGTGCGCAACGGCTCGTCCCGGACGATGCTGCCCGCGGTCATGGAGCTCCAGGTGGGGCAGGGGATCGCGACCTTCCCGGTGCCCCGTCTGCGCCCGGACGCCGAGCACGAGGAGATCTTCGCCGTCCCCACCCACCGCCGCGCCGTGATCCCCCTGGGCCCGGTGCGCTCGGTGCGGGCCGACCCGCTCGGCCTGCTGCGCCGCGAGCTCACCTGGACCGAGCCCGAGGAGCTGTTCGTGCACCCGCGCACGCTGCCGCTCTCGGGCTCGTCCACGGGCCTGCTGCACGACCTGGAGGGCCGGGTCACCCCGGACATCTCCGACTCCGACGTGTCCTTCCACGCGTTGCGTGACTACGTGCCCGGCGACGACCGCCGGCACATCCACTGGAAGTCCACGGCCCGCACGGGCCAGCTCATGGTGCGGCAGTTCGAGGAGACGCGCCGCTCGCGGCTCGCGGTCATCCTGTCCACCCGCGAGGAGGACTACGCCGACCCCGAGGAGTTCGAGCTCGCCGTGTCCGTGTGCGGGTCCCTCGGCCTGCAGGCGATCCGGGAGGACGGCGGCCTGACGGTGCTGGTCCAGCAGGGCCGTGTCCGCGGCGACCACCGCACGCGCCTGCTCGACGACCTGACCCGGCTCGAGCTCACGCCGGCACGCACCAGCCTCGCGGAGGTGGCGCGCGTCGCGACGGCGACGGTCACGGACGCGTCCGTGGTCGCCGTCGTCGTCGGCAGCCGCGTCACGCCGACCGACCTGCGGGCCGCAGCGGTGCGCCTGCCCGTCGACGCCCGCCTCGTCGCGATGCAGTGCGTGCCGGGGGCGTCGGTGAGCCGCGGCCGGGTGGCCGACATGCAGGTGCTCACGCTCGGCGAGCTGGCGGACCTGCCGAACGCGCTGCGGAGGATGAATGACTGAGGGCACCGCCCCCGCGCCGGACGACCGGACGTCGCACGCCGCGACGCCCGGGCACACCGGCGGGACGGGGCGCACCGGCGGCACGTCGCGCACCGCGCTGCGGGCCGGCACCACGCGGGCCCGGGGCCGGGACGGCGACCGTCCTCGCGCGCTCACCGGGGCCGGGGCCGTGGACGGCGCCGTGCTGCTCCTGCTGCTCGGCGCCGTGGCCGTCGGCTTCGGCCCCGCCTGGGGCACCACCGGCTACCTGCTGCCGGCCCTCGGCGGCGCCGTCGCCGGCCTCCTCGTCGCCTGGCTGGGCGCCTGGCTGCGATGGTCCGTGCTCCTGACGGCCGCCACCACGGTGCTCGCCTACTTCCTCCTCGGTGGCGTGCTGGCCCTGCCGGAGACGGCGATCGGCGGCGTGCTGCCCTCGCTGACGACGCTGCAGGAGCTGGCGCTCGGTGCGGTGCACGGATGGAAGGAGTTCGTCACCACCGTGCCGCCGCTCGCGTCGTTCCCCGACCTGGCGGTGGTCCCGTACCTGCTGCTCCTCCTCGCCGGGGTGCTGGCGGGGACGATCGCGTGGCGCGCGCGTCTCGCCGCCTGGGCGCTGCTGCCGGTGGTGGTGGCGCTGGCCGGCGTCGCGCTGCTCGGCACCATCCTGCCGGCGTACCCGCTGGCGCAGGGCCTCGTGGTGGCCGTCATCGGGCTGCTGTGGGCCTCGTGGCGGGCGGCCGAGAGCCGGATGGGTGCCAACCGGCTGCTCTCCGACGCGAGCCGGTCGGCCACGCGGCGACTGCGGGCGCAGCGCCTGCGCGGCGGCGCCGTGCTCCTGGCGATCGGCGGCGTCGCCGCCGTCGCGCTCGCCCCGCAGGCCGCGACCGGGGAGCGCGTCGCGCTGCGGGAGATGATCACGCCGCCGCTCGACCTGCACCAGTACACCAGCCCGCTGGTCGGCTTCCGGCACTACACCAAGGACCTCAAGGACGCCGAGCTGTTCACCGTGACGGGCATGCCCGAGGGCGGGCGCGTGCGCCTCGCGACCCTCGACACCTACGCCGGCACCGTGTACGACGCGTCCAGCGGCGGCGCCGCCGGCGTGTTCAACCGTGCCGGCGAGGTCGTCGACACGGTCGCGCCGGGAACGCGCAGCACCGTGCAGGTCACCGTCACCGGGTACGGGGGCGTCTGGCTGCCGGACGTCGGTCAGCTGGGCGGCATCAGCTTCTCCGGGGAGCGCGCCGCGGAGCTGGCGTCCAGCACCTACTACAACGCGACGTCGGGCACGGCCCTGACCACCGCGGGGCTGCGGCCGGGCGACTCGTACGAGATCGACGCGATCGTGTCGCCGCCGCCCACGGAGGAGGAGCTGGCCTCGGTACCGATCGAGGACGTGGCCCTGCCGAAGCCGCAGGACGTGGCGGACGCGGTGCCCGCCAAGGCCGCGCAGTTCGCGGCGGACGCGACCGAGCCGTTCGAGCGGCTCGTCAACATCCGCGACACCCTCGTCGCGACCGGCGTGTACTCCAGCGGCCTGGAGAACCAGCCGCCCTCACGGCCCGGTCACTCGGCCGCCCGCATCGACACGCTCCTGGCGCAGGAGGAGATGGTGGGTGACGACGAGCAGTTCGCCGTCGCGTTCGCGCTCATGGCGCGGCAGTCGGGCATCCCGGCACGCGTGGTGATGGGGTTCTATCCGGAGAAGGACGCGGTCCAGGCCGGCGAGCCGTACACCGTCACCGGCGGGGACGTGCACGCCTGGGTCGAGGTGCCCTTCGAGGGCTACGGCTGGGTGCCGTTCGACGTCATTCCCGACGAGGACAACAAGGTGGAGCCGCTGCCGCGTTCCAAGCAGGTCCCGAAGCCCCCGGTCCTCGAGTCGCCGGAGTCGCCCGAGGAGCCGCCGCAGGCGGAGGCGGGAGACGTCGAGGAAGAGGACCAGGACGAGGACCAGTCCGCCATCGACTGGCGGCAGGTGGCGATGATCGCCGTCACCGTCGCCCTGCCGCTCGCGGTCCTGGCGACCCCCCTGCTCCTGATCCTCGGCTACAAGCGCCGCCGGCGAGGCAGGCGCAGGACGGCGCCGGTGGCGGCCGACCGGGTGAGCGGCGGCTGGCGCGAGGTCGTCGACGCCGCGACCGACCTGGGGGCGGGCGTGCCGCGCGCCGCGACGCGTCGCGAGGGCGCCCGCATCCTGGCCGACCAGGTGCCGTCGGCGGCGCCGACGACGACGCTGCTCGCGCACCGCGCGGACGCGACCGTGTTCGGGGCCGGGGTGCCCTCCGACGAGGAGGTGTCGCAGTTCTGGGCCGAGGTGGACGACGTGGTCGTGACGATGCGCGCGGGGGTGCCCTGGCGCCGCAGGGTCGCGGCACGGCTCTCCCTGCGGTCCGTGCGGGGCGCGGACGCGCCACCGCTGCGCGACGTCGCCCGTCGGGCGCTGGCGAGCGTGCCCGCGGCGCTGGGACGCCTCGGACGGGCGGTCGTGCGCCCGCTGCATGACAGGATGGCACGCGCCCGGCGCCGCAAGGACGGCGCCCGGCCCGGGCGGCGGCAGGAGGATCGATGACGACGACGTGCACCGCGTGCGGCGCCTCCGAGCAGAGCGGCGCGTTCTGCTCGGTGTGCGGCACGCCCACCGTGGCGACGGCCTACCGCACCCCGGGCCCGCCGACGGGCAGCCTCGAGGTCACCACGGAGCCGGAGCTGCGCGAGCGCACGCGCCGCGCGCCGGACGACGTGGCTCGCGCGGCGTCGCCGCAGCAGCCCGCCGGGGAGCCTCCGCTGGCCGGCGTGGGCCGTCGCGCGGGCGCCTACGTGCTGGACCTGCTGGTCCTCTCGCTGCTCGCCGGCGTGGCCGCGACGATCACGGCGGTCGCCGTTCGCCTGCCCGCCCGCCTGGCCGACCTCGCCTCGGCGTCCACCCAGATGGGGGCGGACGCGGCCGCGCGCGAGGCCGCGGGCGCGTACCTCACGGTGTCCCTCGTGGGCGGGCTCGTGAGCCTGCTCGGCTGGCTCGGCCTCGCGCTGTGGGAGGGCACCACAGGGCTCACGGTCGGCAACCGGCTGCTCGGCGTCCGTACCGTCGCCGCCGACGGTGGTGGACCGATCGGCGCCGGGCGCGGCGTCCTGCGCTGGCTCGTGCTCGCGGCGTGCGGAGTCCTTCCGCTGGTGGGCACCGTGCTGGTGCTCGTCTCGCCGACGTTCGACGCGTCCGGGCGTCGCCAGGGGTGGCACGACAAGGCCGCCCGGAGCGTGGTGCGGGATGTGCGCGGGGTGGCGCCCCGCAGCTTCGCGCCGGCGTCCCCGTCGGCGCCCGGAGCCGCGGGCCGGGAGCCTGCCGTCGTGGCGGACCCGTGGGCGTTCCCCGCCGCTCCGCCGGCTGCGGGCGGCCTCATCACCGGCGTGCCGGGCGCCGCCGACCCGGCGGGGCGGCCCGCCGGCGTCGAGACGCCCGAGGAGGGCGCCGGGGTCGAGGCGCACACGGTGCACCGCGGCGCGGCCCCCGTCGCGCCGCCCGCCCCGGCCGTCGCCCCCGTGGCGCCCGAGCCGGCACCCGCGCAGCAGCAGGGCGCCGCGCCCGCCCCGGGCGCCCCGCCGGCGACGCCGCCGCACCCGGCACCGCCCGCCCCGGCTCCGGAGCCGCTGGCGCCCGCACTGGCCGCGCCCGTCGCCCCGCTCCCGGACGACCTGGAGGACCTGGAGGCCACCCGGTTCAGCGTGTCCTCCCGCCGGAGCCCGGGAGACGGGAGCGTGCCGCCGCGGATCGTCGTGGAGATCGACCCCGAGCGCTGGGTGCACGTCGCGACGCGGACGCTCGTCGGTCGTCAGCCGCAGCAGGACGGCGGCGCGCCCGCGACGTTGCTGCGCGTCGAGGACCCGACCCGCTCGGTGTCGAAGACCCACCTCGAGCTCGTGCCGACCGCGCAGGGGCTGCAGGTCATGGACCTGGGCAGCACCAACGGCAGTGCCGTCATCGCGCCGGGCGGCGCGGTGCAGGAGCTCGTCGTGGGGCGGCCGGTGACGGTCGCCGCGGGATGGGTCGTGCAGGCCGGCGCGCGCCGCCTCACCGTGGTCGGCCAGGACGCCGGAGCATGACGGCACCCGTGAGCCTCGGCCTGCTCTGGGGCGCGGCGACGCACCAGGGCGCCCGCCGCAGGCTCAACGAGGACTCCTACCTCGCGCGCGGGTCGGTCTTCTTCGTCGCCGACGGGATGGGCGGGCACGACGCCGGGGAGGTCGCGAGCGCGGCCGCGGTGGCCGCGCTCTCGCCCCTGGGCGATTCGGAGGTCGTCGGGGTCGACGAGGTGCGCTGCCGCGTGCGCGCGGCGCACGACGCCGTGCGCGCCATCGAGACCGCACCCGGCCGGGGTGCCGGTACGACGCTCTCGGGCGTCGTCCTCACCGACCAGGGCGGTGAGCCGTACTGGCTCGTGGTCAACGTGGGCGACTCTCGCACCTACCGGTCGGCGGACGGCGTGCTCGAGCAGGTGAGCGTGGACCACTCGGAGGTCCAGGAGCTGGTCGACGCCGGGCGGATCACCGCGCACCAGGCACTCACGCACCCCCGCCGGCACGTCGTGACGCGCGCGCTGGGGGCCCCGGACGACCCGGAGCCCGACTTCTGGTTCCTGCCCGTGCACGCGGGCGACCGGATGCTCGTGTGCTCGGACGGTCTGACGGCCGAGCTGACCGACCGTCGGGTGGCCGAGGTGCTGCTCGTCGAGGCCGATCCCCAGGTGGCCGCCGAGCGGCTGGTCGGCGAGGCCCTGGCCGCGGGAGGCCGGGATAACATCACGGTCATCGTGGTGGACGCCACAGGGCTGACCGACGCCCTGGAGCGCACGGCGCCCCGGGGGGACGGGCGCGCCGGCCAGGAGGACGACGAGGACACGGTGCCCCGGCGGTCGCCGTGGGAGGGGGCGCTGACGTGACGGTGCGCTACGTGATCGGCCCGGCGTACGCCGTGGTGCGCGGCGGGGCCGTGGTCGTGCTGCCGGAGAAGGTGACCCCCGAGCTCGTGGACGAGCTGTGGACCACCCTCGGCGAGCGGCCCGGCGTCGTGCCGGTCCTCGAGGTGCTCACGGGGTCCTTCGGCTCGAGCCTGGCGTCCCTGCCCCCGTTCGCGATCGCGGTCGCCGACGGGCGGCGCGTGCAGGTCGCGAGCCGTGGCGCCACGTCCGTGACGGTCGCGCGGGCTGACGGCCGGGACCACGTGTCCGGCGAGGGCGTCACGACCTGGGCGGAACGGACCTTCGACGAGGTGGTCGACCTCGCCGTGCAGGTCGGGGTCACCGAGCCCGAGGATCTCGTCGACGCGCGTGCCCTGCCGCTCGACGCGGGCGTGGTCCTCGTGCGCTCCGTCGGCACCCGCCTCACCGGGGAGCCGCTGCCCGCGGTCGCGGTCCGCCGGTCAGAGCCCGTCCGCGAGCCGTGGGAGGACTCGGGTCCCGAGCCGGCCGGCGCGCCGACGCCGGTCGCGGCCGCCCCAGCGCTCGCCGCGCCGGTCGCGCCCGAGGCGACCATCGCCCCCGAGGCCACCATGGTGCCCGGCCTGACCGTGACGTCCGAAGACGTCCCGCGCCCCGCGGCCGCGGAGCCAGCCCCCGGCGCAACCGGTGCAGAGGTCCGTGCCGACGACCTCGCCGGGGACCGCGCCGACGACGGGGGCGCGACCGCCGGCGGTGCTGCCGGCGCGGGCGAGCCCCCGGTCGAGGAGAGCACGGGCTACGACCACCTCTGGGGGTCGACGGTCCACCGCGCGGTGGAGGCCGCGGCCGTGCGGCCGCAGGGCGAGGACGACGCGGAGGACGACGCGGAGGACGACGCGGAGGACGACGGCACGCCCTCCGCGGACGCCTCCCCGGCGGGAGAGGCGGTCCAGGCCGGCGACGCCGACGCCTCCGCGGCGGGTGCGCCGGGGGCCGGGCCGCCACCGGTCGAGGCGCCGGCAGCACCGCCGGGGGAGGACGACGCCGGGCCCTCGCCCGAGACGCTGGCTCCCGCCTTCACCGCTCCCTCCGGTCCGGTACCGTCCGTCCCCGCCGCGGCAGGGTCCCCCCCGTCCGCGACAGGGTTCACGGGCGCGCCGGCCGCGGGAGCCGACGAGATCGACGGCAGCACCGTGCTGTCGTCCGCGATCGCAGACCTGCGTGCCGCAGCGAGCACCCCGGCGGCGGCCGCGCCGGTCCCGGACGTCCCGGTCACGCTTCCGCCCGGCCCGTCGTTCGCGGCTGCCCCGCAGCCGGGGCGGCCGATGATCCTGGCGCGCTCGTGCACGGCCGGGCACCCCAACCCCCCGCAGCGGGACGACTGCGCGACGTGCGGGCAGTCGCTCGTGGGGGAGGCGCGGCAGGTGCCCCGGCCGGCGCTCGGCGTGATGAGCGTCTCGGGCGGGCCGCGCGTCACGCTGGACCGACCCGTCGTCGTCGGGCGCCGCCCGCGCTCGCCCCGGGCGACCGGGGACGACCTGCCCCGCCTGGTGACCGTCCCGAGCCCGCAGCAGGACATCTCCCGGTCCCACGTCGAGGTGCGGCTGGAGGGCTGGCACGTGCTCGTCAGCGACATGAGCACGACCAACGGCACCACCCTGCTGCGGTCGGGGCAGCCGCCGCTGCGCCTGCACCCGGGAGAGCCTGTGCTCGTCGTCTCGCGGGACGTCGTCGACCTGGGCGACGGCGTGACGCTGACCTTCGAAGGGATCCTCTGAGTGAGCCGCAAGCGCCCGCCGTCACCGCCGCCCGAGATCGAGGGGTACGAGTACGTCTCCCTCATCGGCTCGGGCGGCTTCTCGGACGTCTTCCTCTACCAGCAGCGGCGCCCGCGTCGGCGCGTCGCGGTCAAGGTGCTGCTGCACGAGTGGACGAACGAGGGGCAGCGGGAGGCCTTCGAGGCCGAGGCCGACCTCATGGCCACCCTGTCCACCCACCCGTCCATCGTCACGATGTACGAGGCGGACGTCGCCGCGGACGGCCGCCCGTACCTCGCGATGGAGTTCTGCTCCCGGCCCAACCTGGGCGCGCGGTACCGTGCCGAGCGGCTCAGCGTGCCGGACGTGCTGCGCATCGCCGTGCAGGTCGCCGGCGCGGTCGAGACGTCCCACCGCGCGGGCATCCTGCACCGGGACATCAAGCCCGCCAACATCCTGGTCACCGAGTACGGGCACCCCGCCCTGACCGACTTCGGCATCTCGTCCACGCTGGACGACGCCGGGCTCGCGGAGGGCATGTCGATCCCGTGGTCGCCGCCCGAGTCGTTCGCGGAGCCACCGCGCACCTCCGTCGCGACCGACGTCTGGGGCCTGGCCGCCACGACCTACTCGCTGCTCGCGTCGCGGACGCCGTTCGAGGTGCCGGGTGGGTCGAACTCCAGCGCGGACCTCGTGTCGCGGATCGAGTCGTCGCCGCTGCAGCCCACCGGCCGGAACGACGTGCCGGCCTCGCTGGAGCGGGTGCTCGCCACGGCGATGGCGAAGAACCCGGAGGCGCGGTACCCGACGGCGCTCGCGTTCGCGCGCGCGCTCCAGGCCGTGCAGACGGACCTCTCGTTCGCCGTCACGCCGATCGACCTCCTGGACGACCGCGGTCAGGTGCTCGACGACGACGGGAGCGCGTCCGGGCCGGACGACGACGAGGTCGGCACCCGCCTGCGCGAGGTCGTCTCGGTCGACCCGCGCGGCCCGGCGACGGCTGCGGGCGGGCTCGCGGCGCCGGCTCCCGCCGCCCCGCCCCGGCCCTCCTGGTCCTCGTCGGTCCCGGCTGCCACGACCGGCACGCCCCAGGGCGTCCTGGCCGACGACCTCGGGGACACGGTGCACCGGTCGATGGCCCCGTCCATGCCGATGGCTCCGGCCGGGACGACGGCGCCTCCGGCGCCCGCCCCGGCCCCGGAGGAGCCGCGTCGCGGCCGGGCCACGACCGGCCTCGTGGTCGGGCTCGTCGCGGTCGTGGCCGCCCTGGTGGTGACCCTCGCGGTCGTGCTGTGGCCCGACGGCGCGCAGGACCCCGACGTCGCCCCCACGCCGGTGGCCACGGGTGCTGGCGACGACCCCGCGCCCCCGGCCGACAACCTGGGCGGTCTGGTGCCCGCGGTGACGGAGCTCGAGGGCACGGTCGAGGGCGACAAGGTGGTGTTCACCTGGGCGAACCCCGACCCCGTGGACGGCGACACGTACGGCTGGCGCGAGCCGAAGGCGCTGGAGGAGGCCCACTACCAGCAGGTGGAGGAGCCCACTGTCACCGTCGACAAGGCGGGCTCCGGTGAGACCTGCGTCGAGGTCGTCATCGTGCGCCGGGGGGCGTTCTCTGTCGAGCCGCAGGGGGTGTGCGTCCCATGAGCGACCTCGCGGTGGAGTTCGCGGGCGAGTGGTTCCGGCCCGACCCGGCGGCGGTGTTCGAGATCGGCCGCGAGGGCGACCTGGCGCTGGACGACAACCCGTACCTGCACCGGCGGTTCCTGCACCTGACGTACGCCTCCGGCCTGTGGTGGCTGGGCAACGTGGGCGCGCGCCTGTCGGCCACCGTGTGCGACGCGGCGGGCGGGGTGCAGTCCTGGCTCTCGCCGGGCACGTCGCTGCCGATCGTCTTCCCCTCGACGTCCATCGTCTTCACCGCCGGCCCGACCACGTACGAGCTGCTCGCACGGCTCAGCCCCTCCCCGTACGCGGAGATCCGCTCGGAGGAGCCGGAGGGCGGCGCCACGACCATCGGGATGATCCCGTTCACCGTGAGCCAGCGGCAGCTCGTGGTCGCCCTGTGCGAGCCGATGCTGCGCCGCGACGGCACGGGGCTGTCCGAGATCCCGTCCTCCGCCGAGGCGGCGGCACGCCTCGGGTGGACGACGACCCGGTTCAACCGCAAGCTCGACAACGTGTGCGAGAAGCTCGACCGCGTGGGGGTCAAGGGGCTGCGCGGCGGTTCCGGCGGCCTCGCCACCAACCGGCGCGCGAGGCTCGTGGAGTACGCCGTCGCGTCGCGGCTCGTGACCTCGGATGACCTGCCCCTGCTGGACCTGGCCGACGACGAGGGAAAGGACGGCGAGTGAACCACCCCACGCGCCCGGAGCTCTGGCAGCTCGTGGTCGTGGTCGCCGGGGGAGCCGCCGCCATCGCGTTCGTGATCCTCGTGGCTGCCGGCGTCGTCACCGACGGTGCCGGTACCGGCGACCCGCTGGACTACTGGCGGTCGATCGGCCGTGAGCTCACCGACGGCGGCAACTGGCGCATCATCGGCCTCAGCGCGCTGGCCGGGGCGGCCGTCACCGCCGTCGTCGGCGCGATCGCCCGCCGGGGTTCCTGACCCGGACCGGCCGACGCGGCCGGTCCCCACCGACACCGACAGAACGACCCGAGGAGAGCGATGCGCGTCAAGGTGACGCTCCGGCGCCCCGACACCACGCACGACGACGTCGTCATCACCGCCGACGCGGGGGCGACGATCGGCGAGGTGGCGTCCACGCTGGCCCGCGTGGACCCCGGGGCCACGGGGGCGGTCGGCGCCGGCCGCAAGACGATCGAGGCGCGCCTGCCCGGCCAGGACCGGCCCACCCGCCTGCCGGCCGACGCCGCACTGGGTGAGGCGTGGATCGGGTCGGGCGCCGAGGTCGCCGTCGTGGACCTTGACCGGCCGGGCTTCGACTACCAGACCTCGCGCGAGGTGCGCGCGACCCTGCGGTTCGCGGACGGCGGCGCGATCGACCTCCCCGAGGGCAGCTGGACGCTCGGCCGGGCGCCGGGGTGCGACGTCGTGCTCAGCGACCCCCTCGTGTCCAAGCAGCACCTGCGGCTCGACGTCTCGGACGTGGTGGACGTCGTCGACCTGGGCTCCGCGAACGGCCTGCTGGTGGACGGCGACCACGTGCAGCGGCTGCGCGTCGAGGGCGGCCAGCGGGTCACCGTCGGCGACACGGTGATGACCATCGAGCGACGCAAGCCGCAGACGCTGACGGGCGTGGCGCCCAAGGCGGGGCCCGTGCCGTTCACGCGGTCGCCGCGGGTCGAGGCGCGGTACAAGGGCGAGGAGTTCGAGTCGCCCGAGGTGCCGACCGAGACCGAGCCGCAGCCGTTCCCGCTGCTGGCCATGCTGGCGCCGGTCCTCATGGGCGGCTTCATGGTCGCCATGGGCCGCGGAGTCATGGGCCTGGTGTTCATCGCGATGTCCCCGATCATGCTGCTCGGCAACTACCTGACGCGGAACCGGCAGATCAAGAAGCGCAAGGAGCGCGACATCGCACGGTTCGAGGAGCGACTGGACGCGCTGCGCGACGCGCTCGGGGGCGAGGAGGAGACGGAGCGCTCGGTGCGGCTGCGCGAGGCACCCGCCACGCAGCACGTGTTCGCCGAGGCGATGCGGCACGGGCCGATGCTGTGGACGCGCCGTCCTGAGCACTGGAGCTTCCTCAACGTGCGCTTCGGCATCGGCACGATGCCGTCGCGCAACACCGTGAAGGACGCGGCCAAGGGCGCGCTCATCAAGGAGTACCAGGAACGCCTGGACGCGGTCGTGGACCGGTACGAGAACGTGTCGGGCGTGCCGGTGGTCGAGAACCTCTACGACGCCGGCGCGCTCGGCTTCGCGGGCCCGCCCGCGCAGGTGGCGGGCAGCCTGAACGCCGTGCTGCTGCAGCTCACGGGTCTGCACTCGCCGTCGGAGCTGGTGGTCACCGGCATGGTCAGCCCGGTGTGGACCCGGCACCTGCAGTGGCTGACGTGGATCCCGCACACGTCGTCGCCGCAGAGCCCCGTGGAGGGACACCACCTCGCCGACTCGGCGAGCGGGGCCGCCCGGCTCGTCGCCGAGCTCGAGGAACTGGTCACGACGCGGCTGAAGGCGCAGCGTGGCGGTGCCCAGCGGCGCGGCGCGATCGACGAGGACGACGCCGCGCTCGAGCGGGGCGCCGAGGTCGGCACCACGAAGGCGGAGGCCGGGACCCGGTCGCCGGTGCCGGCCGTCGTGGTGGTCATCTCCGACGACATCGACGTCGAGCGCGCCCGCCTCGTGCAGCTCGCCGAGCAGGGGCCGGACGCCGGCGTCTTCCCGCTGTGGATCTCGGCCGACACGGCGTACCTGCCGGCTGCGTGCCGCACCTTCGTCGACCTGGGCGAGCACGGCCCGCGCGTGGGCATGGTGCGCCTCGGTCGCTGGGTGGACGACGTCGAGCTGGAGGAGGTGGACGCCACCACCGCCCTGGACTACGGCCGTCGGCTCGCCCCCGTGTTCGACGCGGGCGCGATCGTCGCGGACTCCTCCGACCTGCCCCGGTCGGTGACGATGCCGACGCTGCTGGGTCACGAGCTGTTCGAGGACCCGCACGCCGTGCTGGAACGCTGGCGGCAGAACCTGTCCGTCTACGACCGCACGCAGGCCGTGCCGCGCAAGCGCGCAGGGACGCTCCGCGCCATCGTCGGCTCGGCCGGCCTCGACGCGCAGCACCTCGACCTGCGCACGCAGGGCCCCCACGCCCTGGTGGGCGGCACCACCGGTGCCGGCAAGTCGGAGTTCCTGCAGGCCTGGGTGCTCGCGATGGCGGCGGAGTACAGCCCGGACCGCGTGACGTTCCTGTTCGTGGACTACAAGGGCGGGTCGGCGTTCGCCGACTGCGTCCAGCTGCCGCACTGCGTCGGTCTGGTCACCGACCTCTCCCAGCACCTGGTGCTGCGGGCCCTGACCTCGCTGCGCGCCGAGCTGCACCACCGCGAGCACCTGTTCAACCGCAAGAAGGTCAAGGACCTGCTCGAGCTGGAGAAGCGCGGTGACCCGGAGACGCCGCCCGCGCTCGTCATCGTCATCGACGAGTTCGCGGCGCTGGTGGGGGACGTACCCGAGTTCGTCGACGGCGTCGTGGACGTCGCGCAGCGCGGACGCTCGCTGGGCATCCACCTCATCATGGCCACGCAGCGGCCGGCCGGTGTCATCAAGGACAACCTGCGCGCGAACACCAACCTGCGTGTGGCGCTGCGCATGGCCGACGAGTCGGACTCCAGCGACGTCGTCGACATCAAGGACGCCGCGCACATCGACCCGGCCATTCCCGGCCGCGGCGTGGTGAAGACCGGTCCGGGTCGCCTGCAGGCCTTTCAGTCCGGCTACGCGGGCGCCTGGAGCACCCGGGAGCCGGAGCGGGCAGCGATCGAGGTCGCGGGGCTGCACTTCGGTCGCGAGGAGAAGTGGGAGGAGCCGGTCGACCCGGCCGCGGTGGACGACGACATGGATCTCGGCCCCAACGACCAGCAGCGGCTCGTGGCCCGGGTCATCGAGGCGTTCGAGCTGGGACGGCTGCCCGTGCCGCGCCGCCCGTGGCTGGACTCCATGGCGGACGCCTACGACCTGACCCGCCTGCACCAGCGCACCGACACCGAGCTGCTCGTCGGCGTCGCGGACATCCCGGAGCAGCAGGCCCAGCGGCCCGTGTACTTCGTGCCGGACGTCGACGGTCACCTGGGCGTGTACGGTACGGGCGGCGCGGGCAAGAGCACGGCTCTGCGCACGCTGGCGGCGGCGGCGGGCATCACCCCCCGCGGCGGCCCGGTGCACGTGTACGGCCTGGACTTCGCGGCCGGCGCGCTGCGGATGCTGACCGCCTTGCCGCACGTGGGCACGGTCGCCCGCGGGGACGACGTCGAGCGGGTCGTCGGCCTCATGCGGATGCTGCGCGACGAGCTGCAGCGCCGCGGAGAGGCGTTCGCCGCCGTGTCGGCGTCGAGCGTCACCGAGTATCGCCAGCTCACCGGCCGTGCCGACGTGCCGCGCATCCTGCTGCTCGTCGACGGCTTCCCCGGGTTCCGTGACGACTTCGAGGTCGGCGCCGGCCGCGCCGAGTGGTTCGACGTGTTCCGCGACATCCTCAACGACGGCCGCGCGCTGGGTATGCATGTCGTGTTCACCGCCGACCGCTCGGGCGCGGTGCCCACGTACGTGCGCTCGATGGTGCAGCGCAACCTCCTGCTCCGGATGACCGACGACGGGTACCTGGCCTTCAACGCGCCGCGCGACGTCATCACGGCGGACTCGCCCAACGGCCGCGCGCTGCTCGACGGGCTCGAGGTCCAGGTCGCCGTGATCGGCGGCACGACGTCCGTGTCCGCGCAGGCGGCCGCGACCGAGAAGCTGGGCCAGTCGATGCTCCAGGCGGGAGTCCGCCCGGCGCCCGGGGTGCGCGTGCTGCCGACCGAGTACGACGCCGGAGACCTGCCGGACCAGGTGGACGGTCAGCCGGTGCTCGGTCTGGACGGCATCACCCTGGGACCGGTGCCATTCGAACCCACGGGCACCATGGTCGTCGCCGGCCCGCCGGGGTCGGGTCGCAGCAACGCGCTGGTCGCGATCGGCCGGGCGGTGCTGCGGGCCAACCCCGACGCGCGTCTGTACCTGTTCGCGCAGGGCCGGTCGGCGATCGCGGACAAGCTGCCCTGGACCGAGGTGGCCACCGGGGTGGAGAAGGTCAAGGCGCTCGCCGCGGACCTGCTCGCCGCCGTGCAGGACGAGGACGTCGACCCCGGTGTCGTCGTCCTGATCGAAGGCATCAACGAGTACCTGCAGTCCCCGGCGGACAAGCCCATCCAGGACCTCACGAAGGCGATCCGCAACAGCGACCACCTGCTGGTGGCCGAGGCGGAGACCGCCGGTTGGGCCGCGACCTGGCCCCTCCTGGGCGAGGTGAAGAACGGCCGCCGAGGCCTCATCCTGCAGCCGGAGAACCTTGACGGCGACACCATCCTCAAGACGTCCCTGCCGCGCGCCGGCAAGGGTGAGTTCCCCGTCGGCCGCGGGGCCTGGATCGCGCGCGGCAAGCACACGCGCGTGCAGTTGCCGCTGGTGCTGGACGCGTGAGGACGCGCCGCGCGGATGGGGAGTCCTCCCCATCGACCGGCGCCGTCGCCCTCGGCTACGGTGCTGCCCGGCGACGAGACGACGAGCCGCGGTGCGACGACGAGGGGGAGCTGTGGCCGGGTACGACCTGTCCATCGACATGGAACAGCTGAGGACGCTGAAGGACGACCTGAAGTCCATCAGCAGCGAGCTCGAGAACGCCGACTCCCACGCCCAGGACGCGGCGGAGGCGACGGGACACGACGAGCTCCGCGACCGGGTGAACGACTTCGCCGACAAGTGGGAGATCAAGCGCGGCGAGATGCTCGAGAACGTCAAGAAGCTGTCTGACATCATCGCCCAGATCGCTGACACGTTCACGGAGATCGACAGCGAGCTGGCCAAGTCCCTCGAAGACGCGGCGAAGAAGTAGGAGAAGGTCGGCATGAGCGACACGCAGTGGGACGAGCTCGACGGGACCCCGGGCACCGTCGAGGCCAAGGGGCGCCGGTACACCGAGCTCGCAGAGGCGATCAGCCGCTCGATCGGCACGCTCCAGCAGATCGTCGACGACACGAGCACGACGGCGAAGTCCATGGAGGCGACCCGCAAGCTCGCGAGCGAGGTCCGCGAGGACATCGAGAAGGCGAAGGACCGGTACTCGTTCACGGGCGAGGCGCTGACCACCTACGGTGCGGCCCTGCGCGCGGCGAAGAACGAGGCCGACCCCGCGGCGGTGCGGCTGCGCACCCTGCGGGACCAGCTGGACCACGCCCAGGCGACGCAACGGAGCGCCGAGAGCTCGGTGGACGACCTCCCCGACGACGCGTCGCCGGCAGAGACGAGCGAGGCGCAGCGCGCCGCGACGAGCGCGGGCGACGCCGTGAGCGACCTCGAGGGCCAGATCGCGGTCCAGGAGGGATACTGGAACGGCGGCCACGACGACAAGAACCGGGCCGCGAGCGCCGCGATCTCCAAGATCGACGAGGTCGTGTCCGGCGAGAAGGTCCACGGCCTCGAGGACAGCACCTGGGACAAGGTGATGAACGTCGTCAAGGGCGTCTACAAGGTCTTCAAGGTGATCTGCGACATCGCGGGGATCCTGGCGATCTTCCTGTCGTGGGTGCCCGTCCTCGGCCAGATCCTGCTGGTGCTCGCCGCGATCGGCGCGATCATCTCCATCGTCGAGAGCATCGTGAAGTTTGCCCGCGGAGAGATCGGCTTCGGGGCGATGCTGCTGGGCGTCGGGCTCGGCGTCATGGGCCTCTTCGGCGGCAAGGCCATCAGCTCGGTCGCCAAGTACGCGAAGGCCCGCTCCGTGGTGCAGACGGCCGCCACCATGAGCAACGGGGCGGCGAAGGCGAAGTTCGGCGCCGCGCTGCTCAAGAGCTCGCGCAAGACGTTCGCCATGACCAGGGGGCAGCGGGTCACCGAGGTGCTCAAGTCGCCCTTCGTGCGCTCCGCCGGCGACAAGGCCGTGGCGGGCATGGTGAAGAACGGCCTGTACAAGAACGCGTTCAAGTCCTGGCAGGGCTCGCAGTTCCCCCTGCCCTACAAGGACGGCGCGGCCCGGTTCACCCTGGGCAACGACGATGTCGTCGACATGATCTCGCACTTCAACCAGACGGGTCTGCGGATCGACAACGTGACCAGCAACGCGCAGGCCATCGCGTCCGTCGGGGCGGTCTTCCACCAGACGGCCAGCCTGGCGAACAACGCGGGCAAGCTCGGTATGGGCATCAGCGGCGGCGACGGCTGGGGCATCTACGGCGAGGGCAACTCGTTGGTCACCAGCGGCGCCGGCGGGGCGTGGGGCAAGATCACCGGGTCGCCCGGCAACGTCAACAACGCGGTGACGGGCATCGACGACGTGTTCGGGCACGGCGGGTACGTGGCGGGCTCCTGGTGAGCCGACGCATCGCGGGCTTCGAGCTGCGGCTCCCCGAGGCCTGGTACACCGTCCCGACCGAGACGCCCGGCCTCGTGGGGGAGTGGGCGCGGTCGACCGCTGCGCAGCTGGTGGCCGAGGCAGCGGCGGCTCGCGACCTCGAGGTGCCCGGACAGGACCTGGCGCTCGAGCTGGCGAGCCAGCTCGAGGCCGTGGGGCACGCGGTCGCCGACACGGGGCTGCCCGGCCTGGTGACCGGGGCCCTGGTCCGCAGGCCGGAGCTCGGGGTGGTCGACGCGATGGTGACGGTGACGGCGCAGCCGGGCCTCGGAGCCCAGGAGTTCGCCGCGCAGCTCACGTCCGTCGTGGAGACGTCGGAGGAGCACGACTACGCGTTCGCGAGCCGCTTCGACGGCACGTCGGCCGCCGGAGACGTGACGGGACTGCACGCCATGATCACGCACTTCGGCGAGTTCGGCGACGAGGGCTCCGGGGTCCTCGAGGAGCGCGTGGTGCTGGGGGTCTTCCCCCCGGGCAGCCCGGACATGGTCGAGGTGACGGCCGTGGCACGCAGCGTCGGGACCTTCGACGACATGCCCCAGGAGATGCTCGACCTGCTCGTCGGGCTGACGGTCGAGACGGAGGAGGCATGACGCAGGAGGCGACCCCCGAGCTCAAGGTGCTCGGCGGTGAGGTGCGGATCATCGTGCCGGGCACCTGGGTGAGCATCCCGCTGGAGAGCCCGGAGAAGGCCACGGCGTTCATCAAGCGTCTCGTGCGCCGTCAGGTCGGCACCGCGGACAGACTGGCGCGCATGCGCCGCCAGGCGGTGGACGAGCTGCTGGCCACCGCGCGCGAGGCCGCCTCGATCGGCGTGCACACCTACCTCATGTCGCTCGAGATCGCGCCCGGCGTCCCCTTCCCGGCGGCGATCCTCATGGTCGACGACGAGTGGCCGGCCGCGGCGGGCCCGCTCGTGGCGGAGGGCGACTACGAGGGGGCGCTGCGGGCCGCCTACCCCGAAGGCGAGGTCGCCGTCCAGCGCAACGGCCGGCCGGCAGCCCGCGTCGTCGAGATGACCCAGGGTCAGGCCGGCGACGGCGACGACGCGGTCGACGTCCTGACGATGCGGCTCGAATATCACATGCCGCACCCGAAGGACCCGTCGAGGATGCTGCTCGTCCGCGCGAACGCCTCGGACATCCCGTCGGCGGAACCCTTCGCGATCCTCTTCGACGAGATCGTGGACTCGGTCGCGTTCCTCGACGACGCCGAGGAGTCCGCGGCCTTCTGAGGGCGCAGGGCGGTCAGCGGCCCGAGTCGTCGTCCTGCATCCGGGCGACGTTGCGGTTGGTCCGGCGGACCATGTCCAGGCCGGCCCAGACGGCGACGACGAGGAAGACCACCACGACCGTCACCCAGCCGCCCAGGGTCGCGAACAGGTGGGGTGCGGCGACGTTGAGAACCACCCCGAGCACGCAGATCACGACGGCCGCGCCGAGCGCGTAGCCGGCCGGTCGCATCGCCTGGTTGGCGGCGGTGTCGCGCGCCGCGTCCTTCTTGCCGGTCATCTCGTCCGCTCCTGTCGTCGGGACCGTGCTGGTCCGCCCTGCTGTCGTCACGCGCCCGTGGCGGTCGGCGATCCGGCCGCCGTCGTCGGGGCGCGCGGCCCGGCGGCTAGTCTGACACCCCGACGCAGCACCGACAGGGAGGGACGATGACCGGGACGAGGGCCGAGGCGCCGGAGGCCTCGACACCGGCGCCACCGCCGCCCGCACGATGGAGCCTCGTGCTGCGGCCGCTCGGGTACCTGTTCGTGGGGCTGGTGTGGACAGGGATCTGGCTGGTCGCGCTGCTGCTGCTCGTGGGTTCGGTGCCCTACCTGGCTTTCGTGGACTCGGAGGCGCTGGTGGCCGGCGTCGGCGAGCGCCTGTCGAACCCGCTGGAGGCGCTCGGCGTCGTGGTGATCGTGCTGCCGGTGCTCGCCCTCGCGATCGGCTCCGGCGGGTGGTACGTGCTGACCGCGTCGTGGCCGCTCGCGGTCCTGTCCTTCGTCTATGCGGGGCGCGCGCTGGACCGCCGCTACCGCGGCGAGAAGCTCTCGTTCACGACGCGCGGCGCCCGGGGCAGCACGTTCGGGCCCCCGACGACGACGAGCGTCGCCCTGTCGCTCCAGCCGGTGCGGTCGACGGCGTTCACGGACCGGGTGATGCGGTTCTACGCCGCCGGCTGGAGCGTGGACGGGCGGACGGTGGTCGCGATGCTGCCGGCCGGCCTTGCCTGGCCGTGCGCGATCGCGGCGCTCGCCCCCGACGTGCCGGACCCGGTGCGCGCCGTGTCGGCCGTCGCCGTGGTGGTGCTGCTCCTAGCGTCGCTCGTGCTCGGGGTCCGGGCCTTCCGCCGGCGTCTCGCCGACCCGTCGGCGCCGGACCACGACCGGCCGTTGACGGATCTCAGCGCCGCCGAGCGCCGCGACCGGCTGGCCCGGGTGCGCGAGCAGCGGCGGGCGCGGCTGTCCCGCGGCGACCCCTCGGGCACGTGACCGGCGCGTCGACGGCTCGGGGACGAGACCGGCACGTGTTCCCGGATGGGGAGGAGTCCCCATCGACGGTGCTTGGGGGCGGCGGCTAGGGTCGTCCCCGGACGACGGATCGGCCGCAAGGGGGCCGGCCGAACCACTGATGAGCTGAGGA
>Ga0180218_1000919_pt1 | contig 20741 bp, 18 predicted proteins | sample eDN3rd37CKraftBY_FD_151334 | JGI IMG/M metagenome (GOLD analysis project Ga0180218, IMG submission 151334) | Enriched backyard soil microbial communities from Emeryville, California, USA - eDNA 3rd pass 37_C Kraft BY (version 2) (version 2) | ecosystem: Environmental > Terrestrial > Soil >...
ACAGCACCAATCCTCATGCCCTTCGGCAAATCCAGCTCCTTCAGCGTCGCGCCAACCAAGGGCGAGGTTTCCAGCGCGTCAGCTTCCAGTATCTCGGCCTGCCCGTTCTGAATGTTGTGCACGGCGCGGATGCGTCCACGGCGCACATGCTGCAGCACCTTTGAGACGGTGACCGCGCGCGGGTTCATCTGCGCGTCGATGCCAAGCGTGCTGGCAAAGTCGTGGTATGTCGGGCTATTGAGCAGAACCAGATTGGCCTTGCAGCCCAGGCGCTTGGCAATGACGCCCGACAGAATGTTCACCTGATCGTCGTTGGTCACGGAAACGATCAGGTCCGCCTGGTCGATATCAGCCTCATGCAACAGCTTCTGGTCGAGAGCGCTGCCGTTGAGAACGACCGTACTCTTCAGTTCGTCGGCGATGTCGATCGCACGCTCACGGTTGTGCTCGATGAGCTTCACCTTCGTGGAGCTGCCGCGTTTCTCCAGCGCCTGCGCAACATAGAGGCCGATGTTGCCGCCGCCCGCGATAACGATGCGGCTGGCTTCCTTCTTCTCATGGCCGAAGAGGCCAAGGGTTCGGCGCACCTGGTCCTTGGTCGTCACCACATAGGCAAGGTCGCCCGCATAAAGCTGGTCGGCCGAATGCGGAATGAAGAGCTTGTTGTTGCGATTGATACCGACGACGATGGACGGCAGGTTCGGAAAGAGCTCGGTCAACTGCGCCAGCGGCGTGTTGATGACCGGGCATTCCTCCTGGCACTCGATGGCGAGCATCATGATCTTGCCGTCCGAGAACGGCACGACATCCGTCGCCCCGGGCACGGCGATGCGGCGCAGCACCATCTCCCCCACTTCCACTTCCGGCGAGATGATCACGTCGATCGGCAGATGGTCGCGCGAGAACAGGTCCATGTAGTGCGGCTGCAGATACATCTGGGAACGAATGCGGGCGATCTTGGTTGGCACTTCGAAGAGCGAATGGGCGACCTGACAGGCGACCATGTTGATCTCGTCGTGGAGCGTGACCGCGATGATCATGTCGGCTTCGTTCGCACCGGCCTCGGCCAGCACTTCCGGGTAGGCGCCGTGGCCAACGATACCGCGCACGTCCAACGTATCACGGATCGAGCGGATCAGATCCGCCCGGACATCGATGACACAGACGTCGTTCTGCTCGGCCGCGAGCCTCTCGGCAATACCGAAGCCAACCTGGCCCGCGCCGCAAATGATCACTTTCATCTTTCGCTTCGCCTCATGAACCCTCCATCCAGGAGGTGAGTCGCAATCTTAGCGCCAGAACCTGGCGCATCTCGGACAATTCGATGACCTAGACTCCGAGCGACTTCAGCTTCCGGTGAAGAGCCGAGCGTTCCATACCAATGAACTCCGCCGTGCGCGAGATATTGCCGCCGAAGCGGTTGATCTGCGCCAGCAGATATTCCTTCTCGAACATTTCGCGGGCTTCGCGCAGCGGCAGTGCCATGATGTGCTGGTCCGACTGGGTCGGCACCTTGGGCATCACGTCGCCAATCTCGGACGGCAGCAGATCGGCCGTAATCGGCGTATCGGCATTGTCGTCGCGCGTCAGGATCAGAAGGCGCTCGATGTTGTTGCGCAGCTGCCTGATGTTGCCCGGCCAGTTGTGCGCCTGGAACACCGCCATCGCATCCTCGCCAAGCTTGCGCGGACGGATGCCAGTCTGCTCGCTGATCGTCTTCATGAAATGGTCGACGAGGATCGGAATATCCTCGCGCCGGCTCGATAGCGGGGGCACGTTGACCGGCACGACTGCCAGACGATGGTAGAGATCCTCGCGGAACTCGCCTCTCGCAATCATCTCCTGCAGGTCTGCCGCCGTGGACGAAATGATACGCACGTCGACCTTGACGCGCTTGGTGCCTCCGACGCGTTCAAACTGCTGGTCGACCAGCACGCGCAGGATCTTGCTCTGCGTCTCGCGCGGCATGTCTGCCACTTCATCGAGAAAGAGCGTGCCGCGATGCGCCTCTTCGAGGGCACCAACCTTGCGCGTCCCGTCCTCGCTCGTTTCCGTACCGAAGAGCTCGATCTCCATGCGGTCCGGCGTAATGGAGGCCGCGTTGACCGAGACGAAAGGCCCTTCTCGACGGGCAGAGCGTGCGTGGATAGCACGGGCCGCCAGCTCCTTTCCGGAGCCGGACGGGCCGATCAGCATCACCCGGCTGTTGGTGGCCGCAACGCGGTCGATCGCCTGATGAAGCTGATTGATCGCGTGGGACTTGCCAACAAGATCAAAGCTGTGGCCGCTTCTCTTCTTGAGGTCCAACACCTCGCGCTTCAGCTTCGAGGTTTCCAGTGCCCGCTCGCAAATGAGCAGCAGCCGGTCGGCCTTGAAGGGCTTTTCGATGAAATCATAAGCGCCGCGCCGGATGGCGCTCACCGCCGTTTCGATATTGCCGTGGCCGGAGATCATGATAACCGGCAGCTCCGGATGCATGGTCTTCACCTTATCGAGGAGAGCCAGGCCGTCGAGCTTTGAACCCTGAAGCCAGATGTCCAGGAGAAGGAGGCGCGGAACACGTTCGGCAATCGCCGCCAGTGCGGAGTCGCTGTCGCCAGCAGTACGCGTCTCATGGCCTTCGTCACTCAGGATACCTGCGACCAGTTCGCGGATATCGGCTTCATCATCAACAACAAGAATATCAGACGCCATTTTGGACCTTTTCCGTCCTTTCTTCTTCCTGTGCCTCCCCGACCTCAAGGGCCGGGAAAACCATGCGGATCATGGCTCCGCCACCCCCATGGAAATCTTCTGGCGCATCATGCAGCTCCAGCCTCCCACCATGGTCTTCGATAATTTTCTTCACAATAGCCAAACCGAGCCCGGTTCCCTTCTCACGGGTGGTCATATAGGGCTCGAGCAGGCGTTGTCTGTTCTCTTTCGGCAATCCCTTGCCGGTATCGATCACCAGAACCTCGATCTGGGGCCCGAGCCTGCGAGCCGCAATCCGGATGACTTTCTCCCGATCTTGTTCTGATTGTCCCTCAATCGCTTCCGACGCATTCTTGATGATATTTCCGAAGGCCTGGCTGAGCAGGCGCGGGTCGAACCTTCCCATTAAAGGCTCACTCCCCAGCAAGCGTTCCAAACGAATGTCGGGCCGGCTCACTTCGATCAGGAAGGAAGCTTCGCGCAGCGGCTCGCGAATGTCGAGCATTTGCATCTCCGGCTTCGGCATGCGCGCGAAGGACGAGAATTCGTCCACCATGCGTCCGATATCGCCTACCTGCCGGATGATCGTTTCCGTGCACTGGTCGAAAACCTCACGGTCTTCGGTGATTACCTTGCCATAGCGGCGGCGAATACGCTCGGCGGAAAGCTGGATGGGCGTCAGCGGGTTCTTGATCTCGTGAGCGATGCGGCGGGCTACATCCGCCCAGGCCGAGGAGCGCTGGGCCTGGACCAGATCCGTGATGTCATCGACTGTGACGACGTAGGATCTCTGCTCGCGCCGCCCTGCCCGTTCCTCGGACGTCAGCTGGATGTTGAACGTGCGCTCGGCACCCGCCCTGTAGAAGGTGACCTGCTCGCGGTGAACGCGACGGCCGGACGTGCGCCCCTCCTCGAACACCTGCGCCAGATGCGGAAGAATGTCACCCAAGGGTTTGCCGACACTCTCCGTCGCGCGGATCGCGAGCATTGTCTCCGCCGAGCGGTTGACGATGGTGATCACGCCCTGCGCGTCCACGCCGATCACGCCGGCCGTGACACCGGCCAGAACCGCTTCGGAGAACCGGCGGCGCTCATCGATCGTGTCACGGGCGGAAATCAGCTGATCGCGCTGGCTCTTCAGCTGGGACGTCATCTTGTTGAACGTATCGCCAAGTGCTGCCACGTCACCGTCGGACGCACGCACAGGAACCTCGACGTCGAGATCACCCTGCGACACGGCGGCAGCCGCGCCAATCAACTGGCGGATCGGCCGCACGATCCGGTCCGCCACCGCGATGCCTGTCCAGATGGCCGCCAGCACGATCGCAAGCGTCACCACGAGATAAAGGAGCGCGAAGGCAACCTGCGTGTTCATGCGGTTGTCTTCAAGCGACCGGTACTCGTCGGTGTTCGAAGCAACAATGCGCTGCGCGCGCAGAACCTGCGGATCGAGCAGACGGAGCGTGTAGAGGTAGGCGTCCGGGATTTCGCGCAGCTTGAAGATCGCGCCGATGACGTTGCTCGGCGCAAGGTCGAACAGTACGGGCCGGCCTTCGGAAGCCTTCTCGATTGCGCCTGCCGGCGGGACCGGAATCTCCAACGGTTCGGGCACGTCGGCAGCCATGATAACCGACTGGTCGTCACGGATCAGCACGGCATGCGCAAGACCGCGTCCGATCGTCTGCTGGGTCAGGAGCTGGCGGAAGGCGTTTCGGTCGAGGCTATAGACCGAGCGGAAACGGTCGAGATCCACGGCCATGGAAACCGTCGTGCCCTGCAGCGTTCCGGCATTTTCGCGGACATAGGCCTCGGCAATCGACAGCGACGATTGCACGATGACGCGGGTACGCAGCTCAAACCAACGGTCGAGACCCAGATCGAGGGTGATCGAAGCGATGATCGCCACAAGAATGGCGGGGATCGCCGCCACCAGCGAGAACATCATCACGATGCGCACGTGGAGCCGCGCAGCCGCCTTCCCGCCCTGGCGGGCGGCATAGATGCGGTGGGCCTCGCGCACGATCAGGCCAATCAGCAGCAGGATGAAGGCTGCATTGATGCTGATGAGCGTTATCGTCGTGGGAGCGTCAGGGGTAAGCGGCGTCAGGCCCAGCAGCACGGTGAAGGATACCATGGCCGTGAGCAGAGCTCCGACCACGCCCAGAATACCGGGCAAGGCCAGCAGCCGGCGCCCGTCGGGCCGAGCTGGCTTTTCCGCAGGCGTGGTATTAGCCGATGACGCTTCTAGACTCATTGTAGACTCAACCATAACTGCGTTGCACATCTGCAACGCAATGTGGCAACTTTACAACGCTTTGTGCACTAGACGCAAAAACAATACGCCCAGGAAGCCTGAATGGCGACGGCTTCCACAAAAAGCGGCTAATTCTGCCGGGTTGAATGAGCCAAAGGATCAGCTCGAGAACGGCGCCTCCATCTTGCTGACGCGATAGACGTCGATGCCAAGTTCGCGGATCTTCTTGCGCAGCGTATTGCGGTTGAGGCCCAAAAGCTCTGCCGCACGGATCTGGTTGCCGCGGCAAGCCGCCAGCACCTGAAGGATCAGCGGGTACTCCACCTCCATCAGGATCCGGTCATAGAGCCCGGGCGGCGGTAGCTCGCCGCCCAGCTTCGAGAAATACTGGTGCAGATACTGCTCCACCAGCTGCGACAGGGTCATGCCTTCAGCAGGTGTAGCGCCCGGCTGCGGGATCTCGTTGCGATAGGTGTCGGAAAGTTCGTGGCGGATGATTTCGGCCGAAAGCTCATCCTGCGGATAGAGTGCAGCCAGCCGGCGCACGAGGTTTTCCAGTTCGCGCACATTGCCCGGCCACGGGTAGTTCACCATGACGTCCATGCCGGCCTTGGTGATGCGCTTGGCCTGCAAGCCTTCCTTCTCCACCTGCGCGAAGAAGTGGCGTACGAGATCCGGAATGTCTTCCGCACGTTCCCTGAGCGGCGGCAGACGCAGCGGCACCACGTTGATGCGGTAGAACAGGTCTTCGCGGAACAGGCCCTGGTTGATCAGGCTGCGCAGCTCCTTGTTGGTCGCCGCGATAATGCGCACATCCGTCTTGATCGGGGTGCGACCGCCAACAGTCGTGTACTCGCCCTGCTGCAGAACGCGCAGCAGGCGTGTCTGCGCCTCCATCGGCATATCGCCAATTTCGTCGAGAAACAGCGTGCCGCCTTCCGCCTGCTCGAAGCGGCCTGTCGACCGCTGTTGTGCACCGGTGAACGCGCCCTTCTCATGGCCGAAGAGCTCGGACTCGATCAGATCTCGCGGAATGGCCGCCATGTTGATGGGAACAAACGGACCTTTGCGGCGACGGCCGAATTCATGAAGCGCACGCGCAACCAGCTCCTTGCCGGTACCGGACTCGCCCGTGATCATCACGGTCAGGTCCGTCTGCATCAGGCGGGCAAGTGTGCGGTAGATGTCCTGCATCGCTGCGGAGCGACCGATGAGCGGCATCGATTCAGACTGCTCCGCCTCCGCTTCCTGGTTGCCCTTGCCGCGCGGCTCCGCCAGCGCGCGGCCGACGATCTGCAGAAGCTCGTTCAGGTCGAAGGGCTTCGGCAGGTATTCATAGGCCCCGGCTTCCGAAGCACGGATAGCCGTCATGAACGTATTCTGCGCGCTCATCACGACGATCGGCAGTTCCGGACGAGCCTTCCGGATGCGCGGCAGCAGATTGAAGATGTTTTCGTCGGGCATCACCACATCAGTGATGACGAGATCGCCCTCACCTGCAGAAACCCAGCGCCACAGCGTGGCGACGTTGGAGGTAACCCGAACCTGATGCCCAGCCCGCGACAACGCCTGATTGAGAACCGTGCGGATCGCGGCATCGTCATCGGCTACAAGAATATTTGCCTGTTGTGTCATATGCTTAAACCTGTTTCTTGTAGCTTTTAATCATCATTGCCCTTGCGCCATGCCGGCATCAGCACACGGAAGGTTGTTCCCCTCGAGGAGGTATCGCACTCGACAATGCCGCCATGGGCGCCGACGATCTTGGCCACGAGCGGGAGGCCGAGGCCGGAACCGTTCGTCTTGGTGGTGATGAACGGATCGAAGATGATTTGCTGGATGTCATCCGGCACTCCGGGACCGTTATCATGAACGCAAAATTCCAGCGGAAGAGACACGCGTTCGGTTGTACCCGGAACGGAGAGACGGATGCCGGGGCGGAAGGCGGTCGATAGTCTTATCTCGCCTTTGTCATTGTTTCCAATTGCTTCCGCTGCATTCTTGATCAGATTTAGGAACACCTGAACGATCTGATCGCGGTTGGCGTAGATTGGCGGGAGCGAAGGATCGTAGTCCTCGGTGATCGTGATGTGCTTGGCAAAGCCGTTCTTGGCGATCACCTTCACGTGGTCCAGCACGACGTGGATGTTGACGGGCTCGCGATCGACCGGACGATCATCCGAGAAGACCTCCATTCGATCAACCAGTTTGACGATCCGGTCCGTCTCCTGCGTGATGAGCTGAGTAAGTGCGCGGTCCTCGTCGGAAACGACATCTTCCAGCAACTGTGCAGCGCCTCGGATACCTGACAGTGGGTTCTTGATCTCGTGGCCCAGCATGGCGGCGAGTCCGGAGACTGAACGCGCCGCACCGCGGTGGGTCATCTGGCGGTCGATCTTCTCGGCCATGGAGCGTTCCTGGAACATCACAACAGCAGAGTCGCTGCCGCCCCCGATGGTGCCCACATAGACATCGACGATCTTGTCCGGCCCTAGCCGCGGCGACGAGATGTCGATCTTGTACTCGTTCATCGGCGCATGGCGCGCGTTGACCTGTTCGACCAGCGCCAGCAGCGGGCTTCCGAACGGCACGAAGTCCTTCAGCTTGTTGCGCGCCAGCATCGCGGCACTCAAGCGGAAGAAATCCTCGGCCTGCGCATTGGCGAAGGTAATGTACCCTTCCTTGTCGACCACGATTATGGGATGCCCGATGGCATCGATCACCTGCTGCGCAATGTTGCTGTCTTGTGAAATGAGCGAGGCAATCATGCTGCTTTTCTTTCCGTAGGCGAGGTGCTGAAGACGCGTGGCAGCATGGCCAGAACCTTCGTGTGATCGGTCTCTGCCATCAGAGCGTCGCGCCAGGACAGGGCCTCACCGCCCCATGTTTCGAGGTACCAGCCGAGATGCTTGCGCGCATGACGAAGGCCCTGCCCGACCCCGTAATGCGAGAGCATGTCTTCGTAATGCGCGGCCACGTACTGGCCCATGGCCGCCGCATCCTGCGGCACACCTGGCGCAAGCGTGCCTGCAGCATGATTGGCCAACGCGCCAGCCTTCCACGGCGCGCCATAATGGGCACGACCGATCATGATGGCATCTGCGCCAGACTGTGCGAGCATCGCTTCAGCTTCTTCCGGTCCGTCGCCATCACCGTTGGCAACAAGCGGAATGGAGATCCGCTCGCGAACTGCTCGGATGGCCTTCCAGTCGGCATGATCCTTGTAGAACTGGCAGCGCGTGCGTCCATGGACGGTGATCATCGCCACGCCAGCAGCTTCAGCGCGGGCGGCAATGTCGGGAGCGTTCAGGCTGTCATGGTCCCAGCCAAGCCGCATCTTGACTGTCACCGGAACGGAAACGGCCTTCACCACCGCTTCGATCAGCGCCAGCGCGTGGTCGGGCTCGCGCATCAGGGCAGATCCGCACGCGCCGCCAACCACCTTCTTGGCCGGACAACCCATGTTGATGTCGATGATGTCGGCCCCGCCCTCGCCCACAGCGATGCGCGCAGCCTCAGCCATCCAGTGGGCATCACGTCCGGCAAGCTGCACCATGTGGACATCGATATCCGGACGACGAACACGCCGTTCGCTTTCCTGCCGACCCCTAGCGAGCTCGCCGCTGGCGATCATCTCGGAGACGACGAGTCCAGCGCCATGGTCATAGGCGCGCATCCGGAAGGGCGTGTCGGTGACACCCGACATGGGAGCAAGAATGACGCGGTTGCGCAGAACGACTCCACGGACGTTCAGCGGTTGCGCCAGCTGTTGTATAAGTGGACTGCCCAAGAATGGTGCACCTGATTTGTGATGCCTATTTAGTAGACAACGGCAATGTTTTGCGCAATGCCTGAATCGCGATCAACAACAAATTCATTGGCTTTTCAGGTGCACATGCTAGTGGGAGCGGCATGGAAAACACATCACACACCCCTGTGAACGTCCGCGTAACGGCGGTTCTGGTGGCTGCAGGTCGCGGCGAGCGCGCCGGCCAAAGCGTTGAGGGCCCGAAGCAATACCGAACCATTGGCGCCGCGCCGGTCATAGCGCACACGATCAAGGCGTTCTTGAGCCATCCGCAAATCGCTTCAGTTGTCGTTGCCATTCACCCCGATGATGAAGAACTGTTCAGCCACGCTGCACCCGGTGCCGAAAAACTGCGCTTTGTCTTCGGCGGCGCAACCCGTCAGGAATCAGTGCGACTAGCTCTGGAAGCAGCCAGTGAGGATAGGCCCGAGATCGTCCTGATCCACGACGCCGTACGCCCCTTCGTCGATCATGATCTCATCAACCGCGTGATTGCCACCGCGCAGGAAGGCAGCGGCGCGCTTCCGGCGCTCGCCGTCTCCGACACGCTGAAGCGCGGTTCGAACGGCATTGTGGAAGGCACGGTCTCGCGCGATGGTCTTTATGCGGCGCAGACGCCGCAAGGTTTCCCTTACCAACCGATCCTGGAGGCCCACCGCGCGGCGGCAGATGCTGGCAGATCCGATTTCACCGACGACGCGGCCATTGCCGAATGGGCTGGCCTCACCGTCCGCCTCGTCGAAGGATCACCCGACAACGTGAAGATTACCTGGGCACGCGACATTGCGATCGCCGATCAGAGGATGCGAATGATGAGCACCACATTCCCCGACGTGCGCACCGGCAACGGCTATGATGTTCATAGTTTTGGTGAAGGCGATCACGTAACCCTTTGTGGAATAAAGATTCCTTTTAACAAGGGGCTCTCCGGCCACTCGGATGCAGACGTTGGTCTGCACGCCCTCACCGATGCCCTGCTGGCAACAAAAGGCCTTGGCGATATCGGCACGCATTTTCCCCCATCGGACCAGCAATGGCGGGGTGCAGCCTCCCGTATCTTCGTGGAGCATGCGGCAAAGCTCGTCCGCGAGCATGGCGGGCGTATCGCCAATGTCGACATCACGCTGATCTGCGAGGCCCCGAAGGTCGGCCCCCACCGCGAAGCCATGACGGCAGAGCTTTGCGACATGCTTGGCATTTCACCCGATCGCGTGTCTATTAAGGCCACGACCAACGAGAAGCTTGGCTTCCTGGGACGTGGCGAAGGCATCGCTGCTATCGCGACGGCGAGCGTCGTCTATCCGGGGTCCCTGCCTGAGTGAGCGCCATGAGCGAGATCGAAGACGCCGCCAATCTGGTCCTGAACCTCTGTCTTGAGCGCAGGCTGAAGGTCGCGACCGCCGAATCCTGCACCGGTGGCCTGATCGCGGCAGCACTCACGGAAATCGCCGGCAGCTCGGCCGTCTTCGACCGTGGCTTCGTTACCTATTCCAACGAAGCCAAGATGGATCTCCTGGGCGTCGAAGAAGCCACGCTGCAGGCCTATGGTGCCGTCTCTGAGGAAACCGCGCGTGAGATGGCGGAAGGCGCGGTGGCGCACTCGCTGGCCGATCTTGCGGTATCGGTCACCGGCATCGCAGGTCCGACGGGTGCAACTCCCGGCAAGCCCGTGGGGCTCGTCTGGTTCGGTCTTGCGACGAAGGGAGCAGCGACAAAGACGCTCCACCACGTGTTTGAAGGGGACCGAGCATCCGTTCGGCGGAGCGCCCTGCGAACGGCTCTCTCACTTCTGGCTGAGGGCGCCAACCAGCCATGAAAACTCGTCCATCTCGCGATGGGACTTCAGCATCACGACGGGCTTGCCGGAGGCGTGGTTCTGAATATCAGCCAGCACTCTGGGCCTCACCTCCCTGTTCCACGTCCAGACATGGCGCAGGAACTCAAGGTCTATCTTTTCAGGACAACCGGGCGCCATCTCCGGCCTTGTACGGCCAAGGTTTGCCACCCAGCGCCTGAGGATGCCTAACACACAGGCCGAGCGCGGGAGGTCTGGCCAGATGATCAGTTCGGTTCGAGGCAGACGCAAGTGCAGCGTGGACGAGCCGGTGCCATCCATGATCCAGCGGTCCCGCGCAATCAGCTCTTCCGTCAGTCTCCTCTGCTCCGCCCGGTCGCGCAGGATCCAGCCAGGCAACCAGAGAATATCCCGGTCGATTGATATATACGGCAGATCAAGGAGCGCAGCCGCTTTCTGCGCAAGCGTTGATTTCCCGCCACCGGAGCAGCCGATCACGATCATCCGGTCTGCTCGCCGGGCTAGTTCTGCTGCTTCCGCGAGGCCGACGAAGCGTATGGGTTCCATTTGAGCCCCATCCCGAGGCTGACTTCCGCTCTCAGGCAGCCTTGCCATAGATTGCATCGGCGCGGGTCTCAAAGGCTTCGGCGAACATCCTGAAGGCGCGGTCGAACATCGCGCCCATCAGCATGCCCAGCATCCGGCTCTTGAATTCATAGTCGATGAAGAAGTGGATGTCGGTCTGCCCCTCGCCTACCGCATCGAAGCGCCAGCGGTTCGTCAGGTACTTGAACGGACCGTCGATGTAGCGGACGTCGATGACGTTCTCCTGCGGCCTGAGCACCACCTGGCTGGTGAACGTCTCACGCAGCGCCTTGTAGCCAACGGTCATGTCGGCCACGAGAATCGTCACGCCGTCGCGCTCCTTGCGCGAGCGCACGGTCAGCGCCTCGCACCACGGCAGGAACTCAGGGTATGTTTCCACCGCCGCAACAAGATCAAACATCTGCTCCGGCGCGTGATTTACCCGGCGGACTGTTTCGTGCTTGGGCATGGGATCTCAGGCGAGCTCGCGGACAGCCAGCTTGGCGGCACGCGCGGCACGAAGCCGTTCGAAATCTTCACCGGCATGGTGCGACGAACGCGTCAGCGGGCTCGACGAGACCATCAGGAAGCCCTTGGTGTAGGCGATCGTCTCGTAGGACTTGAACTCGTCCGGCGTCACGAAGCTCTTCACCGGATGGTGCTTGCGTGTCGGCTGCAGGTACTGACCGATCGTCAGGAAGTCCACGTCAGCCGTGCGCAGGTCATCCATGAGCTGGAGCACTTCGTTGCGCTCCTCGCCCAGTCCAACCATGATGCCCGACTTGGTGAAGATTGTCGGATCCAGCTCCTTAACCCGCTGCAGCAGGCGGATCGAGTGGAAATAGCGCGCGCCCGGACGGACCTTCAGGTAGTTCGAGGGCACGGTCTCGAGGTTGTGGTTGAACACGTCGGGACGTGCAGCAACAACCTTTTCCAGAGCGCCTTCCTTGCGCAGGAAGTCCGGCGTCAGAATTTCGATCGTGGTGTTCGGCGAGGTTTCACGCAACGCCTGGATGACTTCGACGAAGTGCTGAGCACCGCCATCGGCAAGATCGTCGCGGTCGACCGACGTGATCACGACGTGGCTCAAGCCCATCTCGCGGACGGCACGCGCCACGCTTTCCGGTTCGTTCGGATCAAGTGCGGTCGGAATACCAGTCGCCACGTTGCAGAAGGCGCAGGCGCGGGTGCAGATCTCGCCCATGATCATGAAGGTGGCGTGCTTCTTTTCCCAGCACTCACCGATGTTCGGGCAGCCAGCTTCCTCGCAGACGGTCACGAGCTTGTTGCTCTTGACGATCTCGCGTGTCTCCATATAGCCGCGCGACGTGGGCGCCTTGACGCGGATCCACTCCGGCTTGCGCAGCACTTCCTGATCAGGCCGGTGAGCCTTCTCCGGGTGACGCGGGCGTTGCTTGGCGACGGTGTCGAGAACGGTGACCATCTATTCCTCTGTCTTTCATGATGAGCATGACCTCGTTGTCCGAAGGTCATGCTCCTGCGCGGAGGCTTCTTATCCTATCCCGCGCGTTTCGTAAAATCCGCCGGCTGCGACAATGACGTGTTATGCGTTGAGCGCGCGGCCATAGGCGTCGAGCACGCTTTCCTTCATCATTTCCGACAATGTAGGATGCGGGAAGACCGTATGCATCAGCTCTTCCTCGGTCGTCTCCAGGTTCATGGCGACGACAAAGCCCTGGATCAGCTCGGTGACTTCCGCGCCGACCATGTGTGCGCCCAGCAGCTCGCCGGTCTTCTTGTCGAAGATCGTCTTGATGAAGCCCTGGTCCTCTCCAAGCGCGATGGCCTTGCCATTGGCGGCGAACTGGAAGCGGCCGACGCGGATGTCGCGGCCAGCAGCCTTCGCCTTTTCTTCCGTAAGACCAACAGAGGCCACTTGCGGCGTGCAATAGGTGCAGCCCGGAATCTTGCCCTTGTCGAGCGCGTGGACGTTGGGGAGACCGGCGATCTTTTCGACGCAGATCACGCCCTCATGCTCGGCCTTGTGTGCCAGCATCGGCGCACCGGCGACGTCGCCAATGGCATAGATGCCCTCAACATTCGTGCGGCCGTAGCCATCCACCTGCACGGTGCCGCGCTCAACCTTCACGCCAACAGCTTCCAGCCCGAGGTTCTCGACATTGCCCTGCACGCCAACGGCGGAGATCAGGCGGTCGGCAGTGATCTTCTCCACCTTGCCGTCCTTGAGCTCGACATGCGCGGTGACGCTCGAAGCCCCCTTCTCCACCTTCGCCACCTTGGCTTCGGTAAGGATGCGCATGCCCTGCTTTTCAAGCTGCTTGCGGGCAAATTTGGAAACCTCGGCGTCTTCCACCGGCATGATCTGCGGCAAAAGTTCGACGACTGTCACCTCTGCGCCCAGCGTCCGGTAGAAGCTGGCGAATTCGATGCCGATCGCACCCGAACCCATGACGATCAGCGACTCCGGCATTTCCTTCGGGATCATCGCCTCGAAATAGGTCCAGATCAGCTTGCCGTCCGGCTCGATGCCCGGCAGCACGCGCGGGCGCGCGCCCGTGGCGACGATGATGTGCTTGGCCTTGTATGTGCCTTCGCCCAGCGTGCCCTTGGGCGTCGGATGCTGCGGCTCCATCGGCTTCTTGGTCGTCTTGCCGACGATGATCTCGCCCGGGGTGCCGCCCTTTGGGGCCTTGGAAAGCTTTGCCTCACCCCAGATGACGTCGACCTTGTTCTTCTTCATCAGGAAGCCGACGCCGCCATTGAGGCGTGCGGAGACCTGACGGGAGCGGTTCACCACCGCGCCGATGTCGGCGCTGACAGCACCATCGATCTTGAGGCCATAGTTCTGCGGGTGCTGAGCATAGTGCAGCACTTCAGCCGAGCGCAGCAGCGCCTTGGTGGGGATGCAGCCCCAGTTCAGGCAGATGCCGCCCAGGTGCTCGCGCTCGACAATAGCCGTCTTCAGCCCGAGCTGTGCAGCGCGAACCGCCGTGACATAGCCGCCGGGGCCTGAGCCGATGATGATGACGTCGTATGTGTCAGCCACGGGTGAGTTTCTCCTTGGATCTTATGCGGATGAGCCAGCCAGGTGACTCATCCGGTAAATTTGGCCGCTAGAGCCGGCGCAGGCTGCGAAGCCCGAACGCCACCAGCAGCATGAAGAAGCCGTTCGACAGAAGCTCGATCGCCAGCAGGATGCCGAGGATCGAGGTCGCGGACATCGGCAGGTCCGCAAGGATCATGATGCCCAGAACGAGTGAGATGATGCCCGACAGCAGCACCCAGCCCCATCCCTGGAGCGGGCGCATGCCGAAGGCATAGAGAAGCTTCGCGATGCCCAGCACGATGAACATGATCGCGACGAGCACCGTGAGCGAGATGATGCCCTCGAGCGGGCGGAAGATGAGCGAGATGCCAAGCGCGATCATCAGCACGCTGATGAGCAGGTTCCAGAGGAAGAGCGCGCCACGATCGGATGCGCGGAACGTCTGGACGAGCGACAGGATGCCGAAGATGAGGAAGGTCCATGCGGCGAGCATGGCGGCCGTCAGCGTCGCGGCGAAGGGGTTGATCAGTGCCAGAATGCCGCCGATGACGGAAATAACGCCGAGAAAGGCAAGCCATCCCCAGCCGTATCCGAGATCCGAAGTTCTTGTGGCCATTGCATTTTCCTCCAAAAACCAACAGACGGATCTATAACCCGAGCATCGAACGCACGCCAGCGACGAGCCCTTCGCCTATCGAGCGCGTGTTTGCGGCGTCGAGGTGCACACCGTCCGTCGGATCGGCCCTTGCCACCGTTCCGGCATCGAAGAAGCCGCAGCCCATCCGCTCTGCCACCTGCGCGTAGAGCGCAGAGAGTTTCAGCGACTGCCCGATGCCGTCCTCGAAGACACCTGCAAAGTCCACATTGGGCGTCTCGCAAAGTGCCGGCGGCGAGACAATCAGGATTTGCGGCGCCGCTACGTCGAAGGGATAGTCATGTCCCCGCACGATATCGATCAGCCGCTCCATGCCCTGCCTTGCACCGTGGGCGCGGCCGCAGATGGCCGGCTTCAGGTCGTTCGTTCCGAGCATGATGATGATCAGATCCAACGGCGAATGGGTGGAAAGGATCGTCGGCAACGTGCGCGCACCGTTGCGGTCCGCGCCCGATGCATAGTCGTCGAAGATCGTCGTCCGGCCATTCAGGCCTTCAGCGATGACGCGGACGCCATCGCCGAGACCCGCCTGAAGTGCCGAAGGCCAGCGGTCTTCATACGCGTGACGCGAAAGCGTCTGCGCATTGTAGCCCCAGGTGAGAGAGTCGCCGTAACACAGAACTGTTTTCATGGCTCAATTCCACGCGGGACTACGGTTGTCGATCAGACCAGCATCGACAGCGGCTGCTCGATGTAGCGCTTGAACGCCGAGAGAAGCTCTGCGCCAAGCGCTCCGTCTACCGCGCGGTGATCGGTCGAAAGCGTGACCGACATCACCGTGGCCGCAACGATCTGGCCGTTCTTCACCACCGCACGCTGCTCGCCCGCACCAACAGCCAGGATGGTCGCATGGGGCGGATTGATGACGGCAGCGAAGTCCTTGATCCCGTACATGCCGAGGTTGGACACCGCGCCCGATCCGCCCTGATACTCTTCCGGCTTCAGCTTACGATTGCGGGCACGCGAGGCGAGGTCTTTCATCTCGTTGGAGATGACCGACAGGGTTTTTTCTTCCGCCTTGCGGATGATCGGCGTGATCAGACCGCCCGGGATGGAGACGGCAACACCCACATCGGCGTGGCTGTGCTTGACCATCGCGGCTTCGGTCCAGGACACGTTTGCATCCGGCACCGCCTTGAGCGCCATCGCGTAGGCCTTGATGACGAAATCGTTGACCGAGAGCTTGAAGGCCGGAGCCTCGCCCTTCTCCGTCTTCACCTTCGGCGCGGAATCGTTGATGCGCTGGCGCATCTCCAGAAGCGCGTCGATCTCGCAATCCAAAGTCAGGTAGAAATGCGGAACGGTGGACTTCGCCTCGACAAGACGGCGCGCGATCGTGCGGCGCATGTTGTCGTGCGGGATGAGCTCGTAGGAGCCTTCCTCGAAGAGCTTCAGAACCGCATCGTCGCTCATAGGCTTGACCGGCTGCGCCTCTGCTGCCGGAGAAGCGGATGCAGCCGCCTTCGGCGCAACGCCACCGGCAGCAGCGGCTTCCACATCGGCCTTGACAACCCTGCCGCGCGGGCCGGAGCCCGAAACAGCGGAAAGATCAATGCCGGCCTCACGGGCAAGACGACGCGCCAGCGGCGACGCAAACACGCGCTCGCCTTCAGCCTTCGCGGGCTGCTCCTGCTTTGCTGCGGGAGCCGGAGCGGCTTCTGCTGCCTTCGGTGCGGGTGCAGCCTCCTGCTTGGGCTCAGCCTTTTCCTCGCCCTTGGGCGCTTCGGCCCTGGCTGCGGGAGCGGAACCAGCACCGCTTGCTGCAGCGCTGACGTCTTCACCTTCTGCGGCCAGGATCGCAATGACGGAATTGACCTTCACGCCCTGCGTTCCCTCGGGCACGACGATCTTCGCGACCGTACCCTCGTCGACGGCCTCGACTTCCATCGTGGCCTTGTCGGTCTCGATCTCGGCGATGACATCGCCGGAGGAAATGGTATCGCCCTCCTTCACCAGCCACTTGGCAAGGTTACCCTCCTCCATGGTTGGCGACAGGGCCGGCATCGTGATCTGTATCGGCATGATTCCCTCCCTACCTATTTGTAGGTGACGGTTTTCACCGCCTCAACAACCTCGGCGACGCTCGGCAGCGCCAGCTTCTCGAGATTTGCCGCGTAAGGCATGGGAACATCCTTGCCGGTAATCGTGATGATCGGCGCGTCGAGGTAGTCGAAGGCGCGCTGCATCACCTTGCTGGCGATATGATCACCAACGGACGACTGCGGGAAGCCCTCTTCCACCGTCACGAGGCGGTTGGTCTTCTTAACCGACTCGATGACCGTATCGAGATCCATCGGACGGATCGTGCGCAGGTCGATGACCTCCACGTCGATGCCGCTTTCAGCCAGTTCCTCGGCTGCCTTGATGGCATAGGTCATGCCGATACCGAAGGAAACGATCGTCGCGTCCTTGCCGGGCTTGTGGATGCGGGCCTTGCCGATCGGCAGGACGAAATCGTCGATCTTCGGCACGTCGAAGGTCTGGCCGTAGAGGATTTCGTTCTCAAGGAAGATGATCGGGTTCGGATCGCGGATGGCAGCCTTGAGCAGGCCCTTGGCGTCGGCAGCCGTGTAGGGCACCACCACCTTGAGGCCTGGAATGTGGCCGTACCACGCAGCATAGTCCTGGCTGTGCTGAGCGGCGACGCGCGCAGCAGCACCGTTCGGGCCGCGGAACACGATCGGCGCACCCATCTGGCCGCCAGCCATGTAGAGCGTCTTCGCGGCCGAGTTCACGATCTGGTCGATCGCCTGCATGGCGAAGTTGAAGGTCATGAACTCCACGACCGGCTTCAGCCCGGCGAATGCCGCGCCAACGCCAACACCGGCAAAGCCATGCTCGGTGATCGGCGTATCGATCACGCGGCGGTCGCCGAATTCCTGCAGCAGGCCCTGGGTCACCTTGTAGGCGCCCTGATACTCGGCAACCTCTTCACCCATGACGAAAACGTCCGGGTCGCGGCGCATCTCTTCGGCCATTGCATCGCGAAGCGCTTCGCGCACCGTCATCTTCACCATCTCGGTGCCTTCCGGAATGTCCGGATCGGACGGCATCGGCTGAGCCTCGGCCTTGGCTACAACGGCAGGCGCGGGAAGCTCTTCCGTCTTCTGGTCGGCGTGTTCCTCGGCGGGAGCCTGCGCCTTGGCGGGCGGCGGCGTGGAGGCTTCCGCCTTCAGGTCGTCGACGGATTCACCTTCGCCAAGCAGCAGCGCGATCGGCGTGTTGACGCGGACCCCCTGAGCGCCCTCCTCGACCAGGATCTTCCCGATCGTGCCTTCGTCAACGGCTTCCACTTCCATGGTGGCCTTGTCGGTTTCGATCTCGGCGATCACGTCACCCGGGGCAACGGAATCCCCTTCCTTCTTCAGCCACTTGGTGAGGTTACCCTCTTCCATCGTAGGGGAAAGGGCTGGCATCAAAATCTGGATCGGCATGTGAGCTGGTTCCCCCTCAGAGCAGAATGTCAGTGTAAAGCTCGGACACGTCCGGCTCTGGATCAGACTGGGCGAAATCGGCGGCGTCGGCGACAATGTCGCGGACATCCTTGTCCACCGCCTTCAGCTCATCCTCGCTCGCCCACTTCTTGTCCAGTAAGCGCTGACGCACCTGCTCGATCGGGTCATGCTCGGAGCGCATCTTCTGCACTTCGTCCTTGCTGCGGTACTTCGCGGGATCCGACATGGAGTGGCCACGATAGCGATAGGTCAGCATCTCGAGGATGATCGGTCCCTTGCCGGAACGGCACCATTCGACCGCCATTTCGCCGGCAGCAGCAACGGCGCGCACATCCATGCCATCGACCTGGATGCCGGGGATCTTGAAGGAGATACCGCGGTGGGAGAAATTGGTCTCGGCGGAAGAACGCGTAACAGCCGTGCCCATGGCGTAGCGGTTGTTCTCGATGATGAACACGACCGGCAGCTTCCACAGCGAAGCCATGTTGAAGCTTTCGTAGACCTGGCCCTGGTTGGCCGCGCCATCGCCGAAATAGGTCAGCGACACGTTGTCATTGCCGCGATAGCGGTTGGCGAAGGCAAGGCCGGTGCCGAGCGGCACCTGCGCGCCGACGATGCCGTGGCCGCCATAGAAATTCTTCTCCTTGGAGAACATGTGCATGGAGCCGCCCTTGCCCTTGGAGTAACCTCCACGGCGGCCGGTGAGCTCGGCCATGACGCCGCGCGCTTCCATGCCAGTGGCCAGCATGTGGCCGTGGTCACGATAGCCGGTAATGACCTGATCACCTTCCTTGAGGTTCATCTGCATACCGACGACGACAGCTTCCTGTCCGATGTAAAGATGGCAGAAGCCGCCAATGAAGCCCATCCCATAGAGCTGGCCGGCCTTCTCTTCAAAGCGGCGGATAAGCAGCATCTCACGGAATGCCGAAAGCTCCTGCTCCTTGCTGAAATCCAGCGGCTCCGGAGCCTTGGGCATGACGAGGCCCGTCTCACTCAGGGCATTCGAACGTGATGAGGATCTTGTGCGTTGTTTCGCCACCGATGGTTTCGATGCGCTTTTCTTGGCGGTTGTCGCCATATATCGCTCCCTAGACTGCAGAATGATTGGGACTGCATTGCCCCCATAAGAGCCGAGACGCGAAGGAGTTTCTTCCTCCCGTCACAAAACTCCAGTCTCGGAAACGCTACCATGCGACAAAATGTTTGGCCATGCGCATTTACGCATAGGTGCCATGCCGGTGCCCTAAAAATACTGACACCAACCATATGAAATTAAACAATAAACTAGAATTAACCGGAATCCGGTTAATTCTAACGTTTTATGTACACCACCAGCTCATTGGGTGCAGCGTAGTTGAGGGACCGGCGCACGTATTCGTCAAGCATGTCCTTCTCGAGGCTCGCATTGTTGAGAAGGCTCGTGCGCTCCTCCAGCTTCTTGCGAGCGTCGGTAAGCAGCGCCAGCTCAGCCTCAAGGCTTTCGATGCGCTCCTGGTATCGGACCTTGGCATTGATGCCGTAGTCGCCATTATAGGCGTGAAAGACAAAGTATGACAGGACCACGACCGTGATTGCGGGAACAATCAGTCGTCCGGTGTTGCGACGCTTATGATGACGTGTCCACATGCTGCGAAAATCCCTTTCGCACCATATGCTCACAGTTTGCTTAATGGAGAGTTAGCTTCAGGTCGTGGAGCCTGACGCTGAGCCCATCGAAGCGTGGGAGGAACGATCAGGAATCCTTCTTCTTCGGCAGCTTCTTGCGCTTGGTGGCGGCAAGCTCCTCCAGCTGATCCTCGTTCATGGATTTTTCCATGGATTTGGATGCGCCCTTGAGTTCCTTCTTCGGCATATCGCCACGCTTGGCCGCAAGGGCCGCTCCGGCTGCCTTCTGCTGCGCCTGGGATTTGGCTGGCATGATCAACTCCCTTGGTTGTCTCCATCGATAATGTTCGTTGCTCGCGCAATGTTCCGGAACAGAGCGACAGGCTCGGTGTTCGGTCCCCAGACACCATTCAAAGGAGCGATTCATGGGCGACAACACCCCACCGCCTCAGCATCAGGACAAGCAGCCGGGCGATGAGCACAAGATGCATCCGGAGCCGGACTACGCGCCACGGTTCCCGGGCTCCGGACGTCTCGACGGCAAGGTAGCCGTCATCACCGGCGGCGATTCAGGGATCGGACGCGCCACCGCAGTGCTCTTCGCCCGCGAAGGGGCCAAGGTCGCCTTCCTCTACAAGGACGAGGACAAGGATGCGCGTGACACCGAAGAGCTCATCCGCCAGGAAGGCAGCGAAGCCTTCTCCATGGCAGGTGACGTGGGCGAGACTTCTGTTGCCGAGAAGTTCATCAGCGCCGTCATCGAACGATGGGGCCAGATCGACGTCGTGGTCAACAATGCGGCCGAACAGCATTATCAGGAGGAACTGACCGATATCTCCGACGAGCAGCTGGAGAGAAC
>Ga0180218_1000921_pt1 | contig 20688 bp, 17 predicted proteins | sample eDN3rd37CKraftBY_FD_151334 | JGI IMG/M metagenome (GOLD analysis project Ga0180218, IMG submission 151334) | Enriched backyard soil microbial communities from Emeryville, California, USA - eDNA 3rd pass 37_C Kraft BY (version 2) (version 2) | ecosystem: Environmental > Terrestrial > Soil >...
CCCTTCGCTGTCGCCGACATGTCGGGCCTGGACATTGCGTGGTCGCGGCGAAAGAGGCTGGCACCGAGTCGAGATCCCCGACTCCGCTACGTAGCCATCGCCGACAGACTGTGTGAGACAGGGCGGTTGGGCAAGAAGACCAATGCCGGATGGTATGCCTATCCGGACGGTGCCCGGCGCGGTGTCGGAGACCCGACTGTCACCCGTCTCATCGAGCGATGTCGCGCGGAGGCCGGGGTGACCCCCCGATCGATTGACGTTGCAGAGATCCACAGTCGCGTGCTCGGCGCGATGGTTTCCGGCGCGGCAGCTGTACTGGACAGCGGGGTAGCTGAGCGCACCGGTGACATAGACCTTGCATTGACCGAAGGTTTCGCCTTCCCGAGGCACCTGGGAGGTCCGGTCAAGGCATTCTCCCGACTGAGCCAGGATGAGCAACTGTCGGCTCTCGCTGCGGTCCACTCGTCGGACCCGGTCGCCTATACGACGCTCGCCGACTCATCGCGGGGCACGTTGCCACCACTCGTCGAACGTCTGCTGAACGGACTTACGCAGTGACCCCCAACGAAAGGAAGACCGACATGGCAACGACCGGCGCCAATTGGGGTGGTGGAACCTGGGAGGGAGACATCTCCTGGCCCGACTCGACGAACCGCGTCTACGACCTCGCGGTACGTCTCGAGCACGGTATGACTCATCATGTGGCGCACCCGCCGTACTCCTACACTCTGGTCAAGAAGCACGGACAGCACAACTATCCGGGTGGGATTTCTTCAGCGATGGAGTTGCTGACGATTCCCGGCCACGGGGGTACCCACGTTGATGCGCCGGCGCACATCTCCAAGGACGGTCTCGTGTTCGGGGCCAACCACGTGGATGATCACCAGAGTTGGACGGACGGGATCGAAGTCGGTTCTGTCGAAGAGATCGCGCCGCTGGTGGGGCCGGGGTACCTGGTCGACGGCGAAGAACTGTTGGGCAGAGAAATGACGCACAAGGACGGCTTCGGAGCAGCGGAACTCGAACGCTGGTTCGCCGATCGTGCTGCTCCCGGCCCTGGCGCCATCGTCCTGTTCCGTACGGGTCTGATGCGGTACTGGACCGACTCCGAGCGGTACCTCGGCACCGGGGTCGGAGTACCGGGCGTGAGCCTGTCCGGCGCCGAATGGTTGACCAGCCGCGGTGTCCGTGCGGTGGGGGCCGATACCGCGAGCTTCGAACACAAGCCCGAGTGGACCGTCCCTGCCCTCGACGTCCACGTTCACTTTCTCGTTGAGCACGGAATACCGATCATGGAGTCGGTTCAGCTCGAGATGCTGGCCCAGGACAAGGTCTACGACGGGTTCCACTTCGTCGCTGCTCCGCTGAGAATAAAGGGTGGGACCGGGTCGCCGATCCGGCCCTTGGCCTTCGTCCACGCATAGACGGTTGCGTGTGACCGTCGGCACATCTAAACTAATTTCCACCAAACGACCGTTTGAAAGAGAGTTGTAATGGACGTCTCGCCCGCTGACATCAAGCTGATCCTCTCGACCCTCCAGGACTCGGAGTTCGATCAGGCCGAAGTTGTGATCGGCGATGTGCGCATCGCGGTCGCGCGCAACGGGATGACCCTCGATGCGGTGCCCGCAGCCGAAACGGTGAAGCCTGTCATCGCCGCCTCCGCGGCGGCGGAGCCGATCACCGCACCCGCCGCGGTGACTCCGACGACGGCAGCGTCTGCAGTCGTGGCGCCCGTCGCGGCGGCTACGCCCTCCCAATCGGCGCACACGGTCGAATCCCCCAGCGTGGGAGTCTTCTGGCGCGCGTCATCTCCTGGGGCGGCGCCGTTCGTCGAGGTCGGCCAGGAGGTCACCGCCGGAGACACCATCGGCATTGTCGAGATGATGAAGTTGATGAACAACGTCGCCGCTGGTGTCGACGGCGTCGTGACCGCCATCCACATCGACAACGGCGGCTCCGTCGAGTTCGGTACCCCGCTGGTGACCATCGAGCCGAAGGCCTGACCGGTGACCGAGAAACTCATTCGTCGCATCCTCGTCGCGAACCGCGGCGAAATCGCCGTGCGCATCATTCGTGCGTGCTTCGACGAGGGCATCGAGAGCGTCCTTGCATGTTCAGCAGCCGATACCGACACCCTCGCCGCACGACTGGCGGACCGGGTCGTGGTCATCGGCCCCGCTGCTGCCACCCAGAGCTACCTCGACATCCCCCGGGTCGTGCAGGCCGCGATCTCTGCGGGCTGCGACGCATTGCACCCGGGGTACGGATTCCTGTCCGAGCGCCCAGAACTGGTTGACGCGTGCGAGAAGAACGGCATCGTCTACATCGGGCCACCGGCGGAGATCATGCGGCGAGCCGGATCCAAACTCGGCGCGCGGGCGGTGGCCGACGAAGTCGGAATACCCACCGGCGCAGGATCGGGGGGACTGTCGAGCGCCGAGGATGCGATCGCCGCCGCTCAGAAACTCGGTTTTCCCTTGCTCCTGAAAGCCTCCGCCGGAGGTGGCGGACGGGGCATGACGATTCTGCGTTCCGAAGACGAGGTCAAAGCCGGGTACATCCGTTCGAGCGTCGAAGCGGAACGGGCTTTCGGCGACGGCACCGTGTACCTCGAGCCGTACGTCGAGCACGCGCGGCATGTCGAGGTGCAGATTCTCGCCGACTCGCACGGTAACGTCTGCCACCTGGGCGAGCGTGACTGCTCGACTCAGCGGCGCTATCAGAAGATCATCGAGGAAGCCCCCGCCGCCGGGCTCCCCGGCCGGCTTGTCGAGGAAATCCGCACGGCAGCGGTCAACCTCTGCAAGGGGCTCAACTACGTGGGCGCCGGCACTGTGGAATTCCTGGTCGACGCCGAGAAGAACCGTTTCGTCTTCCTCGAAGTCAACGCTCGCGTTCAGGTCGAGCACCCGATCTCCGAGGCGGTCACCGGCATCGACATCGTCCGAGAGCAGTTGCGGATCGCTCAGGGCCTGCCCCTGTCCTTCACTCAAGACGACGTCGTCATCAAAGGACATTCCCTCGAGTGCCGTCTCAACGCAGAAGACAGCAGGCGAGGCTTCACTCCGACACCGGGCACCATCACCGAATGGACTGTGCCCAGTGGTGAGGGTGTGCGCATCGACACCTTCGCTCACACGGGCGCCGTGATCTCGCCCTGGTACGACTCGCTGATCGCCAAGCTCATCGTGCACGCGCCCACAAGAGCGGACGCGATCGACCGAATGAGGCAGGTACTAGCCAAGATTCGAGTCGAAGGCATATCGACCACCGCTGCGATCCATCAAGCGATCCTGGCACATCCGGACTTCGAGAAGGCTCCCGTCACCACCAAGTGGCTCGAAAACGTCTTCCTCCCCGAGTGGGAAGCCGACGACGCCTCGTCACCTGCGACCGGGACCGCGCCCTAAACCTCATCGAGGAGACCAACATGAACATCGACTTCGTCGAGCAAAGCCTGCGAGACGGGCAACAGAGCCTATGGGGAATGCGGCTACGTGCCTACGAGGCTGCCGGCGCATTGCCGTATCTCAAGGACGCGGGCTATCGCACCATCGACCTGACCGGCGCCGGCATGTTCACCGTACTCCTGCGCGAGTTCGGCGATGACCCGTGGGCCACGCTCGACTTCCTCGTCTCCGGACTGCAGGGAAACGAGTTGCGCTCCGGGCTACGGACGCTGAGTTGCGTGGGCTTCGCACCAACCCCGCAGGTGATCATGGACCTGTGGATTCAGACACTGATCAAGCACGGTGCAACCAGCTTCTGGCTCTACGACTGCCTGTACGACATGGACTTGATGAAGCACATGGTCTCGGTCGTCAACAATGCAGGTGGACAGCCCGTTCCGGCAATCATGTACGGACTCACCGACGTCCACGACGATGCCTATTTCGCGGACCGGGCCGCCCAGATGGCCTCGTGGACGGGTGTGGAGTCTGTCTACCTCGAGGACGCTGCCGGCGTACTCAAGCCCGAACGTGCGCGGACCCTGCTGCCTGCGATCCGTCAGGCCACCGGGAGTATTCCGCTCGAACTGCATTGCCACAACACGACGAACTTGGCTCAGCACAACTACATCGTCGGAATCGAGAGTGGGTTCACACGGCTGCACACCGCGTCTCGGCCCATGGCCAACGGACCGTCACTTCCCTCGACCGAGTCGATGGTCACCATCGTCGAGCACATGGGTCGCACACATAATCTCGACACCTCGACGTTCGGTCCCGTCGCTGCGCATTTCGAGCAAGTCGCACGCGACGCCGGACGTGCGACCGGTACGCCGGCCGAGTACGACCCGCGAATGTACGACCATCAGCTGCCCGGTGGTATGACCGGAACGTTGATCAACCAGCTCGAACGACACGGAATGGGTCACCGGTTCCCCGAGGTCCTCGAAGCGATCCCGCAGGTCCGCGTGGACCTCGGGTCCCCGATCATGGCGACCCCGTTCTCACAGTTCGTCGGGGTGCAGGCCGTGCTGAACATCATCACCGGCGATCCCTACTCGATGGTGTCGGACGAGGTCATCCACTACGTTCTCGGTCACTACGGCGCGGTTCCGGCCCCCGTGGCACCGGACGTTCTCGACAAAATCCTGTCGAACCCGCGCGCCAAGCAGCTCCAGAACTGGGAACGGCCGAATCCGTCGCTCAAAGAGATCCGATCGAAGTTCGCGCCCGGAATCTCGGACGAAGAACTGTTGATCCGCTTCATGATGTCCGACGAGGAGGTGGACTCGATGCTGGCCAAAGGACCGCTGAGAGTCGATCGCCGTCGCAGCACCAACAACATCGTCGAATCGGTGATCGACCTGCTTGACGATCCGGGCACGAGTAAGTCCTTCTCCGTCTCGACTCCGCAGTTCAGTGTCAGTACCTCGCGGAGCGCACGATGATCGGACCCGGCGAGCTGATCCAGGTCGAGAATGACGGCCCCGTCACCTGGCTAACCCTCAACCGTCCCGACCGGCTGAACGCGCTCAGCGACGACCTGCTCACGCAGCTCGGTGAGGCGCTCGATGCGACCGTCAGAACCGATGCCCGGGTGGTTGTGATCCGTGGCGCCGGGCGCGCCTTCTGCGCCGGCTACGACATCGCGCCCGATTCGGCGGAGGTCGGGTACGCCGCCGAACGCACACCGGTCGAGGATCGGGACCGGCTGCTCAGCAATATCGAACTGTTCACCCGCATCTGGCGTCACCCTCAGCCCGTTATCGCGGCGGTGCACGGACATTGCGTCGCCGGCGGGGCGCAGTTGGCCTCGATGTGTGACATCACGATCGTCGCCGAGGACGCGAACATCATGACCTCGCCGGCACTCGCACTCGGTGGCGGTTACCTTTCGCCGCTGTGGGTTCATCGGGTCGGTGGTCAGCGCGCGAAGCTGATGTCGATGGACGCAGGGCGCCGCATCACCGGATCGATGGCTGTCGAGTGGGGGTGGGCTGCCGAGGCAGTTCCCGCGGCCGAGTTGCACGACTTCGTTCGTCGCACCGCACATTCGATTGCACGGACTCCCGGACCGCTTCTGCGGATGAAGAAGGAGGCGGTCAATCGTGCGGTCGAGATGGAAGGGTTGCTGACCTACGCACGCATGGGCGCCGAAACCGACGCCCTGCTGCACCTGACCCCCGAGGTTCGGCATGTCCAGTCGCGGATCAAGGAGGTCGGGCTCAAGGCTGCGATAGCAGAGTTCAATGCCGACTTCGAAGCCGAGTTCGGCAGTGTCCGGAGTGCGCGATGACAGACACCATGCCGTCGTACGATGCGCTTCCGCAGCTCGCCGATCTCGGGGTGCGGCATTCGTGGGGCCTGCTTCCACACGAGGCCGGCACTTTGGCGCTGATCGGTTCCGATCAGGTTCAGCGTGCCGCCGCCACCGTCACCGAAGGCCGCGTATTCGCACTCAGCGAGCCGATCGCCACCTTCGAGCAGCCCCTGTTCGGGCGTGACGCTCTCACGCACTCCGTCATCGAAGTCGGCCGCAACGAACTCGAGGACGTCTTTGACCGGTTCAATCCCCAGGCGTACTCACAGATCGACGGACTGGCGCACGTGCGCGCACGGGAGTTTGGGTTCTACGGCGGTCATGTCGACGTCGACAAGGCTCGCGAGCGGCTCGGGATGCACCACTGGGCCGCACGCGCCATATCCGGCCGTGGAGTGCTGCTGGACGTACACCGTTCCAGACTGGCCCGTGGCGAGGCAGACGACCCGACGGCTGGATCGGCGATCTTCCCCAACGAGCTCGAAAGCGTTGCCCGGGAACAGGGTGTGACTTTCGAACGCGGTGACATCGTCCTCGTGCGTACCGGGTGGCTCGAGGCTTTCCGGGAGCAGGCTCACAAACCTGTCGCTGCGTGGAACGGACTGCACGCGGGCGAAGCGACCGCTCGCTTCCTGTGGGATGCAGGGGTCGCCCTGTTGGGAGCCGACAACCCAGCTGTGGAGGATGCTCCCGGTTCGCGGGACGCCGGTTCCCTCCACCGGCGGCTGCTCCCGGCGCTGGGTCTGTCACTGATGGAGCTACTCCGCCTCGACGAGCTCGCGACGGCCTGCAGCGATGCTGGGCGATGGGAGTTCTTGTTCACCGCAGCGCCGTTGCCGGTGCACGGGGCAGTCAGCTCCCCTGCCAATGCATTGGCGATCCTCTAGGCGCGGGAGTCCTAATCCGTGCACACACGCTATCAATCTCAAACTATCGTTTGGTGGAAAAACTATGACTGTTCAGACGCTTGACACTGGACGCGACATCGAGCAATTCGCTGCGAAGGCCGAGCAGTGGCTCGCGACTGCAGTTCCTGCACGGTGGAAGAACGACCGCGGCTCCTTGACGAGCCACGACATGGACGAAATCCGCCGCGAGTGGGATTTCATTCTCTGGGAGGGTGGCTATTCGGGCCTGTCCATCCCCCAAGAGTATGGGGGCCAGGGCCTCGGTCTGGCCGAAGAGATCATCTTCCACGTCCTCGCCGGCAGCGCTCAGGCGCCGGACGGCCTTGCCCGCGTGGGCAAGTCGCTCGTCACCCCGATGTTGATCAAGAGTGGGAGCGAGGACCAGCGAGCCGCCTACATCCCCTCGATCATGAACGGCACCGACGTCTGGTGCCAGGGCTTTTCCGAGCCCGAAGCCGGCTCGGACATGGCGAACATCCAAACCCGGGCCCGGCGCGTCGAGGGCGGCTATCTGCTCACCGGAACCAAGACCTGGACCTCATTCGCGCAGCACGCCCGCCGATGCTTCGTTCTCGCCCAGACACAGCCCGAGGCCGGCAGATATCGCAATCTGTCGATGCTGTTGGTCGACATGCAGGCACCGGGCGTCTCCATCAGCGACATCCGGCAGATCTCCGGCGCCGTGCACTTCGCCGAGACACGCTTCGACAACGTCTTCGTCGCAGACAGTGACCGAGTCGGAGACGACGGCGACGGGTGGGGCGTGGCCATGCGCGTGCTCGGAGACGAGCGCGGCGGGATCGAAACCGCCGCCCGCTACGTAGAGATCCGTTCCGACGTCGACGCCCTACTCGCGGTGCTGGGTGATGACCCGCGTTACGCAGACCGGTTGCGGGACCTCGATATCCGCACCGAGCTGGTGCGCTGGCAGCTGGCGAAAATCGCCGACCTCGAAACCGCAGGCGACGAGGTCCGCCTGGCCAGAGCTGGGGCCGTCTTGAAGCTCATGTGGAGCGAGCTGTGGCAGGACGTCACCAAGCTGGGGGTCGTCCATGCTCCTGTGGCGGAGCACCATCACTGGACGTACCAATACCTCGAATCGCGCGCGGTCACCATCTACGGCGGTTCCAGCGAAATCCAACGCAACATCCTGTCCGAACGAGTGTTGGGACTCCCCCGATGAGCAATCAGCAGCAACAAACAACCGTGCGATACGCGATGACCACAATGCCGACCGACTTCGGTCAGACCGGCGCTGAGGGCATTCGGGATCTCGTCAAGAGAGCAACTGCACAGGCCCCTATCGCGACCTACGCCGAAGACCCCCATCCTCCTATTTCCTGGGACGTCATCGCCGGTGCGGGATGGGATATGGCGGGCATCGTGGAGGACGGTGACGGAGCAACAACGAGAGATCTTGTCGAAATCGCACGGGAATGGGGATACGGGTGCATTCCGCAGCCTCTGTTACCGACGATTCTGGCCAAGCGACTGTCCTCGGTTGCTCGTGAAGCGAACGGCCCGGTCACCTTCGCTCTTCCGCTGGGCGAGGAAACCCTCATTCCATTCGGGCAACTCGCCGAGATCTCGGTTGCGACCACGTTGGGCACGGACAGCGGAACACTGATTTCTGCGGGCGACGGCGACAGCGACGGCCTGGACTTGGTCGGTCGCGGAATCCGATCGACAGCGACGGTCACGACGATGACCATCGAGGCCGCGCGAGAGGTGGCACTCGTCTTCGCGGCGGAGTCACTCGGCGGTGCGGAACGGCTATTGGCGGACTCGATCGAGTTCGCCAAGCAGCGCATGCAATTCGGCCGCGCAGTCGGATCCTTCCAGGCCGTCAAGCACAAGCTCGCGGATGCGGCTGTAGCTGTGGAATCCTCAGAGACCTCGCTGATCTGGGGATCGCAGCGCCCCGAACAGGCGTTTCGCTCGGCGGTGTTCGCGGTGGACCGATGCATCGATGCCGCCGAGATCGCCGTCCAAGTCCACGGCGGATTGGGGTTCACTTGGGAAGCGGGACTACATTTCCCCTTCCGCAAGTTCCTCAGCGCACGCCGAGTAGTCGAGTCGCTCCAGCGCAGCCATGGCTGAGGCGGTCATCGTCGCGAGTCGGCGTACAGCGATCGGGCGTGCGTTCAAGGGTTCGCTCGTACCGCACCGACCGGACGACCTTCTCGGCGAGGTCACCCGTTCACTCCTGGCTTCGACGCCTACCATCGAGCCCGAGCAGATCGACGACTATTTGCTCGGATGCAGTCTCGCCGCGGGTGAGCAGGGCGGCAATCTCGCGCGGGTGGTGCCGGTGATGCTCGGACTCGACAGCGTCCCTGGAACGACAGTGAACCGCTACTGCACCTCGAGTATGCAAACCACCCGCATGGCGCATCAGGCGATCCGCAACGGTGACGGAGCGGTGTACCTGTCGATGGGGCTGGAGTCGGTCTCTCGGGTCGGCTCACGTGGGCCGGATCCGACCGAGGACGAGCGGCACCCGATGTTCCGTGACTTGACGCCTTCCAACCCCTGGGTCGATCCACGCGAGCGCGGCGGCGTACCCGACATATTCATGGGGATGGGGGTCACTGCCGAGAACGTTGCAGACGTTCATCGAGTGAGCCGAGCGGAGATGGACGACTATGCGGTGCGCAGCCAGGAGTTGGCGAGTTCCGCGCAGGCATCGGGGTTCTGGGGTGACGAGATCGTTCCCATCGTGCATCCGAATGGGTCGGTGTTCGACCGTGACGAAAGCCTCCGCGCTGGCTCCACGGTGTCCCAACTGGCCGGCCTCACGCCGGTGTTTCGGGAGGGCGGCCGGGTCACCGCCGGCAACTCCTGCCCACTCAGTGACGGGGTGGCGGGCCTGACCATCGTCGACGACCGGACCGCGGAAGGTGTGGACTCGCCGTACAAGGCGCGCATTGTCAGCACCGCCGTACACGCGGTGTCGCCCGAAATCATGGGGATAGCCACCATCGGTGCCGCACGACGTGCCTTGCGACGAGCCAACCTCGAGGTGGGCGATCTCGACGTTGTCGAGATCAACGAAGCCTTCGCAGCGATGGTGATACCTACCTATCGCGATCTCGGAGTTCCACTCGAGAAGGTCAACCCTTTCGGCGGCGCTATCGCGCTCGGGCACCCGTTCGGCATGTCCGGCGCTCGCATTACCGGAACCATGATTCGCGGGTTGCGTTCTCGCGGCGGGCGTTACGGACTCCAGACGATGTGCGTCGCGGGTGGTCAGGGCATGGCGATGGTCGTGGAACTCCTGGACTGACGGGATTCGCCGCTACCTCCAGACATGATATTGACGGTATGGCACGCCTCACATATCTTTATCAAACTACCGTTTGACGGAAAATAAGGAATCGAAGATGACCGCAGACATGAACCAGGCCGAGTACGACGTCGTTGTCATCGGCGCGGGCTTCTCCGGCCTGTACGCCACCTACAGGCTTTCGACCGCCGGACACTCGGTCCACGCCTTCGAAGCCGGCAGTGGCGTCGGTGGGGTGTGGACCTGGAACCGTTACCCCGGCGCCCGCACGGACTCGCTTCACGAGACATTCCAGTTCTCGTTCGACAAGGAGTTCGCAGCCCAATGGCGATACAGCGACATCCACCCGCTCCAGCCGGAGGTGCTCGACTACCTGAACACCTTCGCGGACCACTTCGACCTCCGCCGCCACTACTCGTTCGACACCGTCGTCAAGAGCGCGCGGTACAACGAAGCCACCAGCCGTTGGGACTTTGTGACCGACACCGGCGAAACAGCGACCGCCAAATATTTCGTCACCGGACTGGGATTGGTCTCAGCACCGCTCATCCCGTCGACCCCGGGATTCGAGGACTTCACCGGACAGGTTGTGCACACCTCACGGTGGCCCGAGGAAGGCGTCGACTTCACCGGCAAGAAGGTCGCGGTGATCGGGACCGGCTCGAGCGGGGTCCAGGTCGCCCCGGCGATCGTCGATCAGGTCAGCGAACTGACTGTCTTTCAGCGGACGCCGAACTGGTGCCCTCCGACGGGTCACCGGCCGGTGACCGACACGGAACATGAACAACTCCTCGAGAACTTCGACGAGGTATGGGCGAGGGTTCGCCAGCACGCGGCGGGCTGGCCCTGGGAGGCGACCGGACGCAGCGTCTTCGACGTCTCCACCGCCGAACGCGAGCGCATTTTCGAAGAATGCTGGGGGCAGGGCGGGTTCTCGATGCTCTTCCAGGCATTCGACGACGTCCTTGTCTCGAAGGAAGCGAACGACATTCTCTGTGACTTCGCTGCGCGTAAGGTCCGCGAGGTCGTGAAGGACCCGATAATCGCCGAAAAGCTGATTCCTGACCACCCGTACGGAGCGAAGCGTCCTCCCGCGGCAGATGGCTACCTCGAGATGTTCAACCGGGACAATGTCCGTCTCGTAGATGTCCGGGAGGATCCCATCGTTAGGTACACCAACACTGGGATCGAGACGGCGGAAAACCATTTCGATTTCGACATCGTCGTGCTGGCTACCGGATTCGATGCCGTCACCGGGGCCTTCACACGCATGGACATCCGCGGTCTCAATAACGAGAGTCTGGCGGATCGATGGAACACCGAGGGGCCGAAAACCTTCCTCGGCCTCGGCGTTCACGGCTTCCCGAACATGCTGATGGTTGCGGGCCCGCAGAGCCCGTTCTCCAACCTGCCGCCTGGCGCACAGGCAGCTGGCAACTGGATCGCCGATGCGCTGGCACATTTCGAAGCGGAAGGTGCGGAAGCGTTCCATCCCTCGCTTGAAGCCCAGAACTCGTGGAACGACCACGTGCAGGAGGTGGCGCTCGCAGGACTAACGGCATACGGCAAGGACGCCAACTCCTGGGCTGTCGGTGCGAACATCGAAGGCAAACCTCGTGTCTACAATGTCTATTACGCCGGGTTCAAGGAATACGCTGACCGATGCGATGAAGAGGCCGAAGCGGGCTACCCCCATTTCATTCGCACCCGCATCGCCGAGCGAGTGAGCTGAACGGGCCCCAGCCGACGTCTGCGGCGTGCCATGACGGTCCGGCACGCCGCAGACCTGCTTTAGTGAAGTGATCAAACCAAGGGTTCATTCTTGGCGCCTGGTGCCGGGCCCGCCACCGTATCGAACGCCGTTCCTGTTCCTGGATCTCGGCGTCAGCCAAGCACGTTAGCTCTCTACGCTGGGCTATGCACTGCCCGTACCGATCGAACAGCAGACGAAAGGACCACTGTAATGTCCGCATTTGAAGGACAGGTTGCAATCATCACCGGCGGTGCGAATGGAATGGGAGAACGGGTCGCGATCACCCTTGCTGAACGAGGATCGCACGTCGTCATCGCCGACCGAGACGGGGAGCGCGGGCCCCTGGTTGCTGAAGAGATCACACGACTCGGTGGTAGTGCTCACTTTGTCCAGACCGATGTGAGCGACGAAGCGCAGGTCGAAACCCTCGTCGCACAGGTCATTGCAGACCAGGGTCGGATTGACTTCCTCGACAACAACGCCGCCGCGCTCGAACTCACGGCGCAGGACCCGGACGTTGCTTCCCTCCAGACGGAAGTCCTCCTCGACACACTGAACGGAAACGTGGTGGGCCCCTTCCTCTGCTGTAAGTACGTGCTTCCACATATGGTCAAGGCCGGTCGGGGATCGATCGTGAACATGGCCTCCGTCTCTGGAATGCTGGGGGAGACCTCCCTGACCGCATACGGGATCTCGAAGGCTGCCGTAATTCAACTAACCCGAGCAGTGGCAACCCAGTACGGCAAGGCCGGTGTCCGGTGCAACGCAATCGCGCCTGCGCTGGTGATGACCCGGAACACAACCGAATGGATGCCCGCGCCCTACAAGGACATTTATCTACGCAACAGTCTGACCCCGTATGTCGGTGACCCTCAAGATATTGCGAGTGTCGTAGCGTTTCTCGCCAGCCCCGAATCCCGCTACATGACCGGACATGTCATCCCCGTTGACGGAGGGATCGCCGCATCCTCCCCAATTGTTGCGGACCGACGAAGCATCGACTGAGTATCAGAGCGCTGAGGCACTGACCGGTTCCTATTCTCCGGATTGCTGCACCCTTAACAGTGAGAGGTGTAGCAATCCGCTGCGCTTTGGCTTGATGAGACAAGATCAGTCTTCGAATAGAGCTGTGACACTCGAATAGAGCCGTAACACACAGTCTTACATCGGTAGATCCAGCATCAATAATACTTGCCAAACGTTTGTTTGAAAAATTACAGTTCGTCGTTGTGACGTCCTCCACAGAGGGCGTCGAATCGAGACGTCGAATACCGAGGCGTCGAACCCAGTGAGGTGTGAAATGCGTGCGTGGCAGATGGTGGCAGTCGGCGAGCCGCTTAAACTTGTTGAGTTGATGGAGCCGGAGGCGGGGCCGGGGCAAGTACTCGTGGACGTCAAGGCCGCGGGCTTGTGTCACAGTGACGTCGGGTTCGTTGACGGGCACATGGCCTGGATGCTTAAGAAGATGCCCATCGTGCTCGGGCATGAAGTGGCCGGGGTGATCTCGGCGGTTGGTCCTGACGTCGAAGAGTTCTCGATCGGAGACCGTGTCGGCATCGCTGGCGACGGGCTTGACGCGCCTGGAATCGTGCTCGACGGCGGATTCGCGGAAAAGTGCATCGGCAAGGTCGAACAGCTGGTCCCGATTCCCTCAGGCGTGTCCTTCGCTCAAGCTGCGGCGGGGACCGATGCCGGCATGACCTCGTATCACGCCGTGAAGGTCGTCGGCGGAGTTCGAGCAGGAACCCGTGTGGGCATCATCGGACTGGGTGGGCTTGGGCTCACAGGTGCGAAGGTGGCGGTGAGCCTGGACGCCGAGGTCTATACGGCAGAAGTCAACGAATCTGTCCATCCGCTCGCTCGAGCGGCCGGAGTGCGCGAAGTTGTCACCGACGCGAAAGAGCTGGCTGCGTTCGAGCTCGACGTCATCGTCGACTTCGCCGGCGCGGGCGTCACCACTGCGGCGGCCATTGAAGCGATCAACCCGCGTGGCCGCATAGTGCAGGTGGGAATGGCACGGGACGAAATGACCTTGCCTACGCAAACCCTCGTCTCCAAACAGATCACCCTCATCGGATCTCTGGGCGGCAAGAAGGAGGACACAGCGGCCGTCTACCAGTTGATGGCGGAAGACAAACTCGAGATCCTCGCCACTTCCATAGGTTTCGAGAATATCTCCGACGGAATCGAGCAACTCCGTCGTGGCGAAGTCCGCGGCCGACTCGTGGTGACGCATGAGTGACAGAACGCCGCCAAGAGTGCCCGCAATGATCAGTCCCGGATCCGTCTCATCTGCTGTCGCACCCCACCCCGACATCATCCGAATCCGGAGTGTAGTCAAGACATTCGCCGGCACACAGGCACTCAAAGGAGTCAATCTCGACATCCGGCCCGGTGAGATCCATGCCCTGTGCGGAGGCAACGGTTCCGGCAAATCGACGCTGATCAAGATTCTCTCCGGGGTCTACCAGGCCGACGAGGGTGGAACGATCTCCGTAGGGGAACGGTCCGTCGCGGCGCACGAGATGAAGCCGTCGGCCGCGGTGGAGCTCGGCGTACGCACTGTCCACCAGGATCTGGCGGTCTTTCCCGACCTCACCGTTGCCGAGAACTTCGGACTCGGTGGTGGGTTCAAAACCGATCGGTTCGGCCGAATCGCGTGGCGAGAACAGAGAAATATCGCGCAGCGCTTAATCGACGAGTTCGAGATTCCCACTACACCCAACACGACCCTCAACAAGCTGTCCCTCGCCGAACGCACCCAGGTGGCGATCGCACGCGCCCTCCGAGGGAGCGAAGGGAACCCCAGCCTCCTCATCCTCGACGAACCCACGGCTGCACTGCCGGTGCGGGAGGTCGATCAACTATTGACCAGCCTGCGACGACTCGCGCAAGCAGGACAGGCGATCCTGTACGTCAGTCACAGGCTGGACGAGGTCCTTGCGCTTAGTGACACGATCAGCATCCTGCGAGACGGCAGTCTCGTCGAGACCAAACCCGCGACCGGCTACACCGAAGCCAGCCTCGTCGAGGCCATGCTCGGTCGTGCGATCGAACAAGCACTACCTCACACACCGCACACAGTAGGCACCGAACCCACAGTCCAAATCACGAAGCTGACCAGTGGGCCGCTGTCCAGCATCAACCTCCAGGCCTATCCAGGCGAGATCGTCGGAATTGCGGGCTTGATGGGATCGGGACGATCTCGGGTGCTTCGGACCCTCTTCGGGCTCGAACATGTCGAGGCCGGCGAGATCAGATTCAAGGGAAAGCCGATCTCGTTCACCAGGCCAGATCAAGCAATGTCGGCCGGAATCGCAATGGTGCCCGAAAACCGCATCCAGGACGCGAACTTTCCTGATCTTTCGATCGAGGAGAACATCACCGTCACTGTTCTGGGGCGATACTTCCGCCGCCTGCGCATGGCGACCTCGGCTGCCCGTGGCGAGGCGTCCGCGCTGAGTCGGTCCTTCAAGGTCAAAGCCTCCTCCGTGCGTGCGCCGATGACATCACTGTCTGGCGGAAACCAACAGAAAGTCATCATGGCTCGCTGGATGCAGCGCAAGCCCACGTTGCTATTGCTCGACGAGCCCACCCAGGGGGTGGATGCCGGCGCGCGAGCCGACATCTATGCACTCGTCCGAGCGGCAACCGCCGCCGGGGCCTCCGCCATCGTCGTCGCGTCCGACTTCGAGGAATTGGCGCAAGTCGCCGACCGTGTCCTGGTCCTTCGGCGAGGACGCATCGTTGCGGAACTCACCGGTGGCCAGATCACCGCACACCGACTTACCGAACTCAGCATGTCAGAAGGGAATGAGCGGCCGTGACAAACTCCAGTGGCCTCTCGTCGAGTCGCCACCAGAATAAGACCGGGATTCCGGTCGGGCGAGTGCTCGAATACGCGGGATTGCCGATAGCGCTAGTCCTGTTGGTGGTGTGGTTCAGGCTGGACTCGGACTCCAGTACAGCCTTCCGCTCGTCAGCTAACATCACCAATATCCTGGCAAACCAGTCGGTTACCGGAATTGTGGCTCTGGCGATGGTCATTCCGCTCGTCTGCGGATACTTCGATCTTTCCGTGGCTGCGATCGCAGGGCTGGCCAACGTCGCCACCGCTGCCGTCATCGGAACCCACGGTCAGTCGGTTCTGGTCGGGATTCTTGCCGGAATTGGATGTGGACTCGTCGCAGGCCTCGTGAACGCCTTCCTCGTTGCGGGTCTGAAGCTGAACGGTTTCATCGCAACTCTCGGTACCTTCACTCTGCTCGGCGGCTTGTTGCAGTGGTACACAGGCGGTCAGACCATCACCAACGGCATCCCTCGCTCACTGAGTGCGTGGGGAATGCAGAACTTTCTCGGTCTTCCGAGGCCATTCTGGCTGCTCATAGTTGTCGCCATCGTGGCTTGGTACCTCCTAGCGCACACCCCGCTCGGCCGAAAGTTCGAAGCGATCGGGTCCAATGAGTCCGCGGCTCGGCTCGTAGGCATCCGAGTCGAGCGCACAGTGGCAATCGCGTTCATGCTGTCCGCGACGCTGGCCAGCATCGCGGGTGTCCTCCTGACCGTACGCACCGGTGGAGCGAATCCAACCGGCGGAACCTCCTACCTCTTCCCTGCACTCGCTGCTGTCTTCCTCGGGGCAACAGCAATCCGTCCCGGGCGCTACAACGTGTGGGGAACCGTCTTTGGTGTATTCCTCGTTGCTGTCGCAGTCAACGGCTTCACCTTCCTCGGTGCCGAAGCATGGGTGAACAACGTGTTCAATGGCGCAGCACTCGTCCTCGCAGTCATGATCTCGACCCTGGTCGGGCGCCACAATGAGGCCAAACTGAAGGCAGCTGTCCAGCATGACGCTCCCGCTCCCAAAGACCTGCCCGAGCCGGACCCCATCGACACCCATCAATAGCATCGCCTTCCCAAACCTCGTTCATCTGGAGAAACCAATGAATCGATCCAACAAACTCATTCGGCGATCAGCCATCACAGCAACTGCGGTGCTGACACTTGCCGGAATTTCGGCCTGCTCCGACGGTGGAACCACTGGCGAATCCAACGTGGTTGGCAACACTGAGTCGCTCACGAGCCTTTTTGAAGGAACCGAGCACGAGCCCCCAGCGGAATCACCGGGCGCTGCACAAGGAGCGAGCGTGTGGTGGGTCTCTTGTGGACAGGGGATTCCGGACTGCTCGGTCCCCGCGAACGCAGCAAAGGAAGCCGCTGAGAATCTCGGAATCAACTTCGCGATCGCGGACGGTAAGCAGGGAGTCGGCGGTGGAAACGAGGCTGCAGTCCGGACCGCATTGGCCGCAAAGCCGACTGCCATTATCGTCCACGGCATCTCGTGCAGCGAAATCGAAGCACCAGTGCGCGAAGCCCGAGAGGCCGGCGTCCACGTGATGGGGGTGGAGGCGCTCGACTGCTCCGACACCGGCGGAGACGACCTGTACGACTTCGAGATGAACTACGCGGAAACCGCACAAACGAGCGCAGACTACTTCCGAAACTGGGGGCGTCTGAGTGCCGAGTACCTCATCGCCGCGACCGACGGAAAAGCTCAGATCGTTAACAACGCCGGAGCCGACCCGCTCCATCGAATCCTGAACGAAGCCTTCGTCGAAACAATCGAATCGTGCGCTGACTGCAAGATTATCGACACAGTTGGCTATACTACGCCCGACCTCGCACCCGAAGGCTCATGGATCCAGCAATTCCGCGCTACTCTGGCAAAAAATCCTTCAACCAACGCTGTGTTCTTTCCATTCGACGTACACATCGCGTCAGCAGGTGGCGCGCAGGCGGTTCGTGAGAGCGGCCTGAATGTCGCAAGCGCTGGTGGTTCGGGCCAAGCAACTGCAATCGATATGGTTCGCGACGGTATGGTCTCGGCCATCACCGGGGCGCACTCTGCGGAATGGCTTGGCTGGGGTGCGATCGACAACATCAACCGAGCTCTCAACGGGCAGACCACCGTCCCTCAGGGGGTGGGATTCCGCACGGTCGATGCCGAGCACAATCTCCCCGAGCAGGCCGGAACGGACTACAAGACCCCAATCGACTTCAAGTCTGCGTACAAGGCCGCTTGGGCCTCGAACGGATGAACCCGCGCCGGAGTGGTTGACCCATGGGTTCACGAGAGGTGTGACGGTGTGACCACCGCACTCTGGCTCGCGGCCGGTGCCGGGGTCCTGGCAGCAGTCGTGGCATGCTTTATCCCTCATCGCAGCACCCACCGTGTCCAGGATGGCACCCAGCGGATTCAGGTCGGCTGAACGCCCACCCCGAAAGGCGTGGTCGGGAGGCCGGTAACCATCTCAGTAGACAGCCACGCCGACGAAATCGCGCACCGCCTCCTCCGAGGGAGGATACGTGAGTCATCGATGCCGGATTGCAGACATCGAACCCGGTACACGACCTGGCATCGGCCCCTCTCCCTCGCTCTCGCCCTCTCCTCCGCACCTTCTCGCGCTGGGGAGAGGGCGATGGTCGTATCGCTTCGCGTTCTCGCGCCCGCGGATCTGGCAGTTGTCTTGTGATGGCGCTCTTTGATCCTGGATCTGGCGCACTTTCCGTGAAGACGACAGCACGCCGCTGATCAGCAAGATTCTGCGATAGACCAAGATCATCTCGGTGTGACCTCGCGACCCTGACAGCCCTCCTTCCGCACCTGAACGACATCGTCATCGACGCCGTTCACCTGATCGATGCCACAATTCGGATCACAGCCCGCCCACGAGGCCACGAAGGGCGATGCCCGAAGTGCGGCACTGCGTCGAGGCGCGTGCACTCGCGCTATCGGCGCCGTCCCGCAGACACGGCGATAGCGCGCATCCGGTCATCCTCGATCTCATGGTCCGTAGATTCTTCTGCAACGAGGACAGCTGTAATGCAACAACATTCGCCGAGCAGATACCAGGACTGACACAACGCTGGGCTCGACGAACCACGCTGCTCGACACGATGATCGAAGCGATCGGACTGGCCGTGGCCGGCCGTGCCGGTGCCCGCCTCGCCGCCCGACTCGGAATACACGTCAGCAGGGACACGTTGTTGCGTCTCGTGCGGTCGATCCCCGATCGGCCGATCGAGACCACGCCGATCCTGGGGATCGACGACTTCGCGCTGCGCCGCGGCCATGTCTACGGCACCGTCATCGTGGATCTGACTTCGGGCCGGCCGATTGATCTGCTGCCCGACCGAACCAGCGATACCGTCTCCACCTGGTTGCAGGCGCATCCCGGGGCCGAGATCGAGTGCCGGGACCGGGCCGGCGCCTACGCCGACGCCGGCCGGATCGGGGCGCCGGATGCGGTGCAGGTCGCCGACCGATGGCACCTGTGGCTGGGCTTGATCGGTCCCGTGGAGAAGACGGTGATTCGGCACCGCACCGATCTTCGAGCACCGGCTACACCGGCCGACGTCAGCGACGGGTACTGCCGACCATCCGCTCATTCCAATAGTTCCTGATGGCCGGTTGACGATCCGGACCCGCGAACGCCACGCAGCTGTACACGAGCTACATGCCAAAGGGCTGACGATCTCGGATATCAGCAGGCAGTTGAATCTCGACCGCAGAACAGTGCGTCGTTTCGTCCACGCCACCGACAGTCGCGAGCTATTGGCCACCAGTCGGATGGCAGGATCGACGCTGCTCACCGGGTATGAGCCCTACCTGCGGGAACGGTTCGCCGCGGGATGCACCGATGCGGCTCGTCTGACCCGCGAGATCACCGACCGCGGCTACGGGGGCAGCGCGCAGACCGTCCGTCGGTTCCTCCAACCGCTTCGAACTGCAGAACGAGCTCAGCCGATTCCGCCGCGGACACCGAGCATTCGGCAGGTCACCATGTGGTTGACCTGCCGGCCGGACGATCTGGCCGACAAGGACAGTCAGCTGCTCGCTGCCATCTGTGACCGCAGCCCTGCGCTGACGACCGTGCGTGGACACGTTCGCGGGTTCGCCGGGATCATGGTCGACCGTCGCGGAGCCGACCTGGCCGAGTGGATGACCGATGTCGACGCCAACGGAACGCCGGCACTCCGGTCCTTCGTTACCGGGCTACGCCGAGACCTCGATGCAGTCACTGCCGGTCTGACGCTCGTGCACAACTCCGGCCCGGTCGAAGGACACGTGAACCGGATCAAGATGCTCAAACGGCAGATGTACGGGCGGGCGAACTTGGATCTCCTCCGGAAACGCGTTGTCCACCTCGAATGATGCAGCGTGGCAGGGGCTTCACGGAAAGTGCGCCAGATGCAGATGAGAGGCCGCGTGAAATTGTCAGCAGGTAAGTAGCGTGGAAATGTCACCAACGGCTACATATCCGTTCGACGTCACCGCAGCTCAACGACCGAATCCTGCCCGGACGCTGCTGACATTCCGTGCGGCCTGTCGCTGACGTCGAGTGACGTTTCGCCAGGTCCACCTGCTGGCAATTTCACGCGGCCTCTCAATCTCGCTAATCTTCGCTGCATCTCGACAACAACAACAAAAAGTGCAAATCGGACGCGATTCGCGACCGGGGGGTTAGTCACTCATGGTTTGCGCGGGGTCGGTGCTGATAATTGGCATTATCGCACCATCTCACCCGAAACCCCTGTTCAGCGCGTTTTCAGCTGTGAACCTGTCCGCACGGGGCGGTAGGCTCCCGGTTCGTGCCCGACGACCTGCTGATGCGCCACCCAGACCCCTCCGACGCCTCTGTGTCGACCGCCGCGGAGCCCGCCACGCCGTCCGTGCCGGTCCTGCCGGTCGAGACCCTCACGCAGGTGGCCGGGACAGCGGCGCGGTCACGGTCCGAGTCGACCCGGCGTAGCTACGCCGCCGACTGGCAACGCTTCACCGCCTGGTGCCAACGTGAAGGACACAGCCCGTTGCCGGCGCATCCGCTCACCGTCGCCGCCTACCTCCACGATGCCGCCGCCACCGTGACGGAGGCGGGGGAGCGGGCCTACTCCCCGGCCACCCTGGC
>Ga0180218_1000922_pt1 | contig 20676 bp, 15 predicted proteins | sample eDN3rd37CKraftBY_FD_151334 | JGI IMG/M metagenome (GOLD analysis project Ga0180218, IMG submission 151334) | Enriched backyard soil microbial communities from Emeryville, California, USA - eDNA 3rd pass 37_C Kraft BY (version 2) (version 2) | ecosystem: Environmental > Terrestrial > Soil >...
TGGCCATCGAACTGGCGCGCATGGCACTGTGGCTGGAAGGCTACGAAGAAGGCCGCCCGCTGGGCTTTCTCGACCACCACCTGCAAGTGGGTGACGCGCTGCTGGGCCTGACCGACCTGAACGCGCTGGAGCAAGGCATCGCCAAGGATGCCTTCAAACCCTTGAGCGGCGACGACAAGGACGTGTGCAAAGAACTGGCCAAAGCCAACGCCGCCGGCCTCAAGCAGATCGCCAAGGATCTGCAAGGCCGCCAAATGCTGCTGGGCGTGGACAACCGCAGCGGCCTGGAAGCCCTGCGCACCATCGAAACCTTGCCCGCCGACACCCCCGAACAGGTGGCCGCCAAGGAACAAACCTGGCGGCGCTTCCTAGAGGACTCCGCCCACAGCCCGCTGGCCCACGCCGCCGATGTGCTGGTGGGCGCCTACCTGCTGCCCAAGACAGAGGACACCGCCGATGCCGTGCCCACCAGCATCACCCTGCACGCGCTGCTGACCGACCCGCAACGCGCCCAGACCGAGCACGCCGCTCCTATTGTTGCGGCCCGCGACGCCTGCGAGCAGGCCCGCGTGTTCCACTGGCCGCTGGCCTTTCCGCAGGTGTTCGCGCAAGGCGGCTTCGACTGCGTGCTGGGCAATCCGCCGTGGGAGCATGTGGAGTTAAAAGAGGAAGAATTCTTCGCCACCCTGAATCCACTTGTTGCAGAAGCCAAGAACAAAGCCGAGCGCACACAACGTATCCAATGGCTCAGCGAAGGCATGTTGGCCCGTCACCTCTATCCCGAATTGGCGCATGAAATCCACGAGGACAAAGCTGAAAAACGTCTTTATCGGGAGTTCATCACCGCCAGACGCACGTTTGAGGCTGCCAGCACCTTTGCACACGTTGGCAAGGAAGCCGGAGGTCGCTACCCACTGACTGGCGTAGGGCGCGTGAACACCTACGCGCTGTTTGCCGAAACCATCAGCCAGATCACCGCGCCTGTTGGTCGTGCCGGCTTTATCGTGCCGACCGGCATTGCTACCGACGACAGCACCAAGGCGTATTTCGGCCACATCACCCAGAACCGGCGGCTGGTCAGCCTGTACGACATCGAAAACCGCGAAGCGGTGTTTCCGTCCGTACACCGCAGCTACAAGTTCTGCCTGCTCACCCTGGGCGTGGCGGAACAGGCCGAGTTCGTCTGCTTCGCCACCCAGGTCAGCCAACTGGCCGACCCGCGCCGCCGCTTTACCCTCACGCCGGAGGAGTTTCGCCTCATCAATCCCAACACGCTCACCTGCCCGGTTTTCCGCAGCGAGCGCGACGCGGAGCTGACCAAGAAGCTCTACCGCGCCGCTCCAGTGTTGATTGACGAAAGCCGGCCAGATGGCAACCCGTGGGGCATTCGTTTCTTGCAAGGCACGCACAACATGTCGAGCGACAGCCACCTGTTCAAGGACAAGCCAGCTGCCGACCACCTGCCGCTGTACGAAGCCAAGCTCATTCACCAGTTCGACCACCGCTGGGCCACCTACACGGCGGACGGCAACAGTCGCGATGTCACGCTGCCTGAAAAGGCCGACCCGGATTTCATCGTCACTCCGCGCTACTGGGTCAGTCGCGCCGAGGTGGAAGAGCGTCTATGCAAACGCGACCGCGATGGCAACGTCATTTGGCAATGGGGGCGGGATTGGTTGATGGGCTGGCGGCGCAATGCGAGAGCTACTGATGAACGCACAACTATTGCAACAGTGATGCCTATGAGCGCCCAAGGAGACAGTGTTTTTCTGTGGCTTTTAAGTGAGGAAATTTCAGTCAAACACTCTGCTGCGCTCCTTGGTAGCTTAGGAAGCCTTGCATTTGACTTTGTCGCAAGACAGAAAGTGGGGGGAGTTAATTTTAGTTTCTACTACTTTAAACAGCTCCCTGTACTCGCTCCTACCGCCTACACCGAAGCCGACCTCGCCTTCATCGTCCCGCGCGTACTGGAACTGACCTACACCGCCAACGACCTCTCTGGCTGGGCACAAGACTTGGGCTACGACGGCGAACCCTTCCCTTTCGACCCCGACCGCCGCGCCACCCTGCGCGCCGAGCTCGATGCCTACTACGCCAAACTCTACGGCCTCACCCGCGACGAACTCCGCTACATCCTCGACCCCGCCGACGTCATGGGCGCCGACTACCCCAGCGAAACCTTCCGTGTGCTCAAGAACAAGGAACAGAAGGAGTTCGACGAATACCGTACTCAACGGCTGATCCTGGCAGCTTGGGACAAGCTGGAACGCGGAGAACTCAGATGAAGATCCTTGATCTGCAGAACGAATTCCGCGAACTGATCGCGCAACTCCGGCATGAAATCGAAGCCGCCAGTGCGATGGGGCAGTTTGATGCGCATAAGATTTCCGAGAACCTTATGTGCGGCCTTCTGCGAGAGCTGTGTGGCTGGACTGACTTGCGGAATCTGAACCACGAGCAAGCGAATTTTCCCGGAATTGATCTCGCAGACGATACGTGCCGAGTGGCGGTGCAGGTAACGGCCACCGCAGACATCGGCAAGGTCAAATACACGCTGGAGCAATTTCTCAGTCGTGATTTGCACCAGCGTTACGACCGATTGATTGTCTATGTACTCACCGCCAAGCAAGGCAGCTACTCGCAAGCGGCCGTTGATTCGGTGTGCGAGAGCAAGCACAAGTTTTCAGCTGGCGATGATGTTTGGGACTACAAGGATCTGTGCACCCTGGCAGCCGATGCTGAACCACACAAGTTGCAAGCTGCGCTCAACCATTTGAAAGCCTATCTGCGCGGAGTGCCTGTTGGTTTAGCGGACGAGGACATTGATCCACCGTTGACACCATCGGAATCGCTGACGGCCAACCTCGTGGAACTCTATTTTCCGAGCAAACTCTTCATTGCTCGATTGAGTGAGGATCTGCTGAAAAAGCATGGAAAAAGAAGACCAGGCTTGTGGCGAACTACCATTAGAGAGTTTAACCAAGAGAATGAACTCGCGGTTCCCTCTGCTTACGTAATCCACAGTGGTAATCTGGTGACGTTTTTTGATCTGACCGAGCGGAACAATCCCTATCAGCACTTGTGTGAGCTAGGCACGGCAGAAGAACACCGCGCTGCTGATTACTGTTCGATCGACGATGACCACGAGCGTGTCTTCAAGTCACTGTTGAGATTTTCCCTGCAGCATCGCCTGTTCAAAGAACGTGTACGGTGGGAAAACGATATCGGTGAGTTCATATTCCTACCTTTGGAAGATGGCTTAAACCAACGGGAGGTGGTGTGGCAAGGAGAGAAAAAAGCCAAGCGCAATGTCTTTTCAAGGCAATTCAACAAAAAAGACCCTTCAAAGGTTTTTCTGCAAAAGCATCTCTCGTTCGCTGTAGATTTTTTGCGCCTGGATGGTCATTGGTTCATGGCCATAACCCCCAGTTGGTTCTTTAGCTATGGAGCCAATTTCGAGCAGTCTGGTTTCAGTCACGACAACCTCAGCTGGATCAAGCGCCAGGAAAATAACCAGCAGGTGTTGAATCATTTTCGATTTATATCTGCCTGGCTGTCCTCAATTGACGACGAGGATCTTTTCTCAGAAAAAGGGACAACGGACTCCTTCCTCTCATTTGGGACTCCACTCATGCTGAACGGTGCCCCCTCTCTGGAGGAGTCTGGCTGGAAAGCCCTGCCTACGATCAATGAAGAAGATTCGGCGCAGCCGAGAAGGATGTTCGGTTCATGAAACTGGTGCATGTCAACGAGCCAAGGCTTGAGTTTTTTGAGGGCTCACATGTTTGTCCTAGGCGCGGGATTGCAGCCTATGGGGTGTATGACAAAGGCTCTCTCACTCGGAGAACTCGAATCCTAATCGGAGCCATCGGCACTAGCAAAGACCTCGAAGATTTTTCGAGTCTGATCGAGCGAATGAAGTCTCCTATATCGGCTGATGTGGATGAACACAAGGGCAATCTTTTTCCAGACTTCTGTGGATTCAATGAGCGGGTTGGGTTTCATGCGGAGCTTGCGTTCAACCAAGATTTAGGTCGCCCATTGAGACAATTGGATATCGAGAAAATTACAAAAATAAATAATAGAACGAAGCGTATAGAAGCAGCCCTCGATCTGTACTATGAGGAGATCAAGTTCCTCGCACAGAACAGGCCTGTCGATGTGATCGTTTGCGTGCTTTCCAAATCTGTTTACGATGCAGTCAGCAAAGATTCGGCGATAGAAGGCGACGAAAAGCTGGAAGAGAGCATCGAGGTTCAATCAGAGTTGAATTTCCGGCGGGCCTTGAAGGCGAAGGCCATGCACTTGGGCAAGCCGCTTCAATTGGTGCGTGCGGATTCACTGGCATCCGGCGCAAAGGGTCAGCAGGATGACGCAACCAAGGCTTGGAATCTCGCGACCGCGCTGTATTACAAGGCTGGCGCGACTAACCCATGGCGCCTTGAAAAGGCTGAAGGCAACACACTTTCTTGTGCCTTGGGTATCGCGTTCTACCGAAGCAGAGACAAGAAGACGCTTAACACCAGCTTGGCTCAGGTTTTCGATGAATTGGGTAATGGATTGATTTTGCGGGGCACGCCTGTGCATCTCGACAAAGGAGATAGAGTCCCAAAGCTATCGGAGGAGCAGGCATATACGTTGTTCAAGGCTGCGCTTGAGGAGTATCGCAATGCGATGCGAACGTACCCTGGCAGGGTCGTTGTTCACAAGACATCAAATTTCTCTGACCTGGAGATTTCAGGTCTCATGAGTGCGGCCTCGGACTTGCGTATCGATACAGTTGATTTTGTGACGGTGATGGATTCGCGACTTCGACTCTTTAGGACTGGAGCATATCCTCCTTATCGAGGTACATCCCTAGTCCTTGATGACCAGCGGCAGTTGCTCTATACCCGAGGCTCAATCTGGTACTACAAGACCTATCCTGGGATGTACATTCCTCAGCCACTTGAGTTGCGCGTGATCCGCTCGGAGCAAAGCCCCGCCTTTCTGGCTAGGGAAATCCTCGGACTAACAAAAATGAACTGGAACAACACCCAGCTTGATGGAAAGTACCCCATCACGCTTAGTTGCGCCAGAAAGGTGGGGGAGATCATGAAGTATTTGGATGAACATGATCGACCACAAATTCGCTATGGCTACTACATGTAATCTGCGGGACAGAACATGCTTACTCATCTCAAACTGGAGAACTTCAAGATCTGGCGCACCACGGGGCCTGTGCGACTCGCCCCTATCACTCTGCTGCTGGGTGCCAATTCATCGGGTAAGTCCAGTCTGATCCAAAGCCTGCTGCTCATCCGTCAGACCGTCAAGGGCGATGATCCGAATCTGGATCTCAATCTAGGTAACCCCGATACCAGCGACTCCGTCACACTCGGCCAGTTCAAGGATGTGCTGTGTCGCCATGGTGCAGCAACAGAAAGCACGGCGTCCAATCAAGTAGGTATCGAGTTTCGCTGGAGCGAAACGGGAAATGCTGCTGAATCGGCGATTTTCTCGGCACGCTACCGCAAAGGTCAGTCGGGTAGCGCTGAATTGGAGTTCCTGCGCTTAGGCAAAGACGGTCAAGGCTTCAGTGTGGAACGTCGCAAACCCGGGATTTATCGCCTCACGCTGGGCAATCAAACCAAACCTTTGGGGCAAAGCGCGGATTTTCGTCCGCAGCGTTCGTTTGCATTTTCACCCTCTACGCTCAACAAGCTGGGTGTGCAGGGTGAGGTGATTCGGCCGGTTGGTCCGGCGCTGCTGGACGAGTTGGGCCGCATCATCTACCTTGGCCCCGTGCGCCGCTTGGCCCAGCGTGACTATGTATGGGCAGGGCGTATGCCTGCCCATATCGGCGACGACGGCGCCAAAGCCGTGGATGCGTTGATTGCCAGCGGTGTGGCGTGCCAGCAAGCCAAGAGGCGTAGTCAAGCCTTGCCAGCGGAAGCCTATCTCTTTGAGCAAACGGTTCATTGGCTGAAGGAGATGAATCTGGCGCACGGTCTTTCCATCCGCGCCCTTGGCAATTCAGCGCGTCATGAGTTGCTAGTGGAAACCGATGGCCAGGCCAGTAACCTCAAAGACGTTGGAGTAGGGGTGTCGCAGGTGCTTCCCGTCATTGTGGCCGCCCTGTTCGCACAGCCCGGCCATATCGTGATCGTCGAAGAGCCGGAAAGCCATCTACACCCTCTGGCACAGAGCAAGCTGGCTGAGTTGCTGGCGCAGGTAAGCAAGGAGCGCAACGTTCAGTTCATTGTCGAGACGCATTCAGAGCATTTGTTCCGCCGTATGCAGACCTTGATTGCCCGCGAAGAAGTTTCTGTTGCTGGCGCCGCCATGTATTTCGTTGAACGTGATGGCAAGGCCGCGCGATTGAGAACCCTGGAAATGGATGATTTTGGCCGATTGAAGAACTGGCCTGAAGGTTTCTTTGGGGATGCGCTAGGTGAGACCCGCGAACAGGCACGCTTGATGTTCGAGCGCCAGAAGCGGAGTCAGCCATGAGGGCGCGTTATGTCGTGGATACCAATGTTTTGATTGCTGCCAGCGCTGCTGACCCAACTCACCCGAAGGATATTGATGCCACGCCAGATGATCCGACAGAACGCCAAAAGGTGTGGCAGTGGCTGGACGTATTTCAGAAAAGCGAATCCCGGCTTGTACTGGATCTGGCGGGTGAAATCTATAACGAGTACACCAATAAGCTGGGGTTCAATGACTTTGGTATCCAAGTTGTCATGCACAAGTGGAGCACAGCAGCCGTCGATAACGTTGATGTCGCCTATGACGAGTATGGGCACGGGATATTGCAACTGCCATTGTTGGCTGTCATCCACGATGACGCAGATAAGAAAATGGTCGCCGCTGCGTTGGACTCTCACAGGGAGTACGGCGAGGGCTGTGTTGCTTTTGCAGGGGACACCGATTGGCATGATTGGGAGACTGATCTGCTGGCGAACAACGTTTTGTTGGAGCCCATCATTGAAATTTGGTCACGACAGAAACATGCCGAGAAGCAAGCTCGTTGAATGAGGATCATGCATTGACCGACTTCTTCCGTTTTCCTACCACTCCGCACCTCGCCTGGCTGGCCAAAGACGGCATGCCACGCGACGACAAGGTGCTGTCACCCACCGAAGCAGAGGCGCTGCTTGCCAGTGATGTGGTCGTGGAGGAGAAGCTCGACGGAGCGAACCTCGGCCTGTCTCTATCACCCGACGGCACCGTGCTTGCCCAGAATCGAGGCCAGTATCTGGGCGAGCCCTATGTTGGTCAGTTTGCGCGTTTACCCGCCTGGCTGGCGCAACACAAATCCAGCTTGCTTGCCGTGCTGCGTCCTGAGTTGATGCTGTTCGGCGAATGGTGCGCCGCCCGCCATTCACTGGATTACGACACGCTGCCCGACTGGTTTCTGTTGTTCGATGTCTATGACCGCAGCAAGAGGCGTTTTTGGAGTACCTCCCGGCGCAACGCGCTGGCCTCAGAAGCCGGATTGTTCACTGTGCCGCGGATATTGAGTGGCCGCACCACCCTGGCGGCGCTGAAGCAATTGGTTATGGATACAGCCAGTCACTATCGCGCCGAGCTGCCGCTGGAAGGTGTGGTGGTACGGCGCGAATCAGCTGACTGGTGCGAGGCGCGTGCCAAGTTGGTGCGCCCGGATTTCGCCCAAGCGATCGACACCCATTGGCGCAAGCGCGCCATCGAGTGGAACCGGGTAGATTGGACGCGGACATGAATCCTCTGCAACGCACCATCATCGAAAAAATCGGCCACGACAACGGCTTCGAGCACGTGCTGTCATCCGCTGGCGATGCGGTCATACTGGCTTCGGCTCGTCATCGAAGCCAGGCGGCGGTGACAGCATTGGCCGGAGGCTTCGAGGTGCGCTTTCAACCTGCCACGCCCGCGCTGCTGCCGGAGTTGTTGCGCAGCTTCCAACCTTGGGTCGGAGCCGATGACATGTTTTTTGTGCAGACTCTGCCAGATTTGGCGGCTCTCTTGCGTCGCACGGCCAGCCTGTCGCAGGCCTTGCCGAATCAGGCCGTGCGCGACTACCACGCGGCCGTGGTGCAAGCTGTCGAGACGATGTCTGCCGAAGCCCGAGGCACGGAAGTCGAACGCCTGCTGCGTCAGCGCGTGGGGCAGGCGCGTTACCGCGATGCCTTGCTGACCTACTGGGGCGGTGCCTGCGCAGTGACCGGCGTTGTGGTGACTGAAGCCCTGCGTGCCAGCCATGCCAAACCCTGGGCTGAATGTGCCGACGATGCCGAGCGGTTGGATGCCTTCAATGGCTTTCTACTGGTGGCCAATCTCGATGCGCTGTTCGATCGCTTTTTGATCAGTTTCGACGATGCAGGGCATCTGCTGACCAGCACCCGCCTGTCCCAAAGCGATCTGCCTGGGCTTGGCATTCATTCGGGAATGACGTTGCGCTGGCTGGCCAGCGAGCACCGGCATTATTTACAGTGGCACCGCGAGCGCTTCCTGCTCGGTGCCTGATCGAAGGAAAAACATGGCCAAGGCCGAAGCAAGCGTTGAAGAACTGGTATCCATGATCGAGCGGGGCGAACTGCGCTTGCCAGAGATGCAGCGCCAGTACGTGTGGCGTTCTACGCGAGTGCGCGATCTGCTGGATTCGCTGTATCGCGGCTACCCATCGGGCGCAATCCTGCTTTGGGAAACGGATGAAGCTGTGCCGCTGCAGGATTTCGCGGTCAGCCAGAGCACGAATCCCTACCAGAACACCCGGCTCCTGCTGGATGGTCAGCAGCGTTTGACATCACTCTCTGCCGTCATTCGCGGCGAGCCGGTATCGGTGCGCGGTCGTCGTCGGCCTATCGACTTGCTGTTCAACTTGGAGCATCCCGACCAGTTGGCGGTCGTGACCGAAGTGGAAGAGAACGGCGACGATGAGGACGATGCCGACGACGATAGCGAACTGATTGGCGATGAGACGGACTCGACCGAGGACGAACTGCTCAAGCGCTTCAACAAGATGACTTTCGTTGTGGCCACGAGGAAGCTGGAGCAGTTGCCGCATTGGGTGAAAGTGTCGGAAGTGTTCAAGACCGACAACGATGCGCCTTTCCTCAAACGTGCCGGTATCAGTGGTTTTGACGATCCGCGGTACGAGAAGTACAGCCAGCGCCTGGCCCGGTTACGTGGTATCCGCAAGTACGTTTATCGGATGGACGTGCTGGAACGCACGCTTTCCTACGATGAAGTCACGGAAATCTTCGTCCGGGTCAATTCACTGGGCGCCAAGCTGCGCAGTTCCGACTTGGCTCTGGCTCAGATCACCGCCAAGTGGCGGCACTCGCTGCAGACGTTCCAGGATTTCCAGAAGGCATGCACCAAGACGGGCTTTGACCTTGATCTCGGTTTGCACTTGAAAAATCTGATGGCGTTTGCCACCGGTCAATCACGTTTCCAGATCGTGGGTAGCCTGAGTGTGGAGAAGCTGCAGAAGGCATGGAAAGAAGCCTGCGATGGCATGGAATTCGCGCTCAACTTCCTGCGCAGCAATCTTGGCATCGATAGCCCGGCACTGTTGTCGTCGCCTTTCCTGCTGGTGGTGCTGGCGTATTTCGGGCATAGCCGCAACTATGCGCTGAGCAACGATGAGGCCCGCCAACTGCGCTACTGGGCGCTGATGGCCAATGCCAAAGGCCGCTTCTCCCGAGGCTCCAGCGAAACCATTCTGGATCAGGATTTGGCAAATATTCGTCAGGGCGGAGCGGTGAGCGAGCTGATCGACCGGCTGCGCCTGCAGTTTGGCCGCCTGGACATTACCGCGGAGGAGTTGGAAGGCCGCAACCAGCGTAGCGCGCTGTTCAAAACCATGTTCCTGGCTTTCTGCGCTGCCGGTGCGAAAGATTGGCGCAGCCATCTGACCATTGCTCTGGATCATTCGGGTGCCCAGCATCGCTTACAGTTCCATCACATTTTTCCCAAAGCCGTACTGAAGACCAGCTTTACTGCTCGCGAGGCGGATGACATCGCCAATCTGGCCTTCATCGGCGGCAAGACGAATCGCGCGATCAGCGACAAGGCCCCGGCGGTTTACCTACCTCCGCTGGTGGACCAGCTCGGCGAGCCAGCGTTCGCAGCACAGTGCATCCCGGTTGAGGCATCGCTGCTGGAAGTGGAAAGCTACAAGGCTTTCTTGCTTGAGCGACGCAAGAGGATTGCAACGGCGCTGAATACGTTTGTTGGGCCTGCAGATTGAGCCGGTGGACGGCTGTGTATGTAGGCCAGGGGGCTCATACTGCCTGACCTAGCTACCGAGGTAGATGGCAGTGATTTGAACGCGCTCGTGTCCCAACTCACGGCTGATGGTCTGACGAGCATGGCGGTCTTCTATGCGCTGCATTGGACTTAACTCCGTGACTAATGGTCCACCTGCCGCTGGCGACGGCCTCCCCGTCAACGTCTCATAACGGCTTTGCGCGTACTGATGGCGAAGGCCATGCATATGACTCAGACCCGCCGCCTTGCACTGTCCATCGTAGACGTGCCGTTGCTGGATGTAGGTTTTGTTTGCTGGGATCAATGACCCTGTGCCTGCCAGGTGGTGTGCTGCCTGGAGCGCGTCGCGTTGCTCTGTCGTGGTGATGGGCACAGTTCGCTCCCGGCCGCCCTTAGTCCACGCTCCCTTGAGCGTGATGTGGTCACCCCGATCCGCGTAACTGGGCTGGAACTTGATTGCCTCCTCTCGACGCAATCCGAAGGCGGCCTGTAACTGAAGGCTCATGCGTACATAGGCATCGGTGACCTGTTCAAGACCTGTTCCCAGTTCCTGGGCCTTGCTGATGTTGGTCACATAGCGGCGCTCTGGCACGCCAAGCTGCGTGTTGTCCGCCGGCAAGATGCCAGACTTGCCGATCTTCTCGGCCCACCAGCGCAGATGAGAGAGCCGATTCTTGATAGTGCCAGACGACAAACCTTCGCCTTGCCAGCGGTCCAGCAACGCCTGGACGTGCTTGCCCTTGAGCGACGAAGCCTTCATCTGCCGGAAACCGGCCTCGCGTAGTTGTCGCGCAGCCAGCGCGAGAGAGCGCATCCGGTCGGCCTGGGTATTGTGGCTGCCGTCACGGTTACGCTGGCAAAGCTGCCGCAGGGTGTAGGTCAAGTCGTCCATCTTCCGGTCCCCCTACAAAGTGCCGTACTGCGTTGTCCTGAAACTCAATGGTTAGTGTTTGTGCCAACTCGCCAAGGCGAGATCCCGTGAGGGCAAGGGCATGGTGTTCAGGAGACACCAGAGCCTCGAATGAGGCATCCGTCTTGCTCCCTGCTGGAAGCCCGGACGGAGGTACTACAAGACGAAAGTGATGTGAACGTGGACGGGTCCTCCTATGAAGTGAGTGAGATGAGAAATGCAGAGGGAGCCCTGTGCGTTGCGCACAGGCAATGGCCGCAAAGGACAATGCGCCAGGTGACGCGGTAGAGATCAGTGCAGACAGACGAAGAAGGCTCCGCCCTTGGGTAGGGCCGGTATGCGGTCGGAGCCTGGGCATACCTGGGGTGGCTCCACCCTGTCGGGCCAGCGCTTGCAGGAACCTGCGCTGTTGGGGGTGCCGATGTACGAAGCCCATCGGTCTTGGCAACTGCCCGGTCAATGTAGTGCGGACATCATCATGTGGGCCGCACGTAATAGGAACTGGCTTTTGCCCGCATTGTTGGCGGTGTGGTGCGGGTCGTCACTGCGGAGTGCAGTGACGACCCGTTTCGCGGCAGCATTTGCTACGCAGGATGGGGCTGCCATCCGCTGACCTGCATTACCTGTGCTGCGATGTCCCCAACGTTCGTCGGGACGTTCAGCATCTTGCGGATGTTGGCGATGTGCGCCAGGGCAGTTTCACGCGATGCCGGTGGCGCAGTCGGTTCTGGGCGGTGTTCGGTGCGTGGCACACCAGCAGGCCGATTTTCGACAGGCCGTGAGGCGGCAGATGTCTCCTTACGACCTGCCCACAGGCGGAATTCGCCGGCAAATACGCGCTTCACCAAGGCGAAGAAGTAGGCCACGACATTGCGCACGGTGCCGCTCTGGCTGCGGGCCTGCAACTCGTCGAGCACTTCCTGACGATGCTGCGGCGGCAGCCGCCGCAATGCGGCCTGCACATCCTTTTGCTGATCTGCCTGGACATTGCTCAGGCAAGGCGGCAAGCTCACCGACTGCGATGCCGAGTGGCCGTCGTCTTCGCGCACGCGGTACGTACGTTCTTTTTTATACATATACGTCTTATACGTACTGTCCTGCTCAGCCGTCATGTGGCGAGCGTGCTCGGTCTGTTGCGGAACAAGCGTGCTGCCAGCGGAATCGCCAGACAATGGCAGTGGGTCGGCTGCCTCGCTCGCCTGCGACGGCGGCGTAGGGGGCAAATCATCGTCATCGTGGCGCTGATCGTGGGGCGCAATGGAGGCGGCTTCAGGTGCCTGCGCCAGCGTTGCCTGAATGTGGACGGCCACCCGATCCACCTGGTTGTTTTCGTGGCCGATGGAGGTTTGCAGAAGCGCGAGCAGACTGGCATCGAGCGCGCAGGCCTGCTGGAAGTGCAGGGCGCTTTCGTGAACCTGATATAGCTCGCTGAGCACATGGCCGGTCAGAGGATCGCGTTGCTGGCCCACCAGACTGATCCACCCCGTCAGCCGAAGCACGACGAGAACGCGCCAGGCCGTCTCGTACCCGGCTCGCCGGCCCAGCGGGGTGGAGGTGAGATAGCGGCGCAACTGCCCCAGGTTTGCCAGCGGACTGATGCCCTCCGCAGAGCGCAGCATGCGCAGAACCTGCCAGCCGTTGCGCTCCAGCGGTGTGAGGCGGGCATCGAGCATGAGCGAGGCCGGCGTAGTGAACAGGGCATCTTGCCCCAGCGAGTTGTGGCGGGTGTGCTGGTCTGCCATGAGAGTTCTCCAAGGTCTGGGCCACAGCGGCCCGTTCCCCTGCATCTCATCGCGTACCGCTCCAAGCGTCAGCCAACAATGCGGTCTGCGCCATACCCGTTTTATCCGGCAGGCGTAGCGCTGGCACCCGCATCCAGACTGATCTATCATCCCGATACCCCCTTGGGGGTACAACTGGGGGTACTTCCAGCGATTCCCGCAAAGGCCGTGGCCCGATTTCCCCGCGAAACCTAGCATTCACGGCACTTTGCCGACCGATCAACGTTTAAACGTGTGATCAACGTCTGATTGAAGCTTGCTCGAATCTGGCGCTGTGGGCACAAGGTGCCGTGGGATCAATTTCTCAGTTGAGCGCGCTCACGCGCGGGGCCGTTGGCTTTCAACAGATTGTGCGCGGTATTGATCAGCCCGATGTGTGAGAACGCCTGGGGGAAGTTGCCGAGCATGCGCCGGCCGATGGTGTCGTACTCTTCGGACAACAGGCCCAGATCATTGCGCAGGCGCAACAGCCGTTCGAATATGGCTATGGCCTTATCGCGTTGACCGCATAGAACATAGGCGTCGGCTAGCCAAAAGCTGCAAACCAGGAAGGCGCCCTCGGCACCGTCCAGGCCGTCGTTTGTGGAGTTGGTGGAATAGCGTAGCACGAGCCCGTCTTGCAACAGCTCGCTTTCGATCGCGGCGATGGTGCCGGCTACGCGTGGATCGTTCGGCGGCAAGAAGCCGGTCTGCGGCATCAGGAGCAGGCTGGCATCGAGCGCCTTGCCACCGTAGTATTGGACGAAGCTGTTCTTTTGCGCATTGAATCCATGTTCGCAAATGTCTGCGTGTATCGTTGCGCGAAGCCGTTTCCAGTCATCGACAGGCCCGCCCAGCGAAAACTGTTCCGCGGCCGAAATGGCGCGGTCGAAGGCCAGCCACACCATCATGCGCGAATGCGTGAAGGCGCGCGCCGGCCCTCGGACTTCCCAGATGCCTCGGTCGAAGGTTTGCCATTTTTCCGCCAGGGTCGAAAGCAGGACTTTCTGCAAGGTCCAAGCCTCTTCGCGCTGCTGCAGTTCAGCCAAACGCGCGGCATGCAAGGTGTCGAACAACTCGCCATAGACATCGAGCTGCATCTGGTTTGCGGCGGCGTTGCCGATGCGGACCGGCTTGCTCTGCTCGAATCCAGGAAGCCAGGGAACATCGAGCTCGGGCAGCCATCGTTCGCCGGCGATGCCGTACATGATCTGCAATTGGTCGGGGTCGCCCGCCACGGCGCGAAGCAGCCATTGTCGCCAGGCTTCGGCCTCCTCGCGGTGTCCGGCGTGAAGCAGCGCCAGAAGGGTAAGCGCCGAGTCTCGGAGCCAGCAGTAGCGATAGTCCCAGTTTCTTTGCCCGCCGATCTGCTCAGGCAGCGATGTCGTTGGTGCGGCGATGATCGCGCCGGTGGGTTCGAACGTCAGCAGTTTGAGGGTGATCAGGGAACGCGCCATGGCGGCCTTCCAATGGGCCGGCCCCTCGGGCTTGTGCGCTCGCTTCGTCCATTCGTGCCACCAGTTGGTGGTCTGCTGCAGGCTTTCGAAGCTGTCGGGGACGAAGCTCGGCGCGACGGTGGAAGCATGGTAGGAGAGGGTCGCGGAAAGACGCTCGCCCGCGCGGATGGTGAAACAGGAGCGGGTGGTATCGCCTACTCTCGTCAGTGGCAGCCTGGTGTACAACTGGGCGGCACCGGGGCCGGCCACCGCACTCAAGCCATATTCGCGGTGCTGCACCCACGGCACCACTTGGCCGTAGGAAAAGCGCAGCACGAGCTCCATTTCCATGTCGACCTGCCCCGCCTCGCCGGTGAGGATGCGCACCACGCTGCTTTTGCCGGCGTCTGGCGACATGGGCATGAAATCGGTAATGGAGACGGTCCCCGTCGAGGTTTTGAATCGCGTTTCCAGGATTGCGGTATCGTCGATATATCGCCGGGAGCACGCCGTGTCGCCGTCGCGTGGCGCGATTTTCCATCGGCCGTTTTCGGGGGCGCCGAGAAGGGCGGCAAAGGCAGCGGGCGAATCGAAGCGCGGTAGGCACAACCAGTCGATCGAGGCGTCCTTGCCGACCAGGGCCGCGGTCAACATATTGCCGATCACCCCATAGTCTTCGATGTTTCGGCGTTGCGAGCCGCCTGTCACGCTGGGTCGAAGTTCCTCATCCTCCATGGGCGAACCCCGGGTAGTCGGTCATGCCGCCGTCAACGTAAACCGTGGTGGCTGTCATGTAACGAGCCAGGTCGGAGGCCAGAAATACGGCGACGCGCGCGACGTCGTCGGGGACGCCGACGCGTCCCATGGGAATCTTCTGCAGCAGATCTCGATAACCCTCGGGATCGTTCCGCACGGCCTCGTTGATGGGAGTCTGGATGGCGCCGGGCGCGATGCACAGCACACGCACGCCATGGGGCGCGGCCTCGAGCGCCATCGACTTGGCCATCATGGAAAGCCCCGCCTTGCTGGCAGTATATGCGCTGTAGCCGCTCCAGGCGATCCGTTCGTGCACGCTGGTGACGTTGAGCACGACGCCGCTGCACTGGGCGATCAGCCGGAGCAAGGCTTGACGGGCGCATAGATAGGCGCCGATCAGGTTGACATCGACGACCTGCCTCCATTCGGGCACCTCTCCCTCCCACATGCGGGCGCGGGCGCCATCGATGCCGGCGTTATTGACCAGGACGTCGATTCCGCCCCACGCGGCGTCCAGCCGCTCGAACATGGCCTGTACGGCGTCGGGCTTGGAGACGTCCGCCTCCAGCGTAATGGCTTCGTTTCCCTTGTCATGAATCTGCGTGGCAAGGGCTTGGGCGCTTTCGCCGCCACCCAGGTGGTTGATGGCGACGCGCGCCCCGCATGTGGCAAAAGCCAGGCACATGGCGCGTCCGAGTCCGGAATTGCCGCCGGTCACAAGAATTCGGCGGTCATGAAGATCAATGTTCATCGTATTCGCCTCACGCTCATTGCGGCTATGTTCAATGTAACGCCAACTGCGCTCCTTGCGGCAGTTTTTTCAGAATTCAGCGTAGGCTTCCTCGCGCGAAGGACGCAAGGCGGGCCACTTCATGGGGCAAGCCCTAGTGACAATCTTCCTGGCTTTGTGCAAAAATTAGTTGATACATAAACAATTAACGGGAGATCCCCCCATGAAGATTCTTACCAGGATGGCCGGCGTGGCCCTGGCCGTCGGCACTTTGTTCGCCGCGGCCCCTGTCAGCGCGGAAGAGGTCGTCCTTCGGGCCGTCAGCTCGTTCCAGCAGGGTTCGCTCATCGAACGTCCGTTTGCCCGCTTCGTCGAAAAGGTCAACGCCGAGGGCAAGGGTCTGGTACAAATCAACTACATGGGCGGGCCTTCGGCCATGCCTCCGTTCGAAGTGGGCAACTCGGTGTCGTCGGGCGTCATCGACATGGCCTTCGTCACCGCGGCCTTCTACACCAACCTGCTGCCCGCGGGCGACGGCCTGAAGCTTACCGAATACACCATACAAGAACTGCGCAAGAACGGCGGCTGGGAATACATCAACGAGCTGCACAACAAAAAAATGAACGCGTGGTACCTGGCCCGCACCGGCGACGGCGTGCCTTTCCACATGTACACGAACAAGCCTGTCGAAAAGGCCGATCTCAGCGGCTTCACCCTGCGGGTCACGCCGGTTTATCGTGCCTTCTTCGAAGCGCTTAACGCCAGCAGCATTCAAACACCTCCGTCCGAGGTCTACACCGCGCTCGAGCGGGGCGTGGTCGACGGCTATGGCTGGCCCATCCAGGGCGTGCTCGACCTGGGCTGGCAAGAAGTCACCAAGGCGCGCGTCGACCCGGGCTTCTATACCGTCGACGTCAACATCCTGCTCAACCTCGACAAATGGAAGTCCCTCTCCGACGAGCAGCGCGCCTTCCTGAACAAGATGGCCGAATGGGTCGAGTCCACCAACGCCGAGAACGAGCAGATCAACGCCGAAGAGGCCAAGAAGCAGGCCGCCGCGGGCATGACCGTGTACACGCTCGAAGGCGCGGAACGCGAAAAATGGCTTGAAACCGCACGCGAAGCCGGCTGGGCCCAGGTGCTCAAGGCCGCGCCCGACACCGCTCCGCGCCTGCGCGAACTGCTTACCCGGTCCAAGTAACAAGGTTTTTTCCGCATGAATCATCCAGGCACAGGCGCCGCTGTTTCCAGCAACCCCGTGGCACGGGCCTACAACTCCCTTATTACAGGCCTGGCAGTCGTTGCGGGGGCCATCTTCGGGCTGATGGCCTTCTTCATCGGCGCCGACGTGCTGGTGCGCAACACCGTCGGCGGCGGCCTGGCCTGGGTGATCGAAACCATGGAATACGCCATGTACGTGGCAACCATCTTCGCCGCACCCTGGGTGCTTCGCGAGGGGGCCCACGTAAGCGTCGACGTCGTTACGTCCAACCTGCCCGAAGGCCTGCGACGTGTGGTCAGCTGCTTTGTCTGCCTGCTGGGCAGCGCCATCTGCTTCGTCATCTGCTATTACAGCGCCCTGGCCACCCTCAAGGCGTTCGAACGCGGCAGCCAAATCTACAAAACCTTCACCATCCCCGAGTGGACGATAAGTATCTTCGTGCCCTTTGGCATGCTTCTTGTCGCCATCGAGTTCCTGCTGTTGTTCAGGGGCGAACTTCGCTCCCCCGCGCACGTTTCAGCGCGGTAAACGGAATACCCCTACATGGATTGGATTTCTGCTTTGTTATTGCTGACAGGATCACTTGTGGTCCTGCTCATGCTGGGCCTGCCGGTGGCCGTCACCTTCTTTGGTGTCAACATCATCGGCGCCATTGTCTTCCTGAATGGCGAAATCGGCCTGATACAAATGACCCGCAACGTGGTCACGGCCATCACCAATTACAATCTTGCGCCCATCCCGCTGTTCATCCTGATGGGCGAAATCCTGCTGCACACCGGCATGGCCTTCAAGGCTATTGATGCCATCGAACGCCTTATCACCAAGGTGCCGGGCCGCATGGCGGTGGTCACGGTGGCCGCCGGAACGGTGTTTTCGGCCCTGTCGGGCTCCAGCATCGCCAATACGGCCATGCTCGGGCGCTCGCTGATGCCCGTGATGCTGCAGCGCGGCTACCATCCCACGCTGTCGATGGGGCCCATCATGGCCACTGGCGCCATCGCCATGCTTATCCCTCCGTCGGCGCTGGCCGTGCTGGTGGGCAGCCTGGCGGGCATGTCGATTTCCAGGTTGCTGCTGGCCGGCATTATTCCGGCCCTGCTCATGTCGCTGCTGTTCTTTGCCTATATCATCGTGCGGGCCAAGCGGCGCCCGCAAGACGCCCCGCCCGACGACCCGGTCAAGCGCACGCGGGCCGAGCGCTGGGTGCCTTTCCTTATTTACGTGGTGCCGCTTTCGGGCATTCTGATCGTAGTGGTGGGCTCGCTGATACTGGGCGTCGCCACGCCCACCGAGTCCGCCGGCCTGGGCGTAATCGCCTCCTTCATCGCCGCGGCGGGCTATCGCACCCTTAGCTGGCAGGCCATCAAGACCACGCTGGCCGAAACGGCCAAGACCAGCACCATGATCCTTTTCATCATCATGGCGTCCACCACCTTCAGCCAGATCCTGGCCTTTTCCGGTGCCACCAGCGGCGTGGTCACCCTGGTTACGGGCTTCGGGGCCGACCCGCTGATGGTGCTGGTCATGATGATGGTCGTACTGCTTATACTGGGCTGCTTTGTCGACCAGGTCAGCATGGTCATGATCACCGTGCCGCTGTTCATCCCCATTGCGCACGCGGTGGGCATCGACCCGATCTGGCTGGGGGTCATCTATCTCATCACCATGGAGATGGGCTTTCTTACTCCGCCGTTCGGCCTGCTGCTGTTCGTCATGAAGGGCATCGCGCCGCCCGAGATCCGTATGGCCACGGTCTACAAGGCGGCTGTGCCGTTCCTGGCGATCGAGATGTTCGTGCTGGTGCTCATCCTCATCTTTCCGCAAATCGCCCTATGGATGCCTAGCCTAATACGTTAGGCGCAGCGGGTTAGGTCGGGCCGCGTAGGTTGGGCTGCGCTTGCGCGCAGCCGCGTCTCGGCCGAAAATGGCCCTGTGACAGTTTCACAGCGGGGGGCTGGATGCGCGTCTTGGTCATCGGCGGTACCGGGTTCATCGGACAACATCTGGTCGCATGCCTTGTCCGGGCCGGGCATTTCGTCCATGTGCCCACGCGCCGCTACCAGAAGGGGCGCAATCTCCTGGTGTTCCCCACCCTTACCCTGTTCGAGGCTGATATTCACGACGACGCCGTGCTTGAACGCCTGCTGTCCGAGGCCGATGCGGTCGTCAATCTGGTGGGTGTGCTGCACAGCAGGCCGGGCAAGCCCTACGGGCCCGAGTTCGAGCGTGCCCACGTCGAGCTTCCACGGCGCATTGCGGCGGCCTGCCGCAAAATGGGGGTGCCGCGCCTTTTGCATGTAAGCGCCCTGGGCGCCGACCCGCAAGGGCCAAGCGGCTACCAGCGCTCAAAGGCGGCGGGCGAAGCGGCCGTAAGGGCCGAGTTCTCTTCCTTTGCGGAAGGCGCCCTGACGATCTTCCGGCCCTCGGTCGTGTTCGGCCGCGAAGACAATTTCATGAACCTGTTTGCCCGCCTGGCAAGATGGCTGCCCGCCATACCCCTGGCAGGCGCCCAGGCCCGCCTGCAGCCGGTGTATGTGCGCGATGTGGCCACGGCCATGGCCAACGCGCTCGAAAACTCGCAAACCTACGGTAAGACCTATGTGGTTGCCGGCGTGTCGCAGTATACGCTGGCCGATCTGGCGCGGCTGGCCGCAAAATGGAGCGGCCGGCCCCGGCCGGTGCTGCCCATGCCCCGGTTCATCGGCTATGCGCAAGCCCTGTTGTTCGAATGCCTGCCCGGCCTGCCGATTATGTCGCGCGACAACCTTGATTCGCTCAGGGCCGACAATACCAGCGACGAGATCATGGCGCCCGAGCTGGGAATCATTCCGACCCCGCTGGAATCGGTGGCGCCCAGCTATCTGCGCGGCGGAAAGCCCGACCGCGGGCCCGTGCACTGACGGGCCCAAGGCTGCTTTTACTCGACCGCCTTCACCATGTCTTCGAGCACTTTCTTGGCGTCGCCGAACACCATCATGGTTTTATCCATGTAGAACAGCTCGTTGTCCAGGCCCGCATAGCCCGCCGCCATCGAGCGCTTGTTGACGATGACGGTGCGCGCCTTGTAGGCCTCTAGAATGGGCATGCCGGCTATGGGCGACTGCGGATCGGTCTTGGCCGCCGGGTTGACCACGTCGTTGGCGCCCAGCACCAGCACGATGTCGGTCTGCGAGAACTCGCTGTTGATGTCCTCCATTTCGAAGACCTGGTCGTAGGGCACTTCGGCCTCGGCCAGCAGCACGTTCATGTGGCCCGGCATGCGGCCCGCCACCGGATGGATGGCGTACTTCACCGTCACGCCTTTTTCGGTGAGCTTTTCGGCCAGTTCCTTCAGGGCATGCTGGGCGCGCGCCACCGCCAGGCCGTAGCCCGGCACGATGGTCACGGTTTCGGCGTTACCCATGAGAAAGGCCGCATCGTCGGGGCTGCCCGATTTGACGCTGCGCTGTTCTTGCGCGCCGCCTTGCGACGAACCGCCATCTGAACCGAATCCGCCCAAAATTACGTTGAAGAACGAGCGGTTCATGGCCTTGCACATGATGTATGACAGGATGGCCCCCGACGACCCCACCAGCGAGCCGGCGATGATGAGCATGGGGTTGTTCAGCGAGAAGCCGATGCCG
>Ga0180218_1000923_pt1 | contig 20673 bp, 18 predicted proteins | sample eDN3rd37CKraftBY_FD_151334 | JGI IMG/M metagenome (GOLD analysis project Ga0180218, IMG submission 151334) | Enriched backyard soil microbial communities from Emeryville, California, USA - eDNA 3rd pass 37_C Kraft BY (version 2) (version 2) | ecosystem: Environmental > Terrestrial > Soil >...
AGGCGCAGCAGGGGAAGCTCGCCGTCCGCATGGCGGGCGCGCAGCCAGGCGAGGGCGGGCTCGGCGCGGGCGAGCAGCTTGTCCAGCGTGCCGGACGGGAGGCCATTTGCGCCGATCCGCTCCTCGCGTGCATTCTCGATCGACTGCACAAGCGCCATGCCTCACTCCTCGATGTTGTGGCGGGTCCGGATGTGGTGATGCCTGCGCGGGGCCGGCCGGCACGGGCTGAAGACAAGATCAGGCGGCGGCAAAGGTTCCAAGATGGGAACCGCCATGCTGCTGCTGATAATGATTTCGAGAGAAGCGGACACCGGTCTGCGTCAGGAAAGGGCGTCAAACAAAAAACTGAAGCCTTGTGGACTTGATTCCATCAAGGCTCTAGCGAACCGTGTTGCCGGACGCCGGCGGCTGTGCGGCAGGCGGCGCGAGCAGTGTCCCGGCTGCCGAAGGTGCGGGAACGCTTGTTGCGGCCGGGCCGACGGTCGAGACCAGCATGCCGCCGCCGAACAGGCGCTTGGCGACGCGCCGGGTATCCGCCAGCGTGACGGCGTCGATGAGACCGGCGCGGCGGTCGATATAGCCGATGCCGAGGTCGTCGAGCTGAATCTGCACGAGCTGCGTGGCGATCTTGGTCGAGGTGTCGAGGCCCAGCGCGTAGGAACTGGTGAGATACGCCTTCGCGTTTTTCAGTTCGTCCTCGGTGGGGCCTTCCTCCGCCATACGGTGGATCTCCGCCGAAATGATGGCGATGGATTCGTCCACGCGATCCGCGCGCGTCGCGGTGGCGCCCATGAACAGCGCGGCATGGTCGAGCCACACGAGGCTGTTATAGACCGAATAGGCAAGGCCGCGTGTTTCGCGCACTTCACGATAGAGTCGCGAGGAGAACGAGCCGCCGCCCAGGATATGGTTCACCACATAGGCCGCCATGAAATCCGGGTCCTCGCGGGGGATGCCGCTGCCGCCGAACAGCACGACCGCCTGCGGCACGGCGAGGGTTTCCGAGATGCGCTGGCCGAGGCCCTGCGGCGCCATGGTGACGACATTGTTCAGCTTGGCTTTGGCCGGCAGGCCGCCGAAGACCTGGTCGAGCATGGTCTTGGCGGCTTCCGCGTCGATGTCGCCGACGATGCCGATCTTCAGCGTGCCGCGCGCGAGGATGCGCTTGTGATAGGTGCGCAGGTCGTCGGCCGTGATCGTTGGCACGGAGTCGAGCGAGCCGTTGACGGGCCGCCCGTAGGCATGGCCGGGAAAGGCGGTTTCCCACCAGCGGCGGCTGGCGATGTCCTCGGGACTGGTGGTGGCGCGGCGCAGCCCGGCCATCATCTGCGCGCGGATGCGCTCGACCGGCTCGGCGTCGAAGCGCGGCGCGTTCAGCGCGAGCCGCAGCAGCTCGAACGCCTCGCCGCGATTGTCCGACAGCGTGCGCAGCGCGCCGCGAATGGTGTCCCGGCCGGCCCGGATGCGGAGTTCGATGGCCTTGCGCTCCAGCCGGTCGGCGAAGGTGGCCGAGTCGAGATCGCCCGCGCCTTCGTCGAGCAGTGCCGCCATCATGGTGGCGACGCCGGGCTTGTCGGCCGGGTCCTGGCTCGCGCCGCCGTGGAAGGCGAATTCCATCGACACCAGCGGAACGGCGGAGTCGCGCACCAGCCAGGCTTCGATGCCGCCGGGGCTGACGATACGTTCGATTGTCGTGGCGCGGGCGGGATTCATCGCGACCGCGATCTGCACGGCGAATGCCAGCAGCAGCGCGGCGGCGGTCTTCAGCAGCAGGGAGCGTTGCACGGCGATCACGGCTGCTTCTCCGGCGTTTCCTTGAGCAGATGGCCCGTCACCGAGCGGCGGATGTCGAGAAACGCCTTCGCGGCGGCCTGCACCGCGGCGGCATCGACCTTGCGAACGCGTTCCGGCCAGGCTTTCACATCTTCCACGGTGCTGCCGGTGGCCAGCGCTGCGCCATACCAGCGCGCCAGCATGGACTGATCGTCCTGGGCATAGACCGCGTCGGCGATGAGCCGGTCCTTGGCGCGCTGCAACTCGTCGGCGGTGACACCGTTGGCGACCACCTCCGCCAGCACGGCGTCGATCTCGGCTTCGAGCTGTTCGAGCGAGGTCCCGTCCTTCGGTGCGCCATAGACGCCGAGGCTGCCATAGTCGAGCGCGGTGCCCTGATAATAGGCGCCGGCGCTGGTGGCGAGGCCCTTGTTCACGACCAGCGTGCGATAAAGCCGGCTGTTCGCGCCGCCACCGAGGATATGGGACAGCAGGTCGAGCGCTTCGGACTCACCCGGCTTTGCCGTGGTCGAGGACGGCACGAGATATTGCCGGCTCACGCTCGGCTGGGTCACGCGCGGATCGGATAGCGAGAGCCGGCGCGGCGAGGGCTGATCAGGCTCCATCGGCCGCGCGCGCGGCGCAACCTCGAACTGGCGCGCGACATTGCCATAGGTCGCCGCGATGATCGGCTTGAGTTCGCCGGCATCGACGTCGCCGGCGATGACGAGGATCGCGTTGTTGGGCGTGTAGAAGCGTTTGTAGAAAGCGAGGGCGTCCGTAAAGGTCAGCGCCTCGATTTCCTGCCGCCAGCCGATGATCGGCCGGCCATAGGGGTGGTTGAGGTAGAGTGCGGCGCCGATCTGCTCGCCGAGGCGCGCGGCCGGATTGTTGGCGACGCGGCTGTTCTGTTCTTCCAGCACCACGTTGAGTTCCGGCTTCACGACCGCCTCGGACAGGACGAGGTTGGTCATGCGGTCGGCCTCCATCTCCATCATCAGCTTGAGATGCTCGCGCGGCACGCGCTGGAAATAGCCGGTGTAGTCGGCTGCCGTGAAGGCGTTCTCCCGCCCGCCCAGCGACGCGACGGTGTTGGAGAAAGTCGCATCGGGGAATTTCGTTGTGCCCTTGAACAGCAGGTGTTCGAGGAAATGGGCGAGGCCGGATTTGCCCGGCGTCTCGTCCGCTGCGCCGACCCGATACCACACCATATGGGTGACGACCGGGGCGCGCCGGTCCGGAATGATGACGACCTCAAGGCCGTTCGGCAGCGTGTAATGGGTGATGTCCGGTCCGGCCGCCAGCGCGCGGCCTGCAGTGCCGAACGCGACCATGGCCAGCATCGCCAGCGCGACGAGGGATGCGACCGGGCCGCCCCGCCGGCGCCGGTGAAGCGGCAGGGGGAACCCTGTTCGGAGAAGCTGCATCGAACGCTCGCCTGTGCGTGAGAATCGGGTGGGGCGGGACGCTCGCCTTACTGCGGATACTGGATGTCGCCGGCGGCGCGGTCGCGCAGGGCGGCATTCGCGCGCGCATTGGGATCGACGGCCACGCCGGTGCCGTAAGGCTGGGCGGGCGAGGGCGTCAGGTAGCCGGCAGGCGGCATGGTCAGGCTCTGCCGGGTCGGCTCGCCCCGGAACACGGCCTGTTCTTCCTTCTGCGGCCCGAGCTTGCCGAAGAAATTGCCGAACAGGCCGCCGCTGTAACCCAGTTCGGACGGCTTTACCCGATCGCCCTCGACCTGGGGGACGGACGATGTGGGCGTGCGCGTCGCGGCGACGCGGCCCTTGTCGATCTCGGACTGGGGCAGCGGCCGCATCTCGGCTTCCATGGTCTCCTGCGGTCCCCGGTGGCGCGGCGTGTTGCGGCGCACCTCCGCGCGGCGGCGGGCGTCCTGGTCCACCGGCCAGTTGGCGGCCTGGGATGCCGCGGACGTGGTTTCCGGCGGCGGCAGTTCGGTGGAGGAAGGAAGCACCAGCGGCGCGCGCTCGCGATACTGGATGCCGTTGCCGGCGCTGTCCTTGAGGCCGAGGCCGCGCATGAACTGGCGGATGAGGCCCTGTTCGAAGGTGTCGTCTTCCTCCGAATGGGCCTGGGCGTTGGCCGGCCCGGCGGCGAGTCCGGCCAGGGCCGGAACGGCTGCGGCGAGCGTGATGGCCAGAACGGCGCGCCGGATGCGCGGTGCCTGAACCTCGATCTGCGAAAAGGCGATGCGACGCATGAACAGTCCCGCTGCTGGTGATACCGGTTTTGCCGGCCTCTATCGTGCCGACCTCTGCCGACCGCGCCCCACGGGTTCCTTCGCCGAGGATCAGGGCGCTTTTGCGGCGCTGTCGCCGATCAGGGATTCATACAGCAGGATGGCCACTCCGGCAACGATCGCCACATCCGCCAGGTTGAAGACATACCAGTTGAACCGCCAGGTGGCGGTGGTGATATGCAGCAGCGCGAAATCCACCACGGCCCCGTGCAGCACCCGGTCGATGGCGTTGCCGACGGCCCCGGCGATGATGAGGCCGAGCGCCGCGGCGGTCCGCCGCGTGGTCGTGCGGGCCAGCCAGCCCCACAGCAGGACCACGGCCAAGACCTTGATTCCGGTGAGGAACCAGCGCCCGAACGCACCGTCCTGCTGGAACAGGCCGTAGCTGATGCCCTTGTTCCAGGCGAGGACCAGGTCGAAGAAGGGCAGCACAGGCACGCGGCCCTTCATATTCAGCTCGAAGCCGAACAGCAGCCACAGCTTCACCGTCTGGTCGAGGACGATACCGGCGACGGCCACGGCGAGGCCGAAGCCACTGCGCGGTCCCCACAAATAAGGCGAGAGGCGCTGCATCCGGAGCCTATTCCGCGGCGATGCGCCGCGCATCCCATTCCCGCATCGCCTGGGCGTCACGGGGCGTGAGATCGGGATATTGCGGATCGGACCCGACCGCCGGGGAAATCTTCCACGAGCGGGCGCATTTGCGGCCCTCGGCCGGATGCGGCACCACCGCGATGCCGGGAGCTTCCGGCAGGCGGAAGGCATCGGCCGGGCCGTCGCCCTGCACCATGGTCGCGGCCGAGGTGATGCAGACCTCCGCAAGGTCGATATCCACCAGCGCGGCGAACAGGTCGGCATCCGCGATATGGACGATGGGGGCCGCCTCCAGCGACGAGCCGATGCGCTTGGCCGCGCGTTCCAGCTCCAGCGCGCCGGTGACGACGCGGCGGACCAGCCGCACCTTGCGCCACTTCTCCGCCAGCGCCTCATTGCGCCATGCGGCATCAGCTTCGCCGAACGGCTGGAGATGGACCGAGCCTTTGGCCTCGCCATGGCGCGCGAGCCAGGCTTCCTCCGCCGTGAAGCACAGCATCGGCGCGAGCCATGTCACCGTGCAGTCGAACAGATGGTCGATGACCGTGAGGCTCGCCTTACGGGTCTGCGACGAATACGGGTCGCAATAGAGCGTGTCCTTGCGGATATCGAAATAGAAGGCCGACAGGTCCCCCGTCATGAAGGCGCTGAGCGTCGCGAAGATCTTCTTGTAATCGAACTCGTCGTAAGCCTGCCGCACGGTCTCGCCGACCTCGGCGAGGCGATGCAGCATCAGCCGTTCAAGCTCCGGCATGTCCTTAGGGGCGATGCGTTCGCTTTCGTTGAAATGCGCGAGCGAGCCCAGCATCCAGCGGATGGTGTTGCGCAGCTTGCGGTAGGTCTCAGCCGTGGTCTTGAGGATTTCCGGGCCGATGCGCAGGTCGTCCGCATAGTCCGACGCGCAGACCCACATGCGCAGGATATCCGCGCCGGACTGTTTGATGACGTCCTGCGGCGCGACCACGTTGCCGAGCGACTTCGACATCTTGCGGCCGTTCTCGTCGAGCACGAAGCCGTGGGTCAGCACCACGTCATAAGGTGCTCTGCCGCGCGTGCCGCAGGACTCCAGCAGCGAGGAATGGAACCAGCCGCGATGCTGGTCCGACCCTTCCAGATACATCACCTGATCGTCGCCGCCGTCGGCCTTGCGGCGAATACCGGACAGCGAGGGGAAATGTTCGGCATCCTCCAGCACGAAGGCATGGGTGGAGCCGGAATCGAACCAGACGTCGAGGATGTCGTCGACCTTGGTCCAGCCTTCGCCGGCGCGGCTTCCGAGGAACCGCTCGCGGGCGCCGTCCTGATACCAGGCGTCCGCGCCCTCCTGCTCGAAGGCGTCGGCGATGCGGTCGTTCACGGCCTCGTCGCGCAGGATTTCGACGGAGCCGTCGCCGGCCTCGCGCACGAACACGGCGATGGGCACGCCCCATGCGCGCTGGCGAGAGATCACCCAGTCCGGCCGCGAGGCGATCATGCCCGTGATGCGGTTCTCGCCCTGGGGCGGCACCCAGCGCGTGACCTTGATGGCGGCAAGAGCGCGTTCGCGTAGGGTGTCGCCGCCGTTATGGCCGGGAGCGGCGGCGGTTTCGGATGCTGCCGTCGCGGACGATCCGGACACGGCCTCGATCGGCCGGTCCATGGCGATGAACCATTGCGGCGTGTTGCGGTAGATCACCGGTTTCTTTGAGCGCCACGAATGCGGATACTGATGCTTGAGCCGGCTCCGCGCGATGATGTTGCCGGCCTCGACCAGCGCCTTGATGACGGCGTCGTTGGCGTCGCCTTTCGCGCCGTCGTCGGTCAGCACGCGCGTGCCGGTGAAGCCGGGGGCCTGCGCGGTCAGCGCGCCGTTCTCGTCCACGGTGTAGGGGATGGTAGATGAGATGCCGCGCGCTTCCAGCGCACGGGCATTCGCCGTCCAGATGTCGAAATCCTCGCGGCCGTGGCCGGGCGCGGTATGCACGAAGCCGGTGCCGGCATCGTCGGTGACATGGTCGCCATCGAGCAGCGGCACCGCGAACTGATAACCGCCGGCAAAGCCCTTCAGCGGATGGTCGCAGACCATGGCGGCGAGCACGCTTGCGGGCACGTCCGCGACGCGGTCATAGGCCATCACCTTGGCCTGCTTGAACATGTCGCCGGCAAGGTTGTCGGCAAGGATCAGAAGGTCGCCGAACTTCGCCCAGTTGTCGGGCGCTGAATCCGTCACCTTGTAGAGGCCATAGGCGATCTTCGAGGAGAACGAGATCGCGCGGTTGCCCGGCAGCGTCCATGGCGTGGTGGTCCAGATGACGACGGAGGCTTGATGCAATTTTTGCATCATGTCTTCCGCAGCATCAAAGGCCGCATCCATCGACGGATAGCTGGGTTCCGGGCTCTGCGCGAGTTTTACTCTTGCCACCGGAAACTTCACCCACACCGTGTCCGACGTGTGGTCCTCGTATTCCACTTCGGCTTCGGCCAGCGCGGTCTTTTCCACCACGCTCCACATCACCGGCTTGGAGCCGCGATAGAGCGTGCCGTTGGCGGCGAAGGCCATCAGTTCGCGGGCGATCTGCGCTTCCGCCGGGAAGCTCATGGTGGTGTAGGGATGATCCCAGTCGCCGGTGACGCCGAGGCGCTTGAACTCCTCGCGCTGGATGTCGATCCATTTCTGGGCGAAGGCGCGGCATTCCTGCCGGAATTCCACCACCGGCACCGCGTCCTTGTTCTTGCCCTTGGCGCGATACTCTTCCTCGATCTTCCATTCGATCGGCAGGCCGTGGCAGTCCCAGCCCGGCACATAGTTGGAATCGTAGCCGGCCATCTGCTGGCCGCGCGTCACCACGTCCTTGAGGATCTTGTTTAGCGCATGGCCGATATGGATGTTGCCGTTGGCATAGGGCGGGCCGTCATGCAGGACGAATTTCGGCCTGCTCTTGCCGGCTTCGCGAAGCTGGCGGTAGAGCCCGGCCTGCTGCCAGCGGGCGAGCAGCTCCGGCTCGCGCTGGGGCAGGCCGGCGCGCATCGGAAATTCGGTCTTTGGCAGGAACAGCGTTTCGCTGTAGTCGCGGGCGGCGTCGGTTTTGGGCGCGGACATATCGGATCGGCTTTGCTTGACCTGAGGGATGGCGGGGAACGGTTGAGCCTCCCGGCGCTCCGCCGACAGTCGGTCAGGCGGAGGCCGGGCTGATAATCAGCCCGGATATGCGGAATATGCGCGGGATCGCCACCATGGCGATGCTCTAGCAGATCGCGGCAGGTGCGCAAAGCGCCCCGCGGCGGGGTGAGCCATGGCGGTTAACGTTTCGCGTTGCGGAACCGGCCGGCCCCGACCACGTTACAGCCCTGCCGCACAGGGCGCCGGAACTTCCCCGGAGACAGCCCGCGCCGGAGGCAATCGTGGAATTCCTGCGTGCAAGCCGCGAGACGCGGTACGAACTGGCGATCAAGGACGCCAAGCCGGTCGAGAATGTCGGCGCGGCATGGGAAACCGTCGCCCAATTCGCGATCATCGGCATCTTCGTCATGCTGCTCGGCGTGCTGGTGTATATCGGGCGGCCGGTGATCATGCCGGTGGTGGCCGGGGTCATCATCGCCACGATCCTGTCGCCGCTCGTGCGCCGCGCGGCCAGCATCGGGATCCAGCCGCCGATCACGGCACTGGTCATCGCGCTGGTGGTGGTGGGCATCGTCAGCCTCGCCATCACGCTGCTGGCGAGCCCGGTCAGCGAATGGCTTGCGCGGGGGCCGGAGATCGGCGCGCTGATCAAGCAGAAATTCGCGATCCTCGAACGGCCGCTCGCCGCGCTGAAGGAAATGCAGGACAGCCTGACCGGCGGGGCGGGTCCGGCCGTGCAGGTGGAGACCGGGCAGGCGGCGCTGGTCGCGCCGGTCGTCGCCTTCGTCACGCCGGCCTTCGCGCAGATCCTGCTGTTCGTCGGCACGCTGATCTTCTATCTCATCGGCCAGCAGGACTTCCGCCGGCGCGTCGCGATGCTGTTTCCGGAGCGTGAGGCCAAGCTGCGCTTCCTGCGCATTACCAGCGACATCGAGCGCAATCTCACCGGCTATATCGGCGTCTTCACCATCATCAATGTCGCGCTGGGCACGGTGGTGGCGCTGGGGGCCTGGGCGTTCGGCTTCCCGAGCCCGGTGATCTTCGGCGTCGTCGCCGCGATCCTGAACTACATCCCCTATATCGGCCCCGGTATCACGGCCTTCATCCTGTTCGCGGTCGGGCTGGTGAGCTTCCCGACGCTCGGGCAGGCCGTGCTGCCGCCGCTCTGCTTCATCGTGGTGACCACCATCGAGGGGCATTTCATCACGCCGGCGGTCATCGGCCGGCGGCTGACGCTCAATCCCTTCCTGGTGTTTTTGGCGCTGGCGTTCTGGACCTGGATGTGGGGGCCGGTCGGCTCCTTCCTGGCCGTGCCGTTCTGCATCGTCGCCATCGTGACCTTCCACCACTTGTATCCCACGGACGATGCGACGAAACTCCCCGGCTGACGATGGAACTTTACCGTGCGATGCGGGGTTCTACGCGGACGACGGGGGAATACCTTTTTCACACACCGGAGCAGGATGATGTCGGAACGCGGAACCAGCGCAGCGAAAGAGGCTGCCAACGAAACCAGCCGGGCCTCGGCTGATATTCAGGCGGACCTGAAGGCGCTCAAGGACGACATGGCTCATCTTGCCGAGCAACTGGCCGGCCTGGTCGGCTCGTCCGGTTCGGCCGCCTTCGCCAACGCGCGCGCCAGCGTCGAGGGCGTCGCCGGCGATGCGCGGGAAGCGGTCGGGGAGGTGGCGGAATCCTTCACGGACGCCATCGACGAATCCCTCGCCAACCGGCCGTATACGACCCTCGCCATGGCGCTGGGAATCGGCTTTCTCGTCGGCGCGATCTGGCGGCGTTGAAGCGATATCGTCGTTGAAGGGCGGCGGCAGGCGCTTCAGCCGGGCTGCCGCCCTGTCGCGGTCGTGAAGAGGGTGGCGCACGACAATGATCAAAGGTTTCATCAACGACGCGCTGCTCAAGGCCCGCATGAAAGCGGGCTTCAGCGGGGCGGTCGCGGCGTGGCTCGCCATCGCCGTCATCTCGACGTCGCTCACGTTTTTCTTTCTTGCAGTCGCCGCCTTCGCGTGGCTCGCGGACAGATACGACCCGGTCGTCGCCGGGCTGATCATGGCCGGCTTCTTCCTGCTGCTGTCGATCCTCGCTGCGCTGCTGGCGGTGGTGATGCGCCGCAAGGCGCGGGAGGAGGCGCGGGCGCAACTGCTGCTGGCGGCCGCCGCGCGCAAACACAGCGCGGCCTCGACATTGTTCGACCCGCGCATGCTGGCCGTGGGGCTTCAGCTTTTCAACGCCGCCGGCGGGCTGAGGCGCATCGTGCCGCTGGCGGCCGCCGGCATTCTCGCCGCGACCATCGGGCGGGAATGGGCCCGCTTCGGCAGCAGCGATCCCGATCCGCGCGCCTGAGCAGATGATGGGTCAGCCGGTGGTCAGATTGCCGCCATGACCTCGCCGGGCGCGGCGAGCAGGGGAACCCCGGGTTGTCGGTCGAGAATGGCGCGCGCGTCGGCGCTGTCCCGGTCCATCTGCGCGATGAGCGTCTCGATGGAGTCGAACTTCAGCTCATCGCGGATATGGCCGATGAAGGCGATGTCCAGCTTCAGGCCGTACAGATCGCCGGCAAAGTCGAACAGGTGGATTTCAAGCAGCGCCGCACCGTTGTCGAAGGTTGGGCGACGGCCGAAGCTCACCACGCCCTCGTGCCATGCGCCGTCGATCCCGACGCGCGCGGCGTAGATGCCATGACGCAGCGCGCAATCCGGCGCGAGCCGGATATTGGCGGTGGGATAGCCGAGATCCCGTCCACGCTTGTCGCCGTGGATCACCTCGCCGGTGACGAACCATGGCGCGCCGAGCATCGCGGTCGCGGTCGGGATGTCGCCTTGCTCCAGCGCCGTCCGGATTGCGCCGGAGGACACCATGCGGCCGTCGAGTGTGAAGGGCGGCACGATATCCACGGCAAAGCCGCGCCGCGCGCCCTGGGCGATGAGATAGTCCGGCGTGCCGGTGCGGTTGCTGCCGAACAGGAAATTCCGGCCGATGACCGCGCCGCCGACGGCGAAGGCGCCCACCAGAATATCCGCGACGAAGGCTTCCGCCGTTAGGGTGGCGAGATGCGCGTCGAAATCCAGCACGATGGCGCCGTCGAGACCGGTGCGGGCCAGCAGCCGCAGCTTGCCGGAGGGGTCGCTCAGGCGGAACAGGGGCGCCTGCGGCTTCAGGAACGCGCGGGGATGGGGCTCGAAGGTCAGGACCGCCGCCGGGCGGCGAAGCGCGCGCGCCCGCGCGCAGGCGGTGTCGATGGCGGCGCGATGGCCGCGATGCACGCCGTCGAAATTGCCGATGGCGACGACCGCTCCGCGCAGGGCTTCGCGAGCGGCATGGCCGGCTGCGCCACCTCCGCTCAGGCCCGGCGCGACGATGAAGGGCGTGAGCGTTCGATCGTTCATAGTCTGCTGCTATGGTGGCGATAAGGCCGGTATAGAAAGGCTGGCAACGGAATTCAACTCCGGGTCTTCCGCGGGATGAAGGGGAGTTTCCCCGCAGAGGTTAACCGGAAATTTAGCGCCCCTGCCTAGCCTGCGGAAGCGCCGGCCGAGGGGGCGGCTCCGGTATCCGCCGCAGGCCGCTCCGAAGCCGAACTGTCCCAGAACGGGGAATGCGATGAATGTCGATCTGAAGATGCCGATATTGGTGGTGGACGACTACACCACCATGGTGCGCATCATCCGCAACCTGCTCCAGCAGATCGGCTTCAGCGATATCGATGACGCCACCAATGGCGAGCTCGCCTTTGCCCGCATGCGGGAGCGGCGCTACGGCCTCGTCATCTCGGACTGGAACATGGAGCCGATGACCGGCTACGAACTGCTGCTGAAAGTCCGGGCCGACGAAGATCTCCGCGAGACGCCGTTCATCATGGTGACGGCGGAATCCAAGACCGAGAATGTCATCGCCGCCAAGAAGGCCGGCGTGAACAATTACATCGTCAAGCCCTTCAACGCGGAGACGCTGCGCGGCAAAGTCCAGGCCGTGTTCGGCAACCGCGGGCTTGCGGCCTGATCCGCGCCGCCTCTCCGGTTCCGCTGCCCGGCTGTTTCACCATGCCAGCGCATGCATGGTCGCCTGCGGCGTCATGCCGGCTTCCGCGAAGGTTCTCGCCAGCGCTTCGCCCGCATCGCCTCCTGCGATCTCCTCCGCATGGATGCCGGATGCGATGAACAGACAGTCCAGCCCGAGCGCATGGGCGCCCGACAGGTCGGTGCGCACGGAATCGCCGATGGCAAGAATCCGCGCCGACGGCGTCTGCCGTCCCAGCTTCTCCGCGGCCTTGGCGAAGGCGGCATCGTAGATCGGCCGGTGCGGCTTGCCGGCGTCGCGCACCTCTCCGCCCATGTCGCGATAGAGATCCGCGAGCGCGCCCGCGCAATAGACAAGGTCGTCGCCGCGCGCGACCACCTTGTCCGGATTGGCGCAGACCATCGTGAGGCCGCGCGCGCGCATCGTCTCCAGCGTCTCGCGATAGTCGTCCGGCGTTTCGGTGGTGTCGTCGAACAGGCCGGTGCAGACCACATAATCCGCCTGTCCGACCGGCGCGTAGCGGATATCGAAGCCTTTGAACACGGGCCGGTCGCGCTCCGGGCCAAGGTGGAACACCGCCTGTCCCGGCCGCGCCGCGATGGCGTCGCGGGTGATGTCCCCGGAGGTCACGATCGCATCATAGGCGGCTTCCGGCACGCCGAGCTGGTCGAGCTGGCGCTTCACCGAGTCGTGCGGGCGCGGCGCGTTGGTGACGAGCACCACCGCGCGGTCGCCCTGATCGCGGAACCGGACGAGGGCCTCGCAGGCCGGCGTGAAGGCGGTGACGCCGTTATGCACCACGCCCCAGATGTCGCAGAGCAGCAGGTCGTAGCGGGGCGCGAGCGTGGCGAAATGGTCGGTGAAATGTGTGGCGGCGGGAGCGGTGGCGGTCATGAGGTCCGGTCGGGTGAGGGAGCGTGAAAGATTCAGGCCCGATCGACCACGGAAGTCGCCAGTTGTGCAAGCCCCGCGCGCGGCCGCCGTGCCGGCGTTGCGGCTGCGGCCTGCGGCTCCGTCGGTGCGGGCGGCTGTGCCGCGCCGGCCAGGGGGACGTGGCCGAGCATCTCGGCGCGGACCGGCCGGGGCGGGGCGAACAGGAAGCCCTGCCCGTAGCGCAGATCGTGATCGAGCAGTTCCAGCACCGCGGCTTCGGTTTCGAGCCGGTCGGCCACCAGTTCGATGCCGAAGCGGGCGAGCAGGCTCGGATAATCGGCCGGATGGATATCCTCCGCCCCGTCGGGTCGGCTGAGCAGCAGATGCCCGGCGGTCTTCACGAATTTCACCTGCCGCTCGGCCAGTTCGCGCGGCGAGAAGCCGAGGGTCTCCACATGGTCGAGCGAGACCCGGTAGCCTAGCGCCGTCAGCGCCTCCAGATTGGCACGGGCAGTGGTTTCGAGACTCTGCCAGACTTCCATCCGCAATTCGAGAACGAGGCTCGCCGCGGCCCTGGGGTGTTCCGCAAGCTGGTCGCGAAGTTCGGCAAAGCCGCGCGGCTCGGCGAGCGTCTTGGCGGAAATGTTGCAGAACAGCCCGATATCCCGATTCTTTTCCCACAGCCGGAACAGAATCTGGATGCAGCGGCGGACCGCGAGATTGTCGAGGGCGGTGACGAGCCCGGCCCGCTCCGCATGGCGCAGGAAATCCGCCGCGGCGACGATCTCGCCGTCCGGCATCCGCAGCCGCGAGACGGCCTCGTAGAAACGGACCTTGCGCTGGGGCAGGCTGACGATGGGCTGAAGAAACAGTTCGATCCGGTCTTCGGCGATGGCGGCTGCGATCTCCGCCCGGATGCGCTTGTCCTCGTCGGTGGCGACGTCGTCGGCCCGCCGGGCGGGCGGGACCCCTGCGGCGGCAGCGGGGTGCTCGTCCATGGGATCCGTCTGGATCACGTCCGGGTCCATGGCGTCGGTGTCCCGCAGGCCCCGGGGCGCGGCGATGCCGGCCGCAACGGCTTCTTGCCGCGCAACCGTCTCCGCGAGCTGCTTCACCAGCGCGCTGAGTTCGCCCATTTCCTGCACCAGCGGCTCGACAAGGCCGCGCGGCCTTGCGGCGGCGGCTTCGAGTCGGGTCTCGAAATTCGCGAGGCGCACGTCCAGCGCCGAGAGGTGGCGCGACATCTCGCCGGCATTGTGGGACAGCACGGCGATGTGTTCGCGTGCCTCGCGGTCCGTCTGGGGCAGCGCCGGGCGGGTGGCGAGCATGACCGCGAACAGGCCGAGCGTGACGGCCAGAGCCTCCCACAGGCTCGTTCCGGCGATGGCATGCAGCAGCCAGCCGGCGGCCCCGGCGACGATGGCCATGCAGACGGTGATGAAGGTCGCGCCGAGCCGCATCCGTGAGGTGCCTGTCGTCCAGCCTCGCGCCGGCATCGCCGGCGGACGGCGCTGATTCGCCCAATCCTGTCCATGTTGCCGAGCCGGCGCAGCGGAGCAAGCGAAACGGCCGCGTCACGCCCAGTTCAGGGCTGCGGCGGCACGACGGCGCTGTGGATGACGACCGGCGCGCGGACGAACGGGCCCTGCCGCGGCAGCGTCAGCGGCGGCTGCAATTCGGCGTGCGGGAAAGCGGCCTTGAGGCCGGCCGGAATCTCGCCGTCATTTCCGCCCTGCCAGACCAGCACCGCGCCTTTGCGGGCAATATCCGCCGGGTCGATCCACGGGCTCAGAGCAATGTCGCCATGGACGAGGACATGGGGCCGGTCCGGCGAATAGACCGCCACGTTGTTCGCCGGAAACTCGCCCGGACCGGTACCGACCTCCTTGGCGCCGCCGACATAGGCGAGCGGCGTGCCGAAGCGGGCGCGCCACTGCGCCGTGACGGTTTCGGCAAGCTGGCGGCCGGGGAATTGCGTGGCCTTGGGCCTGTCCCGCACCAGCGGCTCCAGCAGTTCCGCGCCGGCATAGGCCAGCGGCAGCGCCGCGAACCAGACGAGAAAGGCGGCGGCGAACGGCCACAGCGTGGCGGCGCTGATTTCCTTCGGCCACCAGACCACGGCGGCGAGCGGCAGGAAGGTCCAGAGCGGATAGCCCCACATCGCCACCGGCAGCCGCCCGGCCAGCGCCGCCAGCAGCGTGGTGACGAGAAAGGGGCCGAACGCCAGCGCCATCACGTATCGCCGCGCGAAGGGTGAGGGCTCCGCTGCCGCGTCGTCACGCGGGCCGCGCAAGGCCAGCGCCAGCAGCACCAGCAGCGGCACGAGAAAGCCGATCTGCCCGAGCGTCCAGCGCAGCGGGAACAGCAGCATCTGCCCGAAGCCGCTTGCAACGGTGGCGCGCTCCTCGACATAGCGGAACGGCATCAAGTCGTGCTGCACGAGCCAGACCAGATGCGGCGACAGTACCGCGAGGAACGCCGCCGCCATCAGATACGGCCCCGGCGTCCGCCATGCGCGCCGCGCCACGGGATCGAGCAGCAGCATGAGGCCGGAGGTCGCGCCCAGCGCGAAGGCGGCGTATTTGGTCCAGAACGCCAGCGCCAGCGCGATGCCGGCCAGCAGCCAGTCGAGCATCCGGCCATCGCGGATGCCGCGATAGAACCACCATGCCGCCAGCGCCCAGAACGGCAGTTGCAGCACGTCGTGATTGAACTTCACGGCGGAGAAATTGAAGAAATGCAGCCCTTCCAGCGCCAGCACGGCCAGCAGCGCACGCTGCGGCGAGACGATCTCGCAGGCGAATTTATAGATCACATAGAAGGTGGCCGCGACCGACAGCGGCCCGAGCAGATAGACCACCAGCACCGTGCCCGTGAGGCGATACGCGAGATCGCCCAGCCACCACGGCAGCGGCGGATGTTTCCAGTAGCCGAGTTGCCATTCGCGGCCGAGGGCCAGCGTTTCGGCGAGGTCGAGCTGGAGATTGGCCGAGGTCAGGATCGGCACAACGGTCCACACCACGACATGGACCGCCAGCAGCCACAGCAGCGCGGCTTGCGGCCGCGTCTGCGCGAAGCGGACGATGCGGTCCAGCGCGCCGCTCATTTCGGCACGGCCCGGATGGTGAGCGCGACCTTGCCGAAGATCTCGCCGATCTGCTCCTCGCTGACGATCAGTGGCGGCATGACGGCGAGGGTGTCGCCGCCGACGCGCAGCACCATGTCCTCGCCATGGAAGGCCCGCATCATCGTCTCATAGCCGCGCTGGCCGGCCGCGCCCGCGCGCGGCGCGAGGTCCACGGCGGCGGCGAGGCCAACGGTGCGGATGTCCAGCACGCCGGGCAGGCCGCGCAGGCTCATGGCGGCGTCCGCGAACACCGGCTCCAACGCCTGCGCCCGCGCGAACAGGTCCTCGTCGCGATAGAGATCGAGGGTCGCAAGGCCGGCGGCGCAAGCCAGCGGATGCGCCGAATAGGTATAGCCGTGGAACAGTTCGGGCAGGTGTTCCGGGCCTTTCATGAAGGCGTCGTGGATTTTCTCGTGGGCGATGACGCCGCCCATGGGTACGGTGCCGGAGGTCACGCCCTTGGCGAAACAGATGAGGTCTGGCGTCACGCCATAACGCTCCGCCGCGAAGGCATGGCCGAGTCGGCCGAAGCCGGTGATGACCTCGTCGAAGATCAGCAGGATGCCGTGTTTGTCGCAAATCTCGCGCAGGCGCTGGAGATAGCCCTGCGGCGGCGGCAGCACGCCGGTGGAGCCGGCCATCGGCTCGACGATGACGGCGGCGATGGTGGAGGCGTCGTGCAGGCCGACGATGCGCTCAAGATCGTCCGCCAGATGCGCGCCCCATGCAGGCTCGCCCCTGGTGAAAGCCTGCTGCACCCGGTCGTAGGTGGCGGGCAGGTGGTCCACGCCCGCCAGCGTCGGGCCGAAGCTCTTGCGGTTCGCCACCATGCCGCCGACCGCGATGCCGCCGAAGCCGACGCCGTGATAGCCGCGCTCGCGGCCGATCAGCCGCGTCCGCGCGCCCTCGCCCCGGGCAAGATGGTAGGCGATGGCCATCTTCAGCGCGGTGTCCACGGCCTCCGAGCCGGAATTGCAGAAGAAGACGTGATCCAGCCCCTCCGGCGCCAGCGCCGCGACGCGGCTCGCCAGTTCGAACGCCTTCGGATGGGAGAACTGGAAGCCCGGCGCATAGTCGAGTTCCGCCGCCTGTTGCTGGATCGCGGCGACGACGGGCGCGCGGTTGTGCCCGGCATTGGTGCACCACAGGCCGGAGGAAGAATCGAGGATCAGCCGCCCGTCCGGCGTCTCATAGTGCATGTCCTGCGCGCGGGAAATGAGGCGCGGCGCGGCCTTGAAGGCGCGGTTCGGTGTGAACGGCAGCCACAGGGCATCGAGGTCGTTGGGAATGGCGGCGGTCGGGGCAGGCATGGGGGGCACTCCGCGCCGGCTGCGAGTGTGCCCGGCGCATGGGGCGCATTCTTACGGCCGACGGCGGCGGCGCGCAAAGCCGCGGGGTGGAATGCGGCATCCGCGCCTTGCGGGCGGGGCCGAGGCGTGCCAATCGGGGTCCTCCGCCGATAACTCAATATTGACTGATCGAAATGTCCGACAAGTCGAAGAAACCCCAGAAGCTGAAGGCGCGGCTGCCGCGCGGGCTGGCCGACCGCGGCCCGGCCGAGATCGCGGCCACCCGCCGCATGATCGAGACCATCCGCGGCGTCTATGAGCTGTATGGCTTCGAGCCGGTGGAAACGCCGGCCATCGAATTCACCGACGCGCTGGGCAAGTTCCTGCCCGATCTCGACCGGCCGAACGAGGGCGTGTTCTCGTTTCAGGACGACGACGAGCAGTGGCTCTCGCTGCGTTACGACCTGACCGCGCCGCTGGCGCGCTATGTCGCGGAGCATTTCGACACGCTGCCGAAACCCTATCGCAGCTATCGTGAGGGCTATGTCTTCCGCAACGAGAAGCCGGGGCCGGGGCGCTTCCGCCAGTTCATGCAGTTCGATGCCGACACGGTCGGCTCCGCCTCGCCGGCGGCGGATGCTGAAATCTGCATGATGGCGGCCGACGCGATGGAGGCCCTTGGCATCCCGCGCGGCCAGTATGTGGTGAAGGTGAACAACCGCAAGGTGCTGGATGGTCTGCGCGAAGCCATTGGCGCCGATGAAGGGCAATGGCTCACGGTGATGCGCGCCATCGACAAGCTCGATAAATTCAGCGAGGCCGATGTCGCCCTGTTGCTGACGGTCGGCCGGAAAGATCCGTCGGGCGATTTCACGAAAGGCGCGGGCCTGTCCGGCGAACATGCCGAATGGCTGTTGAGCCGGCTTCGCCGGGACGAAGAGGCGAATAACGAGGAAGCGCTCGACAGCATTCGTGGCTCGGCTGCCGAGAATGATACGCATAAAGCCGGCATTGATGAGCTTGAGCAGATAGCCGAGCTGGTGAAAGCCGCCGGCTATGACGAAACCCGCATCCGCATCGACCCCTCCGTCGTGCGCGGTCTCGAATATTACACCGGTCCGGTCTTCGAGGTTGAGCTGCTGATCCCGACGACCGATGAGAAAGGCCGCCCGGTGCGGTTCGGCTCAGTCGGCGGCGGCGGGCGCTATGATGGGCTCGTGTCGCGTTTCCGCGGCGAGCCGGTGCCGGCGACGGGCTTCTCCATCGGGGTGTCGCGCCTGCGCGCCGCGCTCGATCTCATCGAGGGCGCGAAGGCCCAAGTCGCGACCGGCCCCGTTGTCGTCACGGTGTTCGACCGCGACCGGCTCGGCGACTATCAGCGCATGGTGAAGGCCCTGCGCGATGCGAACATCCGCGCGGAATTGTATCTCGGCAACCCGAAGAGCTTCCCGAACCAGCTCAAATATGCGGACCGCCGCAACAGCCCCTGCGTGATCATTCAGGGCTCCGACGAGAAGAACGATCCGACGGGAGAAAAGGTCATCGTCAAGGACCTGATCCTCGGCGCGCAGATCGCGGCGGAGACGGACCGCGAGGTCTATCTCGCCCGGCAGGCCGAGGCGAAGGAGCGGGAGAAGTCTCCGGAATCCGACCTTGTCGAAGCCGTTCGCGCGGTGCTGGCGCGTCACGGGCTCGGCGGCTGAGGCGCCGCCCGGCTACTTCTTCGCGCCGCCCTTGAGGGTGTCTTTTGCGCCTTCCATCATGCGGCGCATCTCGCGCACGTTCATGATGAGGCTGCCCATGATGACGTCGCCCGGCTTCTGGCCGGCCTTGCAGGCGCCGGTCCATGTCGATGTCACGGTCATGCTGCGCGGCACGCCCGGCTGAAGGTCTCCCTCGAAGGCGATCTTCATCGTATAGACGCTCTGGAAATCCCCGGTGATGACGCTGTTCGTTTTGATGCTGCGGCCCTGGATGGTGCAGGCGGAGGCGATCGTGATGGTGTCGCCGTCGCGCGTCATCTCCTGCCCGGGGCACATCTGCGCGCTCATGGACGTCGCCATGGCCTGAAGCTGGGCATCGGATTCGGCATCCACGCATTGCTGCACGGAGGTGACGGGCATGGCGCCGCCTTCGGACTCCATCTTCATGTCCCACAGGCCGGCCTTGCGCTGCGGCAGTTCGAGCGCGGCGGCGGGCAGCGGGGCGGCGACCATGATCGCGATCGCCGTGGCGGCGAGAACGCCGGGAGATGCCATCCGCATCACGTTCCTCCCTGAGGTTACTGTGGCTCAGCCGCGCCGGCGCAGCACGACCTGCTGGTCCAGCACCTCGGCCGCGCCGGTCTCGCAGACCCGCAGACGCTGCACCCGGCCGTCCACGACCTCTCGCACGATGTGGCAGCGCGGCTGCGCCAGCCGCACCTCGGGCAGCACGTCGCGGGCGATGCCCGGCCGCCACAGGCAGTTGAACGAGATGAACTGGCCCGGCTTGCGGTGGACGCCGGTGATGCGCGCGAACTTGCCGTAGCCGTCGCAATGGGCCTGTGCGGCCTGTTTCGCCGTGAATTCCGCCGCGCGGGACCACGGGATGATGCCGCTGGTGTCGTTGCCCCGGGTGACGACCGCTGCGCCCGCCACCGTCTGCGCGGAGACGGGCGTGCCGATGGCGAACGCGCCGGCAAGGCCGAGAGCGCCGGCGAGAATCAGCGATGAGCGGAATCTGCGGATCATGCGAAGTCCCCGTGGCGCGGCAGAGAGCAATGTGAAGAATCAGCCGGTCCTGCATACCACAGCCGGTGGAAATCGGAGCGCCCATCGAAGTGCCCCCTGCAACGGGCTTGGCGGGCGAAACGTTCCGGCAGGGCGTCTTTCCGGCGGCTGCGCGCGGGATGCCAAAGGACTCTGCTTGACCGCGGGAATGTGGCGCGGCACCGTCCTCGTCCGCTCGTATGAGTCAGGCAGGATGGTTGTCATGTTCCGCATGTCGCGCTTGCGCGTGGTTTCCGGCTTCGGTGTCGTAATGGGTCTTGCGATGCTGGCATCGGCCGTTCCGTTGCGGGCCGCGAGCTGGATCGAGCAGAATGTCTATCTCTCCGGCCCGCGCTACGACGGCGCGTTGCCGCCCTGCGAGGCGGGACTGAGCGTCATTTCCGGCCGCTTTGCCGACAACGAGAGGCGCTACTGGAATTCGGCCATCACCATTCTCGGCTTCGACCGGGTGCGCGAGGTGGTGTTCCGGCCGTGGGGACCCAACGCGCTGCCGCGCCGCTTCTGCACGGCGGTCGCGGCGCTGTCCGACGGCGCGCTAAGCCCGGTTCACTATGCCATCGGCGAGGATACCGGCTTCGCCGGCGCGACCTGGGGCGTGGAATGGTGCGTCGTCGGCTACGACCGCAACGGCGCTTACAGCCCCGCCTGCAAGGCGGCGCAGCCCTGATGCAAGGCGGCGCGGCCCTGACGGCGCGATCGTATTTTAGTTCTTGATTTGTTCTTATTGCGGTGCTGCTATGGCGCCGCAGGTTCTGGATATCGGGGGGAGCCATGAACGGAGCAGCGCGCAGCCGGGGCCGGATCGGTCACCGCTGCCGGATCGGGGCGCTAGTTGCGCGGGCCGCAGCCGC
>Ga0180218_1000924_pt1 | contig 20654 bp, 7 predicted proteins | sample eDN3rd37CKraftBY_FD_151334 | JGI IMG/M metagenome (GOLD analysis project Ga0180218, IMG submission 151334) | Enriched backyard soil microbial communities from Emeryville, California, USA - eDNA 3rd pass 37_C Kraft BY (version 2) (version 2) | ecosystem: Environmental > Terrestrial > Soil >...
GCGTGATCGCCCCCACCGCGATCAGCGCCAGCGCGATGATCCCCTGCGCGATCTGGCCATTGGCCGGCGTCTTGCCGCGGCCGTCCCAGATGCCGACCCACTGCATCACGGTCATGTCGCGCGCCATCGCATAGAACACGCGCGAGCCGGTGAAGATGGTGGCGTTCAGCGTCGAGATCGCGGCGACCACGATGGCCGCGGTGACCACGCGCTCGCCGATGGGGCCGGCCACCACGCGCATCATGTCGGCGGCCACCGCGTTGGATTCGCGCAAGCCGCCCAGCCCCAGGACCGACAGCAAGGCCAGGTTGGTCAGCGTGTACAGCACCACCAGCAGGACCGTGCCGCCAGCTAGCACCTTGGCGATATTGCGCGGCGCGTCCTTCAGTTCGCCGGTCAGATAGGCCGCCTCGTTCCAGCCGCCATAGGTCAGCAGCACGAAGATCATCGCCATGCCGATCGCCGCGCTTTCCGGCGGCATCGACGGCGCGGCACGTTCGGCGGCGTCGGGCGAGCCGAACAGCCCGAACAGGATGATCGCGCCGATGGCGCCGATCTCGAGGAAGGTCACCACCACCTGCAGGTTCTTGCCTTCGATGGTGCCGATCACATTGACGCCGGTCAGCACGATCACGGCCAACGCGGCATAGATGGCCGGGCTGAAGGGATCAAGTGGACCGAACAGACCGGCCGGCAGCAGCTGCGCCACGTAGTCGCCCAGCATGAACGCGACCGCCGCAATCGCGCCGGTCTGGATGACGGTGCACCGCGCCCAGCCGAACATCATCGCGGTGGAGCGCCCGTAGGCACGCGACAGGAAGTGGTATTCGCCGCCGGCGTTCGGATGCGCCGCCGACAGTTCGGCGTAGCACAGCGCGCCGATGAAGGTGATGATGCCGCCGACGATCCAGACCACGATGAACATCGCCTCGGACTCGACGCTGCCGGCGACGATCGACGGCGTGCGGAAGATCCCAACCCCGAGGACGAGGCCCACCATGATCGTGATGGCATCGAAGACCGACAGGATGCCCTGCGGTCGGGGTTGGTTCGGATCGGTCATCCCTATCCCTCGGACGGATGGAGCGAAATCGGCTTGCCAAACGAGCTTGCACTCCGGGGCTTGCACTCCGGGGCTTGCACTGCAGGGCGTGCATTCCGGGGCCTGCATTCCGCGCTCGCATCGCTGCCGTGGCAGGCAGCGAACTTGTCTGCCTGTCCACAATACGAAACATCCGAAGGGGTGACTAGGGGTGCGGCGGCCTCCTCCGCGGGCCGGTCACGCGACGTGACGAGGGGGACGCTCCAAAGGCGCCGAAAATGACATCGGTGTCATTCAACGTTGGCCGAAAGCCGCACCCGCGAACAGGTCCTTGAACTCGCGCGGCTGCGAACGCCAGTACTGCTTCGGCGCCTGGACCTGCGCGCCGAGCTTCGCCGCGGCGTGCCAAGGCCAGCGCGGGTCGTACAGCATCGCCCTCGCCAGCGACACGGCATCCGCCTCGCCGTTGGCGATGATGCTCTCGGCCTGCTCGGGCTCGGTGATCAGCCCGACCGCGATGGTCGGCAGTCCCACCTCGGCCTTGACGCGCTGCGCGTACGGGACCTGATAGCCCGGTCCCAGCTTGATCGCCTGCTGCGGCGACACGCCGCCCGTCGTCACATGGATCGCCGCGCAGCCGCGCCGGGCGAGCTCCTTCGACATCGCCACCGTGCCCTCGATATCCCAGCCGTTCGGCACCCAGTCGGTTGCCGAGATGCGCGCCCACACGGGACGGTCGGCCGGGAAGGCGGCACGCACGGCGTCGAACACTTCCAGCGGGAAACGCATCCGGTTCTCGAGGCTGCCGCCGTACTCGTCGTCGCGATGGTTCGCGATCGGCGACAGGAACTGATGCAGCAGATAGCCATGCGCGGCATGGATCTCGATCGCATCGATGCCCAGGCGCGCAGCGCGCTTCGCGGTCTCGACGAAATCGCGCTTGACGCGCTCGAGGCCCGCGCGGTCCAGCGCGACCGGCGGGACTTCGTTCGGCCCATGGGGCACCGCGGACGGCGCCTCGGTCAGCCAGCCCTGCGGCTCGTCGGGACGAATCTGCGAGCCGCCGTCCCACGGCGCGCGGCTCGACGCCTTGCGGCCCGCATGCGCGATCTGCATCGCGACCTTGATCGGCGAATACGCGCGAACCGCCTTCAGCACGCGGGCCAGCGCGGCTTCGTTGTCGTCCGAATACAAGCCGAGGTCGTAGGGCGTGATGCGCCCCTGCGGCGAGACCGCGGTCGCTTCGAGAATCAGCATGCCGGCGCCGGACAGCGCCAGATGGCCGAGATGGATCAGGTGCCAGTCGGTGGCATTGCCCTGCTCCGCCGAGTACTGGCACATCGGCGCGATCAGGACGCGGTTGTCGAGCTGCAGGTTGCCGATCTGCAGCGGGGCAAAGAGAGCGGACATCGAGAACCTCTTCTGTGTTCGGGTTGATATCGGCCCTGTCCCGGGCTTGCCAGGCTTGCCAGGCGGGCCAGGCGGGCCAGGCGGGCATTGTGGGGCAACTGAGCGTTTGCTGCAGGGAGCGGGCACGGTCCTGATCGACGCATCTTGGTGCGTGGCCCGCCGATCGTGGTGCTGCGACTCCCGCCGATGGTGCCCGCCGAGGGTGCCGCCCATGATCCCCGCTGACCGCCTCGTCGCGTTTCGAGCGGGACGATCCGCGCCATCGCCGCAGCGGTGCACGAATGGCGATGGCATACCACTTGCTTTGGCAGTCCCGACGTCTCTTCCCGCCGCTTCCCCACTCAGGAGCCATGCCAGTGAACTGCTTCGCCTGCGCTTTCGCATCGATGTCGACCGCCCCTTCGTTCGCCGCCGCCCCGGCATTGGCCACCCGACAACGGCTGAGCGCCATCGGCGCAGCGGTTGCGCTGTCGCTGCTCGCGCTGCCAGGGTCCGCGATGGCCGAGAAGGTATTGCGCATCGGCATGACGGCGGCCGACATTCCCCGCACGCTGGGCCAGCCCGACCAGGGCTTCGAGGGCAACCGCTTCAGCGGCATTCCGATGTACGACGGCCTGACGCAATGGGATCTGTCGAAGAGCGATGGTCCGAGCCTGCTGATCCCGGGCCTGGCTACCGAATGGAAGGTGGACGCGAAGGACAAGACGAAGTGGGTCTTCAAGCTGCGCCCCAACGTCAAGTTCCATGACGGCACGCCATTCAACGCCGATGCGGTGGTGTGGAACGTCGGCAAGGTACTGGACAAGACCGCGAAGCAGTTCGACCCCAGCCAGGTCGGCGTGACCGCATCGCGCATGCCGACGCTGCGCTCGGCGCGCAAGATCGACGATCTGACGGTGGAGCTGACCACCTCCGAGCCCGACTCCTTTCTGCCGTACAACCTGACCAACCTGTTCATGGCGTCCCCCACGCAATGGGAGAAGAAGTTCGCCGCGGTGCCGGCCTCGGTCACCGACCCGGTCGAGCGCTCCAAGCAGGCGTGGGTGGCCTTCGCCGCCGACGCGGCGGGCACCGGCCCCTTCAAGATGAGCCGCTTCGTGCCGCGCGAGCGCCTCGAAGTCGTCAGGAACGCGCAGTACTGGGACGCGAAGCGCGTGCCGAAGATCGACAAGGTCGTGATGATGCCGATGCCGGAGGCCAACGCGCGCACCGCGGCACTGCTGTCCGGCCAGGTCGACTGGATCGAGGCACCCGCACCGGACGCCATCGCGCAGATCAAGAGCCGTGGCTTCCAGGTCTACGCCAACGCGCAGCCGCATATGTGGCCGTGGCAGCTGTCGTTCGCGCCGGGCTCGCCGTGGCTGGACAAGCGCGTGCGCCAGGCGGCCAACCTGTGCGTCAACCGCTCCGGCCTGAAGACGCTGCTGGGCGGCTACATGGCCGAGGCCAAGGGCATCGTCGAAGCCGGCAATCCGTGGTGGGGCAATCCCAAGTTCGACATCAAGTACGACCCCGCCGGCGCACGCAAGCTGATGCAGGAGGCGGGCTACTCGGCGGCCAAGCCCGTCAAGGTCAAGGTGCAGGTGTCCGCTTCGGGCTCCGGTCAGATGCAGCCGCTGCCGATGAACGAATACGTGCAGCAGAACCTGAAGGAGTGCTTCATCGACGTCGATTTCGACGTGGTCGAATGGAACACGCTGTTTACCAACTGGCGCATCGGCGCCAAGGATCCGAGCGCCCACGGCGCCAATGCGATCAATGTCAGCTTCGCGGCGATGGACCCGTTCTTCGCCATGGTGCGCTTCGTCAGCAGCAAGACGCAGCCGCCCGTGTCGAACAACTGGGGCTACTTCAGCAACCCCGAGTTCGACAAGCTGATCGAGACCGCTCGCAACGCGTTCGACGACAAGGGCCGCGACAGTGCGCTGGCCAAGCTCCATGCCCGCATCGTCGAGGAGGCGCCCTTCGTGCTGATCGCGCATGACGTCGGCCCGCGCGCGATCTCGAAGAAGGTAAAGGGCGTGGTGCAGCCGCAAAGCTGGTTCATCGACATCGCCACGATGTCGATGGACTGATCCGAACGCGACCGACTGCCCCGGGCCGCCATCATGTCCTACCTGCTTCGCCGCGCGCTGTATGCCTTGCCCATCCTGCTGGGCGTCGCGCTGCTGTGCTTCTCGCTGGTACATATCGCGCCGGGCGATCCGCTGGTGTCGGTACTGCCTCCCGATGCCTCCGAGGAGATGCGCCAGCAGCTGGCCGCGCTGTACGGCTTCGACAAGCCCTTCATCGAGCAATTCGTGCACTGGCTGACGCGCGCGCTGCAAGGCGACCTGGGCACGTCGATCGCTACCAGCCGCCCGGTGATGCAGGAGGTCGCCACCGCGGTGGTCAACTCGGTCCGGCTCGCGGCGGTGGCCACGCTGATCGGCTTCACCTTCGGCTGCCTGTTCGGCTTCGTTGCCGGCTACCTGCGCGATTCGGCGATCGACCGCGCGGCCTCGTTCCTGTCGGTATTCGGCGTCAGCGTGCCGCATTACTGGCTGGGCATGGTGCTGGCCATCGTGTTCTCGGTGATGCTGGGCTGGCTGCCGGCGACCGGCGCCGGACCGGGCGGCTCGGGCGACTGGAGCTGGAACTGGGAACACGTCCAGTACATGCTGCTGCCGGCGATCACGATGTCGGTGATTCCGATGGGCATCGTCGCGCGGACCATCCGCGCGCTGGTGGCGGAGATCCTGTCGAACGAGTTCATCGTCGGCCTGAAGGCACGGGGGCTGACCGACCTCGCGGTGTTCCGCCATGTGGTCAAGAACGTGGCCCCCACCGCGCTGTCGGTGATGGGCCTGCAGCTTGGCTATCTGCTCGGCGGCTCGATCCTGATCGAGACCGTGTTCGCCTGGCCCGGCACCGGCTTCCTGCTGAACTCGGCAATCTTCCAGCGCGATTTTCCGCTGCTGCAAGGCACGATCCTCGTGCTGGCCGTGTTCTTCGTGCTGCTGAACCTGACGGTCGACGCGCTGCAGACGCTGTTCGATCCGCGCATCCAGCGCAACTAGCCATCCGGAGAACGCCATGGAAATGACGCTGGACAATGCCGCCGCGCCCGCCGCGGTGGAGCGCTCCCCCGGCTACTGGACCACGGTAGGCCGCCGGCTGCTGCGCAACAAGCTGGCGATGGGTGCGGCCCTGGTCCTGCTCGCGCTGATCCTCGTCGCGATCCTCGCGCCGTGGCTGATGCCGGCCGATCCCTACGCGTCGTCGATCCTGAAGCGGCTCAAGCCGATCGGCACCGAGGGCTACCCGCTGGGCACCGACGAGCTCGGTCGCGACATGCTGTCGCGCCTGATCCTCGGCGCGAGGCTGTCGCTGTTCATGGGCATCACGCCGGTGCTGATCGCCTTCGTGCTTGGCAGCGCGCTGGGCATCGTGGCGGGCTATGCCGGCGGCTGGACCAATACCGGGATCATGCGGGTGGTCGACATCTTCTACGCCTTTCCGTCGGTGCTGCTCGCCATCGCCCTGTCCGGCACGCTCGGCGCCGGCGTGGGCAATGCGCTGCTGTCGCTGACCATCGTCTTCGTCCCCCAGATCGCGCGGGTGGCCGAGAGCGTCACCACACAGGTACGCCATCGCGAGTTCGTCGACGCCGCGCGCGCCTCCGGGGCGTCCGCGCTGACCATCGTGCGCGCGCACGTGCTGAACAATGTGCTGGGACCGATCTTCGTCTACGCGACCGGTCTGATCTCGGTGTCGATGATCCTGGCGTCCGGCCTGTCGTTCCTGGGCCTTGGCGTCAAGCCTCCCGAGCCCGAATGGGGCCTGATGCTGAACACGCTGCGTACCGCCATCTATACCCAGCCGTGGGTAGCCGCGCTGCCCGGGGCGATGATCTTCGTGACCTCGATCTCGTTCAACCTGCTCGCCGACGGCATCCGCTCGGCGATGGAAATCAAGGACTGAACCAATGCCGATGTCGATGTCAATGTCGATGACATTCTCCGCGCCGAACGCCGACCTCGGGGGCCCTGCGCAGCCGCTGGTGATCGCGCGCGACCTGGTCAAGCATTTCCCGCTGAAGGGCGGGATTCCCGGGCGCCGCGCCGGCGCGGTACGCGCGGTCGATGGCGTCAGCTTCGACGTGCTCAAGGGCGAGACGCTCGGCGTGGTGGGCGAATCCGGCTGCGGCAAGTCGACCACGGCGCGGCTGCTGATGCAGCTGATCGAGCAGGACAGCGGCGAGCTGATCTTCGACGCGCTGGGCGTCGGTTCCGCCCAGCTGCCGCTCAAGCGCTACCGCAGCCAGGTGCAGATGGTGTTCCAGGACAGCTATTCGTCGCTGAACCCGCGCGTGACCGTCGAGGAATCGATCGCCTTCACCGCGCGGGTGCATGGCGTTCCGGCGCGCGAGGCGACCGAGCGGGCGCGCCAGCTTCTGGCGCGCGTGGGCCTCGAGCCGTTGCGCTTCGGCGGCCGCTATCCGCACGAGCTGTCCGGCGGACAGCGCCAGCGCGTCAATATCGCGCGTGCGCTGGTGCTGCGGCCCCGGCTCGTGATCCTCGACGAGGCGGTCTCGGCGCTCGACAAGTCGGTCGAGGCCCAGGTGCTGAACCTGCTGCTGGACCTGAAGGCGGAGTTCGACCTGACCTATGTCTTCATCAGCCACGACCTCAACGTGATCCGCTATCTGTGCGATCGCGTGATGGTGATGTACCTGGGCAAGGTCGCCGAGATCGGCGATACCGAGGCCATCTACGCCGATCCGGCCCATCCCTACACGCGCGCCCTGCTGGCATCGATGCCGTCGATGGACCCGGACCGGCGCACGCTGGCGCCGCCGCTCGCCGGCGATCCGCCCAATCCGATCGACCCGCCGTCTGGATGCAGTTTCCATCCGCGCTGCAGCCTGGCCGAGGCCGTGTGCGGACAGCGCGCGCCCGTGATGTCCGACGCGGTGGCCGGTCATCCGGTGGCCTGCCTGATGGCCGACCCGGACGGCGGCCATTCGCGGCCGCTGGTACGGCAGCCGGCGGCCATCGCCGCCGCGCCCTGCTGACGGAGGCCGGCATGCAATCCACCAAATCCGCATCGACGCCGGACGCGGCGCCTTCCTGCACCGCGCCTTCGTCCGCGACCCCTTCCACCGCCGCGCCTTCCTCCGCCACGCCGATGATCGCCGTGCGCGACCTGCATGTCGCCTTCGACGCCGGCGGCAAGACCATTCGCGCCGTCAACGGCGTCTCGCTGCAGGTGGCCCCGGGCGAGGCCGTCGCGCTGATCGGCGAGTCCGGCTCGGGCAAGAGCGTGACGTTGCGCGCGCTGATGCGGCTGCATCCGCCCCGCCGCACCACGATGACCGGCGACATCCGCATCGATGGCACCGACCTGATGCGGCTCGATACCAGGGGCCTGGCCAGGATCCGCGGCGGCACGGTCGCCATGGTGTTCCAGGAACCCTTGCTCGCGCTGGACCCGGTCTACACCATCGGCCAGCAGATCGTCGAATGTATCCGCGCGCATGCCCGCGTCTCGGCCGCGCAAGCGCGCGAGCAGGCCCTGCAGGCGCTCGAGGCCGTCCGCATCCCGAGCCCCGAGCGGCGCCTGGCGGCCTATCCGCACGAACTGTCGGGGGGGATGCGCCAACGCGCGATGATCGCGCTGGCCTTGTCCGCCAGGCCGAAGATCCTGCTGGCCGACGAGCCCACCACCGCGCTCGATGCCACCGTGCAGATCCAGGTGCTGATCCTGCTGCGCGAGCTGCAGCGCGCGCTCGGGCTGTCGATCGTATTCGTGACCCACGATATCGGCGCGGCCGTCGAGATCGCCGACCGTGTCGCCGTGATGTACGGCGGCCGCATCGTCGAGGAGGGTCCGATCCGGACGCTGCTGCGCGATGCGCGCCATCCGTACACCGTCGCGCTGCTGCAAGGCCGCCAGCACGGCATGGCACGCGGCGAGCGGCTGACCGCCATTGCGGGATCGCCGCCGGATCTGGCCGCGCTGCCCGCGGGTTGCAGCTTCGCGCCACGGTGCGCCCATGCGCGGGCCGAATGCCTGGAACGCGTGCCGCAGCCCGTCTCGCTGGGCGACGGCCATCGCGTCAGCTGCGTGCTGAGCTCGGCGGCCGAGCTCGCCCGGGCCGTGGCCTGACACCCTGGAGCGGCCCCCAACCATCGCGCATCGTTCCGCCTCTCGCGGTCGGCGGTCGCGTTCGCCGAACACGGGTTCCCGCCCGCCGCGTGAGCGAGGCGGTCGCCGTGGCCCGGCGATGGGCTGAGCCGAGCCACGATCTGAGCCCGGCTACGGCCCGGGCCCTTCCCCACTTTCCCTACCGCGTCACGTCCAGCTCCCATCCCGGCTCGATGTGGTCCGGATTCTGCGCGAGGTTGTACTGCGGATTCAGGTTGATCAGCTCGCGCAGCGCGTAGGCGGCCACCTGCTCGTCCGTGGTCATCGCCTCGGCCTCGGCCTCCTGCTTCTGCCCGTCGGACAGCAGCGTATCGAGGTTGGTCGCCGCGATGCCCCACAGCGTCCCGCTCTCGACGCCGGCATGGTAAGGCTGCACCACCACGCGCCCGTTGCGCGGCCGCGGGTGTTGCGGAGGCTGGGGTTCCGGTTTCTGCGGAGGCGGTTCGGTGGTCGGCGGCTTGGGTTCCTGCGACGGCGTTTCCGAGCGCGGCGGTTCCTGCGGAGCCGGCTGCGTCGGCGACGGCTGCTGGGTCGACGGGACCGATGGCGTCGACGACGACGGCGTCGGCGTCGGCTCGGGCGTCGGCGTACGCGTCTGGTCTTCCTCGTCGCTGCCCAGCGACTCCAGCAGTATCTTCATGCCGAAGTTGACGATCACGCCGCCGCCCAGCAGCACCAGGCCATACGGCATCGCGCGGCCGAAGAACTCCCATTTGCGCGGCAGCAGCGACCGGTCCGGCTTGAGCTGGATATTGCCGCCCTTGTCGGCCGCCAGCTTGTTGAACTCCCGGTTGGCGACGCCGCGCTCGACGCGCGACTGCAGGAAGGCGCCGACGCCGAAGGTCGCCAGGCTGGCCGCGCCGATGCCGCCGGCCACGCCGCCGTATGTCATCACGTCCGTGACGGCCAGCGGGATCGCGCCGGCCGCATACATGCTCATCACGAACTTGCGCGTATGGGCGGCGGGCAGCGCGGGCAGCTTGACCTTGGCGTGGTGGGCGATGCGGTTGGCGACATTGAAGGTCGCCAGCACGCCGTTGGCCGCCAGGAAGGCCGTGTTGCTATAGGTCGCGACATTGCCCAGGTCCACGCCGTGATGCATGAACCAGGTCACCGTGGTGGCGTTGTTGATCGCCAGCGTACCGATCTGCAGGCCATCGTTGAAGCGCCCGGCCATGGTGTCCGGCGTCAGCAGCGCCGTGCCGGCCTGCTTCAGCGCCTGGACCGCGGCCGCGACCTCTTCCGTCGAGGGCTTGCTGGTTTCGGCGCTCACATGGCGTTCGAGAACGTCGAGATGCTTCGCGAAAACCTCGCGATTCTTCTCGCTGATCCCCCACATCGCCGCGCGGTCGCCCGTCAGGGCCTTGCGCAGCCAGACGATGTCGGCCGGGGTCTGCCGCTCGACGTGGCGGATCACGCGGTTGCTGAAGGCCGTGCGGCCGGCCGCGACGCCGCCTCGATAGATGAAGCAGGAGCCGGCCACCACCACCGCCGCGGCGGTGCCGGGCATCGGCATGAACGGCATGGCCAGGGCTCCGGTGGCGAAGGCCCCGCCGACCGAAGCGGCGACGGTGGCGCGCAGCTTCCATGGGCGCGGCGTCGGCGTGGGCGCCGAGGAAGACGGTGCCGGCTGCGGGGTGGCCTGGGGTGGCTTGCCCGCTGGGTTGGCGGCCTCCGCGGCGGGCGGCTGCTCGGCATCGGGATCGGGCTTGACGGATTTCGCGGGCTTGGCTGCGCCGGCAGGATCGGCGGAATGGGCAGCCGCCTCGGCGGCCGCCGTCTCCTCGGGCTCGGGGACCGGCTTGGCGGATTTGCCGGACTTCGCCGCGTTAGCCGCGTTAGCCGCGTTGGCGGCATTGTGCGGATCGGTGGCACCCGTCGACTCGGCCGACTTGGCCGACTCGGCCGACTCGTTCGGCTCCGGCGCTGCCGCCCCCTCGGGCTCCGGCTCGCCGCCATGCCGGAACGTGGCCGAGCGCACCGCGCCCTGCGGATCGGTCGCGACGCGGGCGACGTTGGCCTGCGCGGCCTCGCGCATCTTCGCCAGCACCGTCACCACGGCCTGCCCATGCGCGGCCAGGCCACCGCCGGGCTCGACCGACATCACGTCGGCGATCTTGACACTGCCGTCGGCGAAGAAGGCGAACTCGACGTCCTGCAGCAGCAGGCCGCGGCCGTCCGCGCCGTTCTCGATGCCGTGCTCTATCGCATCGAGATCGCGCAGCGTGCGCGCGTTCATCCGCGCCGCGTACTGCGGCAGCAGATTGCCGTTGCCGTCGAGCAGCTCGGCGCTGCCCGCCAGATAGCGCTCATAGACGATGGCCGGATGGCCCAGCACCGTATCGCCGTCGCCGCCATGGATGCGCAGCGTCGGCATGCCCAGCGCCTGCACCTGGGCCATCGCCTCGCGTTCGGCGCCCATCGGGAAGGCCGCGATCATGCTGTCGTTGCCCAGCCCGACCGCGTGGCTGTTGCCCAGCGCAAACACGGTCTTGATCGCGCCCGAGCCGAGACGCGGGCCCAGATAGTCGGCCAGATCGACGTGCGTCTCGCTGCCATCGTCGTGCACCAGCCGCACCGCATCGACACCGTCGACCGCGAAGCTGCGGTTGGCATGGCGATACGGCTGCGGCTGCAGCGTTTGCCATGCGACGCCGTCCTGATCGAGCTTCAATACGGGCTTGGGCGGGCCGCCCGCATTGACGTCCACCGGCCGGCCCGCCGCGCGCTCCAGCGTATCGAGCTTGAAGCCCGCCGCGGGCAGCATCACCTCGACGCCCATCACGTCGGCCACCCGCTGCGCAAAGGCGTGCCGTGCATGCTGGCTGCCGCCGTCGAGCGCCAGCACGACCGCCCCGCCCCGCTTGCCCGCATCGGCAAGTTCCAGCGCGAGCCGGTGCGCGCCGACCGCTTCGCCGTCCTCGTCGAGCAAGCCGCGTTCGCGGTCGAAGCGGCCGAGCACGACGTTGTAGTCGTCCGGCGCCATCACCTTCAGCGGCGACGCGCCGAACCGCGCATCGGCATGGCGCGGCGGGGCGGCACGCCAACCGGCCGGATGGGTGACGTTGGTGTTGGCGTTGGTGTTGCCGTTGGTGCCGTCATCGGCGCGCACCGACATCGGCGCATCGCCGCGCGGCATCACGAATGCGCTTTCGGGCAGCGCCCGTCCGCCTTCGCTGACACCGACGATCGGCAGGGCCGGCATTGCGCCGTAGAAGCGTCCGCCGTGGCTGTGCACCGGTGCGTCGGACTGCGCCATGGCGTCAGGCGTCGCATCGACGTGCATCGCGCCGCCGAAGACCGTATCGCCATCGCCATACCAGCCGCGGATCTCCCACTTGCCGTCGGGCGCATGGACGCGCGCGTTCAGCGCGGTGGCCAGTTGCTGCGCCAGTGGCAGCGGACCGTCCATGCCGAAGCAGTCGTAGATCAGTACCGGCATGCCTTCGCGATAGTCCGGATGCGAGCGGATCCGGTCGGCCAGCGCCGCCGCGTCGTAGTCCGGGCGGCCGCTGCCATCCATGTCCATCCGCACGCCCTGGTATGCGCCTTCGGCACGCACCGTGAAGTAGCCGGGAACCTGCGGCACCGAAATCGGCATCGCGCGGTTGTCGAACGTGACGTAGCCCGCCTCGGCCGCCAGATCCAGATGCGCCCTCGCCCGCGGGAAATGCCCCAATTGCCGCAGCACATCGATCCGCTGCCCGCCCTCGTTGCGCACCAGCGGCATGCCTTCGGCAAACCCCTCGGGCAGCGCCACGCGGATATCGCCTTCGTAGGCGCGGTTCAGCGCGATCTCGCCCGGCACGGTGCGGCCATCGCGCCGGGACAGCGGCACGGTGCCGATGGCATCGTCGGCGGCCGGCACGCGGCCGGCCCGGTACTGCGCCTCGGGCACGACCTGCAGCCGCACCTTGACGCCCACCGCCGCCTGCCGGTCGAGGTGTGCCGCGGCCTGCTGCGGCGAATCGAAGGCGCCGATCACCTTGGGCCTGGCGTTGACAGAATCGGCTTCGCGCACCGCCACGTACTTGACGTCGGCAAGCCGGCCGCCGGTCGCGTGCACGCTGTCGATCACCGTGGCGATCGCCGTGTCGCCGGGTACGCCATCGCGCAGCGACCAGCTGCGATCGACGATCGCGGGAACATGGCGCGCCCGAGCATGGCCCGGCCCGCCGTCGTCGGCGCCATGGAAGGGACGGCGCAGCCCGTGCGCGAACAGGTCTTCCAGCACCGAGCGAGGCTGGCGGCGCGGCATCGCGGTGCCCATCAGCGCAGGCACCGGCGCGCCCGGCCCGGTGACCGAGTCGGCGCCGGCCCAGAGCCGCAGGAAGCGGTACACCGCCGCATGGACCTCCGGCGAGAAGCCGTCGACCGTCGCGACCTGCTGCCGCGACACGCCATCGACCGCGCCCGCGTGGACCGATGCCTCGATGGCCGACAGGATCTGGTTTTCGGTCGGCATCAGGTGGGCCTTGCCCAGCTGGCGCAGCATTGCCGCGCCGATGGCATAGGCACCCCAGTTCGACACGCTGGCGGTCACCAGGATGTCGGTCCTGACGGTCGAGGCGATCGGCGTGCCGTCCGGCGCCAGCGGGACGAACGCCGCCACATTGCCCATGCCCGCTTCGTTGCCGCCGTCGCCCACCGAGGACGTGCCGATGCCCATCTCCTGCGCCGCCTTCAGGAACGCGTCGATCCCCGGCGTGAAGTCGTCGAGGTTGACACCGCGCATATTGTGCTTGGTGCCGGCCGCCGTGCGTCCCGGCAGTTCGATCGACGACACGTGGTCCGGCCGCAGTTCCTCGAGCATCGCCCGCACCACCGGCGATGCGCTGTCGGCATGCTCATCGAAGACGTGGACCGAATCGAGCGGCTGCCCCATGTCGGCCAGCGCCGCTTCGAGAATCGGCTGGTTGGCCGAATCGACGATATAGCTGACACGCTTGCCGGCGGCGCGCAGCATCGCGCCCAGCGCCACGGTCCCCGGCGGGCCGTCGGTCTCGGGCATGCCCCTGGCCACCGAGAAGCCGGTCAGCAGCACGACGTGATCGGCATCGGCCATCGCCGCGCCGGCATGGATCGCCCCTTGCGGAATCGCCAGGCGGTCGATATTGCGGCCGGTATACCCGGTCACCGCCGCATCGATCGCCGCGGGCATGCGGTTGGCGTCGAGAATGCCGCGGATCTGGCCCGGGTCCGTGCTGGCGCTGAACTCCGGCACGCCGAACGCGCGCGCCCGCGGGTCCTCGGTCATGCCTTGCGCCAGCCGCACGACCTCGCTGGCGCGCCCGGTGGTCACCGCCAACAGCGGGAGCATGTCGTGCGCACTGACCTCCTCGAACGGAATCGGCTCCGGCAGCAGGTCTTCCTGCTTGAGCACGCCGCGCTCGATCAGCCGATCGACCAGCGCCTTGGCCTGGTACTGCATCGGGTCGATCACCTTGACGTGGCCCAGGCCGCTGGCGTCGAGCTGCTGGCGGATCAGCTTCGCCAGCGCGGGATAGTGCGTGCAGCACAGCCACAGCGTCTCGGTCTCGGCCGGAATGCGATCGGCGTTGATGTACTTGGCGACCAGCTTCTGGATCGCCACCAGCTCGGGCCCGTCGGTGGCCTGGTGCTGCAGCGCGTTGACCGCGGCGGCCCATTCGTTGGCGCCGATCTCCAGCACGTTCTGGCCGGTGCGCAGCGCGCCCACCGCGTCGCGATAGGCATGGCTGTTGACGGTGCCCGGCGTGGCGACCAGCGCAATATTGCGGCCACCGTCCGCCTTCATCGCGCGGGCGGTGGTATGGATCAGGTTGATGAAATCGCGCTCGTCCAGCCCGCGCCAGCCTTCCGGATAGGTGATGCACGCCGTATTGCAGCCGAGCGCATTGGCGTCGGCCTGCTGCTGGTGCATCGCGTGCAGGCCGTCGTTGACGCGCAGGATCAGGTCGTCGCGGTCGCGCCCGCCGTAGGTGCCCGCCGCGTGATCGCCGTACGCGACCAGCTGCACGCGCTTGCCGGTCATCGAGAAGATATGCCGGGCGATGTTCATGGCGGCCAGGATGCCGCCGTTGCTCGAATCGAAGACCGTGACCTCGATGATGTCGTCGATCACCTTGATGCCGAACTGCTCCGGGTCCACGCCCTTCGGCACGAAGCGGCGCTGCATGCCGTCCAGCATCTGCGCCAGGTCCAGCCCTTCCGGCAGCTGCTTGGCCTGTGCCTGCAGCAGCTCGTACACGCCCAGGTAGCTGCGCTTGTCGAGGCCGCGCATGCTGGTCGCGCCGCGCTCGAGCGTGATGCTGTCATAGGCATGCAGCGCGGCCATGCGGTCGATCATCGCGGCCACGCGCTCGGTCGACGGCATCGCATGGTCGGCGCCGGAGGCACGCTGCAGCGCGAAACCGACTGCCTGCGCCACCAGGTTGGCGTTCATGCCGACCACCGGATGGCTGGCGCCGACCGCCGACCATTGATCGATATCGGCCGGCTCGACATGCAGCGACGTCATCGCGCGCTCCAGCGCGGAGCGCATGCCGGCCGTATGGCTGTCGGCACCGATTGCCACGGTGACCAGATCCTTGGCGTTCGCCTCGATCAGCAGCTGGTCGACCCGCGGCGCGCCCTCGAGGCGTTCGCCGTTGGCCAGCCGGTATTCGCCGACGCGGTTGCGCCCGGCCACTTCGACCGCGACCACGGCCTGGGTCCGGTACTTGGCCAGCAGCGCCTGCGCCTGCTGCGCGGCCCGCGTCGAATCGGTGGCGGTGAAGGTCTCGATGCGGGCATCGGCGACGCCCAGCTCCCCTTGCAGCAGGTCGGCCAGCAACGCCTCGTGCGCGGGGTCGGTGACGTAGACCACCTCCTTGCCCAGCGCGCTCAGATAGGCGCCGAGCGACACCGCGCCGAGCGGACCGTGCGTGTCGGCGCCGCCGTGCAGCGTGGCGGGCGACGTCGCGATCAGCACCGTGTCGACATCGTGCAGCGCCCGTGCCGCCAGTTCGGCGCCATAGGGCACGGTCAGCGACATCGCGCGGCCGTCCATGCCGGACACGCGGTCCAGCGGCGAGATCGCGTTCTGCAGCACGATCGACGGCTCGGCGCGCGCGGCCTCCAGCACGGCGGCACGGCCGCCGCCATGCGCGAACACCGCGCTGCGGACATCGGGCCGGACACCGCGTGCATCGGCCCGTGCCTCGGCGCGCCGGCGGCTGCGGCCGCTCGTGCTGGTCCGGCTGGCCGCCGGCGGCGCGTCGCCGTGCCGGCTGCGCTCGCCCGCCTCGCGCATGTATTTGGTGACGGCCTGCTGCATCGCCCGGTCCATCATGCGATTGACCACGCCGTCCTGCAGCCGGGCACCCTGCGCCACCGCGGCGTCGAAGGTCAGCCGGCTGGCCAGCTTGACCGATTGCCAGGCGCCCAGCTTCTGCGGGGTAAAGCTGCGCGAGCTGCTGCCATCGGCGGCATTGGCAGCGCTGCGAGGGGTGGGGTTCGCATCGGCGGGCGGCTCCGCGGCGACGCGCGGCGGCACGCCGTCGGCTTCGCCATCGCGCCCCGGCACGGCCGCCGGCCGGCCCGTGGCGCCGTGCTGCTGGCCCGTCTCGTCCCCGCCCGCGCGAAGCGGGCCCGCCGTATCCCCCGGTTGGCGTCCGTGCGCCGCGCCATCCTGGCCCGGACGCACGCGCACCGGCACGTCGGCATCGCGGCCGTTGACCGGGGCGTCGCCCGCCTGCATCGCCTGCTGCAGGGCCTGCGCCTGCGCCACGGCCTCGGCGGCGGGATGGCGTCCGGTGACGCGCCGCGCGGCGTTGTGCACCGCCTGCGCGCTGCGGATCTGGATGCCGGCGGGCATCATCTGCGTCATGCCCATCAGCAGCATCGCGCCGTTCTGCAGCTTCTCGGTCAGCGTCATGTCGCCGCCGTGCTGCGCGAAGGTGATGGCCTGCTGGCCGGTCATGATCGCGCCGGAGCCGAACGCGGCACCGTTGAACACGCGGCTGCCGATCGCCATGCGGTTGGCATTGCCGGCCAATGTCCTGGCCGCCATCTGCGAGAACGTCGACGAATTGCCGCCCAGCGTGCCGCCGGCCCGCATCGCCAGCGACGCGCCCTTGCCCAGGCCCAGCCCCGCCATGCCGGCCACCGAGCCGAAGCCGTTGGCCCACAGCGAAAAGGCGCGGGCATTGTCCAGCGGATTGAGCGAGCGCCCGTGCGTGGCCATGTCGTTCGCATCGACCGCCGTCACCGCCAGGCCATAGCCCATCGAGCCGAGCATGCCGCCCCAGGCGGCCGCCACCAGCGGCGTCAGCGTGCCGCCCGAGGCCACCATCACGCCGATGCCGCCGATCGCGCCCACCGCCGCCACGCCGATATCGAGCCAGGCGCGGAATTTCTCGCCATCGGTGACGATATGCGCGTCGATATCGTCGAACTCCGCATGGCCGTCGGCGCCCAGGCTCAGGTCCCGGGCCAGATAGACGGTGCCCTTGTCGTGGAGCTCGTTGTTTTCCTGGAAGTCGCGCTCGGCCGGCTGATCGCCCTTGCCGTAGACCGCGCCCTGGTCGTCGACCCACAGCGTCTTGCCATCCTTGCCGACGAATTCGAAGACGGCGCTCTGATAAGGCGACATGCCGGGCCCGGTCACGTACATCGGAATGACCTTGATGGTGGCGCCTTCCGGCACGTCCTCGGCCAGCTGTTCCTTGATCAGCTTCGGATCCGCGTTGGGCGCGGCCAGCGCGATCGCATTGTCGAGCGCCTTGTCGTCGCCAGCCTTGACCGTCAGCTCGTCCTTGCGCAGCGCCAGCGAATCGAAGGTGCCCTGCAGGATCTCATCCTTGTCCAGTTCGAACCGGCGCTGGTCTTCCTTGGCCTTTTCGGTGCCGCTGTACTTCTCGTGACCCCGATCCATCGCGCGGGTCAGGTCGTAGTCGGCCATCGGCGGCGCGCGGTCGTGGTCCTTCAGCTCCTTGGCGAAGGCAAGCGACAGGCTGGTGTGCCCCTTGGCCGCGGCATCCTCCGCGCCGCCATAGATGCGCCCCTGCGTGCCGCCGACCTGGTTCTGCATCACCATGGTGAAGACGTCGTTGTCCTCGTTGGCGAGCCAGCTGGCGGTCGAGGTCGCGGCGGGGCCGGTGCCGAGTTCGGAGCCAGGATTGCGCGCGTAGTAGCCGGCGTCGGCGGCGTCGACCACCGCGGCCAGGCCATGGTAGAAGTCGTTCCAGTCGTTGTAGCTGCCGCCGGACGGCGCGACATTGCGGCCGGTCCAGTCGTTGCTGTATTCGCTCTTGACGGTATCGAGCAGCGTGGTGGCGTCTTCCTCGGTCAGATACGGCGCGACCTGCTGCATGTACTGGCCGACCCGGTCGGCGTACATGGTTTCCTGGCCGATGATCGGCTTGTAGTCGTCGTCGTGCGTCTTGCCTTCGAGGTCCTTGCGCATCGACGCCTCGATCTGCGCGCGGAAGGCCTCGCCGTCAAAGCGATTGCCGTCCACGGCGAGATAGCGCTCGCGCTCCTGTTCGGTCTGCGCGGCATTGGCCGCGCCCTGGCGCAGCTTCAGTGCGCCGACGAAGTCGCCCGCATCGAGCTTCTTGCTCAGGTTGTCCTGCAGATAGCCCTCGCGCAGCGGCACCGAGCCTCGCATCAGCGACAGCATGCGCTGCATGCCCGCTGCCGCGGCGGCGCTGTCTTCCTTGCTGACGCCCTCGCCGCCTTCCGCGCGCCGCTGCGTCTCGGTGAACGCGTACATCACCAGGCCGGAGTTCTTCACACCGGCCTCGAACGCGCGCCGCGTCGGATCGTTCGGCGGCGCATTCTCGGCGGGGACAAGGTAATCCGCTCCCAGCGACTTGTACATGACATAGGCCGCGGGGTTGAACTCCATCAGGTCCCGTTCCTGCTGCGACAGGTCGCGCGGTGTCCCCGAGTTCGGATCCATCTTGGCGTCCGGATCGAGCGTCAGCCCCTGGACCTGCGCCATCGCCAGCGTGGTCGGATCGGTCTGCGCAAGCTCGCGTTCGAACTCGTTCTCCGGGGTCAGATGCTCCATCTCGCCGGCGATCCGCCCCTGCATGTCGGCGGTCGCGATGACCGTGCGCATGCCCTGGTCGCTGCCATAGCGGCCCTGCAATTGCTCGATGGCCTGCTGCCGATAGTTGTCGGGCACCTTGACGCCCTTGCCGGCCTGCAGCGCTTCGAGCTGTGCCTCGGCATCGTCGACGCGGTTTTGCGCCTCGGTCAGGTCGTAGCCGCGATCCGTCATCGACTGCGAGCGGTCGTGCGGCTGGTTGCGGACGTCGCTCAGCTTGGTATCGGCATCCTTCTTGTAGAGCTGCGTGGCCAGCGTATCGATCTCGACGCGCATCGTGCCGAGATAGGTCTCCTCGGCCTTGTCCCGCGTCTGCTGCGCCTCGTGCACGGCCGCGCGCGCGTCGCTGACGGCCTGGCCGCTCTCGGGATCGGCGCGGCGGATGCCCATCGGGATTTCGGACAGCGCCTTCTCTTCCCGCTGCAAGGTGGCCTCGGCCTGGTCGAGCCGGTCTTCGGCGAGTCCCAGCTGGAAGCGCGCCCCCTGCGTGTCGCGCGCTTCCTGCGTCGGCTCGGCCTTCAGAAAGCCATCCTTGATGCTGTCGAGGTTCTGGTCGAGCACCGGATCGTTGTAGCGCTCGCGGATCTCCCTGGCCTTGGCGTCGACCGCAGCGGTGATCGCCTTGTCGTCGCCGCCGCTTGCCGCGGCCTGATTGGCGGCCACGCGCAACTCGTTTTGCGCGCCGGCCATCACCATGCCGTATTTCTGCTCGATCGGCTTCCAGTCGGCATCGGTCATGGTGCCGGCATTGCGCTTGGTCTCGCTGTCGTCGTACGCGCCCTTGGCGTCCTTGTGCCAGCGATCGGTGTGCCCCTTCGCCTCGTTCTGCTCTTGCTCGCGCGCTTGCTGCGCGGGATCGGTGGCCGGCTTGTCGCCGCCCGGACCCTTGACCTGCACCACGCCGGCCGGCTGCGTTTGCGGGGTGTAGAGCGCCGGCGTGACGACGGGCTGATTGTTCGTCGCGCGATCCGGCTGCTGTTTCTGGTCGGCCTGCTGCGTCTGGTTTGCCTGCTGCGCCTGCTGGGCCTGCTCCGCCTGTTGCGCCTGCTGGGCCTGGTTGTTCTGTTCGTTGCGCCGGGCGCTTTCCGCCTCCTGGGCCTGCCGCTGCCGCTCCGCCTCGCGAGCCTGCGCGCGCCTGGCCTCCTCGGCCGCCGCGCGAGCCGCGGCTTCGGCGGCGGCGCGGGCCGCGGCGAGAATGGCTTCGCGGGCTTGCATCAGGTCCTTGAAATCCAGCATGACGCTCTTCTCCTGAGGAACGGGGGCGATGCGAACGGCGTTAACGCAGGCATGACGTGGGCGCGCGGCGGACCGCGCCTGGACGCACTGCGGCCAGCGTGACAGGCCATTGTCTGCCCGGTGTCGCGCGATACCAACTAGGGAGAATCGTAGGCTGAGGGATCAGCCGGCCACCGGGAGGGCATGGAACTACGTGAATACGTAGTCGAGGACCGCAAGGCGCCGCGACCCGGGGCAACGACGCGCAACACTGTCATCGCCCCGTCATGGCAATCGTCTACAGCCGGTTGTTGTCGAGGTCGGTGACCAGCATGCAGCCCGGCGCATGCGTGATGCAGATCTCGGGGCGTGCTTCGCGTATCACGGCCTGCGGGGTCACGCCGCAGGCCCAGAACACCGGGATCTCGTCCTCGTCCACCGGCACCGCGTCGCCGTAGTCGGGCGCCTCGATATCCTCGATGCCGATCAGCCGCGGATCGCCGATATGCACTGGCGCGCCGTGGACATCGGGATAGCGCGCGGTGATCTCGGTGGCGAGGATCGCATCAGCGGCCTTCATCGGCCGCATCGACACCACCAGCTTGCCGGACAGGCGCCCGGCCGGCCGCGTCTCGATCGAGGTGCGGAACATCGCCACGTTGCGGCCGAGATTGATGTGCTTGAGCGGAACGTTGGCGGCGATCAGCGCATGCTCGAACGAGA